>Ga0070741_10019815_pt1 | contig 10704 bp, 9 predicted proteins | sample Coa_R1_4_FD_66440 | JGI IMG/M metagenome (GOLD analysis project Ga0070741, IMG submission 66440) | Surface soil microbial communities from Centralia Pennsylvania, which are recovering from an underground coalmine fire - Coalmine... | ecosystem: Environmental > Terrestrial > Soil > Unclassified ... | reverse complement strand
ACGGGCGGCGCGGACGGCGCGTTTCCTCAGGGACGACTAGTTTTGTCGAGCAGTACGGGAGTGCTCTACGGAGCCACGTATTCCGGTGGGACATACGGATGGGGCACCGTATATCAGTTAACTCCGGGAACCGGCGGAGTCTGGACGCAGACGGTGCTTTACAACTTTACTGGCGGCAATGACGGTGCGAATCCGCCAGCCGGCCTGGCGTTAGGGCCGAATACTGTTTTGTATGGAACGACCTACCAAGGCGGCAGTACAGGCTATGGAACGGTCTTCCAAGTCGCTCCCGCAGGCGGGGGAGTCTGGAAACAGACGACGCTGTACACGTTCAAGGGGGGCTCCGATGGTGCGAACCCGCAGGGGAGCCTGATCCGGTCGACTAGCGGAGTGTTGTATGGGACGACCTACAATGGCGGTACACAGGGGCTCGGCACAGTCTTCTCACTGACTCCGGGAACCGGCGGAGTCTGGACAGAGAAAGTGTTGCACAGTTTCCAAGGCGGGACGGACGGAGCCAACCCGCAAGCGACGCTGGCGATATCGAGCCAGGCAGTGCTGTTCGGGACGACATACGCGGGCGGATCGGCCGGGTGGGGCACAGTGTTCTCCCTGATACCGGGAACCGGCGGTATCTGGACCGAGAAAATCCTGTATAGTTTCACGGGGGCGGCCGACGGCGGCGGACCTGCCGCGGGAGTGACGCTGGCACCGACCACCGGGATCCTTTATGGAACAACTTTCTGGGGTGGAAATGTCGTCTCAGGATGCCCGCTGGGAGGATATGTGAACGGTTGCGGAGTAGTGTACCAACTAGTGCCAGCCACCGGAGGAGCCTGGACACAGAGCGTTCTTTACACATTTGCGGGGCCACCGGCCGATGGCGCGCATCCGTATCAGAATGTGACTCTGACCAGCGTCGGAAAGTTGTGGGGTACGGCGTTTTCAGGCGGATCTTCCCTGAACATCTGCTTTACGGCGTCGTATACGGGCTGCGGAAATGCATTTCTGCTCGTGCCTCCGGCCACACAGGGGGCGGCGTGGACCTACAACAAGATGCACAACTTCACCGGGAATGACGGCGGCGCACCCGAGGGAGTCGTTCTGAATTCGACGGGCGTTGCCTTTGGTGCGACCTATGTTGGCGGCCTGGCGGGCGGATACGGCGCCGTCTATCAGATCGCTCCGTAACGACGCAAGGAGTCCGTTAATTTACTTGCCTCTTAACTCGTTGCCGGTTAGCGGGTCGGGCTTCAGAGTGAACTGAAGCCCACGCCAGCATACTTTAGCGTCCCAAAACGGCGCTCGAATGCGGACGTGCAGCCGCCGCTCTTAGCTCTTCTCACTTCAAGTGGATGGCACTCTCCAGCGTGGCGGATGGTCCGGGTTCATGAACTGATGCTGCAAAACCATCAATGCAGTTGGAATCGGATCGGCGAAGCCGGGGAAGTAGCACTTGAAGTGATCGGGCCACAGGCGGGCCTTCTCCCACTCGCGGCGGACGGTTCGGTCGGTGATGGACAGCGCTTCCGCGATCTCGGCTTCCGTCGTGCGGGGCGAAATGCGCAGCTCTACGATACGAACCATGCGACGGTCCACCTTTGCCACGGTTCGGTTCGCCTGCCCAGTGCTGCTGGTAGTGTGGCAACGAAATCGATGATTGAAGCCTCCCTCTACGGATGATTCAGCAGTTGAAGAGCGGCCTTACTGACGTCGGGGTCGGAATCAGAAGCCGCTTCCTGCAGCAGCGGAAGACCCGACTGCATGCTGCCGATGGACTGGACGATCAGAAGGCGGGTAGAAGCTGAAGCAGCGCGAAAGGTGTCGGTCAGGGCATCCATCGCGGCGGGTGTTCCATACCCGGCCAGGGTCTGAATGGCAAATGTATTGAATGCCGGGTCGGGATCTTTCAGGGCATTCCGAAGCGCATCCAGGACCATGGGTTCGCCGGCGCCGGACGATTGCACGAGCAATTGGAGAGATTGCAGGCGGGTAGCCTGGCTGGTGTCCTGGATCTTTGCCGTAAGCGTTTGAAGCGCCTGCTGCCGGTTTTGCTCGGCCTGTTCCTGGAATGCGGTGGCCTGCTGCGCCGAATCGGTGCTGCGCGCGTTCTCCGGGTTTGCATTCTGCTCTATATTGCCAGCTGCGGGTTCCGCAGCGGAAGCGAGACCGGCGGGCTGTCCGGGATCCTGCGGCGGAACTGCGGCAGGCTCTGGTTCTGTCGATACGGGCTCCGGCGCGGGAGGGGCAACATTCGATCGCGACTGCGGGTCAGGTTTGACTGAAGCCGGCGCCGGCTTCGACGGTGCGGCCGAGCCAACAATGAGCACGCGGGCTTTGGCTTGTGGGCCAGTAGTGACCGCGTAGTCGTAATCCCCGAGCAATTCGCGGAAAGCCTGAATGGGTGGGATTGGAGCGAAATGCGCAGAGGCACGGGCTTCGAGGGCTTCGCCTCCTGTAATCTCGATTCCGGTTTGCGCGGAGATGGCTTCCAGCAGTTTTGCTAACGGTACCTGCTCGGCATCGAGGCCGAGTTTGCCATCCGTCCAGGCGATCTTCGGAGACGGATTCGCCGTGGATTGCCATGCGTAAGCAAAGTGATGAGGGAAGAAAATTGCGAGACAGCAGAGCGGCAACAACGATCGTAGTGACATAGTCTCCTCGGGTGTTTGGAAAAAGTATGGGTACCGGGGCGACGGGGCGCCGCCCCGGTCGATGGGGAAGTTACCAGATCAGAGTGACGTAGCCGGTGGCCGGGTTGACGGTGGCGCCGTTGTGAATTACAAAAGTATCGGCGCTGTTCACACGGAGATCCACGGTGTGGCTGAAGTCGAGCCATACGATGTGGGTGTTTGCAGCAGCGCTGAAGCCGGATGTAATGGCGGCGGCGCTGGGGGATTCGATGCCGACCCATTCCAGAAAGCTACCGGCGACGCGAAGCATCGTGACATAGCCCACGCCGCGATAGCCCAAGGTGTTCTGGACGCCCATCACATGCACGGCCTGGCCGGAAACCGGTGTTATGGCTCCACTGCTCGTATTTGGCGCGAGGCTATAGCTGTACAGGGCAGAGTTAGGGGTTGAGATGGTTTGCACGGCGCGGGCGGCGGTGCTCAGAGCCAAAGCGGCAACGAGCACGGCCGGAATCAGGCGTAGTGCGCTGAACATTCTGGTATGCAGTTTCATGATATTCTCCTCCGATTCAGCCCTCATTCGATGAGGGGCAAGGCCGCGACGTTGCAGTCACCCGCGGCGGGTCCGATTTTCTGGAGACTTCACAGTCTCCGCCCAATGAGTGCTTCAGACGGAACGGCGTCCGACGAGCGAACGACGGTAGTAAAACCCAAGGCCAACCGCGCCGGCCATTGTCAAAATCGCCGACAGCGATTGCAGCATGCGCTCTTTTTCGACCAGCGCCGCAGGGTTGACGGATGTTGAGCGAGAGGTGATGTCAGGAGGGATAACAAATGCGCGGTTGACTATTTTCAGCCGGGGAGCGAAAGCTTGCACAATCAGCCCGGCACAGAAAACCACCCAAAAGAGCGGGGCTCCCCAGATGCGCCTGTTGCGCTTGTTGTTATTGATGTTGTGATGTGTCATAGCCGCCCTCCTCTCGCGTCTAAGTGCAAGTTCGCAGGAAGGGATTACGAGGAAAAGTTCCGGAGCATGCAGTGGCAAAGATTCGAGACGCAAGACGTGTGTCGGTAGAATCGATAGGAGCTCTACCCCAAGTGCCGCGTACGCGGCGGTAAATAGCGAGGAGAACTTTTAGCGCCAAAATCTCCTCGACTTCACGCGGCAGCGGCGAATTGAAAATCATCCGGTGTGCGGAACTGTCCTGCAGCCGATCCGACTCGGCGAGTAGAGTTCGAACGGAGCGGGATGAGTTTAGCGATCGGCTTGCCTGCGCGAGAGATGATGATTCTTCGCCGAATTCGACTCTTTCCAACAAGCGAGAGAGGTGCGTTTTGGCTTGGTGGATATTGACGTTCACTTGCACTGTAGGCTAAGCCCTTTAGGTAAGTCCAAATTCACCGAATGTAAACTTCAAAGGGCCCCCAGTAATAGGGCTTTCGAAAGGCACCTGGCGAATGAATCATGGCGAGTTTGGCGTTGCGAAGGGCATCGACCGGAGTACGGCCTGCGGCAAGATCGCGGTAGAAGTCGTCCATCATTTCCGGCGTCGAACGGTCGGTAACGTCCCAAAGACCTGCGACCACGTAACGCGCACCGGCACGGAGAAAGGCCCAGGCAAAACCGACCAGCCCCTCACCGGAGTAGACGCGGGCGCCCGCGCTGCGGCACGCGGAGATGGTCACGAGATCGGCATGAAGCGGTAAGTCGATCACGTCGCGAGCGTAAAGCTTAAACCGGCCATCTTTGGGCGAGAGAATGATCGCAGAATCGAGAGGGCTTTGCGCGTTGGCTTCTCCGTGAGTGCTGAAGTGGATCACGGAAAACTGGCCCGGGCTCGCGCTCCGGTATGCGGCTGGGTTGGCGGCGGCTCCGGTGATGACGGTTTTGCGAACGGAGCCGAAGCGGCTTTCGATCCGTGAGATTTCCTGGGGAGAGTAAAGCAGCCGGTCGAAGTCTTTGCCGGAGTAGACCGGGTCGCCGATGATGAGCAGCGAGCGCGCCGGAGTTGGATGCCGGGGAGGCGCGGCCGCGATGGCGAGCGATGGCGCGACCGCAACGGTTACGTCTTCGATCCAGTAGTGCGGCTTTTCCGAATAGACCGGCAGGGTTTCAAAATTCAAATAGTGCAGCGCTCCATCCGGAACGATGATGACGCGTGATCCGGCCGGGATGAACGGAGCGGCGGGGGCGACGAGGGCTTCATATAAGCGTCGTGCCGTGGGGTTTTCGTGGGCGATGGGGTCCCATTCGAGAAGAAACCGCCGCGATCGTTCGACCAATGCCTCGATTTCCGCCGCTGGCGGTAAGGTGAACTGGTGGATACCGGTCGCGGAGACCAGCCATAGGTAAGATTGCCGGGGCGCAATCCAATACGAGAGGAATACCGCGCCGGAACGGCGTGTCGCGTTCTTGAGGTCCGCGAGACTCAGGCGGCGAGCTGTTTTTTCGGGAGCGATGGTGGTCGCGAGAATGCGGGCGCGGCTCGATTCGACCACCTCCAACGCGGCGGTTGGGTCGCCGCTCGCCACCAGGAAATCGACGTAATCGCGATAAAGACGGATCAGGGATGCCAGGAACGACATCTTGTATTCGTCGCGACGGAGAACCTCCTGATTGCGATCTACGATATCGACGGCTTTCTGAAAATGCTCACGCGCGAGTTGCTTGCTGCCGGCGGCCGCATAAGCGCGGGCAAGGCCGGCGTGGGACTCCCAGACGATGGATGGATCGGGATCGCGGCTATTGATCAGGAGGGCCTGCTGGAACTGCGAAATGGCATTCTCGAATTGTTTGCGGCCGGCGGCGATCACCGCGGTATTGACAGCGGCATAAGCTCTGGAACGGTCGTCGCGGCACAGGGCGAGTTCTTCGCCATTGACCTGGGCGGCGGCATCCCAATCACCGAGTTCGGCGAGAGCGCTGGCGAGATTGCTTAAGGTGTCGACCGAGCCATCGTTCAGTTTGCGGGTCAAATCCAGGGCCTGGCGGTAGTAGTCGATGGCGCGGCGGGTGTCTCCTTTGAGCGCCAGGGTGCGGCCGATCTCGCCGAGCAGGTCGCGGCGGACGCTGACGATCTCACCCGCACCCAGCCAGACGTTGGCTTCCTGTTGGAGCTTGAGCGCCTGATCGTAAGCGCCGAGTTGCGTGTAACACAACGCGAGATTGTTGTAAGCGGCGGTGACGAGAGGACTGGCGCCGGCTCGGCGGGCGGGTTCCAACGTTTTTTCGAACCAGGGAATGGCTTCGTCGAAACGGGATCGGACCAGAGACATCATGCCGAGGTTATTCAGAGCCGCCGCTTCGTTATATGGATCATGCTGCGCGACGGCTTGTTCACGCGCTTTTAACACGGCGGCCCGGGCCTCTTCGGTGCGGCCGGAATCGAACAGGCGGCGGGCCTGGAGGATCTCGATTTCGGGCAGCAGGTCGGAGAGGCCGCGCTGTACGGCTTGCCGATAAGATTCATCGAGCAGATCGGAAGAGGCGCCGGCGTTCAGGTGGTAATAACCCAGCAACATGCTGCGGCGGACTGCGAGGCGGGCGAATTCCGGTGTATCGGGCGGGCTACCTTTCAACAGTGCGCGCGCGTCGTTGTCGTGGGAGAGGTAGATGAGAATTTCGGAAAGCAGGATACGGCACTCCCAGCGGCAGTGCTGGTCCGGTCCGCAATGGGTGGCGGCCTTTTGAACCTCTTCGCGCGCCTCGGCGAGCTCTCCACGGCGGAAAAGCGCTAGAGCATGGCCGTAAGACGCGGGCTGTTTATGCGGTGCGCAGGACGCGAGCAGCAGAAACATGAAAACGGAGAAACAGAAATGGAACAGCGTGAATTGAAGTTCACGCCGGCCCGCTGAAGCGTGCGCCACAAAAACGGTCCGCGGAGTGTTAGGGGAGCTATCGCCGGGGGCTATTTGTGCGGAGGCCACCACGTGCCGTTCGGAGCTGTCTCGACGAAAACGGCCTGGCCACTGTTTGCCGACCTGAGCCGCATGCGAACCATTGTCACACGGCGCTCACGGTCGTTGATCAGCATCTCACCGAAGTAGATCGCACCGAATCCTTTGCGTTCGAGGACATGGCCCTTGATGGTCTCGTCGCCCCAGTGAATGGCGCGCACAAACGAGCACAGCGCGTAGCCGCCAACGGGGCGCGGGATGGGATCGCCGAAGGACGGCGGTTGCCCGAGGTCCGGAAGGCCGAAACATTCCAGGCACTGTTCGAAGAAGTCTTTGTCCTTCTGAAATCTTCTTTTCAGATCGTTCCAGCGGCTGAGCGCCATCAACTCTTTGTTCAATTCCAGGTCGATACGCTTGCCGTCGAGCGTCAGTTGCTGAAACTGCGGCTCATCAACAAATTCGATAGAAGGCTGTCCTTTTTGCGGATGAACCGAACGGATGGACATGGACAAGGAAGCCGCCCGGAACTCGGACGGACCCGGACCGGGTTCGTCTTTGGTTGGTTGATTGGTGACGCGGACATTTTTGACGGAGGCCTGAACGAGGGTTACGGCGACACCGCTTTCATCGAGCCGGCCATCCGCAAGGGTTTTCGCGTCGGTATAGTCGAAGACGGCTCCCAATTCGGGGATGTTCCACTCCGGATTGGGTGGGGCGGATTCGGAGTGTCCGCCAATCACCGGCAGTGAACTCTGTCCCGTGACCGGGTGTACCAAATAAGTCTGGGCATCGCCTACACGGGTGAGATATGTCTCTGCGCTGACAGCGTTGCCGTGAAAGACAAAGCGTTGTGGAAAGCGATTCGGCTCGGCTGGGCTATCGTTCTCAGTCATCTTTTTTCCGGCAATCGTATCACAATGTGTAATACAAAAAACCGTCATCGGACACAATTCTGCGCCAGCCGGAGCGGTTCGAGGCCTGAAGAGGCGGAATTTTCAGTTCAGAATTTCGAACGGATAAAGTGTGTCCTCTGCCGGCGGAGTGCTCAAAACGGCCGTATACCGGCCGGGGCGCAATTTGGCGACGGGCAGGAGCAGTTTCAAAACGGCGCTACCCGCGGGCTGGTGAACGTCTCCCTGCATGACAGCCCCGGCCGCCGCCTCCGGCCGAATTTCCCAATGAAACTGAGGCGCCAACTTCACGAGATCGAGATCCAATTCGACGAATGCACCGGTTTTGGGCAAGCGGATCTCATAAGAGCTTCCTTTTGCTTGCGGCGGAACCGCGAATGCAACGATAGCTTGCGGAGCAAGTGCCCTTTGCAGCGCAAGATACTGGGCTCCGGCAGCGACCGCCAGGCAGACGGCAGCAGCGTAAGGCAGCGCGATCATCATACGCGGCCAGGAGCGCCGTACGACTTTGGGCTGGGTAACCGGGATGGGCTCAGGGCGGTCCTTACCGGAGAGCGGACGCTTCAGGGTAGTCTCGATTCCACGCAGCAACAGGTACCCGGTCTTCACGCTCTGGGAACAGACCGGGCAATCGAACAGATGTTCTTCAAACTGATCGCGCTCCCGATCCGGAAGTTCCCCGAGCGCGTAAAGCGCCGGCCAATCCCGTTCGACCGCTTGCTGGTGGCTGACCATCAAAAATCTCTCCGAATTCAGTTGTGGCATATTTTTGGTGTTTGTTACCTGTTTTCATGCTCAAATTCGGGCGAAAACCTGTGTCCGCAAACGCTTCATGGCGCGGCACAGGCGCACATTCAATCCCACGACACTGATACCGCGATCGCGCGCCATCTCCTGGCGGTCACGCTGCTGAAAATAAGACTCAGCAATCAGGCGGCTGTCCTCTGCGGGAAGGTTCCGAAGTTCGTTGTGGAGAAGGGTTCGCAGTTCGTCATCCACCAGCAGATCGTCGATGGGCTGGCGGTTGTCGGCGGGTTCGAAAAAGTCGTCGGACAGCGGTTCGGCGGAGCGGGATTTACGGCGATGCTCCTGAATGACCTTGGCGCAGACGCCGCGCACGAACGATCCAAAGTGTTCGGGGTCACGTACGCGGTCGCGATCCACAAGGGTAAGGACGCGATAAAAAGTTTCATTGCGCAGGTCTTCGACCGCGCCGTAATCTCTGAGTTCGTAACGTAATTTGGCTTCGAGGATGGGGGTGAAGAAGTAAATGAACCACGTACAGGTGGCAGGGTCGCGACGCCGCAGTTTACCCAGGAAAGCAGCATCGTAGGTCACCTGATGACGATCGGAAACGGTCGCAACGTTGTTTGACATAGATGAATCAACGGGGCCCGGCGTTTTGGTGAAAGGCGGCCGGCTTACCACAACTCCAGAACCGGCTTAATAGAAAGTGATTTAATGCCTCGAAACATTACATGCGTGACATGCTGTTTCGGGTTGGTACGCGGTATCGGCGCGCGACGGTAATGAGGCGCACAGTTGAGACACCCACATATACGGCTCGAATAAACGCGGGAAAAGGCCGGAAATGAGCTGGAAATGAGCCACCCGATGCGGTGACCGGGTCACACGTAGGGCAGCAGTTCGTGCTCTTCGGGGGCTTGTTCAACCGGCACGGGTTTGAGCAGGTGCTTAATCCCGACTGCACTCAAGACGGAGGTGGCGAGCGCCATGGCGATAAACGCGACGAAGATACGCTGATCGATGAGGCCGTACTCCAGGGCCACGGACGTGAGCACGATCCCCATAGCTCCGCGGGCGTTCATCCCCAGCGCAACCAGCAGGGCTTCTTTGGGCTGTTTGCCTCCGAGAGTAGCGCCGAGGTAGACGCCGCTGATTTTTCCAATGCAGGCGACCAGCAGAACAAAAACGACCAGCAGGACGTCGAAGTTGGCTACGAAATTGGCTTTCAGGCCGATGGACACGAAGTACAGCGTGGCAAAGATCCCCGCGGTGGTCTGGTACAAGCTTTCGTGGGCGAGTTTGCGGGCTTCGGGAATACGTCCGAGAGCGACCCCGGCGAGGAATGCGCCGAGCGTGGCATGCGTACCCGCGACCTGGGAGAAGATGGCGGCGGTGAGCAGGACCAGGAAGGTCAGCTTGAGCTGGAGCGTGTCTTTGGGAAGATTCAGCCAGCCGACGGCGCGCTGGATCTTCTTGTTGGACAGATTCAGTATCAGGCCGAAGACGAGCAGCACGGTTACGAGGCTGCCCCACAGACTACGGCCAGTGTGGCCGTCGCCCCCGAAATTGCTGAGGATCACGGCGAACAGACCCCAGCCGGCTAAGTCGTCGAGCATGGCGGCGGACATCACGATGGCGCCTAATTCAGTCTTAATCAGGTTCAGATCCATCAGAATGCGGGCGATCACAGGTAGGGCGGAAATGGAGAGGATTGTTCCCACGAAGAGAGCCAGCAGCGGGATATTGCTTTGGGCGGCGTTGCGCCAGAATCCGGGCCATAACATGACCGAGCCAACGCCAAGAATCAGCGGGAGAAGAATTCCGAAAAAGCTGGTCCAAAAAATCGGCAGGCCCAGGGTACGCAGGCGTTTGGGCTGGAGTTCGAGCCCGGCCATAAAGACGAAAAGGAGCAGCCCGAGTTCGGTGACCGCTTCACGAGCCAGGGTGGCGCGGCCGAGCGCCGGGAAGACCCTGGCATAGAGCTCCGGAGCGACCATTCCGAAGAAACTGGGACCCAGCAGGACGCCGCACAACAGCTCCACCACAAGTGGAGATAAGGACAGCCTTTGCAGCAGTTTAGCCATGCAAAGGGGAATGGCCAGAACGAGACTGAGCTGCACCAGAAATTGAGTTAAGGTGGGCCCATCCATGGAGAGTTGGTCAATTATAGCAACCGGTACTCAGGGACTTTCAGCGAGGATCTTAACTGTGGTAAATTCAACGCCTATGTCGACCGAACCTGTGCAGGCGATGTCCAAAATCGAGAAGCAGCAATTCCGGCGGATTTGCGGGAAATTCGCCAGTGGAATCACGATTACGACTGTCCGGGACGTGACGGGAGCCTGCCATGGGATGACAGCCAATTCATTCACTTCGGTTTCGATGATGCCGCCACTGGTGCTGGTTTGTGTGGATCACCGGACTCGGATTCTGGAGTATTTCCGGAGCAGCGAGTACTTCGGAATCAATATTCTGGGCGCGGGGCAGCGTCAACTGTCGGATCGTTTCGCGGGTAG
>Ga0070741_10019814_pt1 | contig 10704 bp, 9 predicted proteins | sample Coa_R1_4_FD_66440 | JGI IMG/M metagenome (GOLD analysis project Ga0070741, IMG submission 66440) | Surface soil microbial communities from Centralia Pennsylvania, which are recovering from an underground coalmine fire - Coalmine... | ecosystem: Environmental > Terrestrial > Soil > Unclassified ... | reverse complement strand
AGAGAAGATTTGCCCGGAAGCGATGCGCTCGCTGCTCTCCTCCCACAGGACTAGGCTGGTAACGTAAAGCGGACGGTCGCGCCAGCGCCTGGAAGGCTTTCGACCCAAATTCGGCCTTGATATCGCTCGACGATGCGCTGACAGATCGTCGAGCCGATACCTGTCCCAGAAGATGAGGCGTTCTTATGCAGTCGCTCGAAAAGACGAAAGATCTTTTCATGGAACTCCGGTTCGATGCCGCTACCGTTGTCGGCAACGGAAACTCCCAATTCTCCGTTTGGCGGTTGCTGCTATTCTGATCCGCGGCGTCACATCGGCGCCGCCGGTACTTGATTGTCGATCCAAGGCTTTCTTGCCGCGGCGCAACTCTTCTCCGTGTGCTTCTGCTCATGGATTTCGGTATTCGATCCGATCCACATTGCAACTTTTCCCTCGCCGCGCCGGCGATCGTCTATGAACGAGGCACTGGTGTCGGAGTACTTCGTGCATGCGGACTATCGGAGCGGAGGCACTCGAAAGTCAACGGGAGAGCGGGCGAACCATAACCGCCAGAGCGACCGTCTGTTCATGTCAAAGGCCCATCCTTTCGCGTCAGGAGGTCGCGGACGATCTGGCCAAGCAACATGAATTCCGAAAACTCGGAAGGCTTGCGGAAGTATCCATTCGCGCCCAAGGCGTCCATTTCGGCGCGGTCGCGGCTTGAATCGGAGGATGTCACCACGAGAACAAGGGTGTGCTTGCATCGCGAGCCGGTACGAAGCTTACGCAAAATATCGCCTCCCTTGTAGCGCGGCATATTGATGTCGAGGAGCAGGAGATCGGGGCAGCGCGCCGTCGGGTCAGCGTCGGTCTGCTCGAAAAACCTAATGACCTTCTCGCCATCATCGGCGACATCGAGATTTGCTTCAATGCCTGATTTTTTGAGCGCCCTCTTAATGAGCGCGACATCGGCCTGATTGTCCTCCGCGATCAGAATATGCCACAGACGCGGAGCGCGTGTGTCATCAGACGGGGAACGTGAACCGGAAGTGCGATCCTCGTCCGGGTTCCGATTCGACCCAGATGCGGCCGTGGTAGCGCTCGACGATGCGCTGACAGATGGCCAAGCCGATACCGGTGCCGTCATAACGGTCCGCATTGTGCAAGCGAGAGAATAAGCCAAAGATTTGCTCCTTAAATTCAGGTTGAATGCCAATGCCGTTGTCGCGGACGGTGAAGAGCCAATGCCCGTCCTGACGTTCAGCCCCGATGTGCACCTCTGGCACGCAATCGGGCTTCCTGTACTTGATCGCATTTCCGACGAGGTTTTGTAAAAGCTGCCGCATATGCGTCTGGTGCGCGCGCACCGAGGGCAGCTTATCCCAGGTGATGACGGCGCCGTTTTCCGTGATCGCGCCGCGCAGATTTGCGATCACTTCGGCCAGAGCGTCATTCGTGTCAACTTCGTCCAGCGGCGCTTCAAGCCTTGTGATCTGCGTATATGCAAGAAGGTCGCGCACGAGCATTTCCATGCGCGTTGCCGCGCCTCGAAGGTAACCGAGAAACTCCGCCGTCTCGCCCTGGACCACGGCCGAGAGCTGATCCGCCAGGAGTTCCGAATATATCTTCATCGTGCGCAAGGGTTCCTGCAGATCGTGGCTCGCGGAATAGGCGAACTGCTCAAGATCGGCATTCGCTCGCCGCAATTCGGTTTCCGCGTGTTTACGGGCGGTAATGTCACGCGCGATGACCGAGAGCGCCAGTATCTTACCCCTTTCATCACGTATAGGGGATATCGTGAGGACGACCGGAAACACCATGCCGTCGCGGCGCATGCGTGTCGTCTCCAGATTGCGGATGATGCTTCCGGTCTTGCCGCAGGAATCGACAAGCTCATGCAATTCCTTAATCTTGTCCTGCGGAACAATGATTTCAGCCCCCCGCCCGATAATCTCGTTCGGGTTGTATCCGTAGAGTTCTTCAGCGGCCTTGTTCCAGGTAAGAACGATGCCGGTTAAATCGTATGTATAGATCGCGTCGCCGGATGCCTCGACGACCGCGGAAAGCTGGCCGCGGGTTTCTTCTGATCGCTTGCGTTCTATGAGATCGGCGGCCTGACGCGCCAACAGATCCAGCAACCGCAGTTCGCGTTCGCCGGGCCGGTGTGCCTGGCGATAATGCGTCGAGAACATTCCCAGCACTTTGCCCGAACGGCTCACAAGTGGCGTCGATTGCACCGCACGCGCGTCCGCCGCGAGCATCGCATCGAGCGCGCTTGTGCCGCCAAAAATGGAACTTTTGACGACATCCTCGACGATAACCCGTTCCCCCTTTTGAAGGGCGCTGCCGCAGGCAGTAATTCCGTCATGAACCTTCGCGAAGAATTCAAGGAAGGCGGAATCAAAACCACGCTGCGCCGCGACTATCAGTTGGCCTGTTTCGTCGAGAAGCTGTATGTTGCCCATATCCGCGGCGGTGATTTCAATTCCCGCATCGAGAATCTCGCCCAGCAATTCTGGAATTCCGCCCGACTGAATAAGTCGCGTACTCAACTGCTGCATTCGCGTCATGGCCGCAAGATCATCGGTCAGTCGCGCATTGAGAGCCCGGATAGCTTCCTCGGCGCGCTTTTGCTCCGTAATGTCGCGCGCGATCTTAGAGGCTCCAATGATCTCGCCCCGCTGATTACGGATCGGCGAGATCGTGAGGGACACATTAAATAACCCTCCGTCTTTACGCTGGCGCATCGTTTCAAAATGATCGACGCGCTCCCCACGCTGCAGGCGCGCGAGGATATCCAACTCTTCGGCGTGCCTGTCTTTCGGAACCACGAGCATGATCGATTTTCCGACCGCCTCGGCTGCGGTGTAGCCGTAAAGACATTCCGCTCCCCGATTCCAGCTAGTAATCTGTCCCTGGAGATCCTTGCTAATAATGGCGTCATCCGAGGAATCGACGATGGCCCCGAGCAGGACGCGCGTCTCTTCGAATTTCCGGCGCTCCGTGATGTCGCGCGTGATGGCAAGCTGGACCACCGAACCGTCGGGACGGCGCAAAGGCACGGCCTGCGTCTCCATGCGGCAACGATGGCCTTTGAGCCCGACGATATCGAATTCGAGGGAGCCCTTTTCGCCACCGCAGACCCGCTGATTGAATTCCCGGAATAGCATCCGGTCCTCGGGCGCGATGAGGTCGTAAACGCTTCCGCCGATCGCATCATCGGCCGAGTCCGCGCCAACCATCTTCAGGCCCGCTTCATTCATCAACAGCAGCGTGCCATCCGCCGCGATCAGCTTGACGCACTCGGGTGTCGTCTCGACAATCGCCCGGAAGCGCTCCTCGCTGTCACGCAATATTTCCTCAGAACGCTTGCGCTCCGTAATATCGACCAGCATGTTGACCGCACCGGTCAACCGGCCCTCTGCGTCAAAAAGGGGCGTTGGAAACGGCGTGAAACTCCGGCGCTGCCCGTCAGGGCGCTCGGCCACGGCCTCGCAGCCCAGCACGGGCCTTTTCTCTTTCAGGGCGACCGCCATTGGGCACTCATCGTGGCGCAGCGGCGTCCCGTCTGTGTTGTAGAGCTTCCAGGTCACGCACCATGAATCTGTGCCCAATTCCGGGACGCGTCCTGAAAACTCCACTGCGGCGCGATTGAAGAAAGTGATGCGGCCTTCAGCATCTGTCGTGTAGACCGCGGCCGGGATAGCTTCGATGATTTCCTGCAAACGGCGTTGGCTTTCGCGCAGCGCCTGCTCGGCTTGTTTACGCTCGATGAGGTCAGCCGCCTGCCGCGCTAGGATGTCAAGCAGCCGCAGGTCGCGCTCCGTGGGCGTATGGGGCTGGCTCCAGTGCGAGGAAATCATGCCCAGCATTCGGCCGCTCCGCGATACGAGCGGTGTCGACTGCCCGGAGCGAATTCCGGCATCGAGCAGCGCGGTCATGCCCGCCGTCCCCGCGAGAAAATCGCAAGTCGCGACATCCGATGCGATGGCGCGCTTGCCTGTGCGGAGCGCCTGACCGCACGTGCTCCCCGTATCGAAGCCCACCCATTCCCAGATTTTCTCCCCCTCCGCGCTGAGTCCGCGCGATGCCAGAAGCCGGAGCTCGCCCCTCGGTCCGCGCTCGGGATAGAGAATCTGCATGGTCGCGAAATCCGAATGCATGATGCAAGCGGCGGCATCTACGAGTTTTGAGTAGAGCGCCTGTTCATCGCCCTGCTCGATAAGTTGTGCGCTGATATCCTGCAACAGCTTCGTGTCTGCGAGTTCAGCGGCCAGCTGCGCCTGCCGTGCTTCCTGTTCGTGCTTCAGATCGGTGACGTCCCGCGTAAAGCAGCGAGTATGAACGAATTTTCCGTCTTCAAACAAAACGCTCGAATTGATCAGGACATGGCGGATCGATCCGTCGCGATGCCGCAGACGCGCCGGGTGGTCGCGCAGCGTATCGCCCCGGCTTAGGCAAGCGAGGATGTCGTTAATGACAGCTTGGTCGGCGTGGAACTCGGCAATGTTGCGGCCAATATACTCGTCCCGCGTATATCCGAGAAGATCGAGCTCCGCCTGGTTCGCCCAAAGGATTGTCCCGTCCTCGCCCACCCAGTGAAGACCGATCGTCGAGGTTTCGACGAAATCACGCAGCGCAGCCTCGCTGCGCCGTAAAGCATGAAGCTCTCGGAGCAGAGTTCTCTCAGGGGCGCCTCCCGAACCGTTGGCGTGCCGGGGTGCCGGATCCATTTCGCTTGGAATTATCCGTGTCGAACTCATGCCGCTTCCCCTCCTTGGGCAGACGGGCCAGGCGTTTTCCTCGCGAGAATGTCGCGAACGATAACGCCAAGATGAATAAATTCGTCGAGGCGCGACGGCTTCCGAAAATAAAACAGTGCCGCATGCTTTTGCGCGCGCTCCTCGTCCTCCGGCGCGGAGGATGAGGTCATGACCACGACAGGCGTTTGCGCGTAGCGTTCCGTCGATCTCAATCGCTGGAGGATTTGTTCGCCGCTGTAACGCGGCAGGTGCATATCGAGCAGCAACAGGTCCGGGCCGGGGGCATTGGAATCATTGTCGGCTTTTTCGATGAAGGCTATGGCCTCCTCGCCGTCCCTCGCCACATGCAGAACGTGATCGAGATTCTGGTCCCGAAGCGCAAGACGAACGAGGCCCACATCGGCCGCGGAATCTTCAGCTAGGAGAATATGATAGCGGCCGTTGTCACTTGCCATCGTCGTCATTGCCAAACTTCGTCGGAACGCTTATTTTCATTCTTGCCACTCGTCCTGGAGCCACAGCCCAGCAAGCCAATCCAACTGGTTGGCGCGCCATACCCTATTCGTGAAAAATCAACGGCGAGTTACCCTTCCACTCAACGTACCTTGCCGCCGTTATTCTCCAACGCGAAGCTTCGAAAATCGCTTGTGTTGGATTCATTACTCCTTCCCGAGCACCTGCGGATTCTGTTCCATTGGAAATGCCGAAGGTTACAATTTATGTGAGACGCCGGGCTGATGCTTTTGTTTCGAGCCTAAAGAACCCGGAGAGCCAGCAGTCACCAGTGCTTGCCGTCATAGCTTTCAGGACCAATGACCCACGGATAATGTGAGGTGTGACTATGTCCAATTTTTACAGGTATTTACGCGAGTGATCGGTCAACGCGTACTGCTGTTCACGCGTGTCCGCCGTTCGCTTTCGGTCTTCGATAACCGCGCGGTGCATGAGCCGCCCGCGGCGGTGCAACGTTCTTGCAAATGCCAGCGCGTACTATTGTGGAGATTCCGACGTAGAGTTAGAAGCTGGTCTGATACAGGATGCTTCCGCATTCTCATTTTTTATGCGCGATATTGACGGCTACAGCGACGACGGAACGAACGAAGCCGTACCTGCGATCCCTTCTGTGCTCTTGGCTGGTTTCTATATAGAGGCACAACCCGCGACTGGAGAGAAACCGGATTATTTCTTTGCTCACGATGTCGCCGTAGTACCACACGCCATCTTCTGTGCGGCGTGCATCATCGTAGGCCAGATGGCCGCACTGCACACTCCAGGATTCAAGGCATAAGTATTTGTTCGACGCAAGGGGCATCGCCGCTGCCTTCTGTCAAGGTCGACCTGGCGCCCTTGTGTTGCGGATTTAATGGCGGGAGCCTAATGAGGTTGGCAATTTCAGTATGGCACGCGTGCGGAGCCCGACTTGGGCTAGTTGCCGTCGTTACCTTGACCACCGTGCATCATTGTTTGAACCGAACCAGCGTATGGCCTGGGAAATTTCCGCGGTATATTTCGGTAGCGCGATTCGTCGATATTGTATTGGAGCGTCAACGCCCTTGTGAGAATGCTTCCCGGTTTAAGGCACGGCTCTGGGATCGCACCTGACGCTGGCGCTCCAGCTGTGCGTCAGATCACAGGATTCAGCCGGTGATCAGAAATTTTCCGTCAACATCTCCCGGCGGATCCTCGATTAGAAACACAAGGGGCGGCGTCGTTCTCCTTCGTTCGAGCCTTGCAGCCGTAGCCTAACAACCGCCCTTCTTGGCGTTGTTCAACGCCTTCCCAGGCCGTGATTCTCGCGTTAGTTCCATTGCTGAAGTAACAACACGCGGACGCTTGCAGGACCGGGTCTTTTTCCCGTGTCTTTCGTGACTCGGCCACTCCGTGGACACGCGGGATGAGCAGCTTTTCGATCATCCGTGTTGAGCGTCGCAGTATCTTCTCAGTTGAAGTACTCCGCGCGGCATGTCGTCGTGCGGCGGCCGATGGAAGAGTCTCAATGGGAGGCACTGTGTCCAAGCTTGCTCAACGACTTCACCTCAGGCTCTAAGATCCCGAAGGAGATTTAGGTGGTTAGCTGGTGAGCTAGAACTACCGCAACACACCAGCCCATTTCTCAACCATCGAGCAGACGGCCTCTATGAACTCTCCAATGTCACTGGGCTTACGAATACACTCCCGAGCACCTAATTCCATGGCGCGGCTGATTTCCGCAGAACTGCACGAAGAACTGAAAATTACGACTGCAATATCGTCACGATTTGTCTGTGCAAGTACTTCCAGCCCCGGAAGTTTGGGAAGATTGAGATCAAGTATGACGAGCTGCGGCCGATAACTGGTATCAGCAAGTAGCCTCAAGCCTGCTTCCCCGTCGTGAGCGACGGTCAGAGTCACCGGTAGATGACATTCCCTAAAGCTTTGTTGGATTAGCCTTACGTCGCCATCGTTATCCTCAATGACCAGCACATGAATGGGGACAGCCACTCACCTTTGACTGGTAAACACCCCAGTAAGTTTCAATCTTCCGGGCGTTCTGGTAGGATTTGCCTTCTAATTCCAATTCCTGGGAAACACGAGGAAGGTACCGGGACCCTGTGGTATCATTTTTACCTCTGAGTATGCATTCATCCAAAGCGGAACCGCCACACCGACCAGTGGCTCACATATTGGTCATTGAAGACAATGCCGCCGACGTGCAGTTGCTGCGACTTGCTATCGAAGAGCATCAGTATCCGTTCCGTTTGACGGTTCTCAAAGACGGCGCCGAAGCTTTAGCTTTCGTGGCACGGCAGCGCCAGCAATCAACTCGCGAGCCTGAGCCGTGCGTCATTGTGCTGGACCTGCACTTGCCCAAGCACGATGGTCTGGCCGTTCTCGCTGAAATCCGACGCACCCCAGCACTAATGCACATCCATGTTGTCGTATTAACTTCCAGCGTCATGCCGTTCGAGATTCGGAAGGCGCAAGAACTCGGCATCGCCTGGTATCGGGAGAAACCCGCGGATTTCTCGGACCTGTGTGCGATTGCGGGACGGATTCTGGATTTCTGTAATCAGTCCGCTGTCGACGCTGCCTGATCGGTTGGAGCTGACGGCTCTCCATTTGCCTGACGCGGGTGGGTATTAAGGCGAGCTATGTCCAGAGCTTCAGCGATGTCGCCTGCGTGTGCGAGCCTACGCTTGGGACAACGCACACTCGTCTCCCTACCCGGATAGCCTGCGTGCCTCGCGCTTTACAGGCGCTTCCGATATCGAGATTTGTCTTGAGCGTGCCATTTGCCATTCGCCGATTGACAAACTTTTCGGCTGGTCGGGCTAACAATGATCAAGGAGAAGAAAGGTAGGAACGACAACAAACGGTGATGATGATGCAGCCTATCGAACGAAATATGCTGAAGTTTGTTAATGGATCCCGTTGCTCAGAACCAATGCATGATCTATCGTGGCTCGCCCCGCGACGCGTCTGCCAAGCATTACATTAGGCAAACTCGGTGCGAACTTCAGTGTGTTTACGTTAAAGACCCGGCAATGGTGGCCGGTCTGGGTTCGCATTTGAGACTGCAGGAATTTGATGTTGCCACGGAAATGCGCCGGTAGAGTCTGGTACTCTCCTCCGGCCAAAACCAACTTGTGAACGGGCACTTCGATGTGGCGAGCATGGTGAGTGTTGGAAGCCGCAGTGCGTCAAGCGTTGAGCGATGGCTACCGCGGCCTTTTCGCTACGGGCGATATGACCTGGGAATTCGGCCCAGACCGCGATTTCAAGAAATTGCCGGAATATGAGCTTGCGCTCCAAGAACTTTTTTTCGGCGATGTCCCCACCTGGTCGGACTGTGTCAATGTCATCAAGACACGCTTCCAGTCCGTGCTCTTCGGAGCGCTCTCTATGCGCACCCGGCGTTCTGTATCAACGAAACGCTTTCGCGCATCAATCCGCACTACAAAGCCCCAGACTTGTTGCTGGAAGTACAGGTGAAAGTCGTCCGAAAGGTCGCTCGTTTATGTTTTACGAGGAACTGGCTGCCATGGACGGTTGACTCACGGAGCATCGGATTGACGCCGTCCGGGGGACTCAACGTGCGGACTGACCTTGGGGTGCCTTTAGAATATTTATCCGGCGATGCATTGCGGAGTTGGTGCGTTCTTAGTGAGCATGGCATGATTCTTGAGGAATGGAACATGATGCTTCCCGAGGACGAACCGGACATCGCATCGTATGCTTTCGCCGTGTTGGCCACTCGGCCCACGCTGCCCCATCTTCCACGCGTTCTTTTTGCCCCGCCTGCTGACTAGGGCGGCGCGTTTAGGCTATGGCTGCAAGACAGGCCCAAGGAGAACGACGCCGCCCGTTTTGCTTCTTATCGACGATTCGCGGCCCAAGTTCACGATAATTTTGAAGGTCCGGCAGACAGGCCGCCTCTTGCTTGCAGAAGCTGCCCCGTAGTTAAGCACTTGCCGCTTTAGGTATTCGTGCGGACACCAACTAGGCCTAAAAATAATACCGGCAGTGGCAACTTCGACGAGCGACACGGGCGCGGGCACGTTTTCGGCGGGGTTGCGCCGGCATGATCGGCTGGACCGCGCGGGCGTAAAGGATGCGCAGCAATATCGCCTCTGAGACACGGAGCGCCCGCGTCAGGTGCGATCGCAGAGCCGTGCCTTAAACCAGGAAGCATTCTCACAAGAGCGTTGACGCTCCAATACACCTTGACGATCGAGCTACGGAATTCCATCTGGGAATGTCCCAGGCTGTAACATTCACTACCGTGGAGTGCATACGGCTGGTGACCGCACAGATCGGTTCAATTCACAAATCTGTACGGCGTGCGTTATTCTTGCAACCGTGGACATCAACAAAATGCTCGTCGAACTTCGAGCCGAGCGCGAGAACATCGAACAAGCAATTATGGTTCTTCAGCGGATGGCCGCTGGACGTGGTAAACGCCGCGGCCGACCTCCGGCCTGGATGAGTGCGGGCATTGCGCCGATCAAGCGGCGCGGGCGGCCGCCCGGAAGCAAGAACAAACCAAAGGCAGCGTAGTCATCCCCGCCTCCGTCAGTTGACTGCGACCACCTTCAGGCGGCCCGACGCGCGAATAAACGCGCAGAATAGTTGCGCCCAGAGGACCGGCACCATGCGGATTTTCACGCAACCCAAGCGCGTAGGCAGGGAATATCGTCGGTCGTGGAAGGTGGGAGATGTGTTGTCAACGCGTTACGGGGTGGTTCCCTGCGTGCCTAGTGATCACTGGAAAGGAAGAGCGCGAACGGAACGCGGTATTGGATTTCGATGACACGAAATCTCAAGAAGCGATCTGGACCGCTCTTCCTCGCTTAGTATACCGACTGCATGCAAGAAGGTTTCAAAACAATGTGCGACACGTGTACTCGGCTTCAGGAGCGCTATAACACCGCTGTTGGCCGCTTACTGAGTGCTCAACGGGATTTGGCCACGTATGCCATCGGTAGTCAGACCGACGCGTTCGCTTGTCGGTGGAACGACTGCCATGCTGCCTTAACAGAGATCTGGGAGCTTCGGGAGAAAATAACCGCCCATGCAAGTAGCCACACTACTGAATCCAGGAGAGCGCTTGGCTAGTTCAGCTGTTCTGTTCCGAGCGGTTGTGCGGGGAATCGACACCGCTCCAAAGACGACAACAGCTCCAAAGAAGGGAGTGGCGGTGTCCGCTTGGAGGTCCAACTTGCAAAACGTGCTGCGAGCAGCCTCGAGATGCAGAAGTACTGTTCCGCGCGAGCTGGGTAATATCGCGCACCAATTGGAATTCCCAACCGTGCAACGGCTGAGCTTTGCTGGGCCTCTAAATCCCTTCTGAATCCCGATTTTACTTTCTTTCCACCGTGTTCTAGTTACATTCTGCGCGAGCGGGGCCGTTTTGGCCGCCTTCTAGACGCAGCGATCGAGCGGATCTGGATGGCCGCCGGTACCGTGTTTGACCTCGCATGGC
>Ga0070741_10019813_pt1 | contig 10704 bp, 15 predicted proteins | sample Coa_R1_4_FD_66440 | JGI IMG/M metagenome (GOLD analysis project Ga0070741, IMG submission 66440) | Surface soil microbial communities from Centralia Pennsylvania, which are recovering from an underground coalmine fire - Coalmine... | ecosystem: Environmental > Terrestrial > Soil > Unclassified ... | reverse complement strand
GAGGAGACACAATGGCCAAGAAAATTTCCGTCGACGAGCTAACGTGGCTCGTGACCAACGCGTTGCAGAAGGCACACCCCAGTGGGCAGTCGAGAGTTGCCGTTGCAATCGTGCCTGACAAATCCCACGGCTGGCGCGTGGTAGTAGCTAACAGCAGTCGGGCGTACGTGAGTGCAGCGGCCAGACAGCAGCTTGTGAAAGTCGAGAAAAAGTTAAAGCGGGAATATCGGCCAGCCTTTTGAAGCAAAGGCGTCATGCTTTGCGAGAGCACCTGCCGCGCGGCGCGAGGCTGCGATTAATCGGCGAGCACGAGATATTTGAATGAAGGATCTCGGTAACGACAAATTAGGACACGGCGGCTAAGACGAAAGGGTCCGGGAATCGGGGAAGATTCCAATTCTGATACCGGGACAAGGCCCCGGCATGCGGGTTCCGGGGCCTTTGTTTTGGGCCGAACGAAATCGCAATCCTAGCCGACCCTCAAATTTTCCGCGGACATTTTGCCCCGGTTTTCCTTCTCTTCGTAACTCACCTTTGCGCCCTCATTGAGGGTGCTTAGGCCAGCTCGTTCAACAGCGGAGATGTGCACAAATACGTCCTTACCGCCGTTGTCTGGCTGGATGAAGCCATAGCCCTTGGTTGCGTTAAACCACTTTACCGTGCCTGTCGCCACGTCTCGCTCCCGTTTTGAACCTCGCGGGCTATAGCTTAGGTCGGCCGCCCATAGGCCACAAGAAAACTCTCCGGGTGAGTTTTCCGGCGGGCCAGTTTTCTTGCCGTCGCCGCCTGCCGACGCAGGTGCCGGAACTGCGGCGCGTTGCTTCTGCAGCGCAGTGATCGGCGTTGCCTGCGAAGAGCATGTATACGCGGCGCACATGGAGTCGCGAAAGGCCCTCGCCGACCCTCGGGAACCTCAAAAAAGGGTATGAGTTGACATCAAGGGAAGGAGGCTTGGGATGTCCCACATCGTGTTAGTCGTGGATGATGATGCCAGTGTGCTCGAAGTCGTCGCGGCTATGCTGGAAGACCTCGGTTGCGATGTGATCAGCGCCTCGAGCGGGATGGAGGCTCTCGATCAACTCAGGCGAAACGAGCACATTTCGATCCTGATCACTGACATCAACATGCCGGGCATGGATGGTCACGAGTTGGCCGAGCGCGCCAAACGCATCCGACCCGAGTTGAAGGTCCTCCAACTGTCCGGCCGAGAGCGTCGCCGCGACGGCTATCCAATGATCAGAAAGCCCTTTACTGCAGCGGACCTCGCCGAGACCATGCAGCGGACGACGGGCGTTTGCTAACGCCCTGTGGAGTCTCTCGTGGCTTTTCAGCGTAGGAAACCGGGCCCCATCGGTGTGAAGGCCAACTTCCCCGGCTTCATCGAGCCCTCGCTGGCGTCGTCCATCGAGAAGGTCCCGAGCGGTAGTCGCTGGATTCATGAGATCAAGTTCGACGGCTACCGGGTGCAGCTTCACCTCGCCCACGAAAACATCAAGGTCTTCACCAGACGCGGCAACGAATGGACCAAACGCTTCAAGAAGATCGTCGCCGACGCCTACCTGATCAACGCGGGCTCTGCGATCATCGATGGCGAGATCGTGGTCCCCGCTGCGGACGGTCCAAACTGGGCCGCAACCGGCGTGCGGCCTGGACGCCGTCTCTGAAATAAAAAGGCGCCTAATGCGGCCTACCGTCGCTATAAAGAGCAAAATCACCGCAACTACGATCAGCGCAGTCGTGCCCACAGTATCAGCCGGAATCTAAAATCGCTCTCCAGCCAGCCAGCATACAAGCTGGACGTAGAGTTACCGAGTTCGACAGCGCATGGTTGTATGCGCCAAGCGGGGATTTGCGTTTGTCGCCTTCACCTCGCCCGAATCGACAGCGACTTGCTCGGTCACGAGTGCAGTTCAAGCACTGAGGAAATCCACACGAACTCGCCCCGCTTCGGTTTCACCTACCCCCGACGAAGCGCGGCAGTATTGATCCTTCAGGACCGGTGGCCAAACGCTAATTCGCCTCGGTAGCCTCGTGCCTTTTGGACTTGCAAGCAAAGTACAAGTGCGCCGAGTCCTCTATTTCGTTGTTTCAAGCGGCTGATCTTCGACATGAAGCAACGAGCGAATCCGATTGGAAAGCTCGGTTTCCGTTATCGGCTTTTGCACGAGTGACGTTCCCCGATCCAAGCGACCATGGTGGACAATCGCATTCCGAGAGTAGCCCGTCATGAACAGCACTTTGAGGCTGGGACGCTGCTTAACCGCAAGCTCTGACAGCTCTCGTCCGTTTAAGCCCGGCATAACGACATCCGTCAGCAGCAGGTCGATATTCCTGCTTCGATCTCCGATGAGCTTTATCGCGGCCTCCGATCCATTTGCCTCCAGCACTTTATAGTTAAGGCCGACGAGCATGTCTTTGACGTGGCGCCGAACTCCATCGTCATCTTCCACCAGCAAGATGCACTCGCCATTGCCAGAGCGTATTTCCGCAGGACGTTGTTCAAGCTGAGCCGCATCGGTTGCGGTCGAACGAGGAAGGTAGAGATGAACCGTCGTACCTACGTTCAGCTCACTGTAGATTCTGACATGACCACCTGATTGCTTAGCAAACCCATACACCTGGCTTAGCCCCAGGCCGGTACCTAACCCGGGCTTTTTGGTCGTATAGAAGGGCTCGAAAGCTCTATCCGCCGTTTCGGCGGACATGCCGGCCCCTTCGTCAGCAACTGAGATCATGACGTATTGTCCCGGCTTCAAGTCGGGATGGGTCGAGCAGTACGCCTCATCCAGATATGCGTTGCCGGTCTCGATAGTAAGTCGACCACCCTGCGGCATGGCATCACGAGCATTCAAGGCCAAGTTGATGATTGCCGATTCAAGCTGGGTCGGATCCGCCTCAATCAGCCATAGACCGGCATTGCGAACCGTTTCAATTTTGATGCGTTCGCCTAAAGATGGCACCAGAAGCTTTTCCGCACTAGCGACAACGTCATTGGCATTGATAGGCTTGGGGTCGAGAGGCTGTTGCCGAGAGTAGGCAAGCAGGCGATGCGTAAGGTCTGCGGCTCGGTTGGCTCCGCTCAATGCGTGCTCAGCTCGGCTGTGAAGCTTGCTGTCTGCTGGTAAATCTCGAACCAACATCTGGAGATTACCAATCATGATCGTCAGAAGATTATTGAAGTCGTGGGCGATACCGCCGGTTAGCTGCCCTACTGCTTCCATCTTTTGCGACTGGCGTAATCTGTTCTCGACCTCCTCCCGGCGAGTGGCTTCTCTATAAAGTGCTTCGGTCCGGCGTAATGCCACATATTCCAGAGCAAGCAACAACGCCACAAGCGGAATCCCGAACGCCAATTGCAGAAGCATCCATTCGATCCATTCCGACGACAAAGAACCGACCTGTAAGCTCGACGTTATATAAACAGGAAGGTCATCGAGACGCTGGATTTCAAACGTTCGTTCGAGCCCATCGACCTGAGAAACCGTGGTGTACTTCCCACGAGTGGGATTTGTGCGCACCATCTGTCGAAAGGCGCTATCTTCAGACAAGACAATTCCCGGCTTAGCCGCAATTGGGTACCTTGCCAGAACAGTTCCGTCCGCTCTGATCATAGCGTAGCTGCTGGACGAGTTGTGAGCCAACTGCTCGAAAAAGCGTTCGAAAACAGACGGAGAAATGACGACGGCGCTTACGCCAGCCATCTGTCCTTGGCTATCATAATGTTTCTTGCTGACGGAAAAAAACGGCTCACTACCAATGCGAGGGACCAAAACCTGTCCCACGTAAAGACCTTGCTTAGGATCACGCTGGGCAAGGAAATAGTCTCGATCGGAGTTGTTCAAAGTCTGCGGAACGGGAAAAACGAGTGAGGTAGCGATCGGTCTTCCCGTGACATCAAACAACCATACCGAACGGACGTCCGAAACGCTTTCGATTAGCTGCCTTAGTCGCCTGTGCAGTTTGGCCTCGTCGAGCCGCAAGCTTTCGTCTGACCTGTCCGCAGCAATTGTATCCACGCTGGCGAGAAGAACATCGACCGTTCCAAAGATGCTTCGGGCATGCTCTCGGCTGATCTCGAGTGAATGTGTGATCCGCTCGTCGGCAATTTCCTGAATGCGTGAACGATGCTCCCATGCAGCAAAACAAAATATTGCCGCAGGCACTACAATGGTCCCGGCCATAATCGCTTTGATACTGCGAGCTACGAGCAGATGCCGAGCTTCCATTCGTCTCCTTCAGGCTTCGCCAGATTTGAGCGAGAGCGGAATTTCAAAACCAACTTGTCCGTGGACTAATGCGGAGACAGTAGACGCCAAAGGGGCGGTGAGCCGGTTTCCAACTACGGTGTCTGACGATAATAATTTCGTTCAGACACGACATATCCTGCTTTCTAAAGGCCAGCCGTCAATAAGATTTTGGTCGCCCTTGGATGGAAATCCCTTTTTGAATGGCCCAGCCACTTACTCAAAATACTCCGGTTCCTTTGGCAACGGGCCGCAGAATTACCAGTCCTAGTCTTCAGCCCGCGCCGATTGGACCGGTAACCCACGCCTTATCAGCCCTTTAATGTTTTCTGAATCGTCTGAAGCAGATTGATGTGCTCATTGATCTGCGTGCGGGCCAACCTTGCGACATCCAGACCTGCTCCAGTTCTCGCACTGCCGGAGCCAATGTAATCGTCCTGTATTTTCAGTAGCTTCTGGTGACCTTCGAGTTGCGCCGCGATGTAGTCTGCATCAAAATTGCTGGATTTCTTGAGCTTGTCCACCATCTCTGTCGCCTGTTCGCTTTTTTCCGGGCTGAAGCCCATCGACTTGAGTACCTCGGCAATCGTGGTCTGTTCGGCGACCTCATAGTTGGCAAAGCGCTTCACCCAATCGTCTTTGGCCATCTCTTTTGCCAGTTCGCTGGTCCGTAACGCGACCGTACCCACAGCCAATGTCTGCTCGGCGTGGCCGGCACTGGTTGAAGCCTTGTCCTTGGCTGCGAGAGCAATGCGCGGCGTGATCAGGGCGACAAGAAAAACGGCGAGAGCGCTGCGACGGTGCATGAGGATCCTCCTTGAGCGTTTGCTGCTCAACGGCAGTCTCGTCTCAAGGTTCCTATCTACGACCGGGACCACGGCCTGCAAGATATCACGCAGGCCTTACTCGTTTTGCTCAGTTCCGGAGCCACCGAGGGATGTTCGACGCAGCGATCCGCCGATCCGGGTTTGGACCTCCTTGGTTAAGCAGCCGTTGTCCAATCCAGGTGACCATTGTGACCGGTGCAGCCTCGGGGATCGGCGAAGCAACGGCACGACGTTTCGCCGGCGTGGACAGCCCTCATCGCGTTCGCCGCGACACTAGCGATGGCAATCAATGCGCAACAAACCGGCAGGGTCACGAGTAACGGATCAGGAGATCGAGAAGAACTGCTCGTTTGAGTGTGGATAGCCTGAATCCAAAGCAAACGTCGCGCAATGCAAACGAGATGAAAACGACGCGAAGACGCAGTTATCGCGAGAATGGTCCAAGTTTGGAGCCGCCGCAAAGCATGAGTGCATCGAGTTAAGTACCATAGGAGGCGAACAGAGCTATATTGAACTCCAGACGTGTCTTGAGATGTCTTCATAGCAAACGCGCAGCGACAAGCGGTTGGTCAGGCCCTACCGAAGCGCCGCGCAAGGGGCGCGGTCGCCTCGTTGAAAGTCGACCGTGGCATTAGCCTCCGAAGTGAAGGTTTAAAAGACCGTCCGGAAATGCCTTATGACTCGTTCGATCATGGGCTTGACTGGCTCGCGGCAACATTTTTTTCAGCTAGGAACGGCTACTGATGTTGTCAGTTGGCTTGCAGCTCAACAGAAGATGGATGCGTGCATGACCATGAGAGACCTTATTTGCGGATGTGCGCCGAAAACGCCGGCTGCGGCAACCGGCTGCGCGCCCATCCGGCCAAATCGAAAGTCGTGATTTTGTTAAGGTCACGCAAGGCGAGCTCATCAGGCGCCGGGACGGCCGCACACCTGCGGTCATCGGCCGGCGAATGGAGTCTTGCCGTTGCAGTCGGTCTGCTGGCACTCACCTGTTTACGCCTCGCTGCAATTGCCAAGCCGAACTTTCCGTCGCCAGATGCGCCGCGCGACGCCCCGGGCGGGGGTGTCAGGGCGGCAGACGAATTTCGTGGTCGGGAGGCCAGCTCCCCATCGGAGATTCCGGCGAAAGGCTGGAGGGATATATTGCTACGTGTCTTTACCAATATCGGCGACCACCGCATTCTCGCACTCGCCGCTGGCATGACATACTACACCATCCTTGCGATCTTTCCGGGCCTGGCCGCACTGGTCGCGATCTACGGGTTGTTTTCAGACGCGGGAACTATTGCGAAGCACCTTGACGAAATATCTGGCTTCGTTCCGGGCGGTGCCGTCGAGGTGATGCGCGAACAGCTTACGCGCGTCGCATCGAAAGGCAATCACGCGCTCGGCGTGACATTCGGAGTCGGGCTGGCCGTTTCGCTGTGGAGCGCGAATGCGGCGATGAAGTCCCTCTTCGATACGCTCAACGTTGTATACGCCGAGAGGGAAACGCGCAGCTTTCTCAAACTAAATGCCATTTCTCTCGCCTTCACTCTGGCGGCGATCGCGTTTCTTGTCGCCGCCCTCGGCGCGGTCGTCGCCGTGCCAGTCGTTCTAAATTTCCTTTACCTCTCCGATTTCGCCGACCTCTTTATCCGGATTGCCCGGTGGCCGGTCCTGTTTGTTTGCCTGACCTCGGCATTCGCCTGTATCTACCGCTTTGGTCCGAACCGGCGGGCGCCGCAGTGGCGCTGGATCACCTGGGGCAGTGCTGCGGCAACCGTCATCTGGCTGCTCGCATCAGGTCTTTTTTCCTGGTACGTAGCCAATTTCGGGACCTTCAACGCGACGTACGGATCCTTGGGCGCCGTGATTGGTTTCATGACGTGGCTTTGGATTTCGGCGATCGTCATTCTGCTCGGCGCAGAACTCAATGCCGAAATCGAACACCAAACCGCACGGGACACGACGACTGGAACCCCAAAGCCGATGGGGGTTCGCGGTGCTCACATGGCCGATACGCTCGGCGCGGCGCATTGAAAGGCATGGACCCAGCCTTAGGGCAGCTGCCCAAGGGAAGTAGGAGATCTTTTGGCGCTAGCTACGCCTGCCCGTAGGCGTCCACTATTAGGAACTTGATGTTTGCTTCGTGTGATTCCGCGGCCGGCACCAGGCCGCCTCGGGATTGCCGTTCGCGCGCCACGTCAGCGTCGTCTGGCGCCACTATTTCTGCCAGAACAGCTCCGCGACCGAAAAATTAGATCGCTGGAAGACGGCGGCGACCGTGTTCAAACACATGACAAACCGCCAGAGCGGGTAAAAGAGTTTTTCGAACTTCTCCCATTTGGCAGCTGCCGTAGAGCCGGACCAAGCCTTTCGACGGTCATGGTTAGAGCGCCCGCGCTATGTTTTGCATCGTTTGGCTGCCGCCAGTCCTCTGGCCTTTTGATGTTGCGCTAGGAACGGGTCGCTATCGGAGTGCTTGTCACACAGTAAAGGAGCGACCCATGACGAAGATCACAACTACCATACTGGCCGTCTTATTCTCTCTCTCAAGCGGCTCGGCGTTTGCTCAAGGCACAGGGGTCAGCTCCGGAACAGGAGCTGGCAACGGAGCGATCACCAACGGATACGGCTCTGTCGGAAGCCCGATCGGCGGGCCTGGAACTACGCCAAGCACGACCACAGGGTTGGGGAATGGGAATAACCCCGGGATCGGAAATATGAGTGACCCTTCAGTGAGGTCAACTCCCGGACTGAATGCGAACGGCCCTTGCAACGGGGCCCGATCTACATCGGGCAATAATACGCCTTCTTGCTGAGCAACGACAATTGTCGCTGAGCATGATCTCACATCAAAGAGGTCATTCAAGGAACGAGCGTATCGAACGGAATTATAAACAATGTTCTTCCATTTACTGTTAGCCAAACTCTTGGCCATTCTCAGGTTAATGCAGGTTGGGTGGCAGGCATCGGTACGGAAGGTCGCTTGTCGAACACTCATTGGACATGGAAGGTGGAAGGCTTGTACATGGACCTCGGCACCGTCAATGGTGCAGGCACCTCCGTTACGTCTTTTGGCCCATGTCCACTGTGCGGCGCAGGAACCGCTCCCTTTATGGGAGCTGGTGGGCAAGCGTCTACGAACACCTCATTCAAGGAAGTTATCGTTCGGGCGGGTCTCAACTATCATTTCGGTGGCCCGGTGGTCGCGAAGTACTGATCCGGACTAAGCCAAAATAATCAAAAGCTCCGGCATCGTCCGGGGCTTTTTTGTGCGCGTCGATGACTGCTGTTGGCACGATCCGGACCCCCAGCAATGCAGCGGTTCGGTCGCAATCGGGGGAAAAGCGGATGTCGTCCAAATATGGAGTTATGATGAGTACACCTAGTCTTTCCGCGGCTTTTCGCGCTAAACGACTCCGCTTGATTGGTGCAAGCCTCGCCATCCGAATAGGCTTCGCTGTGGTTGATCCGCTTCGTCAGGAAGCGGGCGTGTAGCGCATCCCAATGCGAGGCTTCGTCGGCATGAACGACGCTGCCGGCCACAACATGCGTCGCAATTGTCCAAGGAATACGTCTTGTCACTTCCTCGCCCTCAGCCCGATCTCGAAGGCGGCTGAACGCCGCGCTAAACCAGCTTAGTCGCCGACTTCTTGAATCCTAGTTTCACTGATTGGATCATTCACTTTTCGCCCACGTTTTTTGCGCACCGATTTCTTATCGAGCACCCGGGTGATGGCATCCAGCACCAACTGACGCGCCCACTTTTTTCGAAGATCGAAGTGCTTTAGGCGGATGTCAAATCGGTCTTTGCTTTGCTTGTAAGAATGATCGATGGCGGGCTTCTTTGACATTGTCGCCTCCATTGCGGCGAGTTGATCTTGGTGAAAGATTAAGCGGCTACTGGTAACGCCTGGGATTCGGCGGCTTGCTCGCTATCTCCCGTAAATCATCCTCCGTGATACCTTCCTCCGCCATATGGTCTCTGATGGCATCGCGCATCACGTCGGGATACATGGCGCCGATCACTGCGACGAGGCGGGCGGCATCCTTTTCTGCGAGCTTCGCCATCTCGGCATCAAGCCGCTTCTTGCCACCATTCGCATAGGCTTCTTTGAGTTTGTTGAGCGCCGCCCAATCGGCATCGGTCAGGCCGCTGGAATCAACGACTTTAAAGGGGTCGTCATCTGACATCGCTAGGTCCGCAATAGGCCATTTCTTCGCCTTCGGCCGGCAAAACTATCCCATAAATACCGCAACGACCACCATGGACAGCGCGAGCAGTCCGCCGGTGATGATAAGGACGCTGAACCAGAGATCGCTGCTCATCGCTGCACGCTCCTCAGAACGAAATGTGAGCCAGCAGCAGGACAAGAATGATGCCCGCGCCGATCGCGAAAAGCAGAAAGAAAAACGCCGCAGCGCGTTCAATCAGCTTGGGTAGCATCACTGGGTACGCCGGCCGCCGCTTGGCCAAGCTGATCTTCGCGATTAGCAAGTGCGTCTAAAGCCTTGGCTATGGTGGCATAGCGAGCGCGCATTTCTTGGTCAGATGACCGCAGTGCCGTGGTGCGATACTGTGTGGCCACAATGCGATGCCGCGCGGCGTCGGAAACATAATCCATAAACGGCCCCCGAAAACTTCTTAGGCCTGAAAAATGAGAGAATACCGGGTAACGCATCGGATGTCTCAAAAACTTCACCGAGCATGGCAGGCGTCACAGCGAACCGCTACCAAAGATTCTGATTGAGCAAGGAACGTCGGCCCCGGGTCACTGAGCAATTACTTTTGGTTGCCCTGTTGTCCACCCTGATCCCTATACGGAAATGGCTCGGGATCGGGTTCGTTCCGCTCAATTGCGCTCAGTTGGCTTCAGCGCATCAACGACCACACCCGGTGTCGGCGTTGCTGGACGTGGTTTCCGTTCATACCGCGCCGCTAGGTCAAGCAATCGTCGCTTTATGAACGGATCGGCCTTGCCGGCAATCTCTCGAATTAAGCGCGCGCGCCGCTGGCGAAACTCTTCATCCATTGGAATCTCCGAAGCAACCAAACAAAAATGCAGGCCACGGATACGATGATTTGGAGCGGCATTTCTACCAGCTTTAGACTGGCCTTTGTTGCCACACTTCGGAGCACTCAGCCCTAAAGCGGGCCATCGGATGGGCAACGCAATATCCGATGGCCCCTGCCAAGCATTCAAACATTGGCCGGTGCGTCGTATGCTTGGGGGTTCCGGTCAACTTGCTTGACAAACAAGGGATAACGACAGCGCAATAAGCGCTCAAGTGACCTTGTGATTTAACCTAACTACTCAAGGTTAATCGAGTTACTGCAACGGCGGGGGTTCCTTCAGGACAGACGATAGCCTGACCAGCGAGATCGGGTCCGATCTCTACCGGGCAATTTTCATCCGCAGGCTACTACAAAGGAACTTCAGCGCTGAAAGAATGGGACGACGATAGCGAGCATTGCCAGAATCACGCTGACAACCGCAGCCCCAACAGCGCACAGGGCATTGTCCTTCAGGGTTTGCGCGTCTCTCCTGGAGAAACGTTTCTTACTCGGCCTTACCGTCACAGGTGATCTTGGTGGGCTGTTTGACGAGCGGCCGCTCAAAACGTTCCGTCCTCCACGCGCCTTG
>Ga0070741_10019812_pt1 | contig 10705 bp, 9 predicted proteins | sample Coa_R1_4_FD_66440 | JGI IMG/M metagenome (GOLD analysis project Ga0070741, IMG submission 66440) | Surface soil microbial communities from Centralia Pennsylvania, which are recovering from an underground coalmine fire - Coalmine... | ecosystem: Environmental > Terrestrial > Soil > Unclassified ... | reverse complement strand
GGCAGCGGCTCGCCGGTTTCGAGCAGGGTCTTCAGGTTGCTCAGGACCCAGGCCCAGCCGCCGCTGGCGAGTCCCCTGTAGGTCGCCGTCTCGCCGTCGAAGTCCTCGTGGATCACGGTCAGCCGGGTCACGTCGTTGGGCAGCGCCTCTAGCTCCCAGGTCACTCTGGTCGGGACGTCCGCGGCCAGCGGGCCCCAGAGCGAGCGGTAGCTATGCACCAACCGCCGCGGCGGATCGCAGGCGAGCACCTGGCCCTCGATCATCGTGCCGCTGCCATCCGGCGTGAGATAGGTGAAGGCCCCCCCGACGACGAGATCGGCCTTGAGGACGCACCCGTAAAAGTAGCGGGCGGTGAATTCCGGTTTCGTGATGGCCTCCCAGACGCGCGCCTGGGGCGCCCTGATGAAGACCTGGTTGACCAGTTTGGGCCGGGACGTGGCTTCGGCGGTCATGGCGGTGCCTCCTTCGAGCACTTGCTTGAGGTCGGCGAGAGCGCTTACCCGCGCCGCCGCGTACTTGCCGATCCAGCGGTCATAGATCTGTTGGATCGGCAGGGGGTTCAGGAAGTGGAGTTTCTCCCGTCCCACCTTCCGGGTGGTGACGAGGCCGGCCGCCTCCAGCACCCGCAGGTGCTTCATCACCCCGAAGCGGGTCATCGCGAGCGGTGCCTGAAGCTCCCCAAGCGTGCGGCCGTCGCGCTCAAAGAGCCGGTCGAGCAACAGCCGGCGGTTTGGGTCAGCCAGGGCGCGGAAGACCAGTTCCTCCTCCATGTCAGCATCATATGTGACCGTATGGTCACCTGTCAAGGGACGGAGATGAGAGGGGTGTCGGCCGTGCCTGGATCGTTACGCACCGCGCCGACGTTGCAGCGGACCGGCAGGGCGCCTATGCTCTCCTGAAGAGGCTCCCAAATTTGTGGACTCGAGTTTGAGACCTTCACGCCGCGGGTGAAGGTTTCAAACGCAGACTCACGGAATGGGGGGCTTCACGACCGGGGCGACCAGGGCGCCGAGAGGAGACACGAGCGATGGCCGATCTGACGCGCATCCGCACCGACGTGGTGGGCAGCTTGCTGCGGCCCGAGTATCTGAAGGCGGCCTGGCGTGAGCACGCGCGGGGCGCGCTCGACGATGCCGGCCTGCGCGCCGCGGAGGACCGCGCCATCCGCGAGGCGGTGGCGCTGCAGGAGAGCGTGGGGCTGGACGTACTCACCGACGGTGAGTTTCGCCGCCTGAACTTCCAGGACAGCTTCGGCCACGCGGTGGAGGGCTACGAGGTCGGCCCGCAGGACATCCGCTGGCACGAGCAGCGCGCGCAGATCGCGCCGCCGCACACGCGCCTGAACCACCCGGAGGGCGAGGCGGCCGGCCCCGCGGTGGCACAGCGCCGGCCGGTGCGCGAGCGGCTGCGCCTCGTGCGCAACCAGCCGCTCGAAGAGTACGAGTTCGTCAGCAGTATCGCCCACATCCCCGCGAAGGTGACGCTTATCGGGCCGGACCGCATCCAGCAGCGCTGGGACTACGAGCGCTCGGCGCCCGTGTACGACGGACTGGATGCCTTCGTGGCCGACGTGGTGGCGATCCAGCGGCAGATCGTGCGGGGGCTGGTGGACGCGGGCTGCCCGTACATCCAGATTGACGCGCCGAGCTACACGGCCTACGTGGACGCGCCGTCGCGGGCGCAGATGGCGGCGCGCGGCGAGGACCCCGACGCCAACTTCGCACGCGGCCTGCGCGCCGACAACGCGGTGATCGCCGACTTCCCCGGCGTCACCTTCGGCATCCACCTCTGCCGCGGCAACGAGAGCAGCCGCTGGCACCGCGAGGGCACCTACGACGCGATCGCCGAGCGACTGTTCAACGAGCTGCGCCACGATCGCTTCCTGCTGGAGTACGATACCGAGCGGGCCGGCAGCTTTGAGCCGCTGCGCTTCGTGCCGAAGGGCAAGATCGTCGTGCTCGGGCTGGTGAGTACGAAGGTGCCCGAGACGCCGACGGTCGAGGAGCTGCAGCGCCGCATTGACGAGGCGGCGCGCTACGTGCCGCTGGAGCAGCTTGCGATCAGCCCGCAGTGCGGCTTCGCCTCCAGCGTCGTGGGCAACCTGATCAGCGGGGACGACCAGCGCCGCAAGCTGGAGATCGTCGTGGAGACGGCGCGGCGCGTCTGGAACACGTGAGCCAGCCGCGCGGCCGCGCTAGGCGCCGCCACATTCGAGTCACCGGCTTTCGGCTCACCGAGCGGGCGCTGGACAAGATGGCCGTTCATGGTATCTACGAGGAGCAGCTTGAACAGGCGCTGAGCAATCCATATCGGGTGATCCCGAACCGCCGCAGCCAGGCCGCGCCATATCTCTTCATTGGCCAGGACAATGGTGGCGCCTGCATCGCCGCGCCCATCTTCCCGACCGAGTCGCCGACAACCTGGGTGCCGGTGACAGCCTGGCGGTGCAAGCCCTCGGAGTGGGCGCGGCTACCGCCGCTGGACTAGACTGAGGTGTATCCAGTCAGGCGGCGCTCATTGGCATGGAGAGTCAGATGGGGCAGGAACCCGACCAGCAAGAGTTTAACAAGCTACAAAGCGACGAGATGTGGGACTGGGAGAAGGGCGAGGCGCAGCCTGGCAACGAAGCTCCCACGCTCGAACTGGTCGTCGGCTTCAGCGGCGACGACCTCCATGCGGTAATAGCGGCGGCGCGGCGCGCTGGGCTCAATAGCGTGCAGTTCGTGCGCCAGGCCGCGGTGGATGCCGCGCGTGCGGCGTGCGCCCGGCCGATAGAGGGCCGGAGCTAAGCGCTTCCAGAAGTGTGCGCTCTCAAGCGACCTGCTCCAGAGCTTCCCCAAGACTACCCCCGCACGGCCTGAGTGGTGCCGCTAGCGAGCGTAGGGGCCGAGGACGCTGAGGGCGTAGTTGACGAAGGACTCGTCCACGACGCGGCTGACGTCGGGCGGGTCGCCGCTGATGCAGCCCAGGCGCACGAACAGCGCCACGTCGTCGCGGACGCCCGGCACGTTCAGCCGCCCGTCGGGGTCGAGGCCGGCTGGTACGATGCGGTCGTACAGCGAGAGGTCCTTCACCGTGGTGTGCTGGGCCAGGATCTGCGCCACCTCGGCGCGGCCGACGTTGCGCACGAAGGCGTCGTTGTAATCGCGCAGCGAGCGGACGTAGGCGATCATGAAGCGCTGGGCGGCGTCGGTGCGCGCGGCGAAGTCGGGGCCGTAGTAGAGCGCCGCGAGCTGCTGGTTGGGATAGATCTCGTCGCCGCCCGCCAGCCGATGGGCGATGCCGTTGGCCTCGGCGAGCGTCGCCAGGGGCTCGACCTGCCAGGTGGCGTCGAGGGCGCCGTTCGCCAGGGCCACATTCATGTCGGGGAAGCTCATGTAGCGCAGGTCCACGTCGTCGCGCGTGAGCCCGCCGCGCTCCAGCGCCCGCTCGAGCTGCGGGTCCTGCGAGTCGCAGCGGCTGAGCTTGCCGACCGCGCGGCCGCGCAGGTCGGCGAAGGTACGAAGTTGGCCGCTGTCGTAGAGCGCCTGGCGGACGATGAGCGGGTAATAGCCGAAGCCGGGGCGCTGCTGGCCCTTGTCGGCCACCATCTTCACGGGGATGCCGCGCGCGGCGGCCTGGAAGGGGTTGGCGGTGACGCCCGAGCCGCCGACGTCGAGCTGGTTGGTGCTGGTGAGGGTAGTGATCGTGTTCGGGTCGGGCACGGTCTCCACGTTCAGGTCGAGGCCCAGCTCGCGGTAGTAGCCGCGCTCGAGGCCGATGTAGACGCCCGAGTCGGACACGCTCGCCAGCAGGCCGACCCGGACGGAGACGGGCGGGCTGAGTGGCCCCGGCCCCTGGGCGCTGGCGGAGGCGGCCAGGGCGCCCGCCTGGGCATCGAGCGCGGCCGGCGGGCCGACCGCCGGGAAGGCCAGGGCGACGACCAGGAGCGCCACGCCGAGCACGCCGCGCCGATACCGCATGTTCGTCCTCCCGCCCGCGGGCATCTCGGGCGACGCTCGCCCGCATGGCCGATTGCCGCGTCCCACGGTGGGGTCAGTGTAGGGGCGGCGGGGCGGCTTGTCAATCAGACCGTGCCGCTGGCGTGGAGGGCGGCGATGTCGGCGGGGGTGTAGCCGAGGGCGGCGAGAACCTGGTCGGTGTGCTCGCCGAGGAGGGGCGCGGGCAGGCGCACGCCGCCGGGGGTGCGCGACAGCCGGTAGGGCAGGCCGGGCATCGTCCACTCACCGGCGCGGGGGTGCTGCACCGCCGGCTTGAGGCCCAGGTGCTCGACCTGGGGGTCGGCGAACACCTGGGCGAGGTCGTAGATGGGGCCGCAGGGCACGCCCGCCGCCTGGAGCCGGGCCAGCACGTCGTCCGTGGTCAGCTCGCGCAGGCGGGGGCCGACGACGCCGACGAGCGCCTCGCGGTTGGTGACGCGGTCGCCGTTCGTGGCGAAGCGCGGATCGCGGCGCAAGTCGGCCAGCCCGAGCGCCTCGCAGAAGCGGCCCCAGAGCGCCTCGTTCGCCACGCCCAGGTTCACGTAGCCGTCGGCGGTGGCGAAGGTCTCGTAGGGCGCGATCTGCGAATGGCGGTTGCCGACGCGGCCGGGCGGCCGGCCGGTGGCGAAGTAGGCGCCGGCCTGATAGGAGAGCAGCGCCACCTGGCCGCCGAGCATCGAGGTGTCGATGAACTGGCCCTGGCCGGAGCGCTCGCGCTCGTAGAGCGCCGCCGCGACGGCGTAGGCCGCGAACATGCCGGCGGCCAGGTCGCCGATGGGGATGCCGGCCTTGGTCGGCCCGCTCTCGGGCGTGCCGGTGAGGCTCATCACGCCGCCCATGCCCTGCAAAATCTGGTCGTAGGCGGGCTGGTCGCGGCGGGGGCCGTCCTGGCCGAAGCCGGTGATCGCGCAGTAGACCAGGCGGGGGTTGAGCGCCAGCGCCGCGTCGGGGCTGAGCCCCAGGCGGGCGAGCGTCCCCGGGCGGAAGTTCTCGGCCAGCACGTCGGCGCCCTGCACGAGCCGCTGCAGCACTTCCAGGCCGCGCGGCGCCTTCAGGTTCAGCGTCATGGAGCGCTTGTTGCGGTTGACGGTCATGAAGTAGCTGGTCTCGCCGTTGACGAACGGGGGGCCCCAGGTGCGCGACTCGTCGCCCTCGGGCGCCTCGACCTTCAGCACGTCGGCGCCCAGGTCGCCGAGCATCAGCGTGCAGTACGGCCCGGCCAGCGCGCGCGTGAGGTCCACCACGACGACGCCGGCGAGCGGGCCGCCGGAGCGCTGAGCGCGGCGTGCCGCGTGCTGAGTCGGCTCGTGGGCGCTCATACGGGCGCCTCGGGCTCCGGTGGGGCGGCCGCGCGGCCGTGGGGCAGGCGCTCACGGAGCAGGTCCACGGTGCGCTGGAGGTGGTCCTGCACCTGCGCGAGGTGGCGCGCGAACGCCACCCGCCGCCGCGAGGTGTAGGCGCCGATGCCGCGATAGCGGCTGTAGCGCTGGCGGACGAGCCGCGCCGGCGGCACCTCCTGCAGGCCGATCAGCTCGTGCAGGATGGCGTCCTTCAGGTAGCGGGCGGCGGCGTCGGGGTCCTGGTGGGCGCCGCCGGTCGGCTCGGGCACGACGGCGTCGATGACGCCCAACTCGCGCAGGTCGGGCGCGGTAAGCCGCAGCGCGGGCGCCAGGTCGGGCGCCAGCGTGGCGTCGCGGAACAGGATGGCCGACGCGCCCTCGGGCGAGATGACGGAGTAGATGGCGTGCTCCTGCATCAGCACGCGGTCGGCCACGCCGAAGGCGAGCGCGCCGCCGCTGCCGCCCTCGCCGATCACCGCGGCGATCGTCGGCACGGGCAGCCGCGACATGCGCGCGAGACAGGTGGCCATCGCGGAGGCGAGCCCCCGCGCCTCCGCCTCGACGCCGGCCTCGGCGCCGGGCGTGTCGATGAGCGTGATGAGCGGCAGGCGGAACTTGGCCGCCAGCCGCATCATGCGGTCGGCTTTGCGGTAGCCCTCAGGCAGGGCGCGGCCGCCGCGGCGGGCCGGATCGTCCGGATCGCGCTCGTGGCCGATCACCGCGACGGGGATGCCCGCCAGGTCGCCAAGGCCGATCACGACGGCCGGATCGTCGCCGTAGAGGCGGTCGCCGTGCAGCTCGAGGAAGTCGGGCATCAGGCGGCGGATGTAGTCGAGGGCGGTGGGGCGCGCCGCGTGGCGGGCGAGCTGCACCGTGTCCCACGCCGAGCCGCGCCAGCCGGCGGTCACCAGCTCGTGCTCGCCGCCACGGCCGCGGCGCACGCGGTACTCGGGGCTGAGATAGGCGAGCAGCCCCGCGACGATCTCGCGCAGGCGGGCACGGTCCACCACCGCGTCGAGCATGCCGTGCGCCAGCAGGAACTCGGCGCTGTGGGAGCGCTCGGCTCGCGGCGGCGGGGACGCATCGGCCGCGGGCGACGACGCGGCGCCGTCCGTCGAGGGGCCGTCTGGGGGCGCCGCGGCAGCGGGCGGCGGCGAGGCGGGGCCGGTGGGCGCCTGGGGCGCGCCGGCGGCTGGGGGCGCCGCGGCGCGCGGGGCGTCTTCCTTGCGCGCCACTCCCGTCTGCTCCAGCACGCGCGGGCCGGCGAAGCCAATGAGCGCCCCCGGCTCGGCCAGGGTCACGTCGCCCAGGCTGGCGAAGCTAGCGAACACACCGCCGGTGGTGGGATGGGTGAGCACGGAGACGTAGGGCAGCCGCGCGGCGTGCAGGCGCGCCACGGCCGCGGCCGTCTTCGCCATCTGCATCAGCGACAGGATGCCCTCTTGCATGCGCGCGCCGCCGCTGCCGACCACGGTGATCATCGGCAGCCGCTGCTTGACGGCTAGCTCGAAGGCGGACGCCACCTTCTCGCCCACCACCGAGCCCATGCTGCCGCCGAGAAACTCGAAGTCGAGCACCGCAATCACCGCCGGCCGCCCGCCGATCCGCAGCGTGCCCGTCACGGCGGCCTCGCTGAGCCCCGTGCGCTCCTGGGCATCGAGCAGCCGGTCGCGGTAGGGCATGCGGTCGCGGAACTCCAGCGGATCCACCGAGACCAGCTCGGGGTGCGTCTCACGGAAGGAGCCCGGATCAGCGAGGGCGGCGATGCGCTCGCGCGCGCCCAGCGTGAAGTGCTGGCGGCAGTGCGGGCAGACGCGCAGGCGCTCGTACAGCTCGGCGCCCGCCAGCGCGCCACCGCACCGCGGGCAGGCGGCGAGGGGCGCCGCCTCGGGCAGCGGCGGCGGCCGGCGCAGGCGCCGATCCCCGAACAGGTCAGTAATGTTCCGCACGCACCCTCCTCGTCGAGGGAACCCGGGCCCAGGCCGCTTCCCCCCGGCCCGGCGCCATGCGGGCGAGACCCGAGGCCGCCACCCCACGCCGCCCAGAACAAGCGTCCGCTATCCCCACTTTACGGCGCGCGAGGCCGGAGCGCCAAATTCGCTATGATCCCAATTGCGTCAAAGAATTGGGGCGCGAGGGCACGGGGCGGGGCGGCCCGCGCCAGACGGAACGGCGGTGGCGGGCGAGAGCGCCCGGCGGCGCGGCAGGAGGGCAGCGATGCGAATCGGCGTGATCGGCGCGGGGGCTATCGGACGCTATCTCATCGAGGCGGTGCGCGCGGGCCGAGCGGGCGACCACGAGATCGTGGTGGTGGGCGACATCGTGCCGGGCCTGAGCCTGGACGGGGTGCCGTATACGACGGACATCCGCAGCCTGCCCAGCTACGGGCTAGACCTGGTGGTCGAGGCGGCCGCGCAGGCGGCGGCGCGCGAGTACGCGGTCCCGATGCTGGAAGCGGGGCTCGACGTGATGATCATGAGCGTGGGCGCGCTCGCCGACGAGGCGTTCGCGGAGCGCCTGCGCGAGACGGCGCGCCGCGTGGGCCGCCGCGTGTACATCCCGTCCGGGGCGCTGGGCGGGCTCGACGCCGTGAAGGCGGGCCTGCTGTCGGGGCTGGAGTCGGTCGAGCTAGTCAGCACCAAGCCGCCCGTCGCGCTGCAGGGCGCGGCCTACTTCGACACGCATCCCGTGGATTGGGACGCGATCCGCGGCCCGACCGTGGTCTACGAGGGGCCGGCCGCCGAGGCGGTGGGCTACTTCCCGCAGAACGTGAACGTGGCCGCCGTGCTCAGCCTGGCGGGCGTCGGGCCGCACAAGACGCGGGTGCGCGTGGTGGCCGACCCGACCGCGACGACGAACCAGCACAGCGTGCGGGTGAAGGGCGGCTTCGGCACGCTGGAGGTGAACCTGAGCAACCTGCCGACGCCCGAGAACCCCAAGACGAGCTGGCTGGCCGCGCTCGCGGCGGTCGCCATGCTGCGTCGCCTGGCCGACCCGTTCCAGATCGGCCAGTAGCCGGGCACCGGGGCGCCGGCGGGCGACCGTCGGGGCGCGCGTGGAGGCAACGGGATGAAGACGTGGCGGCTCGGACTGGCGGCGCTCGCCGCGCTGGGCGGCGGGCTGGTCGTCTGGCGCTACGCGGCGCGCCGCTGGGCGTTGCCCTGCCCGTCGGCGCTCGGCTGGGCGCTGGAGCTGGGCGTGCGCGAGTGGCTGCTGCCCACGGCGCTGGTGCTGGACCGTATGGGGCTCGGCCCCGGCCAGCGCGTGCTGGAGGTCGGCCCTGGCACGGGGTACATGAGTGTGCCCGCGGCGCGGCGCCTGGGCGCGGCGGGCCACCTCGTCGCCCTGGAGCTGCAGCCCGAGATGGCCCGCCGCGCCCGCGCCCGGCTGGCCGCCGCGGGAATCACGAACGCCGAGGTCCGCGAGGGCGACGTGACGACCGCGCCGCTAGAGCGCGAGGGCTACGATCTGGCGTTCCTGGTGACCGTGCTCGGCGAGATCACCGACCGCGACCTGGCGATCGCCCGCCTGCGCGACGCGCTGCGGCCCGGCGGCATCCTGTCGTTCAGCGAGGTGTTCGGCGATCCGCACTACCAGCGCTACGCCGACCTGGCGCGCCGCTGTCGAGCCGCCGGGCTGGAGCCGGTCGCGTACTACGGCTCGTGGCGCGCCTACACGGCGAACTTCCGGCGCGGCGAGTGAGGGGGCGCGCTGGCCGCCTGAAGGCACTACGGCGGTTTTCGCGATGTTCGCGTCATGTCAAGCGCCGGGCGGCAGGGTACAAGACCCTGCCCTACCAAATTGTCCCCGTCCGATGGATCAAGCCAGCAGGTGGCAGAGTACCCGACCCTGCCCTACCAAGAGGCTTGGGAGGGCCAGAGCGTGCGTCGCGCCGGCGGCATTACTGGTCGCCGTCGCGCACCTGTTGGCGCGTGTAGGCGAGGGCGTCGGCGTCGAAGGCGTCGGGGGTGACGCCGGTCGTGGCGAGGAAGGCGGCGTCGAAGGGCGCGCCGGCCTGCACGGCCGCCAGCACGCGGAGCGCGGCGTCATAGCCGTAGCGGCTGCCGAGGAGCGTCGCCGCGTAGAGGGCCTGGCCGTAGGCTTGCTCGGCGTCGCGCGCCTGGGCGCGGCTCCAATCGGCGAAGCTCTCCAGCTCGCGCAGCGGCAGCAGGCGCCCCGCGCGCGCGGCCGCGCTCACGCCGCCGTTGCGCTGGGCGAGCCGCAGCGCGACGCTGGCGGGCGCCGTATCCTGCAGGGTGGTGAGCGCCACGTGCTCGGCGTGGCCCTCGATCAGCCAGGCGGGCACATTGCCGAACGTCTCGTCGAGGCCGACCTCCGCCTGGACGAGGTGCAGGGCCTCATGCGTCAGGTCGAATAGCAGCGACGGGTCGGTGGCGGCGACGTGGACGTACTGCCGCCAGGTGCCGTCGGCGCCGCGCACGCCCTGGCGCAGCGCGCGGCTCAGGCCCGGCCCACGATAGCGCCCGCCCAGCGCCCGCTCCAGCTCCCAGCCCGATTTGTAGATGACCAGGTGAACCGGCCCGTGGTAGGTCGCGCCCACGAGCGCGGCGACGGCGGCGAGCCGCGCGTCGAGCAGGCCCGCCAGGCTCGCGGCCCCGGCGGCGGTGACCCCGTCGTCGCTCTGGAACTGCACCACCCGCCCCGGCAGCCGGAGCACCTGGTAGCCGTTGGCCGCGTCCTGGGCGGCCAAGTCGGGCGGGGCGGGCGGCACGGCGCTGACCAGCTCCAGCGCCACGCGTGCGGCGCGCGCGTTCCGCGTGTCGGGCAGGTCCACCACCTTGCGGAAGTAGGCCGCCGCCTCCAGAAGCTGGCCGCGGGCCAGCAGGACGCGCCCGAGCGTGAGGTACGCCGCGCCGAGGTTCTCCTGGGGCAGGTCGGGCGTGTTCAGCGCATCGACCGCATCGGCCACGGCGGCGGCGTAGTCGCCCAGCTCCAGGTGGACGAGCGCCCGCAAAGTCCGCCCGGTGCCATCCTGCACGCGCGCCAGCGTGTAGTCGAGGTCGCCGAGCGCCTCGTCCAGGCGCGAGGAATAGTAGTAGGACATGGCGCGGATGAGGCGAGAGTTCAGGCGGTCGGGGTCGCGATCGAGGAGCTGAGAGGTGAGCGCAATCGCCTCGTCGTAGCGACCGTCGCGCGCGCTCTCCACCGCGCGCGACTCGGCGTTCGAGAGCGTCTGGGCGAGGGGGCCGGCGGGCAGGACGAGCGCGGGCGCGCGAGCCAGGCCCAGCGGGGCGGAGCTGGTCGCCGGGACCACGCGCGGCGCGGGCGCGGCGCGCACGAGCGGGGGGGCAGGCGCCAGGCCGACGAGCAGCAGCGCCGCAAGCAGAGCCCGGATCATCTTGCCCCCTGAACTCCCCGGTTGCT
>Ga0070741_10019811_pt1 | contig 10706 bp, 8 predicted proteins | sample Coa_R1_4_FD_66440 | JGI IMG/M metagenome (GOLD analysis project Ga0070741, IMG submission 66440) | Surface soil microbial communities from Centralia Pennsylvania, which are recovering from an underground coalmine fire - Coalmine... | ecosystem: Environmental > Terrestrial > Soil > Unclassified ... | reverse complement strand
CCGCCGCACCGCCGGGCTGAGACAGCGCGGCTACCGCTTCGCGCACCGAATCCAGAGCTTTTGCGGCGGCCTCGGCGCCGGTGTCGATAGCTTCCGCGGCGCGGTGGAAGTCGAACCAGCCTATGCCACCGAGCCGGGGACTGATCAGCACGTCGGGCGGATCGCCCGCAAGCCGCGCGCGCGTAATGCGATCCTGCATGACGTTGAAGGCCTCCACCATGACGGTCGGCAGACCGGGCCGTCCGCGTCGGCCGAAGAACTGCCGGCGAAGCGAGCGCTCGCCGCCGAACATGCGCCGAAAACCGTTCGCCTTCGGAGACTCGGGAGCAACAACATCACTTTCGTCAGGTCCGTGACTGGCGATGATGGTGCCACGGCCGAAAAGGTCGGAGTTGAGATTGACCGCTATCACCACTCTTGCGCCAAGGGCGCGCGCTGCCGAAACCGGCACCGGGTTGACCAGTGCGCCGTCGACCAACCAGCGTCCGCCGATCAGGACGGGCGGAAAAATTCCCGGCAGGGCATATGATGCGCGCAATGCATCGCTCAGCCTGCCGCGCGTCAGCCAGATCTCGTGGCCGGTGTTGAATTCTGTGGCGATAGCGGCGAAGCGGATCGGCAGGTCGTCGATGCGGCTATCCTTCAACCCTTCCTCAAGACGGGTGGCAAGATGACCACCGCTGATCAGCCCGGAGCCGGAAAGGCTGATGTCGAGATAGCCAAGCACGCCGCGCACGGTGAGTTTGCGCGCCCAATTTTCCAGATCGTCCATTCCCTTGGCGGCGTAGCAGCCGCCGACCACCGCGCCGATCGATGTGCCGACGATGACGTCCGGCACAATGCCCTGCGCCTCCAGCGTGCGGATGACACCGATGTGCGCAAAGCCGCGCGCGGCGCCGCCGCCAAGCGCGAGCCCAATGGTGGGTCGAACCAGAGTCGTCTGCGGCGATGTCGAGGCTTCGGCGGCACGGTCGCCGTTGCGCGCTCGCGCGAATAAACCCTCGAAAACCACGCGCCGTTTCTCCTTTACCTTGGGCGAAAGGCCCAAGCACACATGCGCCAACCCAGCGAAGATAATACTGCTGGCGGAGTCTTGTGACGGAAACGTGACGGGCAATCTGCGCCCGCAGCATTAGATAATCGTTAAATCGCCCGTTCGTCTGCTTTTCTCAGACGCCGAACCGCGTGACGATGGCATCAAGCCTGGGCCGGTCGCGCTCTTGTGGCGGTCTTGCCGGACGTCCGATGTGGACGAAGCCTGCGATGCGCTCATGCGGTGCCACACCCAATTTATCGAGGACGCGGCGGTCATAGGCATACCACTCGGTAATCCAGCTTGCGGCATAACCCATGGCATGGGCGGCAAAGACCAGACTCATCGCCGATGCTCCGGCGGAAAGTTGCTGCTCCCATTCGGGAATCTTCACGTGTGGACCGGCGCGGCTGACGACGGCGACAACAAGCGGCGCGCGTGCGAGCCGGTTGCGTTCGAACTCGATCTGATCGGCCGTGGCTTCCGGATGGTCGGCACGATAGGCAGCAGCAATCGCTTCGCCGGCTGTCGTACGTGCCTCTCCTTCAAACACAATAAAGCGCCAGGGCGCGAGCTTGCCGTGGTCGGGCACGCGCGAGGCGATCGTGAGCAGCGTCTCGATTTCGGATGCCTCCGGCCCCGGCCCCGTCAATTCAATCGGCTTGACCGAGCGGCGGGTCTTCAGAAGCTCTAGTGCATCAGGCATTCCGGGCCCTACTTTAATTGTGCAATTGCGACTAGCACAGCGTTAACGAGGTCACAAACGAGCGGCCAATCGGCTTGAAATCGCCGCGATTTGAGCAGAAAACATGAGCGTCATGGACAGGCCATCCGCAACCACCGCGGCGCGCAGCTGGCTGGGGCCGGCACTGGGATTTATTCTGGCCGCAGCCAGTCCGTTCGTGGCGCACGCCCAGGCGCCGGCGCAGAATTCACTGTTTTCGGCCGTGCCCTCGACCGGGCTGATCTCGCCATTGCCGTCGACGCGTTTGGACATCTTCGGGCCGAGCAGCCTGCCTCCCGCACCGCCCGCAGCGATTCCAAGTCCGCCTCCGAACCCGACGACGACGGCATCGATTCCGGCGGTACCGGCCGGGCAGGTCGCACTCGCGCTCAGCGCGCGTTTCGGCAAGGACGCGCCGACGATCGGCGGCGGCCTGACGTGGCGCGTCTACAATGCGAAGCCGGACACGAACGGGAACTTCAGGCTGGTGAAGGAAGACAAATCGCCGGCGCCGACCCTCGTGCTGCCGACGGGCGCCTATATTGTTCATGTGGGTTTCGGTCTTGCGACTGCGGTCAAGCCGGTCGATCTGCGCGGGTCGACCGTTCGCGAGGAGTTCGATCTTCCGGCGGGCGGGCTGCGCATCGAGGGCAAGGTCGGCGACGTACGGATTCCGGCGGGGCAGATTTCGTTCGACGTCTACAAGGGAAGCCAGTTTGAAGCAGGCGACAGGCGGCCGATCGCCGAACGCGTGATGACCGGCGATGTCGTCGTTGTGCCGGAAGGCACCTACTACATTGTGTCGAACTACGGCGATGCCAATTCCGTCGTCCGCTCCGATATTCGCGTGCAGGCTGGCAAGCTTACCGACATCACCGTCACACATCGCGCCGCCGCCATCACGCTGAAGCTGGTAACCGATCGCGGCGGAGAAGCGCTGGCCAACACGGCCTGGTCGGTGCTCACGCCCGGCGGCGACGTGATCAAGGAATCGATCGGGGCATTTCCGCGCGTCATTCTGGCAGAGGGAGAATACCGCGCTATCGCCCGAAACGAGGGGAAGGTCTACGAGCGCGAATTCAAGGTCGTGACCGGCGTTGACGGCGACGTCGAGGTTGTCGCGCGCTGAAATCCGGTCGAACCTTTATATACCGGACGGAATTATAATAGTGCGGATGATTGCCAACGATCCCGTCATGGACGTTTTCACCGGCCTTGATCTGCGAAAGATCGCTCTGCTGCTCGACGTAGACGGCACGATTGTCGATATCGGTCCATCGCCGACCGAAGTCCATGTTTCGGAGGCGCTGCTTAGGTCGCTGAGGCGCATCTACGAACTGTCGGATGGTGCCGTCGCACTGGTAAGCGGTCGCCGCATTGCAGACCTTGATCGTCTCTTTTCTCCGCTGGGGCTGCCTTCGATCGGCGGTCACGGCGCCGAGATGCGCGTGCGCGACGGAGAAGTGTTTTACTGGGGAAGACCGCTGCCACGGGAGCTTCGCGTCAGGCTCGCCGATGCGGCCCGGGTCGGGCCGGGCGTAATCGTCGAAGACAAGGAGTATTCCGTCGCGTTGCACTATCGCAGGGCGCCGGAGCGTGCCGAGCAGTTGCGCCGGCGTATCGCCGATGCGCGCGCGGCATATCCGGCCGAGCCGACCGAGTTGTTGCCTGGCAAGGCCATGTTCGAGGTCAAGCGCCCGGGCATCAACAAAGGCGAGACTATCCGCAAGCTGATGGCCCACGCTCCGTTTGCCGGGCGGGCCCCCGTGTTTATCGGTGACGATGTCACCGACGAGTCGGTCTTCAAGGTGTTACCCGAGATCGGCGGCAAAGGCTTTGGAGTTTCCCGCCACTTCCCCGGGCTCACGGGGGTCTTCGACAGTCCGGCGCAGGTGCGCAGCGCACTGGATTCACTGGCGTCGAACGTGCAGGCGCGCCTATGATTGATTATGGGCTTGATCTTGCGGTGATCGGTAATGGCCGCACCGCGGCGCTACTTGAACCATCCTCTCGCATCGTTTGGTGGTGCCTGCCGCGCTATGACGGCGACCCTGTGTTCTGCCGCCTCCTGTCGGGCAAAGAGGAAAAAGGCTTCACCGATGTCGTGCTCGAAGGCCAGGTCGAAGCGCGCTCGGATTATGTGCGCAACACAGCCATTGTGGTGACCGAGCTCATCGACGATAAGGGTGCCGGAGTGCGGATCACGGACTTCGCTCCGCGATTTCAGATTTTCGGCCGCACGTTCCGCCCGCCGCAGCTCATCCGCGTCATCGAACCGATCGGCGGCATGCCTCGGGTCACCATCCGTTTCCGCACGACGCACCGCTATGGCGAACCGGTGACAACGCGGTCGGCGGGCAGCAATCACGTGCGATTCTGGCGTGACGAGGTACCGGTACGCCTGACGACGGATGCGCCTTTATCTTATGTCGAGAACGAGGCCTCTTTCATCCTGACGCGGCCGGTGCACATGGTTTTCGGCACTGATGAGCCGTTCGAAGGGTCGCTGGATACAACGTGCCGCGATTTCTGCGAGCGTACGCGCGACTACTGGTTGGAGTGGGTGCGGCGACTCGCATTCTCGGTCGACTGGCAGGACGAGATCATCCGCGCGGGGATCACGCTGAAGCTGTGCAGCTATGAAGAGACCGGCGCGGTTGTCGCCGCGCTCACCACGTCGATTCCGGAAGGACCCAAATCAGGGCGCAACTGGGATTACCGGTTCTGTTGGATGCGCGACGCCTTTTTCGTCGTGCGCGCGCTCAACCGCATCGGCGCGACGCGCACGATGGAGGATTTCATCTCATATATTCTCAGCGTATCCGCCGGTCGGCAGGGAATCGTGCGGCCGCTTTACGGAGTGGTCCACACGGAATCCCTCGAGGAGCGCACGGCGCCGTTGCTCGCCGGCTACGGTGGCGACGGACCCGTGCGTATCGGCAATGCCGCTGTCAACCAGCATCAGCACGATGCTTACGGCAGCATCATAATGGCGGCCACGCCGATGTTTTTCGATCGCCGGCTGCCTCGTCCCGGCGATGCGTCTCTTTTTCATACGATCGAGCCGCTCGGCGAGCAGGCGGCGAAGCTCGCCTTTGAGCCCGACGCAGGCATTTGGGAGTACCGCGGCCGTACGCGGGTACACACACATTCGGCTGCGATGTGTTGGGCCGGGTGCCAGCGGCTTGCGGCGATCGCAAATCATCTCAATCTGCCCGAGCGTGCGGCGTATTGGGGCGGTATCGCCGACCGGATCGGCGAGGCCGTGCTCAGCCGGGCGTGGAATCCCAGGCGCAAGGCCTTTTCGGCTTCATTCGAGAGCGACGATCTCGATGCCAGTGCGCTGCTTCTGTCCGAATTGGGCCTGATACCGGCCGATGACCCGCGGTTCGTGGCCACCGTCGAGACCATTGCCCTTGAACTTCGGCGCGGCTTCAACGTTATGAGATATGTTGCTGCTGATGATTTCGGCCTGCCGCAAACGGCTTTTTTGATTTGCCGGTTCTGGCTGGTCGATGCATTGTGGGAGATTGGGCGGCGGGATGAGGCGCGCGATATGTTTGTCGATGCGCTCCGATTGCGGAATCGATACGGGCTTTTGTCGGAGGACGTGCACCCGGTGACCGGAAAATTGTGGGGGAATTTTCCGCAGACTTATTCGATGTCAGGACTGATCTTGACGGCAATCAAGCTGTCGCGAAGCTGGGGAGACCGGTATTGGCGCGGCTCGTCGTAGTCTCAAACAGGGTCGGCGTTCCGGATCGCGCCGCCAGGGCCGGGGGGCTCGAAGTGGCCATTCGGCCGGCACTCAAGCGGCACGGCGGCCTTTGGTTCGGCTGGAGCGGACGTGTTTCCGAAAGCGTGCCGGGTGCGGTCAAATGCGTCACCCATGACAACATCACCTACGCGACGGTCGACCTGAGCAAGGCCGACTATCAGGAATTCTACAATGGCTTCGCCAACCGCGTTCTGTGGCCGATCCTGCATTATCGACTCGACCTCGCCGAATTCACGCGGCGCGACCTCGGCGGATATTTCCGCGTCAATCAGTATTTTGCCACGCAGCTTGAATCGTTGCTGGAGCCCGACGACGTCATCTGGATTCACGACTATCACTTGATTCCGTTGGCAAAGGCGCTGCGCGATCGGGGGCGAAGCAACAAGATCGGCTTCTTCATCCATATTCCGTTTCCGCCGCCGGAAATCCTCACAGCGCTTCCCAATCACGACCAGCTGATCCCCGCGCTCTGTCACTACGACCTGGTCGGATTTCAGACCGAAGTCGATGCAGCCAATTTCTCGCGCTACATCGCCAACGAGTGCGGTTTGCCGTGGGCGAGCGGCAACAGCTTCCACTTCGGCAATCGCACGGTACAGATCGGTACTTTCCCTGTCGGAGTTGAGACCGAGCCGTTCGCGCGACTCGCACGGCGGGCAGTCGAGACGCACTTCGTCCGCGAGGTTCTGGAAAGCCTCTCCGGTCGCGCAATGATTATCGGAGTCGACCGACTCGACTACAGCAAGGGCATCCCCGAGCGCATGAGTGCGTTCGAGCGCTTTCTCGCCAACTATCCGGATTGGCGCGGCAGGGTCACCTATCTCCAGATCACACCGCGCAGTCGTACGGGTATTCCCGAATATGCCGACATGGGTCGGGCAGTAGGCGAGGCGGTCGGGCGCATCAACGGTGCGTACGGAGAAGCCTCGTGGACTCCTGTGCGCTATATCAACAAGGCGCATAGCCGTACGGCACTTGCGGGCCTGTACCGTGCCGCCCGCGCCGGACTGGTGACTCCGCTGCGCGACGGAATGAATCTGGTCGCCAAGGAATTTGTCGCCGCGCAAAACCCTGACGACCCGGGCGTGCTGATTCTGTCGCGTTTCGCCGGCGCCGCCCATGAGTGCGCGGCGGCGCTTCTGGTGAATCCGTACGATCCCGAAGGCGTCGGCAACGCCATCAATCGGGCTCTGTCGATGCCCTTGGAAGAGCGCCAGCAGCGGCAGGCGGACAACTTCAAGATTTTGGTGCGTAACGATCTCAGCCGCTGGGCCGAGCGGTTCCTTCGCGTGCTTAATCATCCTCCGGGAGGTTTCGACACCGTCCCACTCGCGCGCGCCGCGGGACGGCGCTGAGCAGACAACCGGGCCGCCGATGGGTATAGTCAATTCCCGTTCATACTGAGGTTTTCCATGCGACCCGGACCTTTCGCAGCGCTATGCGTGTTTTTTGTCGCACTCGCTGCCGAACAGACTTTCGCCGCCGACGCACGCAAAGGGGAAACGCTTGCCAGACGCTGGTGTGCGGCCTGTCACATTGTCTCATCTGAGCAGCAGCGCGGCACCACGCAGGCACCGCCATTCTCGGCGATCGCAAGGAAATCGGGGTTCGATGAGACGGCGCTGGCGTTTTTTCTGCTGATGCCACATCCGCGCATGCCGGACATGAACCTGACACGCAACGAGGCGGCCGATCTTGCCGCCTACATCAAGATACAGCGATAGCCCCTTAACCGGTCTTGGCCCGGTGCAGGTCCGGCGGCAGCGCCTCGTCTGCCAACCCTTTCAGGGCGGTATCGAGCGGCACCACGTCCTGGCTCTCTTTGCCCAGACGACGGATCGAGACCGTGCGCTCCGCTGCTTCCTTCTTGCCGACAACGAGGAGGACAGGGACTTTCGCCAGGGAGTGCTCGCGTACCTTGTAGTTGATCTTCTCGTTGCGCAGGTCGGTATCGACGCGCAGGCCAAGCCTGCGGGCCGCGATCGCTGCCTCGCGTGCATAGTCGTCGGCATCCGATGTGATGGTGGCGACTACGGCCTGTTTGGGCGAAAGCCATAGCGGCAGGTGACCCGCATAGTGTTCAAGCAGGACGCCAAGAAAACGCTCCATCGAGCCGCAGATGGCGCGGTGGACCATCACCGGCGTTTTCTTTGAGCCGTCGGCGGCGATGTAGAAAGCCTCGAAGCGCTCCGGCAAATTGAAGTCGACCTGCGTGGTGCCGCATTGCCAGTCCCGGCCGATGGCATCGCGCAGGACATATTCGAACTTCGGTCCGTAGAAAGCACCTTCACCGGGATTGATCGCGGTTTTGATGCGCTGCCTGTGGCTTTGTGTCTCGATGCGCTTGAGGACGTCCTGCATGATGCCTTCGGCGTGATCCCATGCCTGGTCCGAGCCGACCCGCTTTTCCGGCCGGGTCGAGAGTTTCACGGTAAGGTCGCCGGTGAACCCGAAGTCGGCATATGTCGACAGGATCAGGTCGTTGATCTTCAGGCACTCGTCGGCCAACTGGTCTTCGGTGCAGAAGACATGAGCGTCGTCCTGCGTGAAACCGCGCACGCGCAAGAGGCCGTGCAACGCGCCTGACGGCTCGTAGCGGTGCACGGCACCGAATTCGGCCAGCCGCAGAGGCAGATCGCGGTAGGATTTCAGACCGTGCTTGAAGATCTGGATGTGGCCGGGGCAGTTCATCGGCTTAATCGCGTAAACACGTTCGTCGTCAGTGTCCTCGCCGGCCGAGGTCGCCTGGAACATGCTTTCGCGGAACCAGCCCCAGTGGCCTGACGTCTCCCACAGCGACTTGTCGAGCAGTTGCGGGGCATTGACCTCCTCATAGTCGCCCTTCAGCCGCCGTCGCATGTAGGCGACGATTTCCTGGAAGATCGTCCAGCCGTTCGCGTGCCAGAACACGGTGCCTGGCCCTTCTTCCTGGAAATGGAAGAGGTCCATCTCGCGTCCGAGCTTGCGATGGTCGCGCTTTTCGGCTTCCTCGAGCTGCTTGAGGTAGGCATCGAGCTCCTCCTGTCTGGCGAAAGCCGTGCCGTAGATGCGCGTGAGCATCGGATTGTTGGAATCGCCGCGCCAGTAGGCACCTGCGACCTTCATCAACTTGAACGCATTGCCGATCTTGCCGACCGACGTCATGTGCGGGCCGCGGCACAGGTCGAACCAGTCGCCCTGCTTGTAGATTTTGATCGGCTGGTCCGCCGGAATGGCGTCGATCAACTCGACTTTGAACGCCTCGCCCATGTCACGGAATGTCTGCTTCGCCTTGTCGCGCGACCACACCTCCTTGGTGAACGGCTTGTCGCGCGCAATGATCTCGCGCATCTTTTTTTCGATGACCGGGAGATCTTCCGTGGTGAACGGCTGATTGCGGAAAAAGTCGTAGTAGAAGCCGTTCTCGATCACTGGGCCGATGGTGACCTGCGTGCCCGGCCAAAGCGTCTGCACCGCCTCGGCGAGCACATGCGCGGCATCGTGGCGGATAAGCTCAAGCGCGCGTGGATCGTCCCGCGAGATGAACTCGATCTTCGCGTCATGCTCGATCGGGTCGGCGAGATCGGCAAGGGTGCCGTCGAGCGCCATCGCCACCGTTCGCTTCGCCAGGGACGGTGAAATGCCCTTGGCGACGTCCAGTCCGGTTGTACCTGGGGGATATTCGCGGCGTGCGCCGTCGGGAAAGGTCAGCGCGACCATGCAGGGCTCCTGAGCTCACTCGCTGCCTACGAATGCAGGTAAGCGTGGAACCCGATATAGCAGCCGCATTGCAGCGCGCAACTAGGCGTGTGGGGTCTGGTTGGTCCCGCGCCAGCGGCCGTATCGCCACGGCAGAAACCAGTGCGACCGCGGTGGAAGCGCTGCCGGCACCAGGTCAAGCCCGGACGTGCCCCAGGGGTGGCAGCGCAATATGCGCGCAACGGTCATCCAGCCTCCCGCCCACAGGCCGAACCGGGCGATGGCCTCATCGGCATATTCGGAGCAGCTGGGTAAATGGCGGCACCGCGGGCCGATAAGCGGCGAGAGGGTGTATCGGTAGAACGCGATCAGGCCGCGGCCGGCCAGGCGCGGCAGGCGCGTGAGGAGGCTGGGTCCGGCAGTCAACGCCATTTCAGTTCCAGTGAAAGCTTAAGATGAGTATTGCGAACTAAAAGTTCCATGACGGAAGTCAAACCGATGGAACTCTGGGAATTTTAGTTGCTGTGGGGCGGGTATAGCGACTTTTTTACACTAGACCCGAATCTGGCCGGTGCCCTAAGTATTACGGACGTCGGGGGACAAACGCCGCCCAAGCCCAGTCAGAACGTGGGACGCCACGCCACAAAGAAGAGCTCGGCGGCCAGACAGGGGTAGCATGAACCGATCCAATGTGATCGCTGCGCTCGCGTTGGCGGCGTCCTCGTCGTTGCTGCCGACTGCGCTGCAGGCCTCCGATCGGGCGCTGCCGATGCAATTTGACCTGCGCGTGGAGGGGCCGGCCGGAACATGCGGTAACATGTGCAGGACTTTCGTCGCCGCTTCCGGTGCGATTACCTCCGATACGCCGCGGCACTTCATGCTGTTCGCCCAGAAACATGATCTCAGCGGTGCCACGGTCGTTCTCAACTCCGACGGCGGATCTGTTCACGGCGCCATTGCCCTTGGCCGCGAACTGCGACAGCTGAAACTCGCAACGACGGTCGGCACGCTGATTGATTTGCCTTCGGATGGACAAGAGCCGGCGCGGGCGACGCTGTCGCCGCAGGCTGATTGCGAGTCGATGTGCGCCTTCGTGCTTCTTGGAGGAGTGCGTCGCTCGGTCCCTCCGGAAGCGCGGGTGATGGTGCATCAAATCTGGCTTGGCGATCGCCGCGAGGATCCGACTGCGGTCGGGTATTCCGCGGAGGATCTCGTGCTGGTGCAGCGAGATATCGGACGGCTCGCACGGTATACCGCCGACATGGGTGCATCCGCCGACCTGCTTGAGCTCGCACTGCGGATTCCACCCTGGGAGCCGATGCACGCACTGACGCGCGATGAGTTGAGGCTTACGAAGTTGACGACGGAGGATGCTGAGGTTCCCGATGCCGCCGCGACCGTCGCGGCGGCATCGCCCGCTTCCGTCCCGCAGCCCAACGTGCGTGCTGTGAACAGCATGAAGGCGGCTGCAGTCAGCGAGCAGAAATGGTCGC
>Ga0070741_10019810_pt1 | contig 10706 bp, 13 predicted proteins | sample Coa_R1_4_FD_66440 | JGI IMG/M metagenome (GOLD analysis project Ga0070741, IMG submission 66440) | Surface soil microbial communities from Centralia Pennsylvania, which are recovering from an underground coalmine fire - Coalmine... | ecosystem: Environmental > Terrestrial > Soil > Unclassified ... | reverse complement strand
GAATGGCAAGCCATTCAAGAAAGTAGGGTCAGAGATGATTATGAGACCTCCAATGTTTGGAAAATCGAACCAACATTCGACCGCACCCATAGCGCAGTGTTTCCGCTCGAACTATGCAATCGCGTAATTAGATTCTATTCTTATAAAGGTGATCTTGTATTCGATCCCTTTGCAGGTAGCGGAACATTGGGTAAAGCCGCAAGGAATATGAATAGATTATTCTTTCTTACCGAACAGTCAGAAAAATACATAGAGAGAATAAAACAAGATCTCTCTAGAAGAGATCTGTTTGGAAATGAAACTAAATTTCTCAATCTTGAAGAATTCAAAAAGATAAGCAGATTGGACGGATAGAGTTTTTAACCAGTCTCGCACGCCAGTGCTTCAATTATTAACTTCCCTTCTAAAGGGAGAGAACGTCGTGAAGAAGATCTCACGACGTTCTCTTTTTGTGACAGTTGAATTTACGAAAGAGCATTTCAAATATTCGAATAGAGAATATTCCATTTTGGATTAAATCGGAAGCTTTGGCAATGTATGTTAGGAGCGGGACACATTGACCACTCGTAACCCGAAGGCATACGCGCGACTAGGATCGTTACTCAAACAAGCTCGCCTTGAAGCTGGCATGACTCAAATGCGTGCTGCGCGCCAGATTGGTAAAACTCAAGCTTATATCTCGAAATGTGAGCGAGGAGAAAGGAGAATAGATGTAATCGAGCTTGGTCAATTCGCCAAGTTATACCGTAAACCCGCTTCTTACTTTTTCTCAGAAAGGTAACATCATGCTAGCTTCGTCATCACCTGTACCCATACATCCTCCTGAAAGCTTACGCCACTATCTATCTGGAAAATTCAAAGAAATTGAACAGCGTGGGGATAATATTATTTCTTTAAAAACGAATATCCCGTATTTGTTCAAAGGAATTACCAGCCCTAACGAATTTTCCGGTCCTCTAGTCGAGGCTTGGGCACATATTCAACTAGCAAAATGCTTTGAGGAATACAAACCCGCTGTAGCAGGACGGCAAGAATTTGCTGATGCATCAGCCGAGTATCAAGGTCAACGTATTTTGATCAATATCAAAGCAAAAGCTCGAGAAATGGAGAACAAGTCTCGCATAAATTTATCAAGCCTTGGACGGTATAGGGAACACTATAGCAAATCTAATCCAAGTGCTTTTTACATTCTCGTTTGTCAATATCAATGGCATGTGTCTGAAAACGAGCTAAAAATAGTAATTGAAGAATTCAAATATGTGTTTAACCTGCTAGATATTCCTCCAGCGAACTTTAGACTTGAAGGGGCATTTGAGGGGTCTTATAGAGTTTTCATTGCCCCCATTCCACCTGAAGCGATGATCGAATCAACGACATATTCGACGATGAGTCCATCAGAGTTCCTCCAAATATTAGAGCAACGCAAAATTGTCTATGACAATAATAAACGGTCAAGAGGAATTACTCGAAATCGCACTTGAAATAATTTACCTTGAAGGACATAATACGTTGGAGGCCATAATATGGAACGCGTCACCGGCATCGGCGGCATCTTTTTCAAATCCCAAGACCCCGAAAAAGTCAAAGCGTGGTATCAGGCGCATCTCGGCATTGAACCCAGTCCTGACGGAACACCGATCTTTGAATGGCGCGAACGCGAAAATCCCGACGCCCTCGCCACCACCGTTTGGGCACCCTTTCCATCCGACACCCAATACTTTGAACCAAGCCGCGCGCCCTTTATGCTCAACTACCGCGTCCGCAATCTCGACGCCATGCTCGCCCAATTACGCGCAGCAGGCGTCACCGTAGATGATAAAATTGAAGACAGCGAATTCGGACGCTTTGGTTGGGCAATGGACCTCGAAGGCAATCGCTTTGAGCTCTGGGAACCCGCACCAGGATTATAAGAACAACCGATGGAAATCCACGTCGCCAATAACAACAGCTGGCTCGATTCCCTGCTCGATACCAACCAAGTCTATGAGGGCGTCGGCGATCTGGTCATTCCCAACGCGACCGAAGAAAAACTCATAGATGCGCTCGCGGCGATGGAACGCGGGGATACCGAATTCGTTATCTTGAGCGACGGCAATCGCTTTATGCAAGCGGCGGGTGATGCCCGTTCCGGTTATACGTTAGAATACAATGAAGGCTCCGCTAAAGAACAATACCGCGCCAAGAACACGAAAATTTCCGGCGCAGACCTCACGGCTGCCTTTGTCGTCTATCTCCATCAAGACCCTGCGTGGCGCGACAAGTTCATCTGGGAAAAGTTCCGACTTTGATTCAGTTCCATTGAGCAAGCGTATTCTTTTCTTATGCAGCGGCAACTATTATCGCAGTCGGTTCGCCGAAATTTTATTTAATCATCTCGCCGCCGAACAGCATCTGGATTGGCGCGCCGATTCGCGCGGCATCGTCGCCGGAGCGAGCCAGTATGCTGGGCCGATTTCTCCCTTCACGGTGCAGGCGCTCGACGCGCGGAATATTTCAATGGACGCGCACCGCGATCCACTTCAATTATCCGAAGAAGATTTAGCCCGCGCCGACCGCGTCATTGCCCTATACGAGCGCGAACATCTGCCGATGATGCGCGAGTATTTTCCAGTGTGGCTGAATCGCATCGAGTACTGGCACGTTCCCGATTTAGACGAAATGTCCTCTGACCAAGCTCTCGCAACCATCGAACAAAATATCCGCGACCTCATTCACCAACTAAAATAACAGAACCCATCGTCATAAGGAGAATCATCCATGTCGAAAGTTGGTCTTATCGTCGGACGGGAATGGTCGTTCCCGCCCCGTTTTATCGAAGAAGTGAATCGCCGCGATGAAGGTGTCACTGCCGAATTCGTCAAGCTCGGCGGCACGCAAATGGACGAACCGTGCGAATATTCCGTTCTCGTGGACCGCATCTCGCACGAAGTCCCGTACTATCGCTCGTATCTAAAAAACGCCGTGCTGCAAGGCACCCACGTCATCAACAATCCGTTTATGTGGACGGCAGACGATAAATTTTTCGGCGCGTCGCTCGTCACCAAGCTCGGCGTCGCTTCGCCCAAGACCGTCGTCCTACCTAATAAAGAATATGTCCCTGGCATTATTCACGACGAATCGCTCCGCAATCTCGAATATCCAATCCCTTGGGAAAAACACATTGAATATCTCGGCGGCTTTCCCGTCATTCTCAAAGACGCGCACGGCGGGGGCTGGAAACAAGTCTATAAAATCACCAACATGGAAGAATTGTGGGCGCGCTATAACGAAAGCGGGCTGCTTACCATGATTCTCCAAGAATTCATTCAGTGGGATAATTACATCCGCTGCATGTGCCTCGACCAGCGCGATATTCTCGTAATGAAGTATGACCCCGTGAATCGCCGCTATCACGAACACGATTTGTCCGCGAATATGTACGACCTCATTTATGACAATTCGACCAAAGTCGTGCAGGCGCTCGGTTACGACATGAATACCATCGAGTGGGCAATCCGCGACGGCGTGCCCTACGCAATTGATTTTATGAATCCCGCGCCCGATATGGACATCAATTCGCTCGGCGAAGATTTCTTCTGGTGGTGCGTCCATCACATGGCGGATATGTGCATCCAGCTCGCGCAAGGCACCCGCCACCAACTTCAACAAGTTCGCTGGAGCGACCTTTTTAGTCTATAGGGGAGAGGGATGAGGGATGAGTGAATTAAAACTCATCGCTCGTCCCTCTCCCTCATCCCTCACCTCATGCTCTCCCAAGCTATTGACACCTACCACTCTCTACTCACGCCCGATGTCGCGCGCGAAAGCTGGGAACAGCTCCAAGATCAAGCGCGCCGACGCGGTTTATTCTTTGGCACGCGCGATATTGTCACCGTTCTGCGCCCGCGCCTCCTCACCACCGACCAGTATCATTTTTTGCAAAATGCTGTCGGCGCAGTCATGCCCGCGTTCGATAAAGCGTATCGCGCCGCGCTCGCCAATGAAAAAATCCGCGCGCAGCTGCGTTTGAACGATTGGGAAGAGACAATGGTGCAAGAGCCATTTGGCTTTCGTGACCCCAGCCCGTCGTCGCGCATGGACTCGTTCTATCTACCCGACAAAGGGATTTTGCAGCTCACCGAGTACAACGCCGAGATTCCCGCCGGGCAAGCATACACCGATGTTCTTGCCGACCTCTTTTTGGGGCTACGCATCGTTGGCGAATTTCAAAAACAGTACGAAGTGCGTCCCCTCCCCACGCGCAACCAAATGCTCGCCGCGCTCCTCGATTCCTACCGTCAATGGGGCGGCAAAGAACGCCCGCGCATTGCGATCCTCGATTGGCGCGAAGTTCCGACCTACAGCGAGTTTGTTTTATTTCAAGATTATTTCCAATCGCAAGGCTATGACGCCGTGATTGCCGACCCCCGCGAGGTGGAATATCGTGACGGCAAACTTTACGCCCAAGGGGGGCCTGTTCAAATCGTGTACAAGCGCGTCCTGATTAGCGAATTGGTCGAGCGCGGCGAACTCGGCTTGCATCATCCCGTTATTCGCGCCGTCCGCGACCACGCCGTTTGCATGGTCAATCCGTTCGCCTGCAAGGTACTCCACAAAAAAGCGTCTTACGCCGTTCTGACCGACGAACAAAACGAACATCTCTTTACCGCCGATGAACTCCGCGCGATTCACACCTACATCCCCTGGACGCGCATCATCGAAGAACGAACTACGCGCTATGAAGATAGAATCGTAGATTTGCTTCCCTTCCTCGCGCAAAACAAAGACCAATTCGTTCTCAAACCGAACGACGAATACGGCGGCAAAGGCGTTGTACTCGGCTGGACTGTTTCTCAAAGCGAATGGGAGACTACATTGCGCGAACGTTTGAACGAACCGACCATCGCCCAAAAACGCGTCACCCTTCCCTCCGAACCCTATCCCAGCTTCGTGGACGGCACGGTGCAAATCTATGACCGAATGCTCGACACTGACCCGTATATCTGGTACGGCAGCTATATGTCTGGCTCGCTCTGCCGCCTCTCCACCGCCGCCCTCTTGAATGTCACCGCAGGCGGCGGCTCGACCGTGCCGACATTCGTAATAGAACGCCGATAGCCGATAGCAGATAGCAGATAGCGAATGGCGACTATCTGCTATCAGCCATCAGCCATCAGCCACTTTATTCCGATGCCATTCCGCTTTGAAAGCCTAGATATATGGCACGCTGCCCGTGCTTTTGCTAACGCGGTTTATCGAATCACCGCGAAATTTCCGCGTCACGAAGATTATGGATTACATTCGCAAATGAATCGCGCAGCAAATTCAATCTGCCTAAACATTGCTGAAGGCTCTGCGCGCAGCACCGATAAAGCATTCGACAATTATTTAGAAATTTCAATCGGATCCGTATTTGAAGTAGCCTCGGCTTCTTATCGTGCCATGGACGAAAATTACATTACAGCCGAAGAGCATAAAGCTCTGTATAATCAAGCAGAAATTCTCGCCAAACGCATCAATGCCTTTCGCGGCAAACTTCATCCCTAAATAACTTATCTGCCATTACTATTTGCCATTCGCTATCTGCTATTCGCTATCTGCCATCGGCTATTTGCTATCTGCTATCTGCCATCGGCTATCCGCCATCCGCTAGGAGCACGTTATGTTAAAGCCTCCCTCTCTCAACATCGGCATCGAAGAAGAATATCAAATTGTTGACCCCCAAACGCGCGGCTTGAAATCGTACATCACGCAGCTCCTCGAAGAAGGCAAAATAGTCATGCTCGAATCCATCAAGCCCGAGCTGCACCAATCTATGGTCGAAGTCGGCACAAATGTTTGCCAGACGCCCGCCGAAGCCCGCGCCGAGCTCGTGCGCTTGCGACGCGGCGTGATGGAACTCGCCGCGCGCAATGGCTTAAAAGTCGTCGCCGCAGGCACGCATCCCTTTTCGCATTGGATGGATCAAGAAATCACGCCGTTTGAACGCTACCTCGGCGTGAAACAAGACATGCAAGAGCTCGCGCAGCGCCTTTTGATTTTCGGCACACACGTCCACATCGGTATCGAAGACCAAGAATTTCGCGTGGATACCATGAACGTCTCGCGCTATCTCTTGCCGCATGTCCTGGCCCTCTCCACCAGTTCGCCCTTTTGGGTGGGGCGCAAAACAGGGCTGAAATCCTATCGCAGCATCATCTTTCGCAATTTTCCGCGCAGCGGCATCCCACCCACCTTCGACTCATGGGCAGAATTTGAAAATTTCGTCAACGCGCTCGTTCGCGTCCATGCCATTCCCGACGGCTCCAAGCTCTGGTGGGATGCCCGTCTCAACCCGCGCTATCCCACGCTCGAATTCCGCGTCTGCGATGTCTGCACGCGTATAGATGAAGCGGTGTGCATCGCCGCCATTTTTCAAGCCATCGTCTTTAAACTCTGGAAACTGCGCCGCGATAACATGACCTTTCGCCTGTATCCGCAGGCATTCATCGAAGAAAACAAATGGCGCGCCGTGCGTTATGGCGTCGCAGGCAAACTGATTGATTGGGGCAAACAAGAAGAATTACCCGCCCGCGACCTCATCCGCGAACTCATCGAATGGTTCATCGGCGATGTCGTGGACGAGCTCGGTACGCGGAAAGAGGTAGAATATGCCTACCGCATCCTCGATGAAGGCAGCAGCGCCGACCGCCAGCTCCGCGTCTATCAAGAAACGGGCAGCTTGAACGCCGTTGTAGATCATTTAATTCGAGAAACAGAGGAAGGGGTTTGGTAAATGAAAATCCTTGAAGGGCACGTAGAAATCAGCCCGAAAGTGCGCGGCGGCAAACCTCGCATTGCGGGCAGTCGCATCACCGTCGCTGACATTGTGATTATGCACCTGCGAATGGGACAATCGTTAGATGAAATTGCAGGCAAATACAATTTATCGCTTGCCAGCGTTCACGCAGCAATGGCTTATTATTACGACCACCGCAAAGAAATTGACCGCAACATTGAGCAAGATGAAAAATTTGCAAAAACGTTTCGCCGCAGCAATCCTTCCTTACTCCAAGCCAAGTTAAAGTCAATGCAGAATGGCTGAACGCATCCGTTTTCATCTTGACGAAAATGTTGACCCAGATGTTGCGCGCGCCTTAAAGCGACATGGAATTGACGTGACAACCAGCATCGAGTTAGATATGCAAGGACAAACCGATGACGAGCAAGTTGCATTTATTCGCCGCACACAACGCGTCATTTTTACGCACGATGCGGATTTTTTGCGCTTTGCAAGCAAAGACCGCGATCATCCTGGAATTGTATATTCAGCCAAAACCTCGAAGACCCTGGGAGAGATAATCCGCAGCTTGGTTCTCATTTACGAAATCCTATCACCAGAGGAAATTGCAGGTCGTGTAGAGTATCTGTAAAAAGTAGGGAGCGACCTATGCCCGACCATCCCACCACCATCCTTTGCCTCGCCAGCTATTTCAAAGGCACCGCGTTTATTCAAGAGTGCAAAAATCTCGGCTGCACCGTGTACCTGCTCACCAAAGAAAAATTCAAGGACGCCGATTGGCCCCGCGACAGCATTGACGAAATGTTTTGGATGCCCGAAACGCACAAGCAGCCCGACATCACCTACGCCGTTAGCTACATGATGCGAACGCACAAGATTGACCGCATCGTGCCGCTCGATGATTACGATGTCGAAGTCGCCGCGAATCTACGCGAACATCTGCGTATCCCCGGCATGGGTGAAACCACCGTCCGCCATTTCCGCGACAAGCTTGCCATGCGCGTTCAAGCGCGCGACGAAGGCGTCCGCGTCCCCGATTTTTCCCCCGTCCTAAATTACGACGACCTCCGCGAATTTATGGAACGTGTCCCCGCGCCCTGGGTTCTCAAGCCGCGTTCCGAAGCCGCGTCCTTCGGAATCAAAAAAATCAATTCGCCCGAAGAGCTCTGGCAAAAACTGGATGAGCTCGGCGACCGCCAGTCCTATTTCGTCCTCGAAAAATTCATCCCCGGCGATGTCTTTCACGTAGATTCGATTATTTGGGAAAAAGAAATCGTCTTTTCCATCGCCAGCGGCTATGCGCGCCCGCCCCTCTCCGTTGTCAGCGGCGGCGGCGTCTTTCGTTCCCGCACCTTGCCATACGATTCCGAAGATGCCGTTACCTTGCGCGCCTTCAATCAAGATGTGATGCGCGCGCTGCGGATGGTGCGCGGTGTCACCCACGCGGAATACATCAAGGACGCCGAGGGCAACTTTTACTTTTTAGAGACCGCTGCTCGCGTCGGCGGCGCGAACCTTGCCGAGATGATTGAAACGGCGTCGGGCATCAACCTTTGGCGCGAATGGGCAAAGGTCGAAGTCGCCAACGCGCGCAAAGAAGAATATCATCTCCCGCCCATCAAACACGATTACGCGGGCATCATTGTTTCCCTTGCGCGCCAAGAATGGCCCGACCTCTCTGGCTACGACGACCCCGAAATCGTCTGGAAGCTCAAAAAAGAACACCACGCGGGCTTGATTGTCCACGCCTCCAATCCCGAGCGCGTAACCCAGCTCCTCGATTCCTACGCCGAACGCTTCACCCAAGATTTCATGGCATTCATGCCCCAACTCGACAAACCATTGGATTAGAACTGAAAAACCGCTGTCATAGAGACAGCGGTTTTTCAGTTCTAACTTTTTCTCTTATTGCACCGTTGTATTCAACGTAAAACTCACCTGCCCATTCCCGAACGGCACCACCTGAATCACATAGTCCTGCGTCGCGGGCAAAGGTCCATTGAACGACGTTGCGCCCGACTGCGAACGCACGAGCGGCTGCCCGTCGTCCAGACCATAAATCGTAATCCCCGCGCTGTTCGGCGGCGCATTCAAATTCACCGTCATCGTCTGTCCGCCATTCGCCTTGAGCAGATACGTTACAATGCGCCCCTGACTCGTCGTCCCTTGCACCTGCGCGGAAATCGCTCCCGGTGCGAACGAGATGCGTACGGGAATCGTTACATCCAGCGAATAGTTCGCCGTCGCCGCGCCGTTTCCTGCCAAAACCTGAACAATATACTTTCCGTTCACTGGCAGCGTGCCTTGCCAGTACGTTCCTTCGGGATTCCCGCGCTGTGGCGGCAGCGGCAGCCCCGTCGGCGACAGCACTGCAATGCGCGCCGTATTGCTGTTCGACGAAAGACTTAGCGCCATAGATTGCCCTTGCCGTGCGTCTACCGAATAACTGGCAATTCCATTCGAGGGCAATTGTCCCTGCGCTTCCGCTTCGGTCGCCCCCGGCGCAAACGTAATCGGCTGTGCGGAAGGCGGCACAGGCGTTGGCGGTTGCACCAAAGTCGGCGGCGGAACTGCTGTCGCGGCTCTCACATTGATCAACACATACAGCGCCACATTGCTCGGGCCCACGCCAATCAACGAACCATCATCTGCGCGCAGTTTCCAATTGCTCTTGTAGCTTCCACCTTGCGCGGGCGCAGTCATTTGAATCGAAAGGTCGGCTGTCGCGCCCGCCGGAATCGCATTCGGAATCGGCACGAGGTTCGGCGCGCCGAGCGGGTCGCCGCCGACAAATGCCAGATTCTGCAAACCGCTGCCGGGTCCCCATGAGCACGTTCCCGTATTTTGCACTCGCCACGTCTTGGTGAATTGCGCGCCCGTCGCAACCACCGTCCCATCCGGAATCGTCACATCTTGAATATATGCCGCGCGATATACACACGGCTGCGGACCCGCCGTTGGCTGCACAAACGCGGTCGGTGTCGGAAGCAATGGCGGCGGCACGGCGGTGGGCTGTTCTGCTACAGCAGTCGGCTGCTCCGGCACAGGCGTCACCTCTCCAATCGCCGCGAACGTCCATCCGAAATTCACATCGCCCTGACCCGCATTCTGAAGATTCACCGATTGGGCAATCGTACCTTGCGCTTGCTGCGGCACTGTCCACGCACCCTGTCCCAAGATTGCCGCATTCTGCTCCGACGCCGCGTCAATCGAAACACAATACGCGCCCGCGCTCAATCCATCAAACTTGTACGAAGGCGAGCTCGCGGTCGAGGTCGTCTGTGCCTGCGTCGTCCCCGGACATTCGCCCCCGCCGAGCAATACAACAACTCCTGCGATAACAGGTTCGCCCCCATCCTTTGCGCCATTGCCATTCGAGTCATTAAACACATCGCCACTAATGCTCATACTACTTGGCTGCGGTGGTACACTCGTCCCGCCCCCGCCCGGCGTCGCCACAACGATATTCGTTGGGAAGGGCAGCGTCGGACTGGGTTTGGCATTGTTATTATTGTTGCCGCCCAAGCCGCACCCGCTCAACGCCGCCATCACACCCAGCGCGAGTACAAAAATAAAAATTCGTTTCAAAGTCATAATGAATCTCCGTTGTATAGTTCACACAAATTATACCGCAGAGAACGCAGTCGCATGTCGTCACCCTCTCTGCTCGATGTATTCGCTTCGCTTAATGAGGGTGACGACATGCGAGAGGACGTAGAGGAATGGATGAAAACCATATCTTTCTCCGCGTTCTCTGCGACCTCTGCGGTGAGTTCCAAAGATGGCAACTTGAGTGAATTCAAGATATGAGCCAAGTACGCTCTACGCGTCACGTTATCACAAAGGCGCGCGAGTGTCAACGAATTTTTCCATTTCTTGTCTATACGCAACGCGCTACGCGAAAAATCCGCGTGTATAATAATCACCGCACGAAAATTCCGTTCTC
>Ga0070741_10019809_pt1 | contig 10707 bp, 10 predicted proteins | sample Coa_R1_4_FD_66440 | JGI IMG/M metagenome (GOLD analysis project Ga0070741, IMG submission 66440) | Surface soil microbial communities from Centralia Pennsylvania, which are recovering from an underground coalmine fire - Coalmine... | ecosystem: Environmental > Terrestrial > Soil > Unclassified ... | reverse complement strand
TATAACCTGCCCGGCAATCCGGCTGATCTGCGATTTTCCGGGGAAGTGCTGGCCGACATTTTTCTCGGCCGAATCAAGAATTGGCATTCTCCCGTTTTGGAAAAGCTCAATCCTCGCGTCAAGTTCCCTGACTTGGCGATCAAGGTTATCAATCGCCCGCCGGGAAAAGGCTCGAACTACATCTTCACTGAGTACCTCTCTAAAGTAAGCCCCAGGTTTCGGAACCAGATAGGGGTGAGCGCCTCTCCGAAGTGGCCCGCGGGCAAACCCGCTGCGCGCAGCTCAGAGATGGTGGAAACGGTGATGTCTGAGATGGGAGCGATCGGCTATGTCGAGGCGCAGTATGCGATCGAATCGAGAATCCCGTTTGGTCTCGTGCTCAATGCTTCCGGCAATTTTGTGAAGGCCTCGGCCGAGAGCCTGACCGAAGCCTGTCGCGAGGTGGAAGCGCCGGAATTCGATAATTTCTCGGCTTCTCTGACCAACGCTCACGGGGAGCACTCCTTTCCCATCACCAGCTTCGATTGGTTCTACCTCCGCAAAAATGCAAACGATCTTAAGCGCATGGCCGCACTGGAAGAATTTCTCGATTGGGCATTTTCCGATGGACAGCAAATCGCAGCCGAAGCCGGCTACGCGGATCTGCCGGTCCCGCTTCGCGCAAAGATCAGCGCGCGATTGCGGAACTTGAAGCAGAAAGAAAAAGCTCATGTCCGGAGCGAAGCTGCGTCATCCCATCTCGGGAAGTGAAGCCTGCCGCTTTTATTACAAACGGCCGGCGCTCACACTCGTGTTTTCGCCGGGATGAAAGCTCGTGAGTAGCTTCGCCTAACATCTATACGGCGTTAAACTCACCGAGCATGGAGACAAGCTCTTACGGGGCACCAATGATCAAAGACGAGAAGGACTCTAAAGAAATCTCTCGCCGCGGATTTCTGGAGTTAGGCTCTGCGGCAATGGCCGGTGTAGCGGGCATCCTTTCAGTGGCGGATACAGCGTCGGCGCAGTCGTCGGAAAAAGTCTTCACCGGACGAACCACACGCATTACCGATCCCGGCCCGACCGACAAATTGCTCGACAGCGCGAATCCTGACATAAGCGTGCCGCCGCTCACGGATTCAGGCGGCGTTGCAACCTTCAAATATCCGTTTTCACTCTCGAACCGCCGCACTTTCGAAGGCGGATGGTCGCGCGAGGTTACCGTGCGGGAGCTTCCCGTTTCGAAAGCGATGGCGGGAGTGAACATGCGACTCACCGCCGGCGGAATCCGCGAGCTGCACTGGCACACCGCCGCCGAGTGGGCAATCATGCTCTACGGATCGGCGAGAATCACGGCAATTGACAATGACGGCCGCAGCTTCGTTCGCGACACCAGCGAAGGCGATCTCTGGTATTTCCCAACGGGCATCCCGCATTCCATCCAGGGACTCGGTTCCGACGGCGCCGAGTTCTTGCTCGTCTTCGACGACGGCGACTTCTCCGAATACGCAACCGTGTTGCTGTCGGATATCGTCACCCACACGCCGAAAGAAGTTCTGCTCAAGAACTTCGGAATGTCGCAGCAGGCCGCGCAGAGCATGCGTCAGGGCGAGCTGTTCATCTTTCAGGCGCCGGTGCCAGGACCACTAGCTCAAGATCAGAAGCTCGCCGCAGGCAATCTCGGATTGTCTTCGTACGAATTCTCTTTCCGAACGCGCGATCTCACACCAACAAAGAAGACCAAGGGCGGCGAGGTGCTGATCGTGGATTCAACCACCTTTAAAGCATCGACAACGATCGCCGCTGCCATCGTCACCGTCCACCCAGGAGCTCTGCGCGAGCTGCACTGGCATCAGCACGCGGACGAATGGCAGTACTACATGAGCGGCACCGGACGCATGACGGTTCTTGCGCCCGGACATCGTGCGCGCACGATGAACTTCACGGCCGGCGACGTAGGGTATGTGCAGCAGAGTTTGCCGCATTACGTCGAGAACACCGGGAATAGCGATTTAAAGTTTCTCGAGATGTTCAGAACGAATCGGTATCAGGATCTCTCGTTATCGGAATGGCTGGCGCACACCCCGTCGGAGCTTGTGATGGCCCACCTCAACATCGATAAGAACACTTACGAGATGATCCCAAAGACGAAGGCGGTGATTTTGCTGGAGTAGTGGAAGGTCTTCACCAAGGAGGCACGGAGTAGAAGGTAGGACAAGCGCAGGGCGGTCGAGACGAGTGGCTGTGGCCGAGCGCGGAGACGAGGGGCAGGATGAGAGGCAGGACGAGCGACGTAGAACGAGCGACGTCCATCGATGCCAAATATCGCCGCGAAGCATTTGAAATGGTTTTTCGGGTGAAGCCTCCGACTTGAGTCGGGAGCTTCCACCCGAACGCCGCTCCAAGCAACCGGATGAGACGAGCTCATCTATCCGAGAACCGAGCGCTATCGCGCCCGCCATCCTCAGCCTATTCCGTTCAGGCGAGTATTACGTTATCAATGAGCCGCGTTGTACCCACAAATGCCGCGACTGCGGCTAGGGTACCTGCCTCCGCTGCGGGTACTGCTTCCAGCGTCTCAGGATCAACTAGCTCGATGTAATCGACACGTACCGCGGATTCGGTTGCGAGAACCGCCCGCGCTGCGTCGAGCAACTTCTTCGGATCCCGCTCACCTTCGCGATAACGCGATTCGATCTCGCGCAGAGCGCTCGAGAGCACAAGTGCTTGCCTGCGCTCGTCAGGAGAGAGATACACGTTGCGCGACGAGAGCGCGAGGCCGCCGGCTTCGCGCACAATCGGCGCGACTACGATCTCGATGGGAAACATCAGGTCGCGCACCATGCGGCGGATGATGGCTATTTGGGCCGCGTCCTTTTGGCCGAAGAAGGCGAGGTCCGGTTCGAGAATGTGAAACAGCTTTGCAACCACCGTTGCCACTCCGCGAAAGTGGCCGGGCCGGGAGCGACCGTCGAGGCGCTCGCTGATTTCATCGACGTTCACGAATGTTGTTGCGCCGGCAGGATACATTTCTTCCACTGCGGGCGCGAAGACCAGATCCACGCCGTCGGATTCTAGCTTCTCGCGATCGGCTTCGAAGGTGCGGGGGTATTTCGAGTAATCCTCTTTCGGGCCGAACTGCGTGGGATTGACGAAGATGGAGGCCGCTATGAAATCGCATCGCGCTTTGGCGGCGCGCACGAGCGAGATGTGTCCGGCGTGGAGCGCGCCCATGGTGGGCACGAGACCAACGCGCTGGCCCTCTCTTTTCGCGGCGCGTACGGCGGTGCGCGCGTTGTTTACGGTTGTAACCAGTTTCATTTGAGCAACCCATCCCGGCGTGCCGGGACGGTACTGACAGACGGTTGGTGTTCGAAATAAACGAACTCCGTGTTTACCTTGCCGTCTTTCGAGATGCGGTGAATGGCGAAGCCGAGCGGGCTCTTCGGCGACCAACTTGTCGCTGGCGCAACGTGAATCGTGAATCCATCTACGTTGTAGATTGCGGCTTGATGCCAATGGCCAGCGAGGATGTCCTTAACTCCGAGCTTGCGCAGGGCATCGAGTTCGCGCGTGCGCCAGGGATCGTGGAGGATCCAGTACGGCTTAGCGTCGGGAGAGCTTTGCGGCGACGGCCGATCGGGCGGGACGTGCTGAAACGGGATCACCGTTCCGTGAAGATGCAAGCCGTTCAGCCACGCCAGCATCTTCTCCGCTGCGGGCTCGTCCTCTTTTGCGAGTTGGAGCGGAACAGCCGATTGGAAGTTGCTGAAGTTGCCCAGCAACTGCGAGTCGAGCGCGATGAAGTGAATGCCTTTTACGTCGAACGTGTAGTAGTCCTTGCCGAACACTTTGTTGTAACGCCCGGCCGTTGATGCGCTGTCATCGTGGTTGCCGGGGACGTAGTAGACCGGGACCTTCAGCGTCGCGAGCATCTGGCGGGCTTTCGCCCAGGACTGCTCGTATTTGTCGCCGATGTCTCCGCTGACGATGACTGCGTCTACCTGGCGCGGCCGAATCAGATTGATTGCCTCCTGCAGGCGTTCTTCTGTGCCGGGATGAGACTCGAGGCCTAGATGAAGATCGGACACATGTGCGATCGTGACTGTTTGGGCTGGCGACGGATGCGCCAAGACTACCGCTAACAAAAACCAAACCCAAGAGCGAACACGGAGGTCACGAAGGTTTGAAAACGAGGTCACGGAGATGTTTTAGCGCACCATTGCTCTTTTACGGGCCCTGATTGTTTCGAGGGCTGCTTGCGTTTCTTTGGGCAAATGATACGACTCGCCATCTGATGGAAATGTCTTTGCTTCTACATCTGCTTTGAATTCCGAGATGGCCTGGCCAATTAATGCTGTTGCATCGGCGTACTGGCGAACAAATTTTGCCGGCTGGCGGTCGGTCAGGTTGAGGATGTCGTGAATGACTAACACTTGGCCGTCGCAATCGGGACCGGCGCCGATACCGATAGTCGGGCACTCGACTTCTTCGGTGATGATGCGCGCTACCTCGCGCGGAATTCCTTCCAGCACGATTGAGAACACGCCGGCGCGATCGAGAGCTATCGCATCTTTCACGAGCCGCTCGACTGCGTTGAGCGTTTTGCCCTGTACGCGATAGCCGCCCATCATGTGGACTGATTGAGGGGTGAGGCCGATGTGTCCCATAATGGGAACTTCGGCGTCGAGCAGGCGATGGATGAGGCTTACGCGCTTCTGGCCGCCTTCGATCTTTACCGCCTCCGCGCCTCCGTCTTTTAGGAATCGCGTGGCGTTCTTGACCGCCTGCTTGTCGTCAACCTGATAAGAAGCAAATGGCATGTCGGCGATTACCAGCGCACGCTTCACTCCGCGGCGGACTGCCCGCGTGTGGTGCAGCATTTCCTCCACGGTGATGGGCAGCGTGTTCTCGTAGCCAAGAACGACCATCGCGAGCGAATCGCCGACGAGGATCATATCGATGCCGGCCTGATCGACCAGCCGCGAAGTCGCGTAGTCGTAGGCGGTGAGACAGGTGATCGGCCTGCCCTGCTGCTTCTTTTCTTGTATGGAAGTGACGGTGACCTTGGAATCGTCACCCGGACGAGAGGCGGTGATGCTCATTGTATCCTCCAGTGCACTTCCGCAAAGCGGATAGCGCCTGCGCTGCTATTGAGATGCAGACGAGAGAATTGTAGCCGCAAATCTCGGCGAAACCAAGTTACCCAGGAACAGGCTTCCGGCAAGCCGTAGGCTCTAATGCTGCTCGAGCATGACCATCTCACGCCTGGAGCGTGCGCCCCAGTCGGAGACATTGCGCTCGGTCGAGTTCTCGTGCTGATCCTCGGGGAGCTTGAATTGCTTGCTTGGTGTCAACTCCTGGCGCTGGTAAGACGAGCCGATGTCCTGACCATACACAACTTGTGGCGTGGCCGCCATGCGGTAGTACAAGAGCTTTCCGACGAACTGCGCGTCTTCCAAGAGGATGGGCATGTCATGAGCTCGCACTTCGAGCACTGCCTTCGTTCCGGGGATCTCGCCTTTGGCGCCGTAGCCAAATCCGGGATCAAAGAAGCCGGCGTAGTGGACGTGGAACTCGCCCATCGTAGGATCGTAGGCCACCATCTCCGCAGCGTGGTCGGGAGGAACGCGGACCTTCTCTTTGGAAGCGAGAAGATAGAACTCGTGCGGCTCCAAAATGAGACGACGGTTTTTCGGCGCGCGGATGAACTCCCAAAAGTCGGCCATCTCGTAATGACGAATTTTGCTGAGATCGACAGGCGTGGCAAACTTTTTGGCTTTGTACGCGATGATGTCGGAGCGACCCGTGGCTTCCAGATTCACGGTTACCGAGAGTCCGCGATTGATCGCGCTCACCAGGCGGTCTTCACTCTCGTAACGGACGAGCAGATCGTCTTTGGCGAGTTCGCGCAACGCGGTATCACCACGCGCTTCGGCTTTGCCGCGAATAAACCGAAGCTGGTTCAGCTTGAGCCCTTCCCGCACGTACACGGGGAAGCTGCGGGTGACGACCTCGACGTAGAGCTCGCCTGAGTACCCGCGCGGCACGCGCTCGAACTCCTCGCCATGCTCGATGATGAGGCGGGTAAAGATGTCGAGACGCCCGGTCGTGCTCTTGGGATTGGCGATGCCGCTGATGTCTGCCGGCAGCCGGAGCGTCTCTTTTAGCTTGATCACGTAAACTGAGTTCGGCGTGAGCAGTGCTGGCTGGCGCAGATCGACGGTGTCGATGAGGAGTCCGTCTCGGATCTTCCCTTCAACTGTCGCCGATTTGCCGGGCAGGAAGCTGGCGCGGATATGAAACGCCTGATCGCCCAGGCGCAGGTCGATGCTCGCCGGCTGAATTTGCGCCTCGGTGATCTGCGCGCTTTCCGGCGCAGCGATCATGCCGTGCGCGACTAACGTGCGAATGGATTGTGCGGGCAGAATCCCGTTGCTGCGTTCAGGTTCGGAGTCGGAGACACGGTTCTGGCTGGGAGTGCTCATGAGTTCGGTGGGAATGGTCCTTCGGGCAGATTACTTGCCAGAGCAACTCAGAGCAATAGACATTCTGCACGCAAAACCGGGTGCGCAAGGTGGAATTCGGGGCAGAAACCCCGGCATCGGTTGTCGATGGATTTGGAGTGAGCGCCTTGGAGTTCCAGGACCAGTTTCGCAGTCCGGTGATCTTTGTGCCGCAATGTCAGCTCTCGCCTGCCAGAAAAAAGTGGATCCACAGTGAGGATCAGAATTCGCTGGTTTTTTCCCTCCTGGTATCGCAGGCGCACTGGCGCGGAATCCAAATGCGTCTTAAAGTCATGGTTCGGAAGCGATTATTCTGCACTTCCCTGCTTCTTCCCTGCAGAATCCCTGGTCGATTGCGAATCGCCTGTGTTCATGCGGGTCGCAGAACGAAATTTTTTCTTACGGGAAAAATTTCGCTGCAAATTTCCCTGCCCAGGGAATTTGTCGTGAATCGTTGTGAGCACAAAGTTCGGAAACCTAGGCAGCCTTTCCAGCTTCGTTCAGCGCAAGCACCGCCAATTCGAGTCGGTCCCGCGCGCCGGTTTTCCCGAAAATGCTTTGTAGATGGCGCTTCACCGTGTTTTCGCTGATATTGAGCTCGCCCGCAATATCGCGATTCTTCATGCCGCGGGCGACGGAGTATGCGATCTGTCGCTCTCGGTCAGAGAGGCGATGGAGCGACGCCTGAGGCGCGCGCTGGCTCTCCCGAGTATCATTCGCGAGACTGCTCACGACTTGGCGGGCGAGTTCGTCGGAGAAAGCCAGCTCGCCTCCGGCGACAACACGAATGGCTTCGAAGAGGCTCTGCGGTCCATCCCCTTTCATGACCAGCCCACGGGCTCCGAGTCGGACGACTTGGGCATAGTCGGTTTCTGACTCAGACGCTGTAAGGACGACGGTAGCTACCCGAGTGCCGCTACGGTCCAGAGTTCGTAGAACCTCGAAACCGTCAAAATCGGGCATAAAAAGGTCAAGGACCAGAACGTCAGGGTGGTGCTGCTGCACCATTTGCAGAGCTTCCTGACCATTGGTCGCTGAGCCCTCAATTTCGAAGTCCTTTTGGGTTGAAAGAAGTAGCGATAGCGACTCGCGCAGAATGGCATGGTCATCCGCGATTACGATCCTGATCTTTTGCACGTCAAAGTCCGCCATAAGTATTGGCTTAGATGCATCGGGATTAAGGTGGGTGGGAACACAGAATTAGGCGGATTCCCGAGCTGCCGGGCGCCATTACGAAGGTGCAGCTCACCCTGCTCCGGCAGAGTTTTCCTATGCTATAGTCCGGGGTCGAAGCTGCGGTCCGGGGCTTCTCTGGGTGCCGCTGTGACGGTCGACGAAGAACTCTCCCAACTCGATGACAACGTCCGGCGGCTGAAGATCGAGTACGACGTCTTCTTTGGCGGAGGCGCCAAAAAGCCTCCTACCGAGCTGGAGTGGCGAGTCCAGTCGACACTGAAAAAGTTCAGCGATGGTCGGCGCCTGAGCTATGGCCAGCGCTTTAAATTCAGCACGATCCAGCAGAAATTCGCCATCTACAACAGCCTTTGGCAACAGAAGCTCAGGATCAAAGAAGAAGGCTATCGCCGTCCGCAGGACGCGCTGCTCGCGATCCAAGGTGTACGTGACGCTGGGGGAGAGCAGCACGAGGTTATCGACGCAGATGCGGCAGCCTTCAGAATCGCTGACGCGGAAGCAGAGAAGACGACCATCAAAGCCCTCTACGATGCAATGCTTCATGCCAGCCAAGCGTCGCAATCAAAAGGTCCGGCCGGGAACTTCGAGTCATTCCAGAAATTCGTAAAGAAAAAGACTGAGCAGCTCCGCCAGGAGTACGGCTCCTCCGTCGTGGAATTCGCGGTAGAAGTTGAAGATGGCAAGGTCCGATTGAAGGCTAAAGCCAAATAACTGAGCAGCAATAAGCGGTAGACAATACTCGATCGGATTTGACAACTAGCGATCTGCTTGCCGATTCCTTACTGCCCACTCCGTCGCGCTAACCCCGTTTGTCCCGCTGCCCTGATTTTGTTACACTGGCGCGCCGTTGGAGAGGAGACTCGCATGAAATTTACACGACATCTCACATTATTCGTTGCGTTACTCATGATCGCCAGCTTTGGCTATGCGCAAGCAGCAGGCACGGCCAGTGATACCAGCAAGACGTCAACCACCAGCTCCAAGTCAAAGAAGAGCACGTCTGTAAGTAAGACTAGCAAGAGCGCAAAGCTTGACATCAACACCGCCAGCAAGGAAGAACTCAGCCAGTTACCGGGCATCGGCGATGCTCTATCGCAGAAGATCATTGATGGCCGACCATACAACGCGAAAAACGATCTGGTCCGCCGCAAGATCGTTCCGCAGTCGACTTATGATGGCATCAAAGATCAAATCATTGCCCATCACACCGGCGCTTCCAAAGCAAGCAAAAAAGGGAGCAGCGGCGCTTCGAACTGAAAACAGGGGGCAGGGAACAGGTCACAGGGGACAGAGAAGCAATCCATCACTTCTCTGTCCTTTTTCTTTCGGCTCATGGATGTTAGCTCGAATGCCGCAACTCGGTCCGTGATTCTCGCTGTACCTTGTCCCCTGTTCCCTGTACCCTAATTCCAGAGGTTTTCGATCGCGCTGACCTGTGGGATACCTGGCCGGGGCGACGGTGCCGGAACTGAACAGAGTTCCAGCCGAGGGTGTGAGGGGAAACGCTTGCGCCTCCCGTTTTGGAAAGGAAACCACCCCGCAACGCCGGCTGGGCGTTGCTCGCTATTCCCTCCAAAATCGAATCCTCCGTTGCCGATCTTCATCTGTATTCGCATGCCGCTGCGCGACAAATTCGGGCGAGCCATTACTGACCTGCGCATCTCCATTACCGATCGCTGCAATTATCGCTGCGTCTATTGTCGAACTGGTAATGAAGGGGCGCAATATCCCGATCTGAAACTCGATGAATATCTGCGAATCGTGCAGGTGCTGGTATCGCTGGGAATCGAGAAGGTTCGCATCACCGGCGGGGAACCACTGCTCCGTCGCGGCGTAGTTGATTTCGTACGCCAGCTTTCCGAACTCCGCTCCATCTCCGGCCACAAGCTCGATCTTGCGATCACGACGAATGGCCATCTGCTTCCCGCGATGGCACAGCCACTGAAAGATGCTGGGCTGAACCGAATCACCGTAAGCATGGACGCGGTCGATCCCGAGAAATTTGCCCGCATCACGCGTGTAAAAGACGGATACGAACGTGTGGTTGCCGGAATTCGGGCATCACGCCGCGCCGGACTGGATCCGGTAAAGGTGAATTGTGTGTTGTTGCGTGGATTCAATGAGGATCAAATCCTGGAGTTCGCGAAATTCTCCCGCGAAGAAGGCGTGATCGTCAGATTCATCGAATTCATGCCCCTGGAAGAAGATCGTGTGTGGACTCCCGAAGTGGTGGTCACTCTCGACGAGATTGTGCGCACGATCTCAGGATGGAGACCTCTGCGTCCTCTTGCTCCAAATATTGCGAGTGAAACTGCACGCCGCTATACGTTTGACGATGGCGTCGGTGAGATCGGCATCATTGCTCCTGTTTCGCATCCGTTCTGCGGCCACTGCTCCCGAATCCGGATCACCTCTGACGGCAAGCTTCGCACATGCCTCTTCTCGCTTTTCGATCACGATCTGTACGCGGTGATGCAGGGAGGAGGCACAGACCGTGACATGGCTGAATACATTGAAGCGGTAGTTCAGAAGAAAGAGGCGCGCCACCACATCGGAGAACCGGGATTCATGCAACCGTCTCGCAGCATGGTTCATATCGGCGGCTAGTTACAGTCCTTGCACATCCCCACTGATAGGCGCTAGTGCAACATTCCACACCCGTGCTCCATCTCAACAAGGTACCGCTGTTTACTAATGAGTTATCGTACCGACAAGCCGTATGGACGACGGAAGACCGATAGGCCACTCTCCGAAGAAAAGCGCCGCCATTTGCAGAGCATTCGGCGCGATGTGGACGAGGATCCTACAGGCATGATTCGGCGCTACCTCCGCTTGGCTTCTAAGGCGTTGGATAACGCCCAGCTTACCCGTGAAGAACGGAGTGACCAAAGCTGGCTAGAGCTCCACAAGTCAAAAGCAGCCTGAATAGAGCTGCTGTTCTGAATCCCAGCTATCCGGACCGAAGCATCGCATTTCACGCTCTGAGAGCAGACGCGGCTAGGGTTACTTTCTATACAACGGAGTAGCT
>Ga0070741_10019808_pt1 | contig 10707 bp, 12 predicted proteins | sample Coa_R1_4_FD_66440 | JGI IMG/M metagenome (GOLD analysis project Ga0070741, IMG submission 66440) | Surface soil microbial communities from Centralia Pennsylvania, which are recovering from an underground coalmine fire - Coalmine... | ecosystem: Environmental > Terrestrial > Soil > Unclassified ... | reverse complement strand
CGGTGGATCGAGCAGGTCGCCGGATTCGCGCTGGTGCCGCACGCAGTCTATTATTTAAGGGCAGATGTGGAGCACTTGGTCTCGCGAGTGGTGCTGGGACGCGGCGCGTTTGACTTTTGGGAAAGCGGGATGGACCTGCGGTTCGGGCCGGATATGTACGAGAGCTTCGTCCGCTACCAGAGGCGGCTGATCAAGGCGCTGGACTCCATGGTGGAGCCCTACGAGTTCACAGTGATCGACGCCACTCAGCCGGTCGAGCGAATCTTCCGTGAGTTGCAGCGGCGCATGTCGCGCCTGCGGTTGGGCCGGGTGAAAGCCCGCCCGGTCGTACGGAAAGCCAAAGTCTGATGGAGATTTACCTTCTGCGGCACGGCATCGCGGAAGACGCCGCGCCCGGAAAACCGGATTCGGATCGGGCTTTGACGCCGGCCGGGCGACAGAGACTCCGCCGCGTGCTGGCGCGAGCGAAGGCCGCCAAAGTGGACCCGACTCTGATTTTATCCAGCCCCTACCGGCGCGCGCTGCAGACCGCGGAGGTGGCGGTAGAATCCCTCGACTACAAGGGCAAAGTGGTTTCGACCGCGGCGCTGTTGCCGAACGCAAATCCGCGTGAAACCTGGGAGGAGATTCGGGAGCATAAAACCGAAGCGTCGATTCTCCTGGCCAGTCACGAGCCGCTCATGAGCTCTCTGCTCGCGTTCCTGTTAAACGCGCCCGCGCTGATGGTGGATTTCAAAAAAGCCGGCCTCGCGCGCGTGGATTGCGAGCGTTTCGGCCCGGAGCCGCACGCCGCTCTGAAGTGGCTGCTGACTCCGGCAACGGCGGGTGACTGATGCGCATCGGTCAGGCGACGGCGCAATACGAAGCATGGCTGGGAACGCATCTCAAGCTGATCGTCAAAGACCTGCGACTCAAGCACCAGGAAATGCGTTCGGCTCCCTTTCCGTTTCTACGCGCCACCTATTACCGTTGGGCGCAGACGTGGATGGAGATTTGCGGTGATGCCGCGCAGGCACCCGAAGTGTTGGCGGTCGGCGACCTTCATGTGGAGAACTTTGGGACCTGGCGTGATATCGAAGGCCGGCTCATCTGGGGTATCAATGATTTTGACGAGACCTGGCGGCTCCCGTACACGAACGACCTCATCCGCCTCGCCACCAGCGCTTTACTGGCGCAGATGATTGTCGGGGGCAAGTCGGGGACGGGCGCCATTCTCGAAGGATATATCGACGGAGTCGAAGCAGGGGGCCGGCCGATGGTTCTCGCCGAACATCACAGTGTGCTGCGGCAAATGGCCACTGCGCGACTGCATGACCCTGAAGCCTACTGGGAAAAGCTGCACAGCTGGCCGGAGTGTGCGAGTCCGGCCGGCGCGAAGAAGGCGGTCGAACGAATGATGCCGGAAAAAGGGCTGAGCTGGCGGATCGTGCATCGGGTGGCCGGGCTCGGCAGCCTCGGCCGCGAGCGGTATGTGGCGCTGGCGGAGTGGCGCGGTGGCTCGGTGGCGCGCGAAGCCAAGGCGCTGGCGCCCTCCGCCTGTCTCTGGGCGGAACAAGGCAAGGGGACCGCGCCCATTCGGTATCAGGAGATTCTGGACCGCTCGATTCGCTGCCACGATCCGTTCGTGCGCGTGCGGAAACGCTGGATCGTGAGGCGGCTGGCGCCGGACTGCTCCCGCATCGAACTTTCCGCGCTTCCCAAGGAGCGCGATGAACTCCGGCTGCTGCACGCGATGGGGTTTGAAACGGCCAACATTCACCTGGGCAGTCTGAAAGCGAGCGTTCTGCAAAAGGATTTAAGGGGCCGGCGGCGGGGGTGGTTAACTGACGCGGCTCAGCGCATGAAGGACGCCGTGCTCAAAGATTTCAAAGAGTACGCCAAGGGGAGATCGCGCTAATTGCGCGAGTGACGGCCGTTGCCGCCGCGGCGGAGCGAATCGATGAAGCCCTGGAGCTTGGTTTCGGTGGTTTTTTGAGCCTTCGCCAGTTCTCGCACTTCGGCGGTCAACTCCTTCTGAGCCACCGCCAGCTTATTTAGGTTTTCACCCTGTTTCGCAATGATCCGCATACCGGCGACGACGAGCTTTCGCATAGCAGCCATCTCGTTTTCGGCCTTGGCCTGGCGCTGCAGGATGAATTCCATGGTTCGTTCGACGTCCATAAAAGTGCCTTCCGCGCTACTCCACCCGGTAGTTCGGAGCTTCCTTGGTGATGATGACGTCGTGGACGTGGCTCTCGCGCAAGCCGGCGGGCGAGATCCGCAGGAAACGCGAGTTGCACTGCAGTTCGCGAATGTTGTGCGCGCCGCAGTAGCCCATACCGGAACGCAGGCCCCCAACCAATTGATAGACGAGTTCCGCGAGCGGACCCTTGGCTGCCACGCGGCCTTCAATACCTTCGGGCACCAGCTTGGAGCCGGTTTCTTGCGAGTAGCGTTCCGCGCTTCCTTGTGACATGGCGCCGAGCGACCCCATGCCGCGATAGGTTTTGAACGTGCGGCCCTGGTAGAGAATTGTCTCCCCAGGGCTTTCGTCGGTGCCGGCCAACAGGCTGCCAATCATGACGCAATCGGCGCCGGCGGCGATGGCTTTGCTGATATCACCGGAATATTTGATGCCGCCGTCCGCAATCAGCGGCACGCCGGCCTCGCGTGTGGCGCGAGCGCACTCGGAAATCGCGGTGATCTGAGGAACGCCCGCACCAGAAACTACGCGCGTGGTGCAGATGGAGCCGGGGCCGATCCCGACTTTGATGCCGTCGACGCCCAACGAAATCAGCTCCTGAGCGCCCTCACAAGTGGCCACGTTTCCGGCAATGAGCTGCACTTCGGGAAGCTCGCACTTGATCTTCTTGATTGCTTCCATTACGCGGGTGCTATGGCCGTGGGCGGTATCGATGGCGAGGACGTCGACCTTTTTCGCGACGAGCTCCTGAGCTCGTTCAAAGAAATCGCCGGTTGCGCCGATCGCAGCACCAACGCGCAATCGGCCCTGGCGGTCCTTCGCCGAATTCGGATATTTCAGTTTCTTCTGGATGTCCTTGACGGTAATCAGGCCCTTGAGGGCGTAGTGCTCGTCGACCACCAGCAGTTTCTCGACGCGGTGCTGGTGGAGAATCGCCTCGGCCTCCTCGAGCGTTGTTCCGACCGGAACCGTGACCAGGTTTTCCTTGGTCATAACTTCGGCAACAGGCAAATCGAAGCGCGTTTCGAAGCGCAGGTCGCGGTTGGTCAGAATGCCAACCAGTTTTCCGTCCCGCGTAACCGGCACACCCGATATGCGGTACCGGCGCATCAATTCTTGGGCGTCGGCAATCGACTGATCAGGCCGGATCGTGATGGGGTCGACGATCATACCGCTTTCACTACGCTTGACTCGGTCCACTTCTTCGGCCTGCCGGTCGATCGACATGTTGCGGTGTACGATGCCGATGCCACCTTGCTGGGCGAGCGCGATGGCCAGATGTGATTCGGTAACGGTATCCATGGCCGCCGAGACGATCGGGATATTCAAGCCGATCTGGCGGGTGAAGCAGGTTCGCGTATCGACTTCGGTAGCTATAACCTCGCTGCGGGCCGGTTCGAGCAAGACATCATCGAAGGTAAGGCCCTCGGGAAGTACGTCGTGAATCATGATGATTCACTTCATCATAGCGTAGAGGCGCACCGGCTCGAAACCACGAAAAGGCCGGAATTATTTTTGAGTTTTGACTTTGGAGCGCTGGCTTTTTACTTCTTCAAGCTTGCCGTGCACGCGAAGCCCGGTCCAATCCTCCGCCAGGACAATGGAGTTGGCCGGGTTTTTCGGATCGTATCGCACGGAAACCGAGCCAATCAGAACCGAGAGGTCGGTCGGGAGATAATCCTTGAGCAGCGACAGGTCCTGGGAAGCGATGTACTCGACGCCACGGACGTCGTACGAGTAAAAGACGAGATCCCCCCGCATTTCGGTGATTGTGGCATCGCCCATCTTGCCGGTGAGGACCAGCGCGGCGCGTCTGCGCCGCTCTCGCTCCTCAGGCGTGATACGAGACAGTCTCCACGAGCGGTAACCCAGGATGGCGCCGACTAGAACCAGCACGCCCGCGACAACGAGAATGATCTCCTTCGTGATCGCGAACGATAAGACGTTCTGCATTCCAGAATAATAGTTACCCGGCCACGGGAGTTTCTTGAAAAACTTTTGCGTAGTCTTTCAAGAACTGGTCGAGCCCCTTATCCGTCAAGGGATGGTTGAAGAGCATATCCAAGACCTTGAACGGCATGGTGCCGATATGCGCACCGGCTTCCGCGGCTTCAATCACGTGAGTCGGGGAGCGCAGCGAAGCCGCCAGCACCTGTGTTTTGAAGCCGTAATTCTCATAGATGCGTACGATGCTGCGGACCAGGTCCATCCCGATGTGTCCGACATCGTCCAGCCTGCCGACGAACGGGCTGATAAAGTAGGCTCCCGCTTTGGCTGCCAATAAGGCTTGTCCAGGAGAAAAGCACAACGTGACGTTCACCCGAATGCCTTCTTTGCTCAACGCGGAAGTTGCTTTGATGCCGTCACGGGTGAGCGGGCACTTTACCACGATGTTTTTGTGGATCTTCGCCAGCTTCTTGCCTTCCTGGAGCATAGCGGAGTATTCGGTAGCGACGACTTCGGCGCTGATGTCACCATCCACGATGTCACAGATCTTACGGACCTGCTCTTCCAAAGGCCGGCCCTCTTTGGCGATCAGAGTGGGGTTGGTGGTCACGCCATCGACAATGCCCCACCCCGCGCCTTTGTTCAGTTCATCGAGATTGGCCGTATCGAGAAAAAACTTCACCCGCCCTGCCTCCTCGGGACCCAATCGGGATTATAGCATTCCGGTCGTTTAGAATAAGGTTAGTGTTCGCAAAAAGGTTCTACATCGAGACGTTCGGCTGCCAAATGAACGCCCACGATTCTGAGAAAGTAATCGGCACTCTGATGGCGCAGGGTTATAGCCAGGTGGATACTCCCGAAGAAGCGCACCTGGTCCTGTATAACACCTGTAGCATTCGCGACAAGGCTGAGCAGAAGGTGTTCAATCGTCTGCAGAATTTCAAGCGCGAAGCCGGGAAAGGCAAGGTTTTCGGCGTCCTGGGCTGTGTGGCGCAGCAGGAAGGGGAGAAGATTTTCGCTCGCGCACCCCACGTCAGCATGGTTTGCGGTTCAGCCAGCTACACGCGGCTGCCCGAGATGCTGGTGCAACTGGAGGCAGGCAGCCGGCACGTGACCGGACTCAGTCTCGACACCGAGGAAACCTTCGACACACCGTTCACGCGCCGCGACAACCCGCACCGCGCCTACATCACGATCATCGAGGGATGTGACAAGTCGTGCGCGTACTGCGTGGTGCCGTTCACGCGCGGCCCGGAGCGCAGCCGGACCAGCGAAAGCGTAATGGCCGAAGCCGGGCGGCTGGCGGATCAGGGATATACCGACATTCAGCTGCTCGGGCAAAACGTGAACAGCTATCGCGATCCGTCGCCCGCGGGCTGGGATTTCGCAGCGTTACTGGCTCGGGTTGCCGAAATTCCCGGTATTCGGCGCGTGCGCTATACGACGTCGCACCCGCGCGATTTCGTTCGCTCGATTGTCCATGCCATGGATGCCAATCCTGTGCTGTGCGACCATGTTCACCTGCCGGTGCAGTCCGGATCGACGCGGCTTCTCGCCGCGATGGACCGGCTGTATACGCGCGATGAATACATGCGGCGGATCGAATGGCTGAAGACGGCGAAACGAAGGTATGCGATTACCACCGATATCATCGTCGGCTTTCCGGGTGAGACGGAGAACGATTTCCAACAGACACTCGATCTGATGGACGAAGTCCAGTACGATTCGATTTTCAGCTTCAAGTATTCGCCGCGGCCCAACACCGCGGCGGTGACGATGGCGGATGCGATTCCGGAAGAGGAAAAGCAGCGCCGCCTGGCTATAGTGCAGGAGAAGCAACGCGCGATCCAGATCCGGCGGAATGCCGAACGAATCGGCACCATGGAAGAGGTCTTGGTGGAAGGCCGCCAGCACGCGTTGGGACAATGGATCGGCCGAACCTCCGATAATCACACCTTGAACTTCACTCATTCCGACACCGATGGCGAGAGCCTCGTGGGCAAGTACATTCAAGTACGCGTCACGCGCTCAGGGCCCAACTCATTGGTGGGCGAGAGTGCAACTGTGGTGTAATGAAGGCTGGGAGGGCGCCATGGAAGTCGAGATGAAAATTCGCGGGCTTATGATGGATCCCGTGACCAACATGCCCATTGTCATCCTACGGGATGTTCAAGGCAGTACGGTGCTCCCCATCTGGGTTGGCGTTTACGAAGCCAACGCCATCGCGCTGGAAATCGAAAAGGTCTCGACACCCCGTCCCATGACACACGATCTCATCAAGAGCCTTCTGCTCGGTCTGAATACAGGGCTTCGAAAAGTCGTGGTCAGCGAGCTCAAAGACGACACATTCTACGCCGTGATCTGGCTCGACCGCGACGGCGAGTTGATCAGCGTGGATTCGCGGCCCAGTGATGCGCTTGCCTTGGCATTGCGGCTGGATTGCCCGATCTACGTAGAAGAAACGGTACTCAAATCCTCGAAGCTGGCTTCCACGGTCTCCGATAAGGCAACCAATGACGAGTTGCGCCGGATGCTCGAAGGTCTCAACGACGAGGATTTCGGCCGCTACAAGATGTGAATCCGGTCATCGCGGATCGCCTCGCCAGTCTACACATCCAACTCCTCTCTGAAGGTGACAAGGTGTTTCTGTTCGCGCGGGATACGTGCGTCGCGCTGGTGGAGCGCCGCGAGACGGGCATCGGATCGATCGGCAGCACGGGCGTTATGACGGAAACCGGACTTGCTTATCTGGTATGGCGGGACGGCCAGGCGAAGCTTGTGGGGAAGGGCGGCGAACAGGCGGCCGCCGACGCGCAGGTGGAAGCCGTCCGGCGTTTCTCGGAAGACTTGAAGGCCGCGCTCGGAGTGTGAGCTTCGGTTAGCGTGAGCCCGCGGTTAAGCTAGTGGAGCCGATTACGCCCGCGGCCAATTGAAAGTCGGATCAATATCGAGACGGCTCAGAGCCGCCCGGCTAGCCGCGCGCGCGCATTTGCGCGAGCCTTTCCCGGAGCACCGGCGAAAGAGTCGCTTCAATTTCGGGCGTGAGTAGGCCGGCATCGTCGAGATCTTTCAGATGCGCTTCGTCCTTGGCGCGGAAGCTCGTTAATTTCATGCGGACCAGATGTTCAAGCGAGACGACTCGGACGCCTTTAAGCTCCCGGCCCTCGCCCAGTTCCGGCGCCGGCTCGGGGTACTCCGGCCGGACCTTTTCGCCGGTGAAGACCAGATGAACCGCGCGCCGAGCGGACGGAGCCCCTTTCTGGACGAGCATATCGACGCCGGCGGCGTGCCGGTATTCCAACCCTACCGATGCGACTGCGTCGGCAATTCGTTCCAGATCATCGCGGCGCACGGTAATATCGATATCTTGGGTCAAGCGGCCCGCGTCGGGGGCGGCTTCCTCGACATAAAGATAAGTCGCCAGACCACCGACGACGCGGTACTCCAGGCCGGCGGCCGCGAAAGCCTCTTCCACGCGCCGCGCCAAATCGAAAAGTTGTTCCACGCGTTTTTCGAAGAATGTATTGATGTACGTCACTGCCGGAACCTTCCTGGATTATCCCACCGGCGCGTTACTGGCGGCAGACAGTATCGGCCCAAGCCACGGCTTCGGTGTAGCTGGAGCCCAGCACAGCCATTTCGATTTTGAGGGCCGCGGCCAGGGGGTCAACCTTTTTCCAGTCGGCCGCCTCATAGGCCATGATCAGGTTCCAGAGCTCCGGGAGACGATCGCCCGGTTGCGGCCGGACCAGCAGCGCCCGAACGATCTCTTCGTGGAGGTTCAAATCCTCCAGCAACTCTTCCAGCGGGCGCCCGAGCATGGCGTCGAGGCGGGAGAACATTCCCATGAGGAAACAGTCTTCGCGGTGCTCGCGCAGTCCTGAGCGCTCCGCGAGCAATTCCGAGAATCGGGCACGGATCAAGGTGCTGGTAGCCAATTCGGCAGGGCGATCGGAAGTCAAATCCAAAATGCCGACCACCAGCAGCCACTTGCGGGCGGCATCCTCGCCCACAAAGGTCAGCGCCTGGTGAATCGATTCGATGGGCTCGCGCCGGGAGAACAACGCGGAGTTGACGAACCGCAATAACTTGTAGGCGAGTGCGTGCTCGCGCTTGAGCAGCGCCGTCAACTTATTGAAGTCGAGTTCGACGTGGCGCAGCTCACTCAGGATCCGCAGGTAATTGACTTTCATTCCGCGGATCTGGCGGGCGGACAGAATCTCCGGCCTCGCGAAGAAATATCCCTGGAAGTACTCGTAACCTTGCCGGGCCGCGCGGCGAAACTCCTCTCGGGTTTCCACCTTCTCGGCCAAGAGCTGGAGTTGGCCGCCAAACCGCGCAGCTGCGGAGCGTTGCTCGTCAGCACTGGTGAGCCGGAAATCCACTTTCAAAAAGTCGGCGAGAGGGATCAGGGGGTGAGGCGCGTTGTGGGGAACGAAGTCATCCAAGGCGAGTTGATATCCCTGAGAACGGAGCCGGCGGCAGGCTTCGATTACCGCGGCGTCGGGTTCCACATCTTCCAAGATCTCAATCACGGTAGTTTTGGGGGGTAACACGGAGGCGGCGCCTTCGACCAGCAGGGTGCGCGGAAAATTCAGAAAAGCCGGTTTGCCTCCCAACAGGTGATCGCTGGCGGCGGAGCCGAAGACGGCGCTGATCACTTTCGCGGTCGCCGTGTTTCCTTCGCTGCCATCGAAGGCGTTTTTCATGCTGGAGCGGAACAGGACCTCGTAGGCAAAGACCTGGAGCCGCGCGTCGAAAATGGGTTGGCGGGCGACGAGCAGTTCCATGGCACACGAAGGGCGTTTGCCCTCTACGTGCCTCATCGTCACAATTGCGCCAAAGTTCTAGCGGTGCGGCGTTTCGGTCGCCAGATCGGCCACGGGCCGCACCGGTTCCGAGACACGGAGCCGGCTCCGATGGCGGCTGTAACTAAAGTAAATTACCTGCCCAATCACCAGCCAGACCCCCAGTCGCAGCCAGTTTGACCAACCCAGGGCATACATCATCGCCAGGTTCCAGACGATTCCCATGATGGGCACAAACGGCACCCAGGGCGTCTTAAAAGGCCGCGGCGCGTGCGGATTCTTTACGCGCATGACCCAGACGCCCGCGCAGACCAGCACGAAGGCGAACAGAGTTCCGATGCTCGTCATGTGGCCTACGATGCTTAGCGGCAGGAATGCCGAGAAGGGCGCAACGAAAAAGAAAAACAGCAGGTTGGCGCGCCAGGGCGTCTTGAAACGAGGGTGGATTTCAGAAAATACCGCCGGCACCAAGCCGTCGCGTGACATCGAATAAAACACGCGGGATTGGCCGAGTAGAAGCACGAGGATGACGGAACTGAAGCCCATGATGATACCGAACTTCACCATGTTGTTCATCCAGGTGTAGGGCGTCTGATCGACCGCAACCGCTACTGGGGCGGCCACGCCGAGCTTGGTGAATGGAACCATGCCGGTGAGCACAATCGCAAAGAGGACATAGAGCACAGTGCAGATGGCCAAGGAACCGATGATGCCGATGGGCATGTCTTTTTGCGGATTGCGCGCTTCCTGGGCGGCAGTCGAGACGGCATCGAAGCCGATGTAGGCGAAGAAAATCGTTCCAGCGCCCGCCATGATGCCGCTCAGGCCGAAATGTCCGAACTCGCCGGTATTCGGCGGAAAGTACGGCGCGTAATTGGCGTGGTTGATGAACGACCATCCCACCGCGATGAAGACCATCACCACCACGAGTTTCACAGCGACAATCACGGCGTTCGCGCGGGCGGATTCCTGGATGCCTATCATGAGCAGCATCGAAACCAGGAAGACGATCAGAACGGCGGGAAGGTTGGCGAGGCCCTGCACCATGCGGCCATCCGGTAGCTTGACCGGCTCAAACGGGCCGGCGCAGAGTTGTGCGGGGAGACTAATGCCGAATGTGTGGAGCAACGAGACCACGTATGCGGACCAACTGATGGAAACGGTGGAAGCACCCACGGCGTATTCGAGGACGAGGTCCCAGCCGATGATCCACGCCAGCCATTCACCCAAAGTCGTGTAGGCGTACGTGTAGGCGCTGCCGGCAACAGGGATCATGCAGGAGAACTCGCTATAGCAGAGCCCGGCGAACGCACAGCCGATGCCTGCGACCAGCATGGAAATCGTGACTGCCGGGCCGGCGTTCTGTGCCGCGGCGAGACCGGTAAGGGAAAACAGACCGGCGCCGATCACGGCTCCAATGCCGAGCGCAATCAGATTGCCCGGGCCGAGCGAGCGTTTCAAGTGATGCGGGCCGCCCTCCGATTCGGAAAGAATGGCGGCAACGGATTTGGTGGAGAACAGGCTCATAGAAACCAATCACTCAGCGAACACCGGCCGCGATTTCGGACATGCGCGCGGCCGGGCGAACGTAACGCCGATACAGGTATCTTATTCCGTACAGCGAACAACCTACGACCACGGCGGCCACGGCATTGACCACCAGAACGCCGGCGGCGGTGACCAGGAAGGCGCCGCTGTCTACCGGCCGCATGCGGGAAAGGCGGCGCCACGCGCCCCAGTCGAGCAGACAGAGTCCCATCCAGGCGGTCA
>Ga0070741_10019807_pt1 | contig 10707 bp, 9 predicted proteins | sample Coa_R1_4_FD_66440 | JGI IMG/M metagenome (GOLD analysis project Ga0070741, IMG submission 66440) | Surface soil microbial communities from Centralia Pennsylvania, which are recovering from an underground coalmine fire - Coalmine... | ecosystem: Environmental > Terrestrial > Soil > Unclassified ... | reverse complement strand
CGATCACTACTCGATGAATTTTTATTCGTTCATCTCGGCACGGTATGAAGTGGCGCGCAGCGAGTGGAATGGAATCAATATCGAGGTGTACTACCTCAAGGACCATCCGTGGAATGTTCCGAAGATGCTGAACTCGGTAAAAAAGTCGTTTGCCTATTACACGCAGAATTTCGGACCTTATCCGCATAAGGAAGCGAGGATCATCGAATTTCCCCGGGTGGCGAGATTTGCACAGGCCTTTCCGGGGACGATGCCGTATTCGGAGTCGATCGGGTTCATCGCCAACCTGGAGCATCCAGACGACATTGATTTCGTCTTTTATGTGGTCGCGCACGAGATGGCGCACCAGTGGTGGGCGCACCAGGTAGTGGGCGCAAACATGCAGGGTGCGACGCTGCTCTCCGAGACCCTGGCACAGTACTCGGCGCTGATGACGATGGAGAAGGAGTATGGCCCCGACACCATGCGCAAGTTCATGCAATACGAAATGGACAATTACCTGCGGTCGCGGGGCACCGAGCTTTTGAAAGAGCGGCCGCTGTTGCGGGTGGAGGCAAGCCAGGGATACATCCATTACCGCAAGGGAAGCGTCATCTTTTACTACCTCAGGGACATGATTGGGGAAGATGCGGTGAACCGGGCGCTGCGCAAGGTGCTTGCGGAATACGGATACAAAGACCCGCCATATCCGACTTCTTACGCATTGATGGACGCGCTGCGAGAGCAGACTCCGCCCGACAAGCAGTATCTTCTGGAAGAATTGTTTTACGACATTACGCTGTTTTCGAATCGCGGGCTCACGGCGACGGCGCATAAGCGTAGCGACGGAAAATACGACGTCACGGTGAACGTGGAGACGCACAAATACAAGGCGGACGAGAAGGGCAACGAGGCCGAAGTTCCGGTGAATGACTGGATTGAAGTGGGTGCGCTGGCGGCTCCGGAAAAAGATAAGAAGTACGGCAAGGTGCTACACCGTGAGCGTGTGCATATGACCACGGGCAAGGGAACGTACACCTTCACGACCGATGTACTCCCGGATAAGGCGGGAATCGATCCGCTGTTGCTGCTGGTCGATCGGGTGCCGGACGACAACCTGGCCAAGGTGACGGTGCAGTGATGATGGGCTGCAGCCTCAGAGAAGTTTGACTTGACCTCGCAGCCTCCCCTAACATTGGGCGCGCTCCGAGGTTGCTGGTCGAGCAACCCGGCAGCGGTTCCTCCGCTATTTTCCCGGGTCCTGGTTGTAAATCGCTGTTGATGCGTATGAGGTCCTTAGTTATGGGTGTGAGTGACCCGGAGCTTCGAGAACGCTTGTCCGAGCCGAGATGGCTGCAGTATAAGCATGAAACTGAGAAAAAGGCCTGGCCGTGGTGGAGAAGGCTTGTCCATCGCTTCCAGCGCTGCGATTATTGCAAGTCAGCGAAGCCTGAGGACTGATTCAGGAAGTTAGAAAATCTCGCGCGTTCCTTCCTGCCCTGCCTGATTCGCCACTTAGCTTTTTGCTGGTAGTAGACAGTTGAATACAATAGGATCGCGAGCGCCTGCTACCCGCGGCTGAAGGTGGCGTGACCTTTCTCCTATGATGAGCGACTCTCATCAAGTTCGCTTGGGGCCACTTGAGCGGAGACTCCTGGAAGAGGTTTGGTCGCGCCGAAGTGTGACGGTCCGCGAAATGTTGGCGGATGGAACCATCCGACTGGCATATACCACCGTCATGACGACCATGGATCGACTGTTCAAGAAAGGTCTGCTCGACCGGGTTCCCGAAGGGAAGGCGTTCCGCTACACTGCTCGCTGCACTCGCGAAGAGCTGCCTCAATTCGTGGCGGTCCGGGACATGCGGCTCTGGATTGAAGCGAGCAAGGCTTCCTCGGCGCAACTCTCTTACTTCGTGGAAGCCATAAGCGCGCACGACTCCAAGCTGTTGGATGAATTGAGAATCTTAGTGGAGAACAAGCGGCGCGAACTGAAGAACGAGGAATAAAAAAGTGATGTTTGTGGTCAGGGTAGTGGTGGTTGGGCTCGGCTTCTTTGGCGTGCTGTATTGTCTTTTATCGCTGCTGATAGTCTGCGCGTGGCGGAGCATTCGCTTGTTGCGCATAAGACGTCCCTCCACCCTGGCAAATTCCCTGTATGCCCTGCGAGTGCTGCCATTGGTCGTTTCCTTCAGCGTGACGGTGGCCTTCGCCGTGCCGGCATTTCTATTGATGGAATCCGGCTCCATTGATGAAGACATGGGCACGCTCGTATTCGGTGTGGGCGCCCTTCTGATTGTTGCGGCTGGTTTATTTCGCGCGCTATCCACTTATGCCCAGACTTCCCGCGTGGTAGGGGAATGGCTGGAAGGGGCACAACGGCTGGACGCAGGTTCGGACCTGCCGATCGTGCGCGCCCGGCCTGGCACGCCGCCGTTGTTACTGATCGGCATTTCGACGCCGCAGGTGTTGGTCTCGGAGTCGGCAATCTCGCTGCTCAGTGGAGACGAACTGCGGGTTGCCGTACGGCACGAGACCGAGCATATCCGCTCTCGCGATAACCTGAGAAAGCTCATCCTGCATTGTGCGCCCTTTCCCGGAACTTCTGGCCTGGAGAACGCCTGGTACGAAGCGACAGAACTGGCCGCCGACCACGCAGCGGTAGCAACTCGCAAGGAAGCGATCGACTTGGCGGTGGCTTTGCTCAAGCTTTCCGAGCTCGCACCCTTGCAAGCGCTTCCGGCGATGACGACCGGCTTGATGACCAACTCCATGTTGGTCAAATTACGGGTAGAGCGGCTGCTGAGCTGGAATGAAGGCAACACTGGCAGCGTGGAATTCGCTCTGGTTTTCCTCTGGGGCAGTGTTCTCACGGTCGGCCTTTATGCCATCGCCAACTATGGTTACGCGTTGTTGCTGACGCACCAGGCGACAGAGTGGTTTGTTCACTAAGCGACAGTGAAGAACGTTGGTTCGAGCTCTGCCTAGCCTGCGTAACACCCCCTGATAGTTTGCAACGAAAGCGCGTTCCTACGAGCGCATTGGTAGTAGCAGTCCTCCATTGTTAAGCTCCAGTTATTGGATCCAGCCGTCGGACCATTCTGAAAAAATTTTGAGAGATGGGCCTGTTGCCATGACCTCAGCAACACATTTGCAGTTGCCGCACTTCCACCGGACACGCCGGTCGGACGTCAGGCAGTTCTGGTGCGGGCTGGCTTTCGTGCTTTGCCTGGCGGTGCCTGCCTTCGGACAACTGGATCGCGCCGGGCTCAATGGCACGGTCACTGATCCCGCTGGTCGCGTGCTGCCGCAGACAAAGATCACCGTGGTGCACAACTCCACTGGGTTGCGGCGCGAGACCACGGCCTCTCCTGCCGGCACCTACGACATTCCCGAGTTGCCAGTGGGCGTGTATACAGTCACCTTCAGTCATGACGGGTTCAAGGATCTTACTTTCGAGAACGTGGTGCAGGTGGTGCAGCACACGCGCACTTTGAATGCGACGTTGTCGATCTCGGGCAGCCAGGAGCGCGTGGAGGTCTCGGCCAGCTCCGAACAGATGGATGAGACTTCCGACGCTTTGGGCGGGCGCATCGAAAAGATTCAAGCGAAAGAGCTGCCCCTGAATGGACGGAACTGGGCTACGTTGACGGCGCTGGTGCCGGGCGCGGTCGATACTGGAGGAAGTAACCAGCGTTCGGTTCGGTTTGCAGGCCGCGGCCGCGATGACAACAATTTCACTTACGACGGCGTCGATGCGACCAACATCATCAACCAAGCGCAACAGGCTTATGTCCGCCTCGCGATTCCGCTGGAATCCATCCAGGAGTTTCGCATTGACGCGGCTTTGGCGACTGCGGAAGCGGGAAGCACCGGGGGTGGGCAGTTAGCGGTAACGTCGCCTTCGGGCACAAATCAGCTTCACGGCAACCTTTTCGAATATCTCCGCAACAACTTGTTCGATGCGCGGCTGCCGGTGCTTTTTAATTCCGCGCAGGCTGTGATTCCCTCGCAGCAACCTCTTCGGCTGAATCAGTTCGGAGGCTCCGTAGGCGGTCCGATTGTGCGCGACAAGACTTTTTTCTATGCTGCCTACGAGGGATACCGCCAACATTGGGGATTCCCGCTGCTCGGGTTTGTGCCCAGCGCTTCGTTTCGTGCTCAGGTAACTGCAGATTCGCTGGTGCTGATCCCAATTCTCAATGCGTACCCGAAGGGGCAAACCTCGATCGATGCCAATACTGATCAATTTGTCAGCATCGGCAGTCAGATCGTCAGGGAAGACTCGGGTATGTTCCGGCTCGACCAGCGATTCTCAGAAAAAACGACTGCGTTTGTTCGAGTCAATATCGACAACGCGATCAATACCCAACCGCTCGCCAGTTCGGGCAATTACCTTTTGGATCAGCAGCAGCTCACTTCCGCTCCGGTGAACGTCGCCCTGGAACTGCTGCATATCTTCTCGCCGACACTCGTGAACGAGGTCAAGTTCGGATTCAATCGCAGCACCGCAAACACCACCAACATCAATCAAACGGGATTGCTGTACGCAGTCTCAGTTTCCGGGTTCACTACGTTGAACACAAACAAGGCGAACACTGGCGTGGGGAACTCGTTTGCGGGAATTGACAACGCCACCTGGATCAGAGGGCGGCACGTGGTGAAAGCCGGAGTCGAGATTCGTCGGATACAGATGAACCAGGGAAATTCCGCCAGCGGAACGGTGAAGTACGCCTCGACCGACGCTTTTGATGCCAATCAAGTGAGTACAGCCACCCTCACCGGCGCTCTGCCGGTCAACGGCCTGCGCAAGACGCAGTATTTTGGGTACATCCAGGACGAATTCAAATGGCGGCCAAACTTTACCTTGAACCTCGGCGTGCGTTATAGCTTCTTTAATGTTTTTCACGAAGTCCAGGGCCGTTCCAATCCATTCGATTTCGCTACTTGCGGGCCTCAGGGTTTTTGCGGCGTGGGCGCGAGTTTCGGCCAGCCGAACTATGGAGATATCGACCCGCGTCTAGCTTTCGCGTGGGCTCCGGGAAACAGGGGCTCGACGGTGCTTCGCGCCGGATTCGGGATCTACCACGAAGACGGCCAGCTTGACGACCAGAATCTGCCGAACTCCAACGAAGTTTTCGCTTACTCGCTATCGAATAAGACGATTCCGAATTTGACCTATCCGATCGATCCATTTCTGGTGAATACGACGGGAATCGTTTCGCCGCGGGCTCAGGATCGGAGGCGGAAAGATACATCGGTTACGCAGTGGGGATTGTCGGTGCAACAGGCGCTGCCCGCCGATTTTGTGTCGACCATTTCTTATGTGGGAAGCAAGGGCACACACCTGCTGAAGCTTTCGGCCGTGAACGTTGTCGATCCGCTCACCGGGACTCGGCCTTACCCGGACTTTGGCCAGGTGAGCTGGCGCGGTAACGGCAACAATAGCAGCTACGAGGGACTCTCGGTTGCCGTGAAACGTTCGTTCTCGCACGGCTTTTTATTTTCCGGCAATTACATGTGGTCCCACGAAATTGATGACGGCTCCAATGGCAGCGGCGATGGGGATTCCCTGGTAGCGCAGAATGTGGCCTGCCAAGCCTGTGAACGCGCTTCGGGCATCTGGGATGTGCGTCACGTGTTCAACGCCAACACCGTATATCAACTCCCATTCGGGCCGGGCAGGTCTTTCCTGAGCCATCCTGGCGTCGCCAGCGCCATTGTCGGTTCCTGGGACTTCACTTCCACGATCGTGGCCCGCACGGGATTTCCGGTGAATGTCCTGGTCAACCGCTCGTCTTCCGATGTGCCCGATGGCAACAGTTCGGACCAGCGCCCCGATCTGGTGCCCGGGGTGTCCCTGATTCCTCCGGGAGGTCAGACGATTGCACAATGGATCAATCCCGCGGCATTCGTCGCGCCCGCGCCGCAGACATTTGGGGACGCTCCGAGGAATGTGGCCCGGGCGCCGGGCGCGTGGCAAATCGACATGGGGCTGGAAAAGCACATTCCGTTGAGCGAGCGGGTGCAGCTTGATTTTCGTGGCGACTTCTTCAATATTTTCAACCATCCGCAGTATGGCTCGCCGCAAGCAACGATCCTGGTTTCTGGTTTTGGCAGCATTACGCAAACGGTCAACACGACGACGCCGGTCAGCCCGGTAGGGACGGGAACTCCGCGGGAGATCCAGCTCTCGTTGAAGCTAACCTTCTAACGTATTCGCGGTTTTGATGCGCAAATGCAAGGGCTTCTATTTCGCTTCGGGGACTTCCAGGTCCTGAGAGGCGACCACGGCCCAGCGGCCGCTTCGCTTCACAAAGATGTCGGTCCAGATGAAACGGCCTGCCTTGCGGTCTTTCTGAACCCAGCTCGAGCTTCCATTCACCACAGCGGTGTCGCCGTAGTAGCGGATGGTTACGTCGTTCTCGTTTACCACGCTCGTAGCGAGATTGCTGGGCCCCTTGGCCTCTTCGATCATTTCCTTCTTGTGGACGCGCCGTCCGTCAGGCTCCGTTCCGAAAAAGTCGTCCGCAAGAATGTGGTCGAGCGGCGCAGGATCGTTGACGAGATAAACCTGGTTCCACTCGCGCTCGAGTTGCAGGATTTGCTCGTGATCGCGGGCGTGGGGATCGGCGGCCGGGGAAGCTATCGGGAGGACGGCGGCCAGCGCGATCAGTGTCGGGGCGAAAATCATGATCAATTTGGTCAAGTGAGTTTTCCTTATCGGCGACGCAGTGTAGCAGATGGCCGACCTCGGCCCGTGCTTGACAGTCTGTTTCGCAACGAGCAGCATGCAGACGACGCAGGAGGAAGAGATGGCAAGCAATGATCCGATTCTGGAGAGTGTTGGATTGGCACACCTGGGAAGCCCGAAGGCGCTGCTGGGCAAGGGCGGCGGCATGCTGGGCGAGTTCCGCGACTTTGCGTTGCGCGGCAACATGCTGGACATGGCGGTGGGCATCATCATCGGCGCGGCCTTCGGGCGGGTGGTGAGCTCGCTGGTGAGCGATATCATCATGCCTCCGATTGGGCTGCTGCATGGGCATTCCGACTTCACCAACCACTTCATCAACCTGTCGGGGAAGGCCTATGCAAGCTTGGCGGAGGCTAAGGCCGCGGGCGCGGCGACGATCAATTACGGGATTTTTCTGAATTCGCTGTTTGATTTCCTGATCGTGGCGTTCGCTGTGTTCATGCTGATCCGGCAAGTGAACCGGTTGAAGAGCGCGCCGGCACCGGTCAATCCGACGACCAAGGAGTGCCCGTATTGTTTTTCGATGATTTCCGTGCGGGCGACCAAGTGTCCGAACTGTACGTCGAGTTTGGGAGCGTGATCGTTGCGAATGTATGTGGCGTCGATTAAAACCCTTCTGGCAGTGGATCTGGCAAGAAAGCCAGTCTCAATAGTTCGCGCTTGACCTGCGATTCGGTCCAATCCGGACGGTCCTGGCGAATGCGGGCGGAACACAGTTCCCGGGCGAGCTGGCTCATCTCCAGTGCTAACAAGAGGCGCTGTTCACCTGAGAGTTTGCGATGAATCTCAACCTGGGTGGCTGCAGCGGCAGCGCCGGTATCAGAGATACTCACACGCAAAATGTATCACGGGAGACCAGCTAGGCATCGGGCGACACCGGTCGGCGTTTTGAATTTGTAGGCTGCGACTTCTGAGAGGGCTCATTATGAAGCGTTCTATGCGAGCAGCAAGCGGGGCCGCAGTGTTCATTATCACCGGCGTCTTTGGCACGCTTTGTGGCGCCGCTCTCATCTATGACCGTCGCCTGCGGCTGGTGAAGCTCAGCGCAATCCTGGAGATAGTGATAATTCTCTCCGTCGTGATAGCGCTCTCGTTTGTGGGTGCCTACTTCTTAATCACTGACTCGATGAAATCGAAGTAGCCTACTGCCGCAATATTCACTGCGCTTGCGCAAATTGGCGTAAGATAGGCGGCAATTCTTGTGGGGAGAACTCCATGAAACCTGCGTCTCGCCGGTCGTTTCTGCAACTCTCAACCGCAATTTCTGCTGCGGCTGCATTTCACGTCGTGACGGAGCCCATGCTGGCGTATGCGGTTGTCAGGAAGCATTATGCCGCGGGCGCCGTGCGCATCGATTCCAACGAGAATCCGCTGGGCCCGTGTGCTTCGGCGCGCGAGGCCGCGACGGCGATGATCCCCGAGGGCGGCCGCTACAACTTCGAGATGAGTGAGGCGCTGGAGAAGCAATTTGCCGAGATGCAGGGGCTGAAGCCGGAGTACGTGAAGGTATATCCCGGGTCAAGCAATCCCCTCTATTACGCCGTGCGGGCGCACACTTCGCCAGCGAAGAGTTATGTGACAGCGGATCCCGGATATGAGGCTGGCATGTTCGCCGCCGAGAATGCCGGCGCGCGCGTGGTGAAGGTTCCGCTGACGAAAACGTACGCACACGATGTGAAGGCGATGCTGGCGGCGGGTCAGGACGCGGGGCTGTTTTACATCTGCACGCCCAACAATCCGACGGGAACCCTCACTGGTCATTCCGATATTGAGTATCTGCTGGAGAATAAGCCCGCGGGATCAGTGGTGATGGTGGATGAAGCTTACATTCATTTTTCAGACGCGACGTCGGCGATCGATCTGGTAAAGGCCGATAAGGATGTCATCCTACTGCGCACGTTCTCGAAAATTTACGGCATGGCTGGGATGCGGTGTGGGTTTGCCATTGCGCGTCCGGACCTGCTGGAGGGAATTGAAAAATACGGCGGTTGGGGTTACATGCCGGTGACGGCAGTGGTGGCGGCCAAGGCCAGCCTGAACGATCCGCAACTGGTGCCGGAGCGGAAGCGGATCAACGCCGTAGTGCGCCAGCAGACCTTCGAGTGGTTGGACACGAATGGCTATTCCTACATCCCTTCGGAATCGAACTGCTTCCTGCTCGACACGCGGCGGGACGGCAAAGAAGTGATTGCGGCGATGGCCAAGCAAGGCGTGATGGTCGGCCGGATCTGGCCGGTGATGCCGCATTGCGTCCGCATCACCGTAGGGATCAGGCCGGAGATGGAACAATTTCAGGCTGCGTTTCATAAAGTGATGAGCGGCGCGGTGACGGCGAGCGTCATGCCGGCGAGGCGAGGGCGGCGCGTGCTTTTTCCCGGTTAAGCAAACTGGGAAAGGCAATGACCTTCGTAATCGTTTTGGCGGTGACCCAACTTGATTACCTCTACGCCGCCAGTTTCCCTTGTGGTACTCTCCGAATTACCCCATATTCTCTGGATTTGGCTGGACTTAGGTGGCCTCGGTGTCGAATCGCAAGCCGGGTATCCACATTGCGTGGAAGACGGTCACGTACCGCAGTGTGGCGCTCATCATCTTGGCGGTGCTGCTGGTGATGTTTGCCGGCATGCACTTTGCGTTTCCCCAGTTCACCGATACCACGGTCAAAGCTGCGAATAATCTGGCCAGTCATATGTTGGAAGCGGTTGCCGGGGCAGCAACTCCCGGCAAGTCGGGAGTGATGAACTCCCAGCAGGCGCACATCACCGCTCTCGATGGAACGGTGCGGGTGAAGAAATCGAACAGCAACAGCTGGGTGACGGCCGATTACAACGTGCCGCTGGAAAAAGGCGATGTGGTGCAGACCGGTTCGGAAGGCATGGCCAAGATCGTCTTCAACGATGGGACGAATTACACGGTGAAGCAGGATTCTTTGATCGTGATCGAAGAAAGCTCGGCCAACGAACAGCAGCAGACCAACGTGGCGGTGGCAGTGAGCACCGGAACCGTGGACCTGGCCACCGGTACGTACATGCAGGGCTCGCGATCGCAGGTGATCGTAGCGGGAGCTACGGCATCGCTGGCACCGGAATCGGCGGCCATGGTGCACAACGATCCCAAGGCCGATTCGCATGAAATTTTGTTGAAAAAAGGAACTGGCGACATCACGCGTAATGGAGAGACGGTACGCTTGTCGGATTGGGAGAAAGTCAGCTTCCAGCAGGAATCTCCGCGGATGGCGAAGTTGAAGGAAATTGGGCCGCCGACCCCCATCTCGCCGGCCAACATGATGCCGGTATTCCTCGCGGGCTCGCCGAAGCCAATTGAGTTTTCCTGGACCAAGATGCCGAACGCGGTCGGGTATCGGCTGAGAATCTCGCGGAACCCGTACTTCTCCTCCACCATCGTGGATCGGAAGGTGGACACGGCGGATGTGGAAGTGACCGGGTTAGCCGAGGGTGCGTACTACTGGCTGGTGCAGAGCTACGACGGAGACGGAAAAGAGTCGGTGGAGAGCGAGAAGAACCGCTTCACGCTGATCCCTAAGGGGAAAGATACGGTTGGCATCAACCTGGAACTGGATCCCTTTGTGCAGCATGGTCACGTGCTCGAGTTGGTGGGCAAGACCGAAGTGGGCGCCCGGGTGATGGTGAATGGCAGGGAAGTGCCGGTAGTGGCGCAGGATGGAACTTTTCATTACTTCACGCCACCGCTGCAGCAGGGCGAGAGTGTGATCACCATTACGGCGCAGAACGCCAAAGGTGGCGTAAACACGGTACAGAAGAAGGTAGTGATTCAGTGAGGGGGGTGGCGGCGGGGCGTCGCGACCTTCAAAAGATGTAAGTAGCGCCCCAGATGGCAGAACCGGCAGAGCCGGATTGAAATCAGGTCACTCGAGGAAGTATCGCGTATGTCACAGAACGGTTTTCACTCCAACGGATCGCGCATGCACAACATGCGGTCGCTGTTCAGCATATT
>Ga0070741_10019806_pt1 | contig 10708 bp, 9 predicted proteins | sample Coa_R1_4_FD_66440 | JGI IMG/M metagenome (GOLD analysis project Ga0070741, IMG submission 66440) | Surface soil microbial communities from Centralia Pennsylvania, which are recovering from an underground coalmine fire - Coalmine... | ecosystem: Environmental > Terrestrial > Soil > Unclassified ... | reverse complement strand
GAGGGAAGCATGGCGCTGAGGGAAGCATGGCGCTGAGGGAAGCATGGCGCTGAGGGAAGCATGGCGCTGAGGGAAGCATGGCGCCGAGGGAAGCACGGCGCCGAGGGAAGCACGGCGCGCGAGCGCCAAGGCGAAGGCAGGGCGCCAAGGCGAAGTGCGGCGCCCAGCGAACAAGGCATAGGGCCTTGGATTAGAGGGCGAAACCAGCCGTTGCCCGGGCGGAAGGCCTGAGAGCTCAGGGCGGGACGAGCAACCGCAAGAAGAGCGAAGGCGCAATGAGAGCGATGCGCCTGAGGCGAGGCGTAGGGTGAGCGGGACGCGACCCTGAAAGCGAATGGGCGCTGAACCGGTCCAGGAGCGGATTGTGCCCACATTCCCGGCCAAAAAGGCTTGCAGGTAAGGGCCAAGCCTGGGACCCTTTTGGAATGCCATTCACGTTCGCGCATCCGGCAGCGGTTCTGCCGCTGCGTCGCTTTAGATTCCTGAATACCATTCCGCTGATCGTCGGTAGCATTACTCCCGACCTGCCGTACTACATACCCGCGCGGTACAACCGGCTGATGCTGGACAGCCACACTGCGATGGGAACGCTGTGGTTCGACGTTCCGATCGGCCTGGCCGTCTTGCTGTTCGGGTTTCTGTTGCGAGCACCGCTTACGGCGCTGATGACGCCACGTGCGCGCGCCCTGTGCTTGCAATCAATGGAACGGTTCAAGAATGAGCCGCGCCATTGGCTCCTGGCGCTCCTCGCGATCTATGTCGGCGCCTGGACTCATCTCGCGTGGGACTCATTCACACATGAGAACGGGTGGGTGGTGAAGCGGGTCGCCGCTCTGAGCGCGCCCATCACGATCGGCGACTATACGGGCACGATGTGTCACGTCCTTCAGTACGTCAGTTCCGTGGCGGGACTTCTGATACTCGCTATCTGGTATTTCCGCTTACCGGCTCCAGCAGCAGAGCCACCGAATGGCGTCGTTGTGTCGCCGGTTGGACGCGCGCTGCTCTTGCTGCTCGTCTCGACTGCCGCCACCGCCATCGGCGTATATATCGCTGTGCACGCCGCGCTGGGTGGGGCGCATTCGAACTACCATGTGATCTATCTCCTTCTAACGAGATCCATCGCGTGGTTCGGGACGTTATATCTTCTCGTTGGCCTCTTCCTAACGCTGAGTCGAAGGAAGCCCCAGCCGTTGGCCGAGGCCTAGGGGCCTGTCTGAGTAATGCGGCGCCTACCGCGGCCGCCTGTTGCGCGCGCATCGCGCGCTTGCAGTCGGACCCGGCGGGTCACACCAGATAGCCGGCGACTCCAAGCCCTGTACCAATGAGCGCGGCGATGCCGCCAAAAGTCGGGAACAGGCGCTGTTTGGAGAGGAAGTAAAGCGAGGACAGAACGAGGCCGAGCTCGAGAAAACCTTCCCCCATGTCCAGTCTCAGGGCGCGCCGCTCCTCGTGCTCACTGTCGGCCTCCTTGGCGCGCGCCTCCTTCTCGATCTCCTCTGCATCGTGGGCGTAACGATCGTGATCCTTGTCGAGCTTGTCCACGAGGCCTTGGACGTGGGTCGCGTCGGTGGCGAGCCCCTTGGCGAGGCTCGAGCCGATCTCGGCCAGATGTTGGCGCAGCTTCTTGCTCTGGAAAAAGGACCACTGATCGTTCGCTTCGGTGCGCGCGATGACCGCGGCCGTGTGTGCCCGATGGGACGATATGGTGACCACCGCGAGGATGATCCCGATCACACCCACCACCACGCCTACACGACGACCGAATTCGTCATCCGTGTGACCGTGGCCCGTATGAATCTCAACTTCCGCCATGAATTCACTCCGCTAGAGGCGCTCAAGCTCAAGGCGCGTGATCTTACGAGAACGATGCGACGGTGGAAACCGGCTGGTACGATCTACTGAATATGGATATCGGATTCATTGGCTTAGGTCACATGGGCAGCGCGATCGCCGGCAGACTACTGCAGGCGAAGCACAAGGTGCGCGTGTGGAATCGCTCACCCGAAAGCTCGCGCAAGTTGGAGGCGCACGGCGCACAGGCCGTCGCAAAGCCCGACGACGCGTTCAGGGGCGAGGCGGTTTTCTCGATGCTGGGCGACGACACCGCTTTGCGCGCAGTGTTCCTGGATAGTGGCTTGCTGGATCGCGTTTCCCACGAGACCGTTCGCGTGCATGTCAACATGGCTACCGTCTCCGTGGCATTCGCGGATGAGCTCGCGGAACGACATGCGAAACGCGGCATCGCGTACGTTGCGGCCCCGGTCCTCGGTCGTCCCGACGTGGCCGCGGCCGGGAAGCTCAACATCATTGCGGCGGGACCCGCGGACGCGATCGAACTCGTGCGGCCTCTGCTGGATGTCGCGGGACAAAAGACCTGGCGCTTCGGGGAGAAGCCCTCACGTGCAAACGTCGTGAAGATCGCGATGAACTTCATGTTGGCCGCGGCCTGCGAGTCGATGGGCGAGGCCGCGGCGCTCGCGAGTGGCTATGACATCCAACCTGGAGACCTGTTCGAGCTCGCCAGTCACAGCCTGTTTGCCGGGCCGGTGTATGAAGGCTACGGCCGCCTGATTGCCGCCGGTGCTTTCGAGCCCGCAGGGTTCAAGGCCCGATTGGGCCTGAAGGATGTGCGCCTGGCGATTGCCGCCGGCGAGGCGGTCACGGCGCCGCTGCCCCTGGCAAGTCAGATGCGCGACTCGCTGCTCGAGGCGCTCAACCGGGGCGAGGGCGAGAAGGAGTTTGGTGTTGTTCTAGGCCGCGGCGCGATGCGCCGTGCCGGCCGTTGATCGAAGGCGACCGCGAGCGACACGGGGCAACTCGCGGCGGCTCCAAGCGCTACTCGCAGTGGGGCGCGTAACCCACTCCGCCTCGGGGAGTGCATCGCCCAAGGCTGGCATCTCAGACCCAGCGTCCAAGGCGAGCTGCGCAAAGCGCAGCGTCAACTGCGGCCCGAGGACTTCGTTCCCAAGATTGAACAGAAGGGGGTCGATCTGCGGATCGGTTTGGACATAGCGCGGCTGGTGCTATGCGGTGCCAGCGTTGGTCGGCTAGCGCCCTGAAAGCGCGCGATAAGCGGACGGAAAACCGACAGTCGCGCGCTGTAAGAAAAGCTTCATTCAAAACCGCGGTCGAGTTGCTGAGCCGTTCACAGCGCAAGGTTGGCGGTGGCGGGTACCGTGGTGGCAAATGAACGAAGCCATTCAGGGGTTGGTCGCTGGGGAGCCCGGGGGACCTATGGGCCAGGCGCTCTACACGCTTTTTCAGCCGATCATTGACGGTGCGACTCGGGAGCCGATCGGTTACGAGGCATTGACTCGGGGTCCGGAAGGCGCGCTCGAGCAGCCGGCCGCGCTGATTGCCGCCGCGGCGGCGGCGGGGCTGAGCATCCCGCTGGAGCGCCGGTGCCTGGAATCCGCTTTGCGCAGCTATCGCGCCCTGCAGCTGCAGGGCCGGCTGTTCTTGAATCTGCTGCCGCAGAACCTGCTCGATTGGACCGACCTCGCCTCATGGCTCGGCGGCCAGCTCGCTGCTCATGGGATCGATGCCCACGACGTCGTCCTGGAAGTCACCGAGCACGGTTTGACAGAAGATGAAGCGCACCTGGCGAACGCTGTCGCACCGCTGCGCGCGTTGGGCTGCGATATCGCCATCGACGATCTCGGGGCCGGCTCCTCGGGGCTCAAGACCTGGGCAGCCATCAGGCCAGACTATGTGAAGGTCGACCGCTACTTCGTCGCGGGTATCGAGCAGGACGCGGTACGCGGCGAGATCCTGCGCTCGGTGGTCGACATGGGCCGCGTCACCGGATCGCGCGTGATTGCCGAGGGCATCGAGAACCGCGAGCAGTATGCGTTGCTCCTCGAGTTGGGAGTCGACTACCTGCAAGGGTTTCTATTGGGTCGCCCGCAGCGAGTCCCGGGCGGCAACCCGGCCGCGCTGGGCGCACTGGAGACGATTGCCGTCGGCGCCGCCGCGGATTGCGCCGAGCACCTGGTGCTGCCTATTCCCGGCATTCCCGCCAGCACGCCGGTGGGCGAAGTGGTCGAGATATTCCGGGCCCACCCGGAGTGGACCGCGCTCGCCGTGTTGGAAGCGGGCCGCCCGATCGGCCTGGTCTATCGGGACGAGCTCCTCATTTTCCTCAGCCGACCCTTGCACCCGGAGATCTACAACCGTAAGCCCGTCACCAGTGTCATGACTCGGGAAACGGTGCAGGTCGAGGCGCGAGCGCGGCTCGATCAGGTGAGCCGCGTCGTGACCGCGCGTAGCACGCGGCCGCAGCGCGATGATTTCATCATCACCCGTAACGGGCTCTACCTCGGGCTGGGTCGAACATTCGACCTGTTACGACAGATCACGACGCAGCAGATCCAGGCCGCACGTCATTCCAACCCGCTCACCGGATTGCCCGGCAACCGCGAGATTCATCGGCACCTCACGCAATGGCTCGCGCGCCGCCGCCACTTCGTCGCCTGTCACCTCGATCTCGATCACTTCAAAGCATTCAACGATGCCTACGGGTACGCCCGTGGCGACCAGGTGCTGTTACACGTTTCCCAGGTGCTCAGCCAGGTCGTGCGCCCCAGGGTCGACTTCCTCGGGCACGTGGGTGGCGATGACTTCGTTTTCCTCCTGCGCAGTCAGGATTGGACGCTGCGACTGATCGCGCTCATCGAGGAGCTGTCCGCTTCTCTCGTCAACTTCCATTCGAGCGAGCACCGCGATGCGGGTGGCCATGTTGGCATCGACCGTGACGGAACGAAACGTCACTTTCCCCTCTTGAGTGCCTCGATCGCGGCGTTCGAGGTCGATGGGACACAGGCCATCACCGCGGATGCAATCGCGGAAAACCTCCGTCAGACCAAGGCACTCGCCAAGGCGAAGCCTGGATGCACGTGCCTCCTCGCTGTCGGTGATCGGGTGATCGATCTGGCAAGTCGCACCGATCCTGCTGTCAACGCGGCGTCCCGAACGTCTGAGTCCAGTACACTCCCGCGTCGGTCGCGGGGTTGACGGCAAACGCCACACCCATCTCCGTAAAGCGCGCCGTCATGAGATTCTCACAATGGTGGGGACTCTGAAGCCATCCCGCGACGGCTTCCTCGGGAGTCATGACGCCGCTTGCCAGGTTTTCCCCGACCATGCGCCACTTATATCCCGCGCGGGTGATTCGATCCGCCGGAGAGCTACCGTCGCGACCCGTGTGATCCATGTAGTTGTGAGTAGCCATGTCCTGTGAGTGCTCCAGCGCCGCGCGATCCAGCGCCACATTCAACGTAAGAGGCGGCGCTGGTGGAAAAGCGGTCTGGCCGCAGCGTTGCGCGTGGGATCGGGCTTCGTTCGTCCGCTCGAGAACTCGGCGGCCGATTGCCGCCGCATCACGTGTCAGGGGCGGGGTAAACGGTTGCGCCAGAGCGATCCACACAATGGGCCCGCGTCGGAAGGTGCCGATCTCCCGAAACGCCGGCTCCGTCGAGGCGGAGCAAAATTGTCTCCCGAGGATGCGATCGATGTCGCCGCTGTCGGGAACTCCGGAGATCTGCACCGACGCGGAGGCGACCGCGTGATAGCCCGCCAACCGCTCGGCCCGACGCAGGTCGATCCCGCCGGCCAACTTCCTTGCGACCGCATCCAGCCGCGAATTCTCACGCAACGGAGCTCGCCCTCCATGGCTTCCGGGACATCCCTGGGCACGGACCTTGTTGACAGAGCTCACGACATCCGCTGACGCGACCAGGGGTGTCAGGGCAAGCATCATGGCGAAGGACTTCAAAAGCTGGCGGAAGGTCGGGAACTCGGTCATTGTTATCCCATGCTGGATCGACGCAGTAGGCAGCAATCGGCAGGTGCCTGGCCCTGGCGCGGCGGGAACCGCTTTCAGCTCCTCAGCGACAGTGAGCAATATTTCGAGCGCATGCTGCAAGCCATCGAGGCGGCCTCTCGGTACGTGCTTCTGGAAATGTATCTGGTGGAGTCTGGCATGCTGGCGGGCCGATTCGTCGAGGCGCTCGGACGTGCGGCGCGCCGTCGCGTACGCGTTTGCGTGGTATTCGATGGTTTCGGCTCGCTGAAGCTGGCCTCGGGGTACAAACGCAGTCTCACGGAGGCCGGAGTCGAGCTGCGGCTCTTCAATCCCATCAGGTTGCGCACCAAACTACAGAATTTCCTCCGCGATCATCGCAAATTGTTGCTCGTGGATGGCGTGTCCGCGTTCGTCGGTGGTGTAGGTCTGACCGATGAATTTGCAATAGCGGGGCGCGCCGGGCAACCCTGGCGCGATCTCGTGGTGGAAATCGCCGGTCCCGTGATCGTCGATTGGCAACGAGCTTTCGACCGGACCTGGCGCCGGGCCGGTGGCGCGCTCGCGTTGCCCGACCCGGTCTGCCCCGAGCTCGCAGGCGGTGCGGAGGGCCGCGTCGCTTTGAGCGAGGCGCGTGCACGCTCCATGCTCGCTAATGGTGTGGTGCGGCGTATCGACGCGGCGCGCGCCAGAGCTTGGATCATGAGCGCATATTTCGTGCCGTCGCGGCGCTTTCGGAAGGCGCTGCGGCGGGCCGCCCGGCGCGGCGTGGATGTTCGGCTGCTCGTGCCTGGACCGCTCACCGATCATCCTTGGGTGCGCCATGCCGCGCGCCGTTACTACGGGAAGATGCTGCGCAGTGGGGTGAAGATATTCGAGTACCAGCCGCGCATGTTGCACGCGAAAATGATCGTCTGTGATGACTGGGTCTCGATCGGCTCGAGCAATCTCGATCGCTGGAGCTTCAAATGGAATCTGGAGGCCAACCAGGAAGTGCAGGATACCGGGTTCGCAACTGTAGCCGCCGGTGTGTTCGAAAGCGACTGTGCGCACTCTGAGATGTTGAGCCGTAGAAACTGGCCGCAGCGCGCCTGGCTCGACCGGCTGCAGGAGCGAATCGCCGGCACGTTGGATCGGATGTTGGATCGTTGGCGCCGGCCACGTATTCCCTGACCGTCCGGCCCGCCGCTCACGGACGCATCGAGTAAAGCTCGCTCGTGCGCGCAAAACTCAGCAGGAATGGTGCCATGACCTGCATTTGCGTGTGATACGCCTGTATGGCGTCATGCTTGCGCCCCGCTTCCTCTTCCGTGAGAGCAAAGGAGACCCAGGCCGTTGCGCGGCCCGTGGTCGGCGCGCTGAGTGGGATGGCAGGCATGAAGCCCCGCGGCCTCGGCCAGCCTTCGCCGTCATGAACGATCCAGTAGCGCAGTTTCGCACCCACGCCGCACCGATCCGCCACCCGCGTCGCCAGGATGCCGCTCGCATGATGATCTGGATGGGTGTCCAGAATGCTGGGAGCGAGTACGAGAGTTGGGCGAACTCGCCCGAGGAGCGCCTCGAGATCTTGCTCGAGGCTCTTGCCCGTGTACGGATGCCCGGGAAACACCGCGTCCGCGTACGGAACGTGTGTTTCGCCTGTAAATCGGGCGGCCTGGAGCGTCGACGGGTTGCCCTGGAGCAAAGCAAGAATTCGGCCGTCCGGATAGCCCAGGAAGAACTGCTGGTTGCGCGGTATCCCCAGGAGCGAAGTGGCCGCGCGCGCTTCCTCCATTCGCCGGTGGGCGAGGTCTCTTACCGCGTCACGTGAGGCGAGCAGGCTTCGTTCGGCAATGAGCATCGAGAGCACCGAGCCGTCACCGCTCGTGATCCAGACGATACTGACACGCCCGCCCGCGGCGCGAACCCGCTGCATGACACCCGCGCAACACAGGGTCTCATCATCGGGATGGGGCGATATGACGAGCAGAGAGGTATTCGCATCGATCGATGGCAACGTGCCGGAGGACTCCTGCGAGAGGGCAGGCGCAAGCGTTGCGAGCTGGAGCAACACAACGCACGCTGCTGCCGGTAGACTCCGCCCCGACTCCCGATGATGGAGGTGGCGATGAGCCCGGAAAAACATCCCGTACTGGCCTATCACGATTCGCAGTTCCTGGATTCCGATGAAGCGCGCCCGTTACGCATTATGGCCGAGTATCTGCAGCCGCTGCGGGCCTTCCGCGAGGCGCGGGTCAGCGAGACGGTGGTCTTTTTCGGCTCGGCGCGGCTGCGCGCGGACGGACCGAATGGGCGCTATGTCGCGGAAGCCACCGAGCTGGCGCGGCTGGTGACGGAATGGTCCCTGTCGCTGCCGGAGAACGGCCATCGGTTGGTGGTGTGCTCCGGTGGCGGACCCGGGATCATGGAAGCCGTCAACCGCGGAGCTTCGCTTGCGGGTGGCCGCAGTGTCGGGTTGAACATCGGTCTCCCCCACGAGCAGCGGCCGAATCCCTACATCACACCCGAGCTCTCCTTCGAGTTCCACTACTTCTTCATGCGCAAGCTCTGGTTCGCGCATCTCGCGCGGGCCATCGTGGCCTTTCCAGGCGGGTTCGGCACATTCGACGAGCTCTTCGAGATGCTCACACTCGCGCAGACGCGTAAGCTCGATCGCAACATGTTGATTCTGCTGTATGGATCCACGTACTGGAAGGAAGTGATCAACTTTGATGCCCTGGTGCGGCACGAGGTCATCGCGCCGGAAGATCTGAGCCTGTTTTCCTTCGTGGATGAGCCCCAGGCGGCGTTGGAGCGTTTGCAGAGCGGCATCTCGCTGGAGCTGGCCGGACCGCCGCGGCCGGCTTTTGCCAAATCACGCCATCCGAACGGGGAGGAAGGCTGGCAGGATTGAGCGTCAAGGAGCGATCGCCGCCTGCGGACGGAGCCGTGGCGCGGCGGCGGGCGCATCGACCAGATCGAGGTAAACACGTTCCAGGCGCTCGGCACTGCGATCCCAGGTTAGAAGTCGCTCCGCACGCAGTCGCGCGGCTCTTCCCATCGCACGCAGGCGTTGCGGGTCCGACAATAACTCGCGCAAGGCGTTCGTGAGGGCGTCAATATCCAAACGGGGAACCAGCAGACCGGTGACGCCTGGGTCCACCAGCTCGGGCACTCCGCCCGTATCACTCGCGAGCACCGCTACTCCACTCGCCATCGACTCGGCGACCGGCAGCCCATACGACTCGCGCCAGATCGAGGGCAGCACCAGCAGGTCAGCCTGACTGTAGAGCCGGATGAGCTCCTCCAGTGAGACGGTGCCAACGAAGCGCACTCTGGGAGCGACCTCTCGAGACAAACGCGTCTCGAGCTGCTGTTTGTAGCTGCGTTTCTGACCCAACACCTCCTTCGTGAGCCACGCGAGCGTGGAACGACCATAGAAGGGGCGCAAGCTGTCGAGAGCGCCTGGATCGTCGGTCAACAGCAGGTTCACCAGATCGAACGGCAGCATCCCCACTTTGCCCACCAGCGTGAGCTCGATGTCGCCGCGCTCGCGAGCGACGCGATCGAACGCCTCGATGAGCTGGTGTACCCCTTTGTCGGGGGAAATACGACCGACGAACAATACGCGCAATGGACGAGCGGTCGCGGGCTTTTGCGGGTCGGGTCGGAATCGCTGGATATCGACACCATTGCCGATGGTGTGAATGGCGGCAGCGCGCTCCGGAAAACGCGCTCGTGCTCGTTCGGTGACGAAGTCCGAGACCGTCACGACGGCGTCGATGTTGGCGAGTTGCCTCCTCAGCAGATCGTAGTCCAGTTGCGCCAGCTCGTCCTGGTGCATATGCAAGACCACCTTGGCTCCCGGCATGGCGCGTTTGAAGCGCGCGGCGAACTGCAACTGCTGCGGGAAGTGCAGGACGTCCACGGGACGTCGATGCAACTCACCGGCAAGCCGCACGAAATATTCGCGGTAGTAGAGCGGCGAATTGATATAGGGCGGGTTGAGCTTGAGACGTCCAGCCAGGAGCTGCATCACTTTATGAAAGCGCTTCGCGACGAAGGGTAGTCGCCGGATCTCGATATTCTTCCAACGCTCGAGACTCGTCTGTCCGCCGGCGCGCGGCGCATAGACGGTGACCTCGTGTCGCCGCGCGAGCCGTTTGGCCAGTTCCCAGTTCACGATGGCAACCGAGCCGCGTTGTTCTTCGCCGGCCACGATGGGGTCTTGCGGCTGATTGACGATAGCGATCTTCATGAGCTCAGGCGCAGCAATGGATGTGCCCGGACCGGGGGCCTTGCTGCGCACTCCCTTCAGGAGCGCGGTTACTGCACGTTCTGGCCTGCCTGCGCGGTCGGCTCGTGCGGGGTGGGCTCCGGATCCGTATCGGGAGAAACCGCGCAGCCGGCCAGGCGGCGGGCGGCCGCGATCACGACCGCCGGCTGATCCCGCTGGATGTAATGGCCGCTATCGGGCACCCGGACATGGCTGGCTTCGGGGAAATCGGCGGCGATCTCGTCCTGCATGTCCGCGGCGATCGCGCGCATGGCAGGGGTTTCCCCAGGGGGAGCACGTGTGCTCGAAAGCACGATTGTTGGAAATCCACGAGCCACGGGACTGGCGTGCACTTGTTCCCCGGCCAGGATGCTGTCGCTGATTTCGCGACGCATGATCCAGGGCAGGAAAAGCCTGACCGCGGTCCGCCCCATATAGGGAGTGTTTCCGCCCTGCACGGTGAGACCCTGATGCCAGTGCGAGGAGTCGACCAGCAACAACCCGGCAACCTCCTTCGGGTAGTTGCGCGCGAAATACTGCATGTAGAGTCCGCCAAGAGAATGCCCGACCAGCACATACGGAGGGGTGATGTTTCTGCGCTTCAGTTCCGCGCGCAGCTCCGCGACGATCGTTTCGGAATCACGGGGTCC
>Ga0070741_10019805_pt1 | contig 10708 bp, 10 predicted proteins | sample Coa_R1_4_FD_66440 | JGI IMG/M metagenome (GOLD analysis project Ga0070741, IMG submission 66440) | Surface soil microbial communities from Centralia Pennsylvania, which are recovering from an underground coalmine fire - Coalmine... | ecosystem: Environmental > Terrestrial > Soil > Unclassified ... | reverse complement strand
CGGCCAGCGCGACGAGCTCCTCAAGCTCATCGAGGCGGCGTTCGATTCGGAGATCGTCGTTCGCGGAAACGAGATCACGATCTCGGGGCCCGAGGGCGAGGTGGAGCGAGTCGGTCGCTTGTTCGAGGAGCTCCTGACGCTGCTGGGTCGCGGTCACGAGCTGACGGTGGCCTCGGTCGGTCGATCGATCGAGCTCATCAAGGGAGACGAGGCCACACCGACCGAGGTTCTCGGCGACATCCTGCTCACCAGCCGCGGCAAGGGCATCGCGCCCAAGACCCTCGGGCAGAAGCGGTACGTCGACGCGATGCGGCGGGCCACGCTCACCTTCGCGATCGGCCCGGCCGGAACCGGCAAGACCTACCTCGCCGTCGCCACGGCGGTTCGCGCGCTGCAGGAAAAGCACGTGTCGCGTCTCATCCTCACACGGCCGGCCGTCGAGGCGGGCGAGCGCCTCGGCTTCCTCCCCGGGACCCTGTACGAGAAGATCGACCCCTACATGCGGCCGCTCTACGACGCGCTGTTCGAGATGACCGGCGCCGAGACCCTTCCTCGACTGATGGAACGGGGAACGATCGAGGTCGCGCCGCTCGCGTACATGCGCGGACGGACGCTCAACGACGCGTTCATCATCCTCGACGAGGCCCAGAACACCACGCCCGAGCAGATGAAGATGTTCCTCACGCGTCTCGGGTTCGGCTCCAAGGCCGTCGTGAACGGAGACGTCACGCAGATCGACCTTCCGAACGGGCAGCAATCGGGGCTCGTGATCGTCGAGGAGATCCTTCAGGACATCGAAGGCATCGAGTTCTGTCACCTCGGCGCACGGGACGTGGTGCGCCACAAGATCGTTCAGAACATCGTGGAGGCGTACCGCTTGCACGCGGAGAAGCGGGCGCGCGCCGATGGCTGAGGTCGGGCATCGCCCCCGGATCCTCGTCTCGAACCGGCAGAGCGCGCCGATCGACGAGGCCGCTCTGGTGGAGCTCGCCACCGCATGCCTGCGCGGCGAGGGGGTTGATGGCTGCGAACTCTCGGTCTCCCTCGTCACGGAGGAGGAGATGGCCGATCTGCACCTCCGCTATGCGGGCGAGGAAGGGCCGACCGACGTCCTGTCGTTTCCGATGGACGAGGTCGACGAGGAGGGCGTCCGGCTGCTCGGGGACGTCGTGATCGCCCCGTCGGTCGCGGCCACCAACAACCCCGGGGACCCGGACGCCGAGCTGCGCCTGCTTCTGGTCCACGGGATCCTCCACCTGCTCGGGCACGACCACCAGGGTGAGGAGGAGCGAGCCGAGATGTGGGCCAGGCAGCAGCGGTACGCGGGGGTTCGTGCTCCGTGAGCGGGTGGAGCTGGTTCGAGCTCGGCTCGATCGTCGTGCTCATCCTTGTCGTGGGGGTCCTCGGTGCCTCTGAGGTGTCGATCACTCGCGTGAACCGGGTTCGCGCCTACCGGTTCGCGGAGGAGAAGCGCCGGGGATCGGGCTCGCTGGTCAAGATCGCCGAGAACCCGGCGCCGTATCTGAACGTCGTCCTGCTCCTCACGCTCCTGGCCACGATCGGCGGCACGACCCTCGCGACCTCGCTTGCCGTCCGCGTCTTCCACGGCGCGGGAGAGCTGATCGCCACGGTCGCCATGACGCTGCTGTTGTTCGTGTTCGCCGACGTGACGCCGAAGACGTTCGCGATCCAGCAAACGGATCGGGTGGCGCTGTTCCTCGCGCCGATGCTCGTCGGCCTCGGCCGTCTCGTCGGTCCGCTCGCCACCGGGCTTGTGCGGGTCGCGAACGCGATCATGCCGGGCAAGGGGCTTCCGCACGGCCCGTTCATCACGGAACGCGAGATCCGCGCCCTTGCCGAGGTCGCGTCGGACGAGGATCAGATCGAGGAGGAGGAGAAGGAGCTGATCCACTCGATCTTCGAGTTCGGCGACACGATCGTCCGAGAGGTCATGGTGCCGAAACCCGACATCGTGGCCGTCGAGGGCGGCAAGGCGCTCCGCGACGTCCAGGCGCTGGTGCTCCAGCACGGGTTCTCGCGCATCCCCGTGTACGAGGACGATCTCGATAACGTGATCGGCCTGGTGTACGCGAAGGACGTGTTGAAGGCGCTCCACCAGGGACGCCGGGACATGCCGCTTCGTGACATCGTCCGACCGGCACACTTCGTCCCCGAGCAGAAGAAGGTGGCCGATCTGCTTCGGGAGATGCAGCGGGACAAGTTCCACATCGCGGTCGTGACCGACGAGTACGGCTCTGTCGTCGGGCTCGTGACCCTGGAGGACCTGCTGGAGGAGCTCGTTGGAGAGATCTCCGACGAGTACGATCGCGAGGAGCCGGAGGTGGTGGAGCTCGAGGAGGGCGTCTACCGCGTCGACGGCAAGGTCTCGATCGACGAGCTGAACGAGCTCCTGGGCGTCGAGCTTCCCGACGAGGAGTGGGACACGGTCGGGGGCCTCATGCTGGGGCTCCTCGGCTCGATTCCCGCGGAGGGCGAGGAGGTCGGGTACGAGAACCTCACGTTTCGCGCGGAGCGGGTCCAGGGTCGGCGGATCTCGAAGGTGCTGATCACCCGGCACGAGGCGCGTGACCCGGCTCCGGAGGAGGTTCCCGCCGAATGACCGGGTCGAACCGCCCCGAGCCCGAGCTCGTCGACCGGCTGGTGGCAGCGGCGCGCGCGGCGCGCGAGCGTGCCTACGCCCCGTACAGCCGGTTCGCGGTCGGGGCCGCGGTGCTCGCGGGGGATCGAATCTACCCCGGCGTGAACGTGGAGAACGCGTCGTACCCGCAGGGCATCTGCGCGGAGCGGTCGGCGATCGCGGCAGCCGTGACCGCGGGGGAGCGGAGCATCGACGCCGTGGCCGTGGTCGGCTCGGGCGACGACGTGACCCCGCCCTGCGGTGGGTGCCGGCAGGTGCTGTACGAGTTCGGCCCGCTCATGTTGGTGGTCGCCGAGTCGCCCGGGGGCGCCCGGGCCGAGTGGACCCTCTCCGAGCTGCTGCCGGCCGCGTTCGGGCCCCGCTCGCTCGCCTAACGTGGCCGAGGGGTTCCGCTCCGGCGTCGTGGCCGTCGTCGGCCGGCCGAACGTCGGCAAGTCCACGCTGGTCAACGCGCTCGTCGGTCAGAAGATCGCGATCGTCTCCGACAAGCCGCAGACGACGCGTCGCGGGGTCCGCGGGATCCTCACGACCGAATCGTTCCAGCTGGTCCTCACCGACACTCCGGGGTTCCACAAGCCGAGGACGCTGCTCGGCGCCCGGTTGAACGAGATCGTGGGGGAGGCGGCAGCGGGAGTCGACGCGATCGTCCACGTCGTGGACGCGGCGGCCGGCATCGGACGGGGCGACGCCTACGTGTTCGAGCGGCAGGTGGCGCCGCAGCCGTGCCCGAAGATCTGCGCGGTGAACAAGATCGACGCGCTGCGCGGCCGTCGCGAGGTTCCCCAGCTCGCGGCCGCGGCGGAGCTGGGCGAGTTCGACGAGGTCGTCCCCATCTCGGCGAAGACCGGCGCGGGAGTAGGGGTGCTGCTCGACCTCATCGTGCGGCTCCTGCCGGAGGGCCCGCCCCTGTACCCGCCGGGCGAGGTGACCGACCAGCCGCTCGAGGTGCGGTTGGCGGAGATCGTTCGCGAGAAAGCGCTCGCTCTCACTCGCGACGAGCTCCCGCACTCCGTGGCGGTCGTCGTGGAGGAGGTCGAGGACCATGACGACCTCGTTCGCGTTCACGCGACGCTCGTGGTCGAACGCGAGTCTCAGAAGGGGATCGTGATCGGCCGTAGGGGCGAGATGCTGAAGACGATCGGAACGAGGGCCCGCGAGGAGATGGAGCTCATGCTCGGCTCGAGGGTGTATCTGGACCTCCGCGTCAAGGTTCTGAAGGAGTGGCAGCGGGACCCCAAGGCGCTCGCGCGTCTGGGGTTCTGATCGCGGGCGGGTCCGGCCCTGCGCCGTTCCCGTGGCCCGGCCGGAGATTCGGATACGATGGCGGTCCCGGCGAGAGGCGGACCATGTCGCAGACTGCCGAGATCGAGCCGAGCGGCATCGGCGGGCTCACCTTCGGGCCGCGGGACGCCGCTCGCCTGATCGCCCGCACCACGGCCGTGGATGCCGTGGGCCTCGAGGAGCGCGCGGCCTCGCTCGGCAAGCGCTCCATCAAGCGCGAGTCCAAGCTCTGGGCGTTGGACCTCGCGATCCGATGCATGGACCTCACCACGCTCGAAGGAGCGGACACGGCCGGCAAGGTGATCGCGATGTGTGCGAAGGCGGTCAGGCCGGACCCCATCGACCCCTCGATCCCCTCGGTCGCCGCGGTGTGTCTGTACCCGCAGCTCGTTCCCGTCGCGCTCGACCGGCTGAGGGGCACGGGCGTTCGGGTCGCCAGCGTGGCGGGTGGGTTTCCGAGCGGGCTCGGTCCGCTCGACGCGCGCATCCGGGAGGTGCGCGAGGTGGTCGAGATGGGGGCGCACGAGGTCGACATCGTGCTGAACCGCTCTCTGTTCCTGGGCGGGCGCTACGTGCAGGCGTTCGAGGAGCTCCGCGCGGCGCGCGAGGCCGCCGAGGGCGCCCACCTCAAGGTGATCCTCGAGATCGGTGAGCTCGGGAGCTACGACCGCGTGCGCCAGGCGAGCGTCCTGGCGATGGCCGCCGGCGCGGACTTCATCAAGACCTCGACCGGCAAGCTCTCCACCGGGGCGACGCCGCCCGCCGCGCTCTGCATGATGGAGGCCGTGCGCGAGTTCCACCGGGAGACCGGACGGCGCGTCGGCATCAAGGTCGCCGGCGGCATTCGGCGGTCGAAGCAGGCGATTCAATACCTCGTCCTGCTCTTCGAGACGCTGGGACCCGAGTGGATGACGCCCGAGCGGTTCCGCATCGGCGCCTCCTCGCTCCTGAACGACGTGCTGATGCAGATCGGCAAGGAGCGGACCGGCAGGTACCAGAGCCCCGACTACTTCACGATCGATTGAGGCGAGGGACGATGACCGAGGGCGAGCGGGAGACGGCCGAGGTCGAGCAACGCGAGGATCGCACGCCGGAGCGGACCGTGCCGTGGGAGTACGCCAGCGCCCCAGAGAGCCGCGAGATCGTCCGGCTCCAGGATCGGTACGACCTGTTCGTCGGGGGTCGGTTCGTCGAGCCGAAGTCCGGTCGGTACTTCGAAACGATCAATCCCGCCACGGAGGAGACGCTCGCCGAGGTGGCGGAGGCCGGTGAGGAGGACGTCGACCTCGCGGCTCGGGCCGCGCGCGAGGCCTGGGAGGAGCGGTGGCGAGACCTGCCCGGCAAGGAGCGAGCCAAGTACCTGTACCGCATCGCCCGTGCCCTTCAGGAGCGCTCGCGCGAGTTCGCCGTCCTCGAGACGATGAACAACGGGAAGCCGATCAAGGAGTCTCGCGACGTCGACGTGCCGCTGGCGGCGGCGCACTTCTTCTACTACGCGGGATGGGCCGACAAGCTCGAGTACGCGTTCCCGGGCCGGACGCCGCGTCCGCTCGGCGTTGCGGCGCAGATCACGCCGTGGAACTTCCCCCTGTTGATGTGTGCCTGGAAGCTCGCGCCGGCCCTCGCGACCGGCAACACCGCCGTGCTCAAGCCGGCCTCGACCACGCCGCTCACGGCTCTCCTGCTCGCCGAGGTGATCGAACAGGCCGAGCTGCCGCCCGGCGTGGTGAACGTGATCCCGGGTCCCGGCGGCCGGACGGGTGAATGGTTGGCCAGGCACCCCGACATCGCGAAGATCGCGTTCACCGGCTCGACCGAGATCGGGAAGGTCCTGCGCCGCAGCGTGGCCGGGACCGGCAAGCGCCTGACGCTCGAGCTGGGAGGCAAGGCCGCGAACATCGTGTTCGAGGACGCGCCGCTCGACCAAGCGGTCGAGGGGATCGTCAACGGCATCTTCTTCAACCAGGGCGAGGTGTGCTGCGCCGGCTCGCGCCTGCTGGTGCAGGAGTCGGTGTTCGAGGTGCTGCTCGACAAGCTGAAAGCGCGCCTGGACACGCTGCGCGTGGGCGACCCCCTCGACAAGAACACCGACGTCGGGGCGATCAACTCCCGCGAGCAGCTCGAGAAGATCACCGAGCTCGTCCAGAGCGGGATCGAGGAGGGCGCCGAGATCTACCAGCCCGACTGCTCCTTGCCCGAGCGCGGGTTCTGGTTCCGGCCGACCCTGTTCACGAACGTGTCCCAGTCGCACCGGATCGCGCGGGAGGAGATCTTCGGGCCGGTGCTGTCGATCCTCACGTTCCGCACGCCTGCGGAGGCTGTCGAGAAGGCGAACAACACGCCGTACGGCCTGTCGGCCGGCATCTGGACCGAGAAGGGCTCGCGGATCCTGTGGATGGCCGAGCGCATGAAGGCCGGGGTCGTGTGGGCGAACACCTTCAACCGGTTCGACCCGTCCTCACCGTTCGGCGGGTACAAGGAGAGCGGTTTTGGGCGCGAGGGCGGCCGCCACGGCCTCGAGCCGTATCTCGACCTCGAGGGGGGCGCGGAGTGAGCCCGTCCGAACGCGTGCCGGTCCGTCGCACGGCCAAGCTCTTCATCGGAGGCGAGTTCCCGCGGAGCGAGTCGGGTCGCGCGTACGAGGTGCTCTCGCACGACGGACGGCTGCTCGGGTGGGCCGCGCGCGCCTCCCGCAAGGACCTGCGCGACGCCGTGCGAGCCGCGCGCGACGCGCAGCCGGGGTGGGCCGGCCGTGCTCCCTACAACCGGGGGCAGATCCTCTATCGGGTGGCTGAGCTCATGGAGGGACGCCGCGCGCAGTTCGAGGCCGAGCTTGCCGACGCGGGGGCGTCCGACCCCCGTCGCGGGGTCGACGCCGCCATCGACCGCTGGGTCTGGTACGCGGGGTGGTGTGACAAGGTGCACCAGGTCCTGGGCGGCACCAATCCCGTCGCCGCCCCGTACTTCAACTTCACGATCCCCGAGCCTACGGGCGTCGTCGGGATCGTGGCCCCGGCCGACCAGGCCCTGCTCGGGCTGGTCTCTCGTCTGGCGCCCGCGATCGTGTCGGGGAACACCGCGGTCGTGATCGCGAGCGAGCCGAGCCCGCTCCCGGCGGTCACGCTCGCGGAGGTGCTGGCCACCTCGGACGTGCCCGGCGGGGTCGTGAACATCCTCACCGGGCGTACGCGCGAGCTCGTCCCGTGGCTGGCCGGTCACATGGACGTGAACGCGATCGACGTGACGGGCGCGCCCGGAGACCTGCTCGCCGAGGTTGAGACCCTGGCCGCCGAGAACGTGAAGCGCGTGCATCGGGCGCCCGACGTGGACCCCTTCTCTCCAAAGGCGCAGAGCCCGTACGAGATCACGGCGCTCATGGAGATGAAGACCGTCTGGCACCCGATCGGTGCCTGACCGGTCCTTCCGCCGCAACGAGCCCGTGCGCATTGGCCGGCTCGCCCGGGCGCGCTGCCTCCTTGCGAGCTCGCGGTCGAGCGTGCGCAGAGGCGACCGGACGAGGCTCGGTCGCGGCGGACCGTTTCAGCGCGCCGGCACTCGGCGATTCCACACGATCGCAATATCACCTCCACGGACGGCGAGGTGGCCGAGGGTACGATCCGTTCGATGCCCCTCTACAAGGAACAAGGCGTCGTCCTGCGCGCGGTGAAGCTGGGCGAGGCCGACAAGATCGTTACCGTGATGACCCAGGGCTCGGGCAAGATCCGAGCCGTCGCCAAGGGCATCCGCAAGACCACCAGCCGGTTCGGCGCGCGCCTGGAGCCGATCACCCACGTCTCCTTGATGGTGTACCGGGGTCGGAGCTCGCTCGACACCGTGTCGCAGGCGGAGATCATCGGCTCGTTCCGCCGGGTGCGGGAGGACCTCAGCCTGTTCGCCGCGGCCGAGACCATGCTGGAGGCCGTGGACAAGGTGGCCGAGGAGCACGAGCGCAACGTTCGCCTGTTCCTGCTCCTGGTGGGTGGCTTGCGCACGCTCGACACCGGGCCGACCGACCCCGTGGCGGTCGCCGAGTCCTTCCTCCTCAAGCTCCTGTCGCTCTCCGGGTTCCATCCCAGCCTGCGGGCCTGTGCGGTGTGCGGCCGACCGGACCCGAGCCTGTTCTCGAGCGGTCAGGGGGGCGCGGTCTGCGCCTCCTGCGCCGAGCTCGACGCCGAGCCGGTCTCGGCCGAGGCTCTTGCCTACCTCGCGTTGCTCGCGGGGAGCGACCTGCTCAAGGCCGGGGCGTCGGCTCCCGACCCCCGTACCCGGAGGGAGGCGAGGCCGCTTTTGTTCGGGTTCGCGGAGTACCACCTGGAGCGGCGGATGAAGAGCCTGCCGATCCTTGCGAGGAGCCTGGTTCCGTGAGCAGCTACCTGTCGGATATCGACCCGGACCGGGTCCCGGCGCACGTCGGGATCGTCATGGACGGCAACGGGCGCTGGGCGAGGCAGCGCGGGCTGCCGCGCACCGAGGGACATGCGGCCGGCGAGGCGGCCATGTTCGACACCGTGAAGGGCGGGGTGGAGGTCGGTCTGCGGTGGCTCACGATGTACGCGTTCTCGACGGAGAACTGGAACCGCCCGAAGAGCGAGGTGCGCTACCTCATGGGGTTCAACCGCGGGCTGCTCCGACGCAGGCGGCAGGAGCTGCACGAGATGGGCGTGCGGGTTCGGTTCCTCGGGCGCCGGGACTGGCGGGTTCCGCGTTCGGTGCTTCGCGAGATGGAGATCTCCGAGGAGCTCACCCGGAACAACCGCGGCATGACCCTGTCGATCGCATTCAACTACGGCGGTCGCGTGGAGATCGCCGACGCGGTCCGCCGGCTGATCGCCGACCACGACGCCGGCCGGTTGAAGGGCCAGAAGATCACGCCGGAGAGCATCGCGGCCCGGCTGTACGATCCCGAGATGCCCGATCCCGACCTCATCATCCGGACGAGCGGGGAGGAGCGCCTGAGCAACTTCCTGCTCTGGCAGGCCGCGTACTCCGAGCTGTACTTCACGCCGGTGCTGTGGCCCGACTTCAACCGCGAGCACCTGTTCGAGGCGATCAGGGACTTCCAGAAGCGCTCCCGCCGGTTCGGCGGCGTCGTCGACGAGTAGCGGTGCCAACGAGTCTGTTGTGGACTAGCTGCCGTCGAACGTCACCCGAGCCACCCGAGCAGGACGGCCTCAGACACCCCAACGCACCACCCCACGTCCGGGCGCGCCCCGCAGCGCCTGCGCTCGCGGGGAGCCGTCATGCCACTCTCGCCCGCTTCCAGATCTGGAGGAGCAGGTACAGGCTCACCGCTGCGGCGACGATCGCGTACCCGACGAGGAACGGCTTGCCGGGGGCGTCGACCCCGACGAAGGCGACGAGGGCACCGCGCGTGAGCGGGTAGCCGACGATCGCTCCGAACAGCACGAGGACGGTCATCACGGCCCGTCCGAGCGCCCCGAAGCTGGTGGGCCCCGGCCGCCAGCGGGAGTAGACCGCGTGCTCGAAGGTCACGCGCTCGCGCCGCTGGGTCTCGAGCCACATCGGTGGGCGGTCGCTGGGCTCGGGCGGGCGCGCGACCGGCGCGAGGCACCGGCCGCACCAGGCGGCGTCGGGTTGCAACGGAGCCCCGCAGCCCGGGCAGACGGTCGTCATCGTGCCTCGATTCCTTGCATCGGCGCGGAGGACGGAGAACCTGAAGGCTCGGCACCGCAGCGGCGGGCTCGTCCGAGGGTCCGAGGACGGCGGACGTACACTTTCGGGCACGCCAGCGGCCGCCGCCAGCGGCCGGGAAAGGAGGCCCGTGACCATGGCCGACCTGATGGAGGCCATCACCTCCCTCGCCAAGCGGCGGGGGATCGTCTTCCAGTCCAGCGAGATCTACGGGGGGCTCCGCTCATCCTGGGACTACGGGCCCCTCGGCGTGGAGCTCAAGCGGAACCTCCGGAACGCGTGGTGGCGCTCGATGGTGCAGCTTCGCGACGACGTCGTCGGTCTGGAGGCCGCGATCATCATGTCGCCGAGGGTGTGGGAGGCGAGCGGGCACCTCGAGGTGTTCACCGACCCCCTCGTCGAGTGCCTGAGCTGCCATCAGCGGTTCCGCGCCGACCACCTCCCCGGCGCGCACGCCCCGCAGTCCGGGCACGAGGAGGACGAGACCACCCTCGACATGCACGAGCGGCCCCGGTGCCCAAACTGCGGACACACCGAGTTCACCAACCCGCGAAACTTCAACCTGATGTTCAAGACGCACATGGGACCGGTCGAGGACGAGGCGAACGCCGTCTACCTGCGACCGGAGACGGCGCAGGGCATGTTCGTCGACTTCGTGACGGTCCAGGCTGCCAGCCGGAAGAAGGTCCCGTTCGGCATCGCGCAGATCGGCAAGTCCTTCCGGAACGAGATCACGCCGGGGAACTTCATCTTCCGCATGCGTGAGTTCGAGCAGATGGAGATGGAGTTCTTCGTCGAGCCGGGTTCGGACGAGGAGTGGCACGAGTATTGGATCCGCGAGCGATTCCGCTGGTACCTCGACCTCGGGATCCGCGAGGAGAACCTCCGACTGCGCGAGCACGAGCCCGAGGAGCTCTCGCACTACTCCAAGCGGACCGTCGACATCGAGTACCGGTTCCCGTTCACGGACTGGGGCGAGCTCGAGGGGATCGCGAATCGCACGGACTTCGATCTCAAGGCCCACGAGAAGCACTCCGGCCAGGACCTTACGTACTTCGATCAGGAGAAGCAGGAGCGCTACCACCCCTACGTGATCGAGCCGGCGGCCGGGGTCGA
>Ga0070741_10019804_pt1 | contig 10708 bp, 8 predicted proteins | sample Coa_R1_4_FD_66440 | JGI IMG/M metagenome (GOLD analysis project Ga0070741, IMG submission 66440) | Surface soil microbial communities from Centralia Pennsylvania, which are recovering from an underground coalmine fire - Coalmine... | ecosystem: Environmental > Terrestrial > Soil > Unclassified ... | reverse complement strand
TCGCCGCATGAAGAGGACATCAAGTCCGGCGCGCTGTGGAACGATAAGGGCGCTGTGCGGGCGCTGGCGTATGACGTGGTGCTGAATGGGATGGAGCTTGGGTCTGGGTCGATCCGGATTCATCGCAAGGATGTGCAGTCGGAGATCTTCCGAACGCTGGGGATGACGGACGAAGAGGCGCATGAGCGATTTGGGTTTTTCCTGGATGCGCTGGAGTACGGCACGCCTCCGCATGGAGGGATTGCGCTGGGGCTGGACCGCATTGTGATGCTGCTGGCGGGCGCGTCTTCATTGCGCGAGGTGATTGCGTTTCCGAAGACCGCGAAGGCGATTGACCTGATGGTGGATGCGCCGACGCCGGTGAGCGAGATGCAGTTGCGGGAGTTGAATCTGCGGATCGCGCACCGCACCTAAGTAGCGTTCCACGGGTTGTTCCACGTGGAACATCGCTTGTCTGCCAAAAAGAAGTGTGGGAAACGACGATTTCTGTGGATTACGCTTCCCTGCTGCGCGATATTCGCGCAATAGACCGGCGTCAGTTCATCCGGTGACGGTCGTTGGGATCGTCCTCGTCGAGACCGATGTAACGGCCGCTGGCGTCGATGTTGACGTCCTTGCCCTGCTTGCGCATATAGACCTGGAATTTCCTGGCGGCGCGCCGGCGTTTGGCGCGGTAGTAGCGATTGCGCAGGCCGAACCAGCCTTCAGAGACGCCATGGCGCAGACCGCGACCGGGAGCCATCTGGAGGAAGATCCACGCGACGATGCAGTTGCAGACGGTGTTCAGCGCGTCGAAGTGTCTTCCAGTGAAGAAGTCGATGACGAGATAGAAGAGAAGAAAGCCGGCGGCGATGTACTTGGCGCGGGCGCGAATGATGAAGTTGAAGGTCATCGATTCGTTGGCGTGCAACCTGCCGTAGACCACCAGGAGCGCGAGCGTCACGGGCCACATGCCAAAGCTTGCGCCGCCGCTGAGAACGGGTACCAGACGGAACAGGACGAGGCTGACGATGGTTGCGAAGATGGCGCCGGCAATTGAGGTGAAGAAGAAGAGCTCGGTGAACCAGCGGGTGCCGCGTTCGTCTTCAAGAGCGGAGCCGAAGTACCAGAGCGAGAGTAGAGCGAAGATCAGGCTGAGCAGCCCATCTCCCACGAAGGGCCATGTAATGAACTGCCAAAGCAGCTTCGGAGCGAGCTCGGGAGTAAGGATGAGCAGCCCGAGCAGGCTGCCCCCGAGCCTGGGCGAGACCAGGCTGAGGATGAAGAAGAACAGAAAGCTCGCGATAGCAAGGATGATGAGCTTCCGCGTCATGCCGCGGAAGGCGGGCAGCGCGAGAATCGTTGGGCCATTGGAGCGCATGCGCTGCTATTGTCTCGCGGGAACGGGCGGCACGGGAAGCGAACGGTGGCCGGCTGGATCGACGGCGCGAACGCCGAACAGGACATTGTCCTTGCTGACGTCGAGGGTTATGTGGGTCTGTGCGCCCGTGTTGCGGGCGTGGGTCCAGAGCTCGTCCGTGGTGTCGCGCCAGACGACTTCGTAGGTTGTTCCGGGCGGAGCAAAGGCGGATGGCTCCCAGGCGAGCTCGGTGTTGTTGTCGAGATTGCGCGTGAGGACGTGGACGTTGCGGGGCTCGCTGGGAGCGGCGGCCAGGGTGGCGAGCACGGCGGAGTTCAGGCGAGCAATGCGCGCGACGTAGTCTGGGTCGACGAATTTGAGCAGATCGCCGTACTCGATGCCGTTTTCTGTGCGAACAGTCTGGTGCTGATGGTTGAAGTTCTCCCGCCATTCCGTGAAGCGGACGGCGGCAAAGCCTGCGTTGTTGAAGCTGGTGTGGTCACCGCCGCGAAGGTAGCGGTCACGGCGAAGCACGAGCACGGGGTGGAAGGCAGGTGATTGATTGTGGCGGGTCTGCGGGAAGTAGGCAGGTGCGAGCTCGGCGATGCTACGGGCGAGTTCGCGCGAGGGTGAGTCATTTTCGGCACCAAGGGAGAGAATCAGGCGCTGCTGCTCGGGCGCGGCGGTGGCGGGGACGGACTCGGAGAAGATGCGGACGACGTTCTTGCGCTGCTGGGTCTCGCCGGGAGTGGTGTCGCCGCCGACGATGTCGTTGTTGAGGACGGCGACGAGCGGCCAGCCTTCGGATTTGGCGAGCTCGGCGAGATGGTGCGAGCCGTTGAGGCCCTGCTCCTCGCCTGCGACGGCGACGAAGACGATGGTGCCGGTGAGCTTGAGCTTCGAGAGCGCGCGGGCGGACTCGAGCGAGACGGCAACGCCGCTGGCGTCGTCATTGGCGCCCGGAGCGGCGATGTGGGAGTCCATGACATCGGTAGCGCGCGAGTCGTAGTGGCCGGTTACGAGGGTCCAGGGCGCGTTTTTGTCGGCGGAGGTGCCGTGGAGGATCGCGTAGACGTTGACGAGACGAGTGAGGCCGCGGAAGCGGCTGGGGCGGCCATTGAAGGAGGTTGGCTGCTGGACGAAGGTGTCGCGCTTGACCTCGAGGCAGCCGCCGCAGTTTGCGGAGATGGCGCGGAACTGGGACTCGATCCAGTCGGCAGCGGCGTTGATGCCCTGGCCGGGCGGGAGGTCAGTGTCCATGCTGGACAGAGTGTTACGGGTGCCGAAGCTGACGAGACGGGCGATGTCGGCGCGGACGGCGTCTGGCGAGATGGTGCGGAGAGCGGCGGCGATCCTGGGATCGGCTGCGGGAGGCGGCAGCCGGTTCGCGGTGGGTGTCTGACAGCGGGTGCGCACGGGGCATGCCATTACGAGCGGGAGGCAGATGGCGGCGGCGCCAAGTGTAAGAAAGCGCTTCATTCTTTGGCCTTCGGGTTGCGGCGAGTAACCGCTGAAGATATTGAGGCGTCCCATTGACGAGCCAGAGGCGCGCCGTTAGAACTAGTGAAGCTGCCCACGACGCTCTTTGATCATCGTACAGGGCGGCAGGAACTCAGGTTAGGAGACCGTTATGTCAGTCGTATGCCCGGAGTGCGACAACCCACTCGATATCGACGTCGATGATGTGGAAGAGGGCGAAGTGATTCAATGCGAGGAGTGTGGAACGGATCTTGAGGTCGTCTCGAGCGACCCGTTGGAACTCGCGCCGGTCGATGAGGAGGGGTATGACGACGAGGACGACGATGTACGGGTCGAAGATGAGGACGAGGACGAGTAGGCTGCGAACAGGCGCGGGGTTGCTGTGCGTCTGCGCACTGGCGGCCACGCTGAGCGTTGCGGCGGCGCCCGCTGCATGGGCGTCGGGACCGTCTGCGGAAACTACGAAGGTTCCCAAGTTGCGTACGGTTGAGGGCACGGTGTGCCGCGATGATGGCAAACCGGTGCAAGGGGCCGTGGTTTATTTGCAGGATTCGAAGTCGCTGGCCGTCAAGAGCTATTTGAGCGATGCGCAGGGGAGATTTCATTTTCGGCAGCTTTCGATGAGCGCCGATTACGATCTCTGGGCCGAGATGAACGGCAAGCGGTCGAAGACGAAGACCATCAGCCAGTTCAACAGCAAGCCCGATGTGACATACAAGCTGAAGGTCAAGGTCGCGCAGTGAGTTTGGACGACGATCTGGTCTGAGCGACAAGGCTACTTATAGCCGCATTTTGCGTAGCCACATTTTTGCGAATAAATGGCGAATAAAATGGGGCGAGTGCGATGGATTCTTCGCTCCAACCCGATCGCTTCGGTTTCTTGCATATCGATCTGAACAGCTTTTTTGCGTCGGTCGAGCAGCAGCTGCACCCGGAGTATCGAGGGAAGCCGACGGCCGTGACCGCGACGATGGCGGATACCGGAACGATCATCGCGGCGAGCTATGAGGCGAAGGCGTTCGGCGTAAAGACCGGAACGAAGGTGGGCGAAGCGAAGCGGCTGTGTCCCGGGATATCGCTGGTGGAAGGCAATCACACATCGTATGCGAAGTATTCGCATGAGATCGCGGCGGCCGTGGAGCGCGTCTGCCCGGTGGCGCACACGCCCTCGATCGACGAGATGGTGTGCCAGCTGATGGGGCGCGAGCAGGAGCCGCCCAGGGCCCGGGAGATTGCGCTGGCGATCAAGCAGGCGATCCGGGATGATGTGGGCGAGACGCTGCGGTGTTCGATTGGGATGGCGCCGAATCGCTATCTTGCGAAGATCGCGAGCGATATGCAGAAGCCGGATGGGCTGATCGGGCTGCTTCCATCGCAGCTTCCGCGGGCGATTGCGCATCTGGAGCTTCGCGATTTGCCGGGCGTGGGGGCGCGCACGGAGGCTCGATTGAATGCCAAGGGCATCCATACGATGGCGCAACTGCTGTCGCTGGATCGTAATGGCATGCACTCGCTGTGGGATTCGGTGTGGGGCGATCGTTTGTATCACTGGTTGCGCGGCGGGCAGACCGGAGATGACGGCGCGCCGGTCGCGAGCGACCTGCAGAAGTCGCTGGGGCATTCGCATGTGCTGGGACCGGAACATCGGACGCAGGAGGGCGCGTGGGCAGTCGCGCACAAGCTGCTGCACAAGGCGGCGATGCGGCTCCGGATGGAGCACTTCCACGCGTCAACACTGGCAGTGACCTTGAAGTTTGCGCTGACTCGTGAGGAAGCAGCGCGCGCCTCCAAGCTGAAGCATCATACGTCCGGCATTAAGCACTCTGGCTGGGCGATGGAGGCGAGGTTCCGGCCGTGCCAGGACACGCTGACGCTGCTGGATGCGCTGAAGGGGGTATGGGCGGAGCGGCCGAACGGGCCGGAGCATCAGCGGCCATTCTTCGTCGGGGTGACGATGCGGAACCTGCTGCCTGATAGCGAGGTGCCGAAGATGCTGTTTGAAGAGCCCGGACATCGCGATGAGCTGTCGGCAACGATGGACAAGCTGAATTTGAAGTTCGGTCACTCGACTGTGCACTTTGCGGGCATGCTTCCCGCGCGGGACAGTGCTCCGACGCGGATCGCGTTCACACAGATTCCGGTGCAGTACGGTGTGGAATACATGTAGTGCTTACGTAATCTCCGGCGATGCATCCAAAGAAACACCCAGGCCGGAGGATCGTCATGTCAGCACGTCCACGCTTTTCGAGTCAGAGACGAGTTCCGCTGAAGGGCAGCGCTCGCAAGCCGTTCGACGTGTCGCGGGCGCGCGAGTTTGTCTCGCACGCAGCCGATGAGGAGCCCGTAACGGTGTCGGTCGTGTTAGCGCCGAAGACGCCGATTGATCCGGGCGTGAGACTGACGCGCGAGCAGTTTGCGGAGCGGCACTGTGCGGATGACCGCGCTGAAGAGGCCGTTCGCAGCTTCGCGCAGGAGTTTGGGCTAACGGTGGATGCTCCCAAAGAGCGTGGGCGACGAACGCTTCAACTTGTGGGCTCTCGAGAGTCGCTCGAGCGAGCGTTCGGGGTCACGCTGCAGCGACACGCGACCGATGCGGGCACGTTTCGCCTGCGCGAAGGTGAGATCACGGTTCCGGAGGGGCTTGCGCCGCACGTAGTGGCGGTGTTGGGCCTAGACAACAGGCCTCAGGCGAAGTCGCATCATCGCATTGCCACTCCACGCGCCGGGAACGTGAGCTATACGCCTGTTCAGGTTGCGCAGTTCTATGGTTTCCCGGCGAATGCGAATGCGGCTGGACAGACGATCGGGCTGCTTGAGCTCGGCGGTGGCTTCCAGCAGACGGACATTACAGCGTATTTCCAGAGTCTTGGGATAGCCGCTCCAAAGGTGACCGCGGTTTCTGTGGATAACGGCACGAATTCGCCTGGCGATCCGAACGGCGCTGACGGCGAGGTGATGCTGGATATCGAGGTCTCGGCAGCGGTAGCGCTGGGCGCGAAGGTCGTTGTGTACTTCGCGCCGAATACGGATCAGGGGTTCATCGACGCAGTCACAACGGCCGTACATGATTCGACAAACAAGCCGAGCGTGTTGTCGATCAGCTGGGGTGGGCCGGAGTCCACGTGGACGCAGCAGGCGGTGACCGCGCTGGATCAGGCGTGCCAGGCAGCGGCCGCAGTAGGCGTGACCATCACGGTGGCGTGTGGCGATGACGGCTCGACCGATGGAGTTTCGGGCGGAGGCAATCATGTGGACTTCCCTGCATCGAGCCCATACGTGCTCGCGTGCGGCGGGACGAAGCTTGTGGCCAGCGGAAGCAGAGTGACGAGCGAGGTTGTATGGAATGAGCTCTCGTTGAACGAGGGCGCAACCGGAGGCGGCGTGAGTGCGCTGTTCGGGCGTCCGAGTTGGCAAGCGAACAGCAACGTTCCTGCGGCGCCGACGAGTGCCGGAGGGCGTGGCGTGCCGGATGTTGCAGGCGATGCTGATCCTTCGACGGGGTATACCGTTCGAGTCGACGGCCAAACGACAACAATTGGAGGAACGAGCGCGGTTGCTCCCCTGTGGGCGGGATTGATTGCTCTGGCGAACGCGGCAAAGGGGCAGGACGCCGGGTTCGTGAATCCGACGCTCTATGCTGATCCGAATGCATTTCGAGACGTTACAAGTGGCGACAACGGTGCGTTCAGCGCAGGTCCCGGGTGGGACGCGTGTACGGGGCTAGGCAGTCCGCATGGAGCTGCGGTGATTAAGGCGCTGACTTCCAAGTAGCCTGCCAGAATGGCGCCTGGGGTCTGGCATCATGAGAGTGCTATGAATGCGATTGCCTTGATGACAGGGCGGTGCCGGTGCCTTTGATGGACGCGCGGTATGTCGGCAGGCTCGCGCCCTCTCCGACTGGACTGCTGCATTTGGGGCACGCCCGCACTTTCTGGATCGCGGCACAACGAGCTCGGTCGGCGAATGGGATGTTGTGGTTTCGCGATGAAGATCTCGACCCGCAGCGTTCGCGCGCTGAGTTCGCGGAAGCAATGCGGGAGGACCTGCGCTGGCTGGGAATAACGTGGGACGCTGAGGTGCGACAGAGCGAGCGCCTGCATTTGTACCGCGAGGCCATGGAGCAGCTTGTGCGCGCCGGGTTCGTCTACGCGTGCCAGTGCAGCCGTAAGGATCTGCAGCAGGCTGTTCAGGCTCCGCATGAAGATGACGATGAACCGGTTTATAGCGGCCGCTGCCGGCCGGCTGCGACGAATGCGGAGACCAAACTGCGAGCGGAGACGAATTATCGATTTCGTGTGGCGGACGAAGAGGTGGTTAGCTTCGTTGATGGAGAGGCTGGGCCGCAGAGCTTCAGCGCCGGATGTGGAAATAGCGCGGATTTCGGCGATTTTATTGTGTGGAGAAAAGATGGTCTGCCAAGTTATCAGCTTGCCTGTGTTGTGGACGACGCAGCAATGGACATCACGGAAGTCGTCCGCGGTCGCGACCTGCTGCGATCGACCGCTCGGCAGATTCTTCTGCAGCGTGCGCTCGGGTTGCCTACGCCAGGTTATTTTCACTGCGAGTTGATGCGAGACGAATCCGGTGTGCGGCTGGCGAAGCGGCATGATGCTCTGAGTCTGCGCGCACTGAGACAGAAAGGCTACACACCTGCGGAAGTCCTTACGCGTTTGAGGTTAGATAGCTGACTGCGCGAACAGAGATCGATCCAGCGGGCATACGTGTATGTACCCGTGACGAAATTTGCCTGGAGTTGGTGACGAATTCAACTCTGGCGCATCTCATGGAAATGAGGTGCAGCATGAGATGGATTTCGAGCGACGCGGTGCGATGGGCGGCAGCATTTTGCGTTGCGCTTCTGCTGCTTGTGAGCTAGTTCCCGGCTAGAGATTGAATGGGCAGCCTGCGTTTGCCGACTGCCCATCGTGTTTTTATTCCGCGTTCGGCCCGTACATGGCGCGAATCACGTCGTCGTAGCTCTTCATCTGGTAATTTTCAGGCGGGATGCCTCCAGCCAGATAGCGAACGAAGTAGTCCCATCGCCGACGCATGATGTACTGTGACTGCTCCCCGTAGCCGTGGTGAGCGTTGGGAACCATGAGCATGTCAAAGCTCTTGTTTGCGTTCATCAGCGCCTGCACAACGATCAGGGTGTTGGTCGGTGGAACGTTGTCATCCATCGTGCCGTGCACCAGCATCAGATGGCCCTTCAGATTACCCACGTAGTTCTGGTTCGCTTGCGCTTCGTAATTGTCCTGGCCGTTTGGGCCGATGACTTCAAGGCCGGCGTACTTCTCGTCCCAGTCATCCTCGTAATCGCGGTTGTCATGGTTGCCGCTCTCTGCCCAACCCACCTTGAAGAAGTCAGGGTAGTGGAACATCGCGGATGCCGTGGCATTACCACCCCCGGAGTGTCCCCAGATGCCGACGCGGTTGATGTCGATCCAAGGGTTTTCGGCTGCGAGTTGTTTGATCCCGGCAACCTGGTCAGGAATCGTGGCCTCACCCATCTCTGCAGGTGTGTCGGCGTGTTCGTCGTGGAAGCTCTTGCTGCGGAATGGAGTGCCCATGCCATCGACACACACGACGATAAAGCCAAGGTCAGAGAGTGCCTGATCGTCGCCGCTGGCAGGCGAGAAGCTGCGCGATCCACAGGAGCCGATCTGCGGTCCCGGGTAGACGTAGTCGATGATTGGGTACTTCTTCGATGCGTCAAAGTTGGTCGGCTTCCAGAGGAAGCCGTAGAGCGGCGTCTTGCCGTCACGCGCGTTCACGGTGATGGGTGTCGGCGGTTTCCAGCCTGCGGCGAGCAGTTTGGAGATGTCCTGATGCGCCAGAGTCGCGATCAGCTTGCCCGTGTTGTCGCGAAGGACTGCAGTCTCCGGTGTCTCGCGAGTGGAGTAGACGTCGACGAACCATGCTCCGTCGGGAGAAGGCGTAATTGCGTGGTCAGCGTTCTCGGGCGTCAGCAGTTGCTGGTTTGAGCCATCGAAGTTCACGCGATAGTAGTGCGTGAAATAGGGATCCTCGCCCTTCTCTTTGCCAGTTGCGAGAAAGTAGAGCACGCGGTTCTTCTCATCGACGTGAAGCACCTGGGTTACGGGACCGTCGCCGTGCGTGATCTGGTTCTTGAGCTTGCCGGTCGTGAGGTCGTACAGGTACATCTGGCCCCAGTTGCTGCTTTCGGAGTACCAGAGGAATTCGTTGGAGGCGGGCAGGTAGAACCAGTTGACCTTGCCCTGTCCAGATTCGTAGTAGGTCGGAACGTGGTCGTGGTAGACGGTCCGGACTTCGCCAGTTTCTGTATCGGCGACGCGGAACCACTCGTCTTTGTGATCGCGCGATGTGGAGACGAACGCCAGCGTTTTTGCGTCGGGGGAAAATTTCACGTCATCCCAACCGGAACCGCCGCGGCAGCTTACATCGTCGCAGAGTGTGCTGCGGTGTTCGTCGGGAGGCATCTTGAGGCGGACCATCTTGCCGCTGTCGACGTCGATGATGACGCGCTCGATCTTGGTGATATTTTTGTCGCCGAGCAGAGGATAGCGCCAGGCCTCGAGGGCCGGATGGCGGTTGGTCACGGAAACCAGATACATCATTCCGTCCTTGCGCTGATCCTGCTGGAAGGTCGCGATCTTTTTGGAATCGGGCGACCAGATGAGAATTGGGGCGTCGGAATGTGTCCACCCGGCGTTGTCGGTTGCGTAGCCGTAGTCCTTCAAGCCGTCGGTGGTGAGCTGCCGCTCTTCGCCAGTCGCCTCAACGCGGACCCACAGGTTGTTGTCACGAATGAACGCCGCGAGCTTCTTGTCAGGAGACACATCGAACGGAGCACGACTACGCCCCGGCCGAGTGGGCCGCGCAGGTCTCGCGGTCTGGGCTTGTGGAGGAGTCGGGTGCGCGTTCATCTGCGCATTTCCGGTTTGCGTAGAGCTCATGCCCGCCGGCGGCTGTGCGTTCGGCTTCTGTTCAGGATGTTGCACGGGCTGGGGAGGAGATTCGAGGGTGCAGTTCTCTGCGTTCGCCGTGCAGTGGAAATTCTGCGAATGCACGGTAACGGCGAAGCCCTTTGCCTCGGGCGTGTAGTCATCAATGCGCAGATAGGCGGCGTCGATCTCACGTCCGCTCGCTTTGCTCAGAGCAGCGGCGAGCTTGTTCGTGTCAAACGCCAGCTCGACCTCGCCGGTATCGGCGTCTGCGATTCGGAACGCAACGGCGCCGGCAGACGGATCACGGAAGAAGACCCGTCCATCGGAGAGATACTTCACGTCGCTCACGGTGTGATCCACCAGCGGGTTCACGTTGTAGCCCATCCAGCGCTCTGCCTGGGAGTAATCCTGCGCTGTATAGGTTCGCTGAGCATGGAGCGAAATGGCTGAAGATACCAGGAGAGCGGCGACGAATTTTCTATTCATATCGTTGGCTGAAATGATACTTGGATTGCCGCTTTCTTAGGCGTCGGCCTCTGGGTGAGGCGTTTCGGGCTCTCCGGTGCGGCGCAAACGAGCGAGCAGTGCACGCGGCCGCAGGGCAGAAGGGATATGCCAGAGCGAACCAAGAAAGCCTCGCCACGTGTCATGCGAGAGTCGCAGGCTGGTCGGTAGAACATAGGTGTCCATGATGATTTCAGAAAGGATCAGCGAACCGGCAGCGCCCAAGAGGCCGTACATGCGAGCCATGAAGTAGGTGACGACGAGCGTTACGCCGGTCGCAGCGATATAGTAGGCCGCGAGCCTGCGATGTTGATTGATCGCGGCGATCAAGGTGGAGCTGGTCGACCAGAGCGAGTAGAAGAGAACGCTGAGCAACAATAGGAACAGGAGCCGCGGGCTTGGCGGAACCTTGTGCGCTGTCCAATGCGTGAGGAACCATGGGCCAATGGTCATCATC
>Ga0070741_10019803_pt1 | contig 10708 bp, 11 predicted proteins | sample Coa_R1_4_FD_66440 | JGI IMG/M metagenome (GOLD analysis project Ga0070741, IMG submission 66440) | Surface soil microbial communities from Centralia Pennsylvania, which are recovering from an underground coalmine fire - Coalmine... | ecosystem: Environmental > Terrestrial > Soil > Unclassified ... | reverse complement strand
CAAGGGAACGGAGCTGCGCGGCATGGCGCCGCACCGCATCGCGCGCCAGCGGATCGGGCTCGTGCCGCAGGGGCGAAGGCTCTTCGCGTCGCTCACCGTGATGGAGCACCTCACCGTGCTGCGGCGCGGGCGCGACTCGAAGTGGACGCCCGAGCGCATCTTCGAGCTGTTCCCGCGGCTCGCCGAGCGCCGGAAGCACCGCGGCGGCCAGCTCTCGGGCGGCGAACGCCAGATGCTCGCGGTGGCGAGGGCGCTGGTGCTCGATCCGGAGCTCTTATTGATGGATGAGCCGTCGGAGGGCCTGGCGCCGGTGATGGTGGAGCACCTCGAGGGGATCATCGCGCAACTGAAAGAGGCCGGGCTCGCGATCCTGCTCGTCGAGCAGAACCTGTACTCGGCGCTCACCGTCGCCGACGACGTGTACATCCTGGAGACGGGGAAGATCGCGTGGCGCGGGTTGCCGTCGGAGCTGCAGGGGAATCGGGGGACGCTGGAGCGGTTGCTCGGAGTGAAATAGCTTCAGCCGATCCGCAACCGTTCCAGAGCCCGCCCGATATTCCCGCGCGCCGCCCGCTCGAACCGCGCCCGATACGGCACGGTGTGATACAGCCGCTTCCGCCCGAGGAACGATTCCAATATCTTCGCCCGCTCGCGCCGGTACACCGCCTCGGGCACCCACGCGTACTCTTCGCGCACCGCGCGATCGTATTCGTCGAACGCGGCCTCGTCCGCGCCGAGGATGGCGAGGTCGATGTCGAGCACGAGCGCCTCGTCCGCGGCCCGCGGCTCGCCGGAATGCGCGGTCGCGAGGATCATGGCGCGGATGCGCTCCCTCTCGTCGGCGGGGCGGCCGAGCTCGGCCATGATGCTGCACGCCCAGTCGGCCGAGCGCGCCTCGTTGTCCTGGCGCCGCGGGTCGTAGACGGCGTCGTGGAAGAGCAGCGCCCAGCGCACTTCGTTGAGGTCGACGGCGTAGCTCAACGTGCCCGCCGCCTCGTCCAGGCAATGCTCGATGTGCGCGACGGTGTGGTAGCGGCGGTGCGGCTCGGAGTACGCGGCGGTCAGCTCGGCGGCGAGCCGGTGCCGGAGCTTGTCGATCCCGTCGTGGCGCCGCTTCTGGCGCTCGTCGAAATTCTTCAGACTCCCTTTTTCCTGCGGATACCAGTCGAGCAGCACCGAGTGGATCTCGTCGGCGATCTTCCTGCCGCCCCAGGGTTTCCAGGTCATGGGCTGGTCGAGCGCCGCGACGCGCATCGCGCGCGCGTAGAAGTCGGCGAACGCGGCGGGGCTCAGGCATGCGCGCTGGGCGATCAGCACGTCGTACAGATCGAAGCCCGTCCATTCCCACAGCTTCGCGCCGAAGTTGTACGCCATCATGGCGGCGGCGACCTCGCGGCGCAAAGCGTCGACCCTCGCGCGCTCGAGGCCGAGCCCGGCGAGCCACTCGAACTGCGCGTCGATCGTCTTCTGCTCCTCCCAGGTGTCGAGGAACGGATCGAGCAGCGCGCCCCAGATGGACGTACGGCGCTCGACCCGGACGTCGTGCCGGTTGACGAAATCGAGCAGCGCCGCCTTGCCGGACTGCGGCACGAACAGGACCTCGCCGCTCTTCAGGCGGATGTGGGAGGGATGCGCGGCGTTCACCTCGGCGATCGTATCGGGCCGCACTTCGCCGGTCGGGAACACGGACGCGGGCTCGAACGGATAGCGCGTGAAGCGCAGCGCGGCGCCGTCGGCCTCAACTTCGGGATGCGCGGCGGCGAGCCGATGCAGCGTCTTCCAGTACGCGGGCTTCAGCCAGCTCAGCTTCAGCGCGTGTTCGATCCCGTACAGGCCGGGCTTGGCGGTTATACCCATGGCGAAGTATAGCCACGGCCAGCGGCGCCGATAGGGCGGTGGTACGATTCCCCCATGATCGATTGGTCCTCGTGCCCTGCCGTCGAACGCGACCCGGAACGGGTCAGCGGAGCGTGGGTATTCCGCGGTACCCGCGTGCCTGTGTCCGCGCTCTTTGAAAATCTCGAAGGCGGCGCTTCCACCTCACAGTTCGTCGAGTGGTTTCCCGGGGTGACGATCGAGCAGGTTCGCGCCGTCCTGGAGCATGCTGCACGGAGTGCGTTGGCTCCGGCCTAGTGCGCATACTGTTCGACCAGGGCACTCCGGTTCCGCTGCGGGACTCCTTGCCGCAGCATGAAGTCTCGACGACGTACGAGCGCGGCTGGTCGACGCTGCGTAACGGCGAATTACTCGATGCCGCGGAGCGCGAAGGATACGCGCTCTTGGTAACGACCGATTCGAACCTTCGCCATCAACAAAACCTCGCCTCCCGGCGTATCGCGATCGTCGTTCTGCGATCGACCAGCTGGCCCCGAATACGAGAGGTGATTCCTGCCGTGACTGGCGCAATCAACGCCTCCTCGCCCGGGAGCTATACCGAGGTCGACGTTCCCTGAGACGGACGGCTACTTCACCTGCCCCGCCAGCCGGCTCAGCTCCGGATCCATGAACCGCGAAACCTCCGCCGGACCGTCCAGGTCCCCGAGCTGCTTCAGCGCCTTGACGACGTTGCCGAGCGCGCTGCTCTCGATCGCGCCCTTGCGGTCGTAGATGCTTATCTTGTTGAAGAAGTCGTAGGTGAGGTCGACGTCGCGGCGGTCGACGCCGGACTCGGCGACGAGGATGTCGACCGCCTCCTTGCGGTTCGCCGGGTCGTGCAGCCAGTCGATGGAGCGCGCGACGGCGTCGAGGAAGCCGACGAGCTTCGCCTTGTTCTTGCGCCCCCACTCTGCGTTGACGGCGTAGCCGGTGAAGGGGAAGTCCTTGACGTAGTCGACGGTGAGGCCGAGGTTGGTGAAGCCGGCCGCCTCGGCGCGGAAGTTGAAGGGCGCGGTGAGGATCGCGGCGTCGACGGCGCCCGACTGCAGCGCGGCGAAGCGCGCGGCGGTCGCGCCGGCGAAGACGAGGTCGACGTCGCCGGGCCCGACGCCGCTCGGGGCGAGCATGCGCTCGAGGAAGATGCGGGTGATGTCCTTCGCGCCGCCGATCGAGATCGTCTTGCCTTTGAGGTCGCGCATCGACTTGATCGCGGGCTTGCCCATCAGGCCGTAGGGCGCGGACTGCGCCTCGATGCGGAGCAGCGCGATCTTCGCGCCCTTGTCGATCGCGCGGATCGGGTCGACCAGGCCGCCCGAGCCGAGCGGCACCGAGCCCGAGGCGAGCTGCTGCTGCACGGCCGCGCTCGAGGGCGCGGCGATCATGTCGAGCGCGATGTTCTTCTGCGCGAAGTAGCCCTTCTTCATGCCGACGTAGAGCGGCCACTGCAGCGAGGAGCCCTTGCCGACGTTGACCATGCTGATCGTGTCGGCGGCGTGGACAGGAACGGCGATGAGGCAGAGGAGGAGCAGGAAGAATTTGGGCGTCATGGTTTTGGTTTTCCGAAAAGCAGATCCTTCGCTTCGCTCAGGATGACAAAGAGGCTAATCGATCTTGATGTTCGCGTCCTTGACGACCTTGCTCCAGCGCGCGAGGTCGTCGCGGACGGTCCGCGCGAGCGCCTCGGGCGTGCCGGGACGGACGTCGAAGTACTGGATGCGCAGCTTCTCGTCGATATCGGGCTTGGCGAGCGTCGCGCGGATCTCGGCGTTCAGGCGCCGCACGAAGGCGTCGGGCGTGCCCGCGGGCGCGAACACCGCGTACCAGATGTCGGCGTCGATCCCGCTCAAGCCCGCCTCGGCGATCGTGGGCACGCTCGCGTCGACCGGCGAGCGCGTCGCCGACGCGAGGCCGAGGATGCGCAGCTTCCCCGCCTTCGCCTGCGGCGCGGTGTTGCCGTAGGTGTTGAAGATCACCGGGATCCGGCCGGCGAGCGCGTCGGTGAGCGCGGGCCCGCAGCCCTTGTAGGTCACGCGCACCATGTCGATCCTGGCGATCAGCTTCATCAGCTCGCCGGCGAGGTGCATCACCGAGCCCGTGCCGCAGTCGCCGTACGCGATCTTGCCGGGGTTCGCGCGCACGTAGGCGATGAGCTCGGTCGCGTTCCTCGCGGGCACCGAGGGGTGCACTGCGAGCACCACCGCGCTCGAGGCCGCCATGCCGACCGGCGCGAAGTCCTTCACCGGGTCGTAGCGCGTCTTGCGCAGCGCCGCGTTGATGACCATGGAGTTCGCCGCGATCAGGAAGGTATAGCCGTCGGGCTCGGCCTTCGCCGCGTACTCGACGCCGATGACGGTCCCGGCGCCGGGCTTGTTCTCGACCACGATCGGCTGGCCGAGCGCCTGCGAGATCGACGGCGTGACGAGCCGCGCGAGCGTGTCGGCGCCGCCGCCGGGGGAGAAGGGGGTGACCAGGCGAACGGGCTTCTCCGGCCATTGGGCGTGCGCGGCCGGCGCGGCGAGCGCGAGGAGAAGCCAGGCACGCTTCAAGTACAAAAGCAGATCCTTCGCTTCGCTCAGGATGACCACCTCAGGACGACTTGACGGCGCGCAGCGCCTGGATGCCTCCGCGCGGCAGCTCGAAGAGGCCCTTCGGCAGCGTCTCGATGTAGGCGAGCGCCTCGGCGAGCTTGACCACGTCGGCGTACTTCGCGTCCATGTCGCACAGGCTGATCGCGTGGCTCGCCTCCGAGCGGTCGAAGCAGGCCTCCTCGACCACCGCGACGTGGTAGTTGTCGGAGAACGCGTCGACCACGGTCGCGCGCACGCAGCCCGAGGTGGTCGTGCCGGCGACGATGAGCGAATCGGCGCCGAGCAGCGTGAGGAACGACGCGAGCGGCGTGCCGTGGAACACGCTCGGCTTGTGCTTCTCGACGACGATGTCCTGCGGCTGCGGCGCGATCTCGGGGACGATGGTATTGCCGTCGAGCCCAGCGGGCGTCTTCGGGCGCTCGTTGCCGCGGCTCGACTTCCAGCTCCACGAGCCGCGGTCCCAGTCGTCGTCGCGGCGGGCGCCGGTCGAGTAGATGACGGGCAGGCCCCGGGCGCGCGCGGCGGCGAGCAGGGTCTTGATCGCCTTGATGCCCTTCCACGCGTCCTCGCCGCACGAGGCGCGCCAGCGCTTGATCGACTCGAGGATAGGCTCGGGGCGGTCGCCGCAGAAGGCGTAGTTGACGTCCACCACCATGACCGCGGGCCGCTTGCCGAAGCCCTGGCGCTCGGCGAACCCCGAGGCGGCGAAGACCTGCTTGTCGCGCTCGGTCAGAAACCGGTTCCACACGGGCTCGCTCATGGGACGCTCCGAAACGATCCTCGATCGATCGACCGGGACGATGCTATGCTCCCTCGCAAATCGGTGTCAATCGCGGGGAGGGTCGGTGTACTGGTGGAACCTGCGCGCGGCGAAGCGCGAGCTCGGCGCCGGCGCGCCCGGGGCGCGGCGGCTGCTCCCGTACGTGATCGCGTTCGCGGCGGTCGAGGGCCTGATCGTCGAGTTCTCGTTCCTGCTGCCGGCGCAGCAGAATCCGACCAGCGCCCGCGTGTGGCTCGCGGCCGGCATCTCCATCGCCATCACGGTCGCGGGCTGCCTCTACGTCTATCGCCGCAACGGCGGCGCGGCCGGGACGACCCTGCTCGAGCGGCTGCTCGTGCTGGGTTGGGTCGCCGGCGTGCGCTACACGGTGTTCGTGTTACTCGCGCTCGCGGTCTTCTTCGGGATCGCCGTCGCGCTCTATCCGGAGGTCGGCGACGCGGCCGGTGAATGGAGCGACGAGGCGTTCATGCTCGCATCGGCCGGGTTCTATCTCTATCTCGGGCGCCACGTCGGCGATCACGCCGGTGACAGAAGGGCGTGACATCGATGTTCAGGCCGCTGCCGTTCGCCGTAGTCGTCGCCCTGATGGCGGGCGCGCTCGCCGGCAGCGGCATCCCGAAGCTGTACGCGCTCAGCGAGCGCGGGGTGAAAACCACCGGAAAAGTGGTCCAAACGCATTGCGAGAACCATGGAGCGTTCAAGGTCCGAATCGAGGTGAACGGCAAGCCGTTCGACGTTGGCGCCGGGGGAGCAGGCGTGCTCTGTTCGGATCTTCACGGCGGTGAAGCGGTCACGATCTATTACCTGCCGGAAGATCCGAATGTGACCTCGGGCGCGGATCCGCGCGGGGCGCTGCACGAGGCGGTCGCGTGGGCCGTGTTGTTCGGGATAGTCTTAGGGCTCGCATCGTACTTTTTTTCGGGCATTCGTACGAATGCGTCGTGACCGCTGAACAGGAGGACCCGTGTCCAGAGTGCTCGTGCGCAGCTTCGGTCTCTCCCTCGACGGCTACGGCGCCGGCCCGAGGCAGGACCTGCAGAACCCGCTCGGCGTCGGCGGCTTCGAGATCATGGGGTGGTTCCTGCCGACGCGCGTCTTCCAGAAGATGCACGGCGAGGGCGACGGCGAGACCGGCGTCGACAACGGCGTCGCCGAGCAGGGCTTCGACAACATCGGCGCGTGGATCCTCGGGCGCAACATGTTCGGCCCGGTGCGCGGGCCGTGGCCCGACGAGAGCTGGAAGGGCTGGTGGGGCGACGAGCCGCCCTACCACGTGCCGACCTTCGTGCTCACGCACCACGCGCGCGCGCCTTTGAAGATGAAAGGCGGCACCACGTTCCATTTCGTCACCGACGGCATCGAGTCGGCGCTGCGGCAGGCGAAAGCGGCGGCCGGCGCGCGCGACGTGCGCATCGGCGGCGGCGTCGCGACGCTGCGCCAGTATCTCCAGGCGCGCCTGATCGACGAGCTGCACCTCGCGGTGCGGCCGGTTGTGATGGGCGCGGGCGAAAAGCTCTTCGAAGGGATCGATGCGCGCGCGCTCGGCTACGAGACCGCGAAGACGGTCATGGGCGAGCGCGCGATGCACGTGTTCCTGCGCAGGAAGGCATGACAGGGAGCAGGGAAATGAAGTGGTGGCCGATCATCAAGGCGGCCGGGATCCGGATGGAATAGGACATGCGCGATCGCGTGGCCGCCCTGTGCGGGCTACTGTGGCTTCTCTTCGTCCCGGTCGCGGTCGCGGCGGGCGGCGACATCGGCATCGTGCTCATGCACGGCAAGGGCGGGACGCCGGACGGGCACGTGGCCGAGCTCGCCTCGGCGCTGCGCGCGAAGGGCTACCAGGTCTCGACGCCGGCCATGCCGTGGTCGAAGGACCGCATCTACGACGCCTCGTTCGAGGGCTCGATGCGCGAGATCGACCGCGAGGTCGAAGCGCTCAGGGCGAAGGGCGCGAAGCTCGTCGTCGTCGCGGGACAGAGCATCGGCGCGAACGCCGCGCTCGGCTACGGCGCCGCGCGCGATCACGTCGACGCGATCATCGCGATGTCGCCCGGGCACAACCCCGACGGAGCCGCGTTCGTGCGGCGGCTCGGGACCGACCTCGCGCGCGCGAAGGAACTGATCGCGGCCGGGAAAGGCAAGGACAAGCAGAGCTTCGGCGACCTCAACCAGGGACAGATGATGCGCGTGAGCGCGACGCCCGAGGTCTACGTCAGCTGGCTCGACCCCGACGGGCGCGCGATCATGGCGAAGTCCGCCGCGGCGTTCCGCGCGCCGACGCCGCTGCTGGTTATCGTCGGCAAGGGCGACCGCACCGCGCCGTCGCCGGACGACTTCTTCACCAAGGCGCCGCCGCACCCGAGGAGCAAGTTCGTGACCGTGTCCGCGGGGCATTTCGATCTGCCGGGCGTCGCGGCCGACGTCGTGTCCGCGTGGCTGGCGACGCTCGAGGCCCCGCATTGAGCGCAGTGCGCGCCGCCGCGGCGATCGCGCTCGCGGCCTGCGCGCTCGCGGCGCGCGCGGCGCTGCCGCCGCTCGCGCCGGCGCAGCTCGCCTCGGCGGCGAGCGTGGTGGTCGTCGGAAAGGTCTCCGAGCTGAACGCGCGCGAAGAGCGCCGTTCGCGCGATCTCGAGGACCGCAAAGTCGAGATCCACGTCCGCATCGAGTCGATCGAGAAGCTGCCGAAGGCGAGCGCGCTGTCGGGCACCGTGACCGTGCGCGGCTGGACGGCTTCGAAGCGCCCGCGCGGCTGGGCCGGACCCGTCGGCGTGCGCCGGCTGGCGGAGGTGAAAGTCGGGCAGCGCGTGCGGCTCTTCCTGAAGGGCTCGGCGCGCGCCGGCTACGACATCGTCGAGCCGAACGGGCTGCAGATCCTGCGCTAGCTTCCGCCGTTCTTCCATCCGGAACGGCGATCCATTCCCGCGGAAAGCGCGCGCTTTTGCGGTAGCATTGTCGGCGTTTCCCGCTGCACGCCGTCCAGGAGACCCCATGCAAGTCGCCGAAAAGCCCGAGTCCGCCAACCCCGTGCGCATCGGAGAGTACGCGAAGCCGCATGCAGACCTGCGCGAGTGGATCGAGCGCGTCGACGGCATGGGCGAGCTGCTGCGCGTGTCGGGCGCCGAATGGCACCTCGAGATGGGCGCGATCGCCGAGATGGTGTACGCCGACCAGCCGGCGAACCCGCCCGCGATCCTGTTCGAGAACGTGCCCGGATACTCGAAGGAGTTCCGCGTGCTCTCGGGGATGACGAACTCGCCCAAGCGCCTCGCGCTCACGCTCGGCCTGCCGACGCCGTCGCACCCGCTCGACGTGGTGCGCGCGTACCGCGACCGCATGAAGAAGCACCAGCTCATCCCCAACGTCTTCGTGAAGAGCGGGCCGATCTTCGAGAACGTCGACCGCGACGACAAGGTCGACCTGTACAAATTCCCCACGCCGCATCTGCACGAGCTGGACGGCGGCCGCTACATCGGCACGGGCGACCTCGTGATCATGCGCGACCCGGACTCCGAGTGGGTGAACTGCGGCACCTACCGCGCGCAGATCCACGACAAGAACACCATCGGCCTGTGGATGTCGCCCGGCAAGCACGGGCGCCAGATCCGCGAGAAGTACTTCAAGCAGGGCAAGCCCTGTCCCGTCGTCATCAGCTGCGGGCAGGACCCGCTGCTCTTCCTCTCCTCGGGCAACGAGGTCGCGTACGGCGTCTCCGAGTTCGCGCACGCGGGCGGCCACCGCGGCATCCCGTTCGAGACGGTGAAGAGCGAGCTCTTCGGCCTGCCGATGCCCGCGAACGCCGAGATCGTGCTCGAGGGCGAGATCCTGCCCGACGATCTGCGCCAGGAAGGCCCGTTCGGCGAGTGGACCGGCTACTACGCGAGCTCGGTGCGTCCCGACAACGTCGTGCGCATCAAGCGCGTCTACCACCGCAACTCGCCCATCATGACGATGGCGCGCCCGGGGCGCGCGCCCTCCGACTACTCGCTCTCGAAGTGCGTGATGAAGGCGGCGATGATCTGGGACCAGGTCGAGAAGGCGGGCCTCGCCGGCGTGCAGGGCGTGTGGTGCCACGAGGCGGGCGGCGGGCGCCTCTTCAACATCATCTCGATCAAGCAGGCGTACGCGGGGCACGCGAAGCAGGCGGGCCTGCTCGCCGCGGGCTGCCACGCCGGCAACTACATCGGCCGCTGGGTGATCGTCGTCGACGAGGACATCGATCCCACGTCGAACATGGACATCCTGTGGGCGATGGCGACGCGCTGCGACGTCGCCGAGGACATCGATTTCATCCGCCGCGCGTGGAGCGGGCCCCTCGACCCGCGCAAGGCGAAGGCCGCGAACTTCAACTCGCGCGCGCTCGTCATCGCGTGCAAGCCGTTCGAGACCATGGCCGACTTTCCGCCGACCGTGGGCTCGAGCCCCGAGCTGCACGCGAAGATCGCGAAGAAGTGGGGACACTTGCTGAAGAAGCGCTGAGCCGGGCGCGAGGAGGTGGAGATGGCCGCCGAGATCAGCATCGTCAATCCCGACGGGCTCGGGAAGCCGCTCGGGCAGTACTCCCAGCTCACGCGCGTCAAGGGCGCCGCCGAGATCGTCTTCATCGCCGGCCAGCTCGCCACCGACCGCGCCGGCGGCGTCGTCGGCGCCGACGACTTCGACGCGCAGTGCGCGCAGGTCTTCGCCAACGTCGGCGCCGCGCTCGCCGCGGTCGGCGGCGGCTGGAAGAACGTCGTTCAGTTCACCACCTACCTCGTGCACTCGCAGGACGTGCCGAAGTTCATGGCGTTCCGCAAGCGCGAGTTCCCGCGCATGTTCGCCGACGGCGCCTACCCGCCGAACACGCTGCTGATGGTCGACCGCCTGGTGCAGGAGCCGTTCCTGGTCGAGGTGCAGACCGTCGCCGCGCTCTAGATCCGAAGCCCCGTCCGGGCTAAGGCGCCTCTCCGGCCACGCGGCGCGCGCGCCACTGCAGCGCCACCGCGCACGCGGCCGACGCGACCCCGATCGCGCACACCGCGAGCCAGCCGGCCTGCGCGAGCGCCATGCTGCCGAGGAAGGCGCCGGTCGCGTTCCCGCCCCAGACGTGCGCGGCGAAGATGGTGTTGAAGCGGCTGCGCGCGTCGGGCACCTGCGAGTTGATCAGCGTCTGGTTCGCGACCATCGCGGAGCGCAGGCCGCTGTCGAGCAGGATCGCGCCCGCGACCACCGCGCCGACCCACGCCGCGGCGAATCCGAAGGCGACGAACGCCGCGAGCACCAGGCCGCAGCCCGTCGTCACCACGGGCACCACGCCGCGCCGGTCCATCCAGCGGCCCGCCGGGCGCGCGATGAAGATCCCCGCCGATCCGGGGATCGCCATCAGGCCGATCTGCGCGGGACCGAGCCCGTGCAGCGAGATCAGCATCGGCGCGAGCGTCGCCCAGAACCCGCCGTAGCAGATCCCGAGCAGGTACTGCGTCGC
>Ga0070741_10019802_pt1 | contig 10709 bp, 6 predicted proteins | sample Coa_R1_4_FD_66440 | JGI IMG/M metagenome (GOLD analysis project Ga0070741, IMG submission 66440) | Surface soil microbial communities from Centralia Pennsylvania, which are recovering from an underground coalmine fire - Coalmine... | ecosystem: Environmental > Terrestrial > Soil > Unclassified ... | reverse complement strand
GGCCGGCATCGCCGCGCGTATGAATTTCGCGGCTTCGATTGCATCCGGTCAGTTTCCTGGAGTTGAAATCGATCCTTTGCACTGGAAGGGCATGGACGACGCGGCGATCGCACGGGCCTTGTTGGGGCGAGAGGCATCAAAGCAGACGCTCGATGCGATCAGGGCGGGTCTCGGAGGCAAAGATCCATCGCCACCGGTAATTGCGTCCTTGGTGCTGGCTTCGCCCGATTTCGAAAGGAGATAAATGGCCTATGTTGACGCGACGAATTTTTCTCCGCGGGTCGGCGATTGTGCTGGCGGGCATGGGTCAGGCGCCCCTTTGGCTCGCTCGCGCCGCTGCGACCGAAAGCAGGAAACGCAAGACGTTGGTCGCGATTTTCATGCGCGGCGCGGCCGATGGCTTGAATATCGTTGTGCCGTTCGGCGACCCCAAGTACCGCGAGCTGCGGCCAACTCTCGGCCTGCAGGCGCCACGATTGGGAGACGATAACAACGCCAATGGTCCATTTGGCAATGTGGTCGACCTCGATGGCAAGTTCGGGTTAAATGCGGGCTTACGGCCTTTGAAGGCCCTGTGGGACAAGAAACAGCTGGCGATTGTGGAGGCCACCGGATCGCCCGATCCCTCGCGCTCGCACTTCGAGGCGCAGGATTATATGGAGTCCGGGACGCCAGGCAAGACGGGGAATGGCTGGCTGAATCGGGCGCTCCCGGATGACGGGCCGGATGCTTCACCCTTACGAGCTGTGGCGTTATCGAAGCGGCTGCCGCGATCGCTGCGCGGCGAACACGAGGCGATCGCCCTCGGCAACACCCAGGAGTTCAATATTTCGGATCAGGACCGGCTGGCGATTCTCAAGAATATGTATTCGCTCACTCCGGACCAGGCGCTCCGCCGGACCGCTAAGGATGCCTTCGAAGCCATGAAGATCCTGCAGTCCATGGGCAAGGAACAGCCGATGAATCCGGAAGAGCGATCGGTGTCCTTTGTTGGGGCCGGCGGTCCGGTGCGAAACAATCGGGCCACTTATCCGGCAGGCGGGGAGCTGGGTAGAAATTTGCAGCAACTCGCGCGGCTGATTAAGTCCGACGCGGGCGTGGAAGCGGCGTTCGCGGAAGTCGACGGTTGGGACCATCATCAAAACGAGAATGGGCAGCTTGGGAATCTGCTCAATCAGTTTTCTAATGCCATCGCGGCATTCAGCGAGGATCTGGGAGATCGGATGGAAGATGTTGTCATTGTGACGATGTCTGAGTTCGGCCGGACCGTGGAAGAGAACGGCGCCGGCGGTACCGATCACGGCCACGGGAGCATGATGATGGTCCTGGGTGGTCCGGTGCAAGGCGGAAAGATTTACGGCCAGTGGCCAGGGCTAGAAAAAGAGCAGTTGTTCGAAGGCCGCGATCTCGCAGTAACTACTGATTTCCGCACAGTCCTTGGCGAACTCGTGCGCGGACACCTTGGACAGAACGACTTGAGTTCAGTCTTTCCCGGATTCACGCCCGGCGCTCCCCTTGGGCTGTTGCGCTCGTAGTCTGTCTCGCAGAAGAGAAGGCGGCGTTCTTGCGATCGGCCGTTGATCGCCCGTATAGCGTTGCTTACGACGGCTTACTTGGGTCATGGTAACTACCGGCCGTACTAATTCCTCGCGGCAATTTAGAACTGTTACTGTGGTCTGGGCCAAAAAGTCGCTCCGATTTCATATGGGCGTGATATAGTCAAAACCCCTCCGCAGTTCTGCACGATACCGATCAACGCGGAGCATTCTCACCACGGCAAAATGAGCCGGGTCGACAAACAGGAGCGAAACATGTACGAGCGACAAACAGAGGAAAAGTTCGATCGCACTCCCGGGACCTCCAGGAGCGGGCAGGTCGCAGCAACAATCGGGACATGCGCGTTATTGATCTTGGGGAGCAGCCTTCCAGCGGCGGCCGCCACCCTCTGCGTCAACTTAGGCGGTAAGGGCGGTTGTTTCTCCTCCATCGGAGCGGCCGTGACCGCGGCCAAGCCCGGCGACGTCATCAACGTCGCGCACGGAACTTACAAAGAAGATGTCAGCATTGGCAAGTCGCTTTCTCTGATCGGTGGCGGCGACGACGGCGACGACGGGCCAATCATCGATGCCACCGGCCAACTAAACGGCATCACGATCAACAAGGCCAGCGACGTGGTCGTATCTGGATTTATCGTGGAGAACGCGGAGACGGCGGGAATCTGGATTACCAATTCTTCGTTCGTCACCATCTCCCGGAATAGGGTCCAGGACAACGATAAAGGAGTTGTCCCGGGTACGCCCGACACGTGCCCCAGCCTGAAGGGAACGCCGTTTGCATCCGGCGAAAATCTGGATTGCGGGGAAGGCGTATTTCTGAGCGCCGTCGATCACTCCATCCTGGCGAACAACACGATCACCAGAAATGCGGGCGGGATCCTGATGACGGACGATACCGGGCCTTCCCACGATAACCTGATTACGGGTAACTCGGTCGTGAGGAATACCGAGCTTGACTGCGGAATCACGCTCCCTTCCCACAGCGGAGCCGGCGTGTTTCATAACACGGTGTCGGGGAATGATTCCTCCTACAACGGCGGACCCGGGGTCGGAATCTTTGCTCCCGGACCGGGCTCGAAGGCCTTCGCCAACGTCATCGTGAATAACACCTTGCGGGGCAATGGTCTGCCTGGTGTGACCATGCACAATCACGCCGCGCCCGGCGTGGGTCCGGTCCCGCCCGGCGCGCCGGAGCCGGTTTTCAATGACAACATCATCCTGGGCAACGACATCTCGGATAACGCGAAGGATACCGGCGATGCGGCCACCGGTGGTCCGACCGGAATCAACATCTATAGCGTGGGGCCGATGACGGGCACGATCATTTCTCAAAACGTGATTCGTCAGGAGTCTTTTGACATCGTGATCAAGATTCCGGCGGCGGCCGTTCCAGCTGTGCAAATTCATCTGAATAACATCACGGACAACACCGATGTCGGTCTCATGAACGCCGGCGCCGCGCAGGTCGACGCAACCGAGAACTGGTGGGGTTGTTCCGGCGGCCCGGGCGCCAAAGGGTGCGCCGGCATTACAGGAACCGGTCCGGTCTTGTTCACGCCCTGGCTGACCCGCCCGTTCCAGGCTGGCGGCGACCACTAGCCACAGTGGGGCGGACCGCCGTTCCGCGCGGGACGGCCTCGTCCCGCCGCTCGTCTGAGCATGTGCCGGCGGGTCCGGGGAAGACCGACGCGCGGCCGCCCGCCCCACCCCTACAATTCCTCGCGCTGCGTCCCAAGATACCGGCTCGCCAGAGCCGATTCGGCAATCGCGATTGCGAACAGCGCCAGCATCACGTACCACCAGAGACTCTGCGGAACCTTATTCGGCGCGCCCGCTCCGGCCGCCGTCCCGGCTTCCTGTGATGACGCGCCGCCTTTGCCCTGCCACAACGCGAGCACATCATCGGGGATCACCTCGAGGCTCGATTCCCTGGGATCGGGGTTGACGCCGATTTCGTTCTGCCGGCCATTGGCGAGCCGGAGCTGGTAATATCCCGCCTCGGTGAGTTGGAACGATTGCGCGGAGGCAGCTTCACCCAAGGTAAGCGGGCGCTTTCCCTCGGGATCCGTGACCTCCACTCCCTGTGCCTGTTCCTTTGCATTGCGCAGCTCCAGGTACGCATCCACCGGCCGCGCGCCGCCCTGGCGCTCGCTGCCCGCCAGATAGCGCGCGGTCTGCTCGATGAACGGCACGAACGCGGGATGCAGCGGAAAATCGTTGGTGAGGTTGTCGAGCCCCGAGGTGAGCAGCACCACCCGGCCCTCGCCGATCCGTTTCTCCAGCAGCAGCGGCGTCTGGTCGCCCAGCCTCGCGATCACACGGGCGTCGCCCGGTTCGATGTTCAGCGCATAGAAAAACTTCACGTCCGCCCAGCCATCGGCTTTCGCAACTCCTGGGAAGGACGCGTCGCTCGATCCGACCGCCATGTAACGGCCGGGAACCCGGCTGTAATCGCGAGTCTCGATGATGTGCGCGTCGAAAATCGGAATTCGCGAGCCCCCGCCCGCCGACGTGCCGGCAGCAACCAGCAGGCTGCCGCCCGCGCGCACATACCCGGTGAGTGCGTTTTGCAGGAGCGGAGGCAGCGTGTTGAGATCCGCCAGAATAATGAACGCGTAATTCGACAGTTGCCGGTCGGCGGCCTCGTTGACGTTGATCGATTCAACGAGAAACGCCGACTGCGCGGCCGCCGAAAGGGCCGCCCCGACATAGAGTGTCGAGCGGTTGTCGCCGTAGTTATGAACCAACAAAGCCTTTTGCGGGTCGGAGCGCTCCACCGCAAAACGCCGCAGATTGTCGTTCGGAAAGGCGTCGGCATCCTCGATCTTCACCTCGCAGCGGCTGAAACCGTAGGGCACTTCCAGCGCCGGAAACTCCACCGTGGCCCTTCCGTTTGCCGGCACCGCCACGGACTTGGTGGCCGTGGTCTTGCCGTTCACCACCAGCGATATGCTGCGTTTGGCGGCAGAGGTGCCGTAGCCGGCAATCACCGCCTGTACGCGAACTGGCTTTGCGTCCTTCCCCCAGACCTGTCCCGGGGCATCCACCGATTCCACCGTCCAGTTCGGTTGCGGCTGCGTCACCACCGCGTGCGGCACCAGCCGGACATTGTCCGGCAGCGCCATATCGGAGAAAGTGCCGGCCAGTTCGCTCCGCTGCATGTCGCTGAACACATGAAGCTCGACCGGCGTATGGACCGTCTCGGCCATGGCTCGGACGTTGCGCGCCAGTTCGCCGAAATTCCCATGGCCGTCGCCCGGTTGAATGGCCTGCACCGCGGCCCGCAATGCCGATTGATCTTCGATCGGTTGCGTCATGAGGTGCAGTTGCGCGCCAAATGCCGCCACCTGTCCCCGCGCCGCGCCCTTTCCCGCCAGAACCCTCAGGGCCGCATTTTTCGCATCGGCCAGCCGCGTCCCGGCTCGCATGCTGAACGAATTGTCGATCACCAGCAGCACCACCCGGCTGCTCGACAGCGCCGCCGCGTTTCGGTAGATGAACGGATTGGCGAAAGCCAGGACCAGCAACACCAGCACCAGCAGCCGGAGCGACAGCAGCAGGAGATAGCGAAGCCGGTGATGTCGCGTCGAGCTCTTGATATGCGACTCGAAGAACATCAGCGAGCTCCACGGCCTCGGCGTCGTGGTGAGCCGCTTCAACAGATGCAGGTAGAGCGGCAGCGCGACCCCCGCCAGCCCTGCCAGAAACCATGGTGTGAAAAGTCCCATCTTAGTGGCGCGGCCCCCCTGGTCCCCGCGCTTTCCCCTGGACCCGCGGCGCTTGTCTGCCCGGCATCACACAATCCCCCACTTCCGCCGCAGCCACCACTCGGAAAAACGCAGCAGCGCCAGCACCAGGAACACCAGCGGCAGATTCCACAAATCCCGGGTCTCGCGCAGCGTCACGCCGGCTTCCGAAAACGGAATGCGTCCCGCGAGCTTGCTCAGATCTCCGGGTTTCCAATACTGTCCGCCGGTCTGCGTGGCGAGCCGTTCGAGCAGGTCGCGATTCTGTTCGGTATGAAAATTTTCCGCCACGCCATCCATCCGCTGGAATGTCAAAACGTCGCGCCCCAATTCCTTGACTTTGCCCGTGGCCGCGTCCGCTCGCTGCGCCGTCACCTCGGTCAGGTAGGCGCCCGTTTTTTGAGCGGACCACGTGCCCTGGAACCGGCCTGGATTCTCCGGCACCGGCGTCATCTCGATCAGCGCGCTGATACCGCTCGGCCCCAGGATATGCGCTTCCACTCGCGCACTCGGAGCGGGGTTGTATTCATCGTCGCGGACGTCGGCGGTGAGCGTCACTGTGCCGTTGTCGAGCAGCACCTGAGCGGGGATCGACGCCGCGACATGCCCCGGCGTATCCGATACCACCCATCGCAGCAGCTGCTGCCAGAACAAATCGTGCGCCGTGTCGCCGAGTGGCGAACTCATCTGCCACCGCCAACTGCCGCCCGTAGCCAGAATCGCCGTGCGCCCGCGGCCGAAGCTCTCGGTCGTCAGTAGCGGCAATTTGCGCCCTTCGGGCGTAATCATGTTGGCAAGAACTTCCGCCCCCGGCTTCGGCGTGCCCGGATCTTCGTAGTCCATCAGGTACGGCAGCTTCTTCCACTTCGCGGCGTTCGCGGCCGAGTCGTCTACCAGCCGCGTGATGATGTTGTCGACGCCTGCGGGCGCCAGCTCCGCGGTCGTATGCGTGGTGCCGTTCTTCGGGTCGGCCTCTCGGTGAAACGTGCCCGATTGCTGCGGCAGCGTTGTCGGGAACAGGTCGATCAGCTTCGACGCGTTCCACCCGCCGTCCGCCAGCGCGAATTGACCGCCGAGCAGCAGCAGGCCGCCGCCGCGCCGATCCACAAACTCGTGAATGAGTTCCTGTTGGTTGGCCGTGAAATATCCCGCTTCTACCGAACCGATGATCAATCCCTGGTATCCGAAAAGATCTTCTGCGCGGGAAGGGAAGCCCTCGGCCAGCTCTTTCGGATCGGAGATCCCCTGGCGGTAAATCTTGTTCTGGCTGGTGCGATCCATGGATACCATCTGCACCATCCGATCGTCCTCTTCCGCCTGCCGGATGAACTTATACTCCCAGCGCGGTTCCCCCTCCATATAAAGGATACGGCGCGGCGCGGCATCCACCGTCACCAGGCGGGTCAAGGTATTGTTCGCAAGGTTCTCCTCGCCCGACACCGGTGCTGCCGCGATTTGCAGCGTGCGCGCCCCGGCGCTGCCGATATTGAACATCAAAGTCTCGGTCTGGAGGTCGCCGTCTTTCCCCAGCGTGATCGGGCGCGATGCCAGAACTTTCCCTTGCCCCGCGCTGACGTCGCGCACCGTGAGAGTAATTCCGGTTCCGGCGTACCCGCGTTGGTGCAAGGTGATCCGCGCGGCGATTCGCGAATCCGCCAGGGCGCGCGGAGCCACCTCCGCATCATCCAGCTCCACGTCGTGTGCGGCTCGCTCGCGTCCGAACCCTACGGTGTGAACGGGAATGTGCCGCGCCCGCAGTGCGCTGATCGCGTCCGCGTCAATCCCGCCGCTATTGTCGCCGCCGTCGCTGAGCAGCACCACAGCCCCAATCGGTAAATCCGAAGTTTCCTCGCTCAGTTGCTTCAGGCTGTCGCCTAGCCGCGTCGAGGGTGCCTTCGCTTCCAGATCCTTGAGGCTATCGATCCGCGCCGGCGCCGCGTCCACCCGGTACAGACGCGTTTGAAAAGACTGCCGAAGGCTGTCCAACACGCCGTTCTGCAAAACCTTCACCGCTTGGCCCTCGCGGGTGACCCCGTCCTCGGCAATGCCCATGCTGCGGGAATCGTCCACCAGCACCGCGATGATGTTTTGTTGCGGCTTCAACTCCGCCACCGTAATCGCGGGTTGCCACAGCAGGACCAGCACCAGCGCCGCAAGCAGCGTTTGCAATCCCCAGATGACCCATGTGCGCCAACCCTGCACGGTGGGCGCGGCTTGCGCCCGCCGCGAGCGGATCAATAATGCCAGTCCAACGGCCGCGGCCACGATCAGCAGCCCCAGCACCCATTTGGGCCATGCGCCCAACAGCGCAAATTGCCCTTGCGCATAAACCGAACGCGGATATTTAAGGAAGAACTCGAACATGGGACTGGGGCCGGCGGCGCACGCGGTGCCTGCCTAGTGGGTCATCGCATACGTAATGTAGTTGAGCACGATCCGAAATGCCAGCCCGGAAAACTTCTCGGGATATTCCGGACTATCCGCCCACTCCCACGCGTCGCCAAGATGCATGTTGGCGCAGATCGCCACCATAATCCGGCCGTGGTCGTTGCGGATGGCGCGCCACTTGGGCACGTAGCCGTCCTTCTCATAAGTCCGTCCCGTGTTGACGTAAACCTCGCTGGGAATCTGGAACTTTTCGTTGATGTCGTACAGCACGTGGTAGATCTCGTCCTGATCCCGCAGATCCTCCACCGGCGCGTCCGGCAACACCTGCCGCATCCCGGCCATGAAGTGCTGCCAGTCATCGGTGCCGTGGAAATCATCCACCATCAGGAATCCACCCTTCAGCAGGTAATCGTGCAGCCGCTTGGCCTGCTCGTCGGTGAAGGTCCAGGTGTTCACATCGACGGCGTAGATCCAGGGATAGTCGAAGACATGATCGCTATCGAGATCGACCACGTTCAGCTGCGAGGGAGAGTTGATGCGCGTCAGACGCCGCAAGGCAATCAGGCAGTCATTATCGGCCTTCGGAAAATCCCGCGACCAGCTGCCGCCATAGGCGCGAAACCCGAAACTGCTGCCCCCGGCATAACTGGAGGTGTATTGCAGCCGGCTCCAATAAAACTCCGACGGCACGTTCGGTCCGTTCGAGTAAGAGTAGCGGCTGAATCTTCCGTACCCTCCGAATTGCAGGGCGAACAACCCGGCTGTCAGCGAAAGCAGAATGAGAAGCGCCGAGAGGAGCCGCAACAGCTTCATACGAAATTACCTCGAATGCCTCTTGCAAGCGTATCAAAAGCGTGGCGGCAGCGGGAAGCGAGCTTGCCCCGTGTCCAAGGTGCCTCCCGCTTGCGCGCATCAGCTTGGCACGCTGAAGAAGAAGGTGGATCCACTCCCGGGTTCGGACTCGACCCAAATGCGACCCCCGTAGCGCTCGACAATTCTTTTGCAGATCGCCAGCCCCATTCCGGTGCCGGCGTATTTGGAATTCGTGTGCAGGCGCTTGAAGATCCCAAAAACGGTTTCCTTGTACTCGGGTGGTACGCCGATGCCATTATCCGCGACGCTGAACACCCACTGTCTTTCAACCAGTCGGGCCGAGACCTCGATCTGTAAGCGGTCGTCTTCCTTGCGATACTTGATGGCATTTCCGATCAGATTCTGAAAGATCTGCGATAAATGACTCTCGTGAACTCTGACGCAAGGCATCTCTGCAATCGAAATCTGGGCATCGCTTTCACGAATCGCGCCGCTTAAGTTTTCAAGCGCGGCTTCGAGGGGCCGCAACGCGTGAACTGGCGCAAGCGGCTCCTCCGGAATGCTCGACGCGTGCGCATACGAGAGCAGGTCATCTAGCAACACATCCATGCGCTTTGCGCTGGATTGGATCAGAGCGAGAAAATCTTGACCGCGCTGGTCGAGCACCGGCTCGTAATTTTTAGCCAGCAGTTCGCTATAAATAGCGATGCTCCGGAGCGGCTCTCTCAAATCGTGACTGGCGGAATGAGCGAATTGCTCCAGATCGGCGTTGGCTTGAACTAACGCCTCCTGACGGCTTCGAATCTCGTATTGCCGCATGCGGGCGCGCAAAGCAGCGCGCGCCGAGCTTTGAACAGTGTCCGGACGCACCGGCCGCTCAATCAGCGTCACGTTGCCCAGTGCCTGGAGCTCTTGCGCTCGACGGTGGTCTTGATGGGTTGGCCTGCCGCTCGACGTCAGGACAATAAAGGGCAGATCCGACCAGGGCGGCTGGGAATCGAGCCACTTGGTGACGGCCTCCATCACTGGTGGGGTGAGCGCCTCCTCGGCGATGATCACCACTCCCGCGCCCTCGCCAAGCAGGCGGAGCAAAGCCGCCGGATCGGGTGCAATCGTCGTCTCGATCGACGTTGCCTCTAACGTTTCCGCCAGAAGCGCCGCATCCCGGCCGACCGGCGCGAGGACGAGAACGCGCATCTCCCGTGCGCTTCGTCGAAACATCTAGTGTCCTGTCCTGTGGGGCGGGCAATCGTGCCCGCAGCCGGATTTCAGCCGGCTGGACCCGCTGTAAAGCGGGTCCGCAGCCTGAAAGGCTGCCCCATATCGGGATCGCTCAAGACCGCCAATGAATAGTTGGGACACCAAACTGATCTCCTGATTCGTAAATCCCTTGATCAATCCGCTCCCATCTCTCACGGAGCCGCGCGCGTCAGCAAGCGGCCTTTAACATCGTCAGCTACTTCGGAGTCACGACACTACGAGTCTTCTTTTTTATCGCCGAGCAACCCGGCCTGCTTACCGCGGTATCGCGGAATTCCGGTGAGCACGCCCTCGAACTCTTGCAGCACCTCGCCTACCTGCATTCCCGCGCTCCCGATCTTCAACTCGCGCAGCGTCCGCTCGTGTGCTCCGCGGCGCTTCTTCACAACCGAGATCGCCTGGCGCACCATCCCCGATGCTTCGAAGAAGCGCAACAGAATTACGGTATCCGCGAGGAAGCTGGCATCTATCGGAGTCTGCATCGCAGCACCCAGCATGCCGTGTTGCGCGATCGTCATCAGGGTCGCTACACCTCTTTGCCCGAGGTACGTAAGCAGTTCGTGCAAGTGGATCAGCAGAAAACGTTCGCTGGGCATGCCATTGAGGTAGCCGTTCAGACTGTCAATGACTACCAGGGTGGCATGGCCGCCTTCGACAACCCGCCGTACGCGGGCGGAAAACTCACCCGGCGATAACTCGCCGATATCGACCTGCACGAGTTCTAACTTCCCCGAGGCGAGATAGGGCTCGAATTTCATGCCGAATCCCACCGAGCGTCGAAGAAAGGTTTCCCGGCTCTCTTCAAATAGATATCCGGCGACCTGCTCACCTCTTTTGAGAGCCGCCAGCATGTAGTGGGAGCACAACGTCGTCTTTCCACAGCCCGCGGGTCCCAAGAGGAGAGTGCTGGATCCGCGATCGAGACCTCCTCCCAAAAGCGCGTCCA
>Ga0070741_10019801_pt1 | contig 10709 bp, 8 predicted proteins | sample Coa_R1_4_FD_66440 | JGI IMG/M metagenome (GOLD analysis project Ga0070741, IMG submission 66440) | Surface soil microbial communities from Centralia Pennsylvania, which are recovering from an underground coalmine fire - Coalmine... | ecosystem: Environmental > Terrestrial > Soil > Unclassified ... | reverse complement strand
TGGTCCGCCCGGCCGACCTCGCGTAGGCCGTCAATAGATTCCGGCCGGCACATGTGCCGGCCGGCCGCCCGGCACATGTGCCGGGCGGGGCCGGGGCGCATGCGCCCCGGCCGTTGCCCACTTATTACTTCCCGGCTACGTCTGACAGGAAGTTCTTCCCAGGCGCTCCCAGGCCGGTCAGGCTGTCATAGCCCTTGAAGGCCTTCAGCGTGTTCGGCCGCTGTGCGCAGTTCCCGGTCCCGTCGCAGTACACCTCGGGGCCAGGGAAGTACAGCTCGCGAACCTGCTCGAAGAAGCCCGGCACTCCGGGCACGATCGCTCTCGCGAAATCGCGCCGGTAGTTGGCCTGTAGGTTCGGCTCGCTCAGGACGTCGAAAATGGCGCCCGGGGTCGTCCGATCCAGCTTGTAGATCGCCGGGTTGAGGAACCCTGTGGGTTGTCCCGCGGTCTGATTTATGTCGGCCACGATTCCCGCCAGCAGCGGCGACGCGAGGCTTGTTCCGCCGTAGCGGGTCTGGCTGTAGTGAACGCCGCTCTTGGAGAACGTCTGGGTGAGCCCGATCAGGAAGCCCGTCCCCGGATCCGCGTCCAGCGAGATGTCCGGCGTGACTCGCATAGGCGGCGAAGTGCCTCCAAATGCCGGCGCGTTGCGCTCCGACAGACTCGTCGGAACGATCCGCTTCTGGTAGTACGGCTGCAGGTACCGGTAGCTGGTATAGCCGCCGCCCACGCCGTCCTCGAGCGCAGGGCCCCACGTGCCGACGGTGCCCTTGGTGCAGCCGGGGAGGATGTTGACCCCGTTGGCGGTGCACTTGAAGGCCCGGCCGGTCGCCCAGCCGAGGTCGCCGATGCGCTGACCCTTCGCATTGATCTTGGTCGTCGTGCCACCGACCGAAGTGGCATACGGGCTTGAGTCGGGGAAGCCCGGCGCCGAGATCCCGGTGAGATCGAAGTTGTCGCCGTCATCCCCGGAGCTGAACTGCATCCCGATGCCGGTCGCGCCGGCCATCAGGAACAGGTTGTTGTTTGCATTCTGCGTGGCGGTGTCGTCGAGGACGTCCCCGGAGGGATCCCCGAATGAGTTACTGACCACGCTGGCGATGTGATTATCGACCGCGTATTGATCGGCCTTGAAGAGGTCCGTGTTCAGGCAGCTCTTCGCGCCCACGTACCTGATCGCAGCGTTGCCCGCCATCCCGTGCACCGACTGGATGTCGATGGCCTGCTCTGTGAGCCAGCCGCTTGCGCCGCAGAGGCTCTGATGGGTGAACGGGAAAGCGTCATGCCGTGTGAGGCCGGCCCGCGAGAACGGGTTGCTCGGATCGTTGCGCTTGAAGTACGTCGTGGAATCGCTGACGATCGTTTTCGAGTCATATGCGTCGACGATCGCGACCTTCCAGCCCTTGCCCATGTTCGCCGACTTCACGCCGTAGGCGGAGCGCAGCTGAGGCGGCTTGTAGCCACAGACCACGTCCGGGACCGTCTTCGGATAGCCGTGTCCGTACGGCGGCTTGAGCGTGGTCGACTTGGCGCCGTAGTAAGCGCCACAGGGCCCGGCAGGGACGAACGCCGGAGGCGGCGCCGGATAGCGCGAGCCGGAGCTGGCGCCGGTTGTGGATCCGGATCCGGGAAGACCGGGTTCACTGAGGCTGCTGGGCCTCTCGACGTACTGGTTGATGCCAAGCGTGCCCAGCACCGTGCCCGTCAATGAAGCCGGAACGGAGAGGTCGCGGGTCGCCAGCTGCACGACGTGGCCGCTGACCCGGTAGCGCCCGAGTCCAGTATTGAACGCGCGCTCCACCTGCGCGGCGGTGCCGGAGGCCGAGATCGTCATGCGGTCCTTGGAGACCGTGCCGACGTGGAACCCCTGGCGGCGCAGCCATTTGCGCGCTTGGGCGACTTGCGCCTTGGTCGGCGAGAAGCGCGCCTCCCACTGGGCCGCGGTCAGGTAGTGACGGTAGCTCGCACTACCGGGCGTGCTGACCGCCTTGAGCAGCGCGACGGCGCCGCTTCTGTTGCGCAGGTTCAGCACGAGTTCAAAGCTTTGAGATGACGACCTGCTGACCGCGCCAACCCGGTGCGCACGCGCCCGGGACGTCGCAGCCGTGCCGCGTAAAGCGGTACGTCCAGAGCTCGCGCTCGCTGCCTGCAACCCGATGGTCGCTATGGCGGCGGCGCAGAGCGCAGCGACCGCTGCCAGCTTCAACGAAGCCTTACCCCACATGCAACTCTCCCTCAATGGTGGACGATTAGAACGGCGGCAATCTACTCCTCAGCGCAAATTTCTGCGCCAGAAGGGGAGATCACGCGCCCATCCGGCGCAACAACTCGAGCGCGCCGGCCTTGGAAAGCGGCTCGTTGAGGTTGCCGCACTTGGGCGATTGCACGCACGACGGGCAGCCCGAGCGGCACGGACACTCACCGATCAGGGTGCGGGCGTCGGCCGACAGCCGCTCGAATTGATCGAATCCCCGCTTGGTCAGGCCGACCCCTCCCGGATGGCCGTCGTAGATGAAGATGGTCGGGCCGCCGGTCTGGGGGTGGGCGTTGGTCGAGAGCCCGCCGATGTCCCACCGGTCGCACATCGCGATCAGGGGAAGGACCGCGATCTGGGCGTGCTCGAGCGCATGCAACGACCCCAGCACGCGCTCCAACGGAAAAGCCTCCCAGCCACGGGATCGGTTGCGGCGCAGAGGCCCTGGCTCGGTGAGACCGTCCAGCTCGTACCAGAGCGCGCGCGTCTGCAGCTCGACAGTCGGCAGCGAAAGCGTGTTGAAGTCGAGCACTTCTTGGTCTGCTAGTCGCTTGCGCTGGTAACCGAGGACTGTCTCCTCGACCACGACCGTGCCGTACGAGAGGGTCACGCCGAGGCCCTCGCGACGATCGAGCAGCCGCTCGATGTAGGTCGCGGTTTCGCGCTTGGCCTGTGTGTAGTAGTCGCCGTCGAACGGCTCGAGCAGAACGCGATGGGCGTGCAGATCGAGCGCGAGCACCTGATAGGAGCGCCCCAGGTGAAGATAGATCGCACCCTCGTGGACGGTGGCGAACGCGCGCGTCGCCTCGATCGTCCCCAGCACCTCTCCCGAGCTTGAGTCGATCAGGGCAAAGGTCTCGGTCGAGGCTGAGCGCAGCGCCACCCGCGCGGCCGGATAGTCGTCGGCACGCCGGGGAACGAAGCCCGTCACTCGCTCGCGCAGGTAGCCGGAACGGGCGAGCTCCTCGGCGTGCGTGCGCCAGCCGCTGCCGAGGATGGAGGCATCGCCAGCTCCCAGCGGAGCCTCGTGGGCCGCACAGAGAAGGTGCCACCCGTAAATCTCGGGACTCTCGGGATCGATGATGGCCGCTTCCACCGCCCGCTCCAAGAACTGGTCGGGATGCCGGCAGAAGAACTGGTCGAGCGCATCCTCGCCGGCGATGTAGACGGCGAGGCCGCGGCCCCGCCGTCCGGCCCGGCCCCACATCTGCTTGAGGCTCGCGACCGTCCCCGGAAAGGTCACGCAGATCGCTGCGTCGAGCTCGCCGATGTCGATGCCAAGCTCGAGGGCGTCAGTCGCGACCACCGCGAGCAGGTCGCCTTCGGTCAGCCGCCGCTGTATCTCCTGTCGTTGGCCTGCGGTGTACCCAGCGCGGTATGGCGCGACCCTCGCGGCGAGGGCGGGCTCGAGCAGGGCGCTGGCGTGGCGGACGATGAGTTCGACCGCCTTGCGCGACTTGATGAAGCAGATCGTCCGGCTCTCGCGCTCCACGAGCTCCGCCAGCAGCTCGGCCGCCTCGTACAGGGGCGAGCCTCTGAGTCCAAGCTCTTCGTCGGTCAACGGGGGATTCCACATGGCGACGCGGCGGGCGGGCTGCGGCGCCGCGTCGTTTTCGATCAGCGCGAAGTCCTCGAGGCCGGTCAGCCGCTCCGCGAGCTCAAGCGGGTTGGCGATCGTGGCGCTCGCGAGCAGGAAGCGGGGATTAGAGCCGTGCAAGGCCGCGGCCCGTCGCAGCCTCCTGAGCACGTTGGCCACGTGGGATCCGAACACGCCTCGGTATGTGTGAGCTTCGTCGACGACCACGAAGCGGAGGTCCTGCAGCATCTGCGCCCAGGCGTGATGGTGGGGGAGGATGCCGACGTGAAGCATGTCGGGATTGGTCAACACCACGTTTGCGCGCCTGCGGATCGCGGCTCGTTGCGAGCGGGGCGTGTCGCCGTCGTAGATCGCGGGCCGCACCGTTTTGTGAAGGCCAAACGCGCTCAGGGCGCGGGCCTGGTCCTGCGCGAGCGCCTTTGTCGGGTACAGGTAGAGCGCTCGCGCCGCGGGATCGCGTGACAGAAGCTCCAGCGTCGGCAACTGAAAACACAGGGACTTCCCCGAGGCCGTCCCGGTGGTTATCACGACGGGACGCTCGAGGGCCTCTGCGAGGGCCGCTGCCTGGTGCTCGTAGAGCGCCTCGATCCCGACTTGCTCGAGTCCCTGCTTGACCTCGTCAGTGAGCCCCAATGGGATCGGCGCCAACTCCGCCGATCGCGCCTGCCGGAGGGATTCGTGAATCAGTCGCTCGTCGGCGCGACCGGCATCGAGCAACTCGCTCCAGGGCTCCGTTTGGCGTGTCGCGCTCACTGGGATCAGTATGGTCGCGCCCGCGGTGCGTTGCATGTACGTGGATCTCGACGGAACGCTGCTTGGGCCCGGCGGGTCGCTGATGCGAGACGGCGATGGTCGCTTCGTGCTTGACGGCGTTCGGGCGCTTCAGGCGTGCGACCGTGCCGGGGTCGAGGTGGTGATCTACTCCGGCCGGCGCCAGCACACCGTTTTCGAGGACTCACGGATGCTCGGTCTTCCCTCCTACATCTTCGAGGTCGGCTGCGGACTCGTCATCGACGGAGAGCTCGAATGGCTCACGGATGGGATCGTGCCCTCGCAGGAGAAGGGGACGATCTTTGAGCAGATCGATGCGTCGGGCGCCCCGGCGCTCCTGCTCGAGCACAATGCCGGCCGGCTCGAGTACCACACTCCCTGGTCTCGCCAGCGAGACGTCTCACATCTGTTCCGCGGGCTCGTCGATCTCGATTCGGTCCACGCGTTGCTCGAACAGGAGGGACTGGGTTGGCTGCGGTTGCTCGACAACGGCGTGGTGCACGAGCACATGGCACCGCTGACCAGCGGCCAGGCCGAGGCGGCCATCGAGCGCAGGAGCGGCCTGCGGCGGGACCTGGTCACGGTGCGGGCGTACCACCTCATCCCAGCGGTCGCGTCGAAGGCTCGCGCGGTCGCCCGCCACATGCAGGCTCGGGGCTATGCGCCCGCGGACTGCATCGCGGTCGGCGACTCGCGCGAGGATCTGGGCGCCAGTGAGGCCGTGGGCACCTTCTGGCTGGTATCCAACGCACTGGAGCGCGACCCGTCGCTCTCAGCCGCGCTCGGCCCGCGGGTGCGCGCCGCGTCGGGCGCGTACGGTGCGGGCGTTTATGAGGCTGTGGTGACGACCCTGGCGGAGGGTCGGTAAGGCGCTTCTAGCGCGTGGCTAAGGGCCCTGGCGGTCGCCGAGGCCGCTGCGCAGGCGGCAGGTCGCCGAGGCCCCCCGCAGGCGGCACAAACTGACCAAACCCCGCTCCCGCGGGGAAGTGGGGTCGTTTTCGTTTGCCTGAGGGCCTCTTTTGACCAAACCCTCGTCGCAGAAAGCAAGTACGGCTAGTTTTGAGCGCCCGAGGCGTTGGGCCGCGGACGGAGGGTCGCTAAGCGGCCTGGCGGGGGGTCGCTAAGAGAGCTCTACGTCGTCGGGCGTTTGCTCGACGTCATCCGCGTCGGAGACCGCCCACCCCAGCCGTTCCACCAGCTGGTCGGCGAAATGGCGGCTCTCGAAATCCGAGACGGTCACGCGCTCGCGCAGCAGAACGGCTTCCTCGGTGCTTTGCCCCGGTGGCTTGGCGGTCACGATGATCTGCGGCATTGTCTCTCTCCTTCCAATTTCAGTGCTGCCCATCAACGTGGCAACTCCCCCTTCAGCTCGAGTAAAAATCCCGTGATTGATTGATCACAGTTCGCTTCACGGGGTCGGCGTTGCGAGGATCAGGGCCAGAGCACGAAGTAGCTATTGGGACCTGTAGGTGGCGGTCGCGGTCACGGTAGTCGGCTCATCCGGCGACTCGCGACCTCGCCGTGAAAATGGTCTCTGGATCCACGCCCGAAACCGCTGCCACCATCCGGGTCTCATCGCGGGGCGCCAACGCGCAGGTGGCGGGACCGTCGTGCGGACCACTGCCATCCACTCCTCGAGGGGGAGTTCTCCCGCGATCAGGCGGCCGAGGGCGGCGGTGACGGGCGCCTCGACTCCAGCTTGGTCGAGCGCTCGCGCGAGCAGCGGCACGGTCTCGAGTGACTCAACGGCCTGGCCCACTCGTGCCGGGATGTCGCTCGCCGGCACTCCCTGCGCGAGCAGTTCGCCGGCGCGCCGGTTGCGGCTCTGCGGGGCGAGCGCCGTCGCTACCAAGTCTCCCGTGCCTGCCAGGCCGATCACCGATTCGGGCCTCGCGCCAAGTGTCTCGGCCCAACGCCACATCTCGGCGAAGATGTGTCCGGCGGCCGCGCCCGCCGCATTCAGCCCCTGGGCCTCGGTCGCTCCGGAGGCGAGCGCGGCAGCATTTTTTGCAACGCCCGCCAGCTCGACCCCGATGGGGTCATTTGACTCTTCACACACCACGCCCGCGCGGATGAACACGCCCGCGAGCGCCGTCGCGAGTGCCTCCTCGGTCGACGCCGCGACCAAGCCCGCTCCCTCACTAACGGTCTCCCGCGCGTGTGCGGGCCCACCCACACACGCGACGCGGCTGGCGCCGAAGCGGCGGATCAGAATTGCGGTTGGGGGGGTCCCGTCAGGCGGGACCAGACCCTTGGCGAGCGATACGACGGCCGCGGATTCCGAGAGCCCCCCGTGGTCGAGCGTCGCGACGACCTCACTGACCGCGCTCGAGGGTACGCCCAACAGCACGTAGTCGGCGCGCGCGACGCCGTTGCTCGCCGGCTCGACTCGGAGCTCGCGCGGGAATGCGACCTCGGGCAGGTAGGCGCGGTTCTCGCGGTCCTCGACGAGCCGTTCGGCCTGCTCGGTCGTCCGCGTCTGAAGCGTGGTGCGAAGCCCGCCGCGGGCCAGAAGCACGGCCACGGCCGTCCCGAACGAGCCCGCCCCGATCACTACCGCGCGCCGCGTACCGGGTGCAGGAAGGTGAATTGATCGCCGCGGTGCCGGAGGCATCTGCGCGAGCCTACCCGCGGATGGGGTACGAACCGCGCCTTTGCGGGCGGTTAGGCCGCGCCGCGGGTACGAGCCGGTGAGGAGGCGGCTGCCTGGTCCTCGCGAACGACGGCCTCGGCGAGGGCGCTCGCCGCCTGCTCGATCTCTCCGAAAGCATCGGCGACGTCGGCCGCGCTCGTGCCGGTGATCGCGCGATTGAGTGCCGCCACCGCTGCGTCGAATCGGTCCCACAACTCGCGCGGGCCCCTCCTGCCCGTGCCGGGTCGCAGCTCGTACGGCGGTTCAGCACGCTCGGCGCCCGGTACCGGCCGCCACAACAGACCCGCCGCATGGGCGTGCTCCCACGTGACCTGCTCTCGCTCGGCCGCCTGCGCGAGGCCGCTGAGCCGAGCAGCGAAGCCGGCATCCGGCGGGGCCAGCTTGTGCGCCTTCATGGCCTCGGCCCACGCATTACTCGCATGACGAACGGCGCGCATGATGTGGGCGCGCTCGCGATCAAGATCTTCATCGAAGCTCACTAGACGTCCCCCTCTTCATCCGGCCCGGGCTCAGCACGACCAACGGGTTCACCGCCCCAGAAGTCCTCTGCACTCGGGCTGACTTGGCGAGCTGCCGGCGTACCTCGTGATCTATAGCCGCCTTCGACGAGGCGGTCGAAGTCAGAGCGCAGGATCCGCACGCGCCTACCGACGCGCACGGCGGGTAGTGATCCCTGGTCGATCCAATTGCGCACCGTCTGAGGGTTGAGTTTGAGCATCTCGGCTACTTCAGCCACAGTGAGGAAAGATTCTGGGGACGCGGTGTAATCCAATGGTGCCTTCTCTAATTGAGACAAAGTAGAACCAATTCCTAGGTATACTATCGCGCTAGCTGGACGATTCAACACGTGGGTCGAGGAGAAAGGTCTGCAAAGCGATGAGTTCCAAGCGAGGCAAAGACGACCGGGACGATCAACGAGACGAGCAGAGGTCGGGCGACCCTGGCGAAGACAAGGTCATACGCCTGCCCCGAGACTGGCTCGGCCCGCGGGAGGACCTCGTTCCGTTCGGACCGTCCGCCCACCGTCAAAGTAAGGAACCCCGCGAATCTGAGTCCTCACCGGGACAGCCGGACGCGTGGGGTGACGACGCCTCGGCCCGCCCGCCGCTCGAGGAGGTTCCCCCTCCGCCTCTCGACCCGGTCTCCCCGGATGATTTCTGGGGCGAGCGCTCAGCCGCCCTTCAGGGGCCGCTCGATCACGCCGATCGGGAGGCGGCTGTCGGCGACGCATCGGAGCCGACTCTGCGACGGAGGCGAGCGCCTGTGCTGGCGGGGGGCGCGGCAGCAGCCGTCGCGATCGGCATTCTGACCGTGTCGCTGCTCGGACAGTCCCCGTCAGTTCCCGGGAGATCGGGAAGTAACGCGGGCGTAGACAGCGGTGGTGGGAGGGGAACCTTGTGGCCACTGCCGGCACATACGCCTCTTGCCTTGCACCGAACGGGACGGTCCGTCCGCGGATCAACGCGCAAGAAGCCCACCGTTCCACGGCAGGGTGCGGCCGTCGCGGTCAACTACGTGCGCCAGTCCTCCACGTCCCGAACCGGTACGGATGGCGGTGGCGGTGGTAGCGGGACCGGGTCCGGCAGCACGTCGTCTCCGGGCACAAACCCAAGTCCTGAGACCGGCGGTTCGCCGACTCCCTCGAGCGGGACGCCCCCTGCGAGCCCGGCCGGCTCGGCGAACCCGTCGACCGCGAGTGGCAACTCCCGCCACAAGCCGCCCGCGTTCGGATCCGATGGCGCGCTGGGTCCGGGGCACTCGGGCACCGGATAGCGGGTGATCGAGTCCGCGCACAACACACCTTTGTCGGCTGCAAGCACAGGAGGCCTGTGATGCCAAAACGGAGTCAACTCACGCGGCGACTCGTCTCGCTCGCGATCGTGATGTGCACCAGTGCTGTGGCGACCGCCGCCGCCGCACTCGTCGTCGCGCCGGCAGCCGGCGCCGGCACCTTGAGACTGAAGGTGTGTGGGCGATGGAGCGAAAATCAAGGCCCGTTTGCTCCTGGCACGTCCGCGCCGTTTGGTTGGGACGTGCAGTGTGGGCATCACAGGAACGGACTCGAACTCTGGTTTGGTTCCGGCGCAAACCGGGCGAGCCACGGGGCCAGCGCTCAGTGGCTCACCCGCGCACCACGCGGCATCAGGATCAGCCACGGGGCGGTGGTCCATCCCCACTCCCGCAATGTTGGTGATGGGCATGGCTGGGCAGGGGCGTTCTTCTGGCATGGCGGCTCCGTGGCTGTGACAGGGAGTTACAACAAGAAGGGATGCTGCGCACGTCATTTCCGTAGCCGGACATTCGGGTGGCGCATAACTTGCGTCGGTCGGGCGTGTCGGCAGGCGGCGACGCTTGATGTAGGCGGCATCGAGTTGCTGGCCACCGAAAACCGCGCGCCCGCGATCGTTCCGTCGGGTACGACGAACCTATGGTTCCACGCTGGTCAGTGGGTTCGCGGTACGTGGCCGGTGGCCTTCACCGCGCGCGATCCGTCCGGCGCGTGCCGGATCGCGGTCGCCCTAGGCGATGAGAAATTGCCAGGTCCCTCCGATCGCGCCGACGCTGACTCCTGGCAACAATGCCCCAACCGGACTTGGAAGGCAGACGTCGACACGGCGCATGCGCATGGTCCCGGCGGCGCCAGTCAGGGCGCGATGACCCTCAGCATGTCGGCCTCGAACGCAGCGAGGGTGCGCCGCTCACGCACCGAGACCGTCTACGTCGACAACACGCAGCCGTGGGTCAAGATTGCCGGCCGCTCGGATGCTCCGTCGACTGCGGGGACTCAATACCTGAGAGCGACCGCAGGCGGGAGTCCCTCTGGAATTGTCGGCATCTCTTGCCGAGTTGACCGGAGTCGGGCGCATTCGTACTCGGGGTCTTTGGCGCGGGTAGCGGTGAGCGGCCTCGGAACCCACACGATCCGGTGCATGTCTGAGAACCGAGCCGTCGGCTCCGCCGGCAAGCACGGTGTCTCCCGCGTCGCGACTTGGAAGCTGACGATCCGCCGGCCGACCACCATCACTGCTTTGTTCGGACGTTTTGTCCGGCGGCATGTCGTGACGGTCTGGGTTCGTGACCACGGTCACTGGGTGAAGCGAAAGGCGATCATCCCCTCTCACACCGTCTACTCCCGCAGAAAGCGCATCCCCTTCGGCGCCCGCACCAGGATCGGCGGACGGCTGAGTGTGAAGGGCGGCAGAGGCCTGCGAAACCAGGTAGTCGTTGTCAAGACCGCGCCGGATAACGGATCCAAGCACTACAGGCAGGTGGCGCGAGTGAGGACCGGAGCATCCGGGAGATGGCAAGCGACCCTGCCCGCTGGTCCATCGCGGCTGATCGAGGCCGTCTACGCCGGCACCTCGACAGACGAGCCCGGCAGTTCGCCCACGGCAAGAGTCATAGTCCCGGCGAAGGTCCGCGTGCTCCGCCTG
>Ga0070741_10019800_pt1 | contig 10709 bp, 8 predicted proteins | sample Coa_R1_4_FD_66440 | JGI IMG/M metagenome (GOLD analysis project Ga0070741, IMG submission 66440) | Surface soil microbial communities from Centralia Pennsylvania, which are recovering from an underground coalmine fire - Coalmine... | ecosystem: Environmental > Terrestrial > Soil > Unclassified ... | reverse complement strand
AACGGCGCGCTGAACGTCGGCAACCGCGGCATGTGCGAGTTCATCGAGGTCTTCAAGAACGAGACCGAGTACCTCCACGCCATGATCACCGCGACGCAGGAGAAGGTGATCCCCGCGCCCGGCCGTCACGGCATGGTGTACGTCGACACGGTCATCGTCGCGCACTCGAACGAGGCCGAGTGGCAGAAGTTCAAGGCCGACCACACGAACGAAGCCATCCTCGATCGTATCGTGGTCGTGAAGGTGCCCTACAACCTCCGGCTGTCCGAGGAGGTGAAGATCTACCAGAAGATCATCCGGCACTCGGACTTCCGCGCCCACGTCGCACCGCACACGCTCGAGATCGCGTCGATGTTCGCGATCCTCTCGCGCCTCCAGCCGACGTCGAAATGCGACCTCATGACGAAGCTCAAGCTCTACAACGGCGAGGAAGTCGTCGAGAAGGGCAAGACGAAGAAGATCGACGTCAGCGAGCTCCGCGAGGACGCCAAGCGCGAGGGCATGAACGGCATCTCGACGCGCTTCATCATGAAGGCGCTCGACAACGCGCTCTCCGACAACGTCGAGGGGAACTGCATCAACCCGATCAACGTCCGCGAGGCGCTGATCAGCATGGTGAAGGAAGCGGACCTCCCCGACGACACGCGCAAGCAGCACCTCGAGTTCCTGCAGGACGTCCTCCACAAGGAGTACCTGGAGCTCCTCGAGAAGGAGATCACGAAGGCGTTCGTCTACTCGTACCAGGAGCAGGCCGAGGCGCTCTTCCAGAACTACCTCGATCACGCCGAAGCCTTCGTGAACAAGACGAAGGTGAAGGACCGGAACACGAAGGAAGAGCTCCAGCCCGACGAAGGGTTCTTGAAGTCGATCGAGGAGCAGATCGCGATCATCGGCTCGGCAGCCGAAGGATTCCGTCAAGAGGTCATCGCCTACCTCTGGGCGGCGAGCCGGCGCGGCGAGCGCGTGTCGTATCGCTCCTATGAGCCGCTCAAGGAGGCGATCGAGAAGAAGCTGATGACGTCGGTCCGCGACATCAGCCGGATCATCACCAAGGCGCGGACCCGCGACGAGGAGCAGACCGCCAAGTACAACGCGATGGTGAAGAACCTCCTCGACTCGGGCTACTGCGAGAGCTGCGTCGACGTCGTCCTCAAATACGCCGCCAACAACCTCTGGAAGGACTGACGGCTAGGGGCTCGCGCCCATGAGCCGCATCGATTCCATCTTCCGGCCGTTCGCGCCGTCCGACGCGGAGCGGAGTGACCGCTCTGCGGGCGACCGCGCCCGGCACCGCCTGAAGGTCCGCGAGTCGATCCGCGACAACATCGCGGACATCATCGCCGAAGAGTCGATCATCGGTAAGGACCGGGAGAAGGTCATCAAGGTCCCGATCCGCGGCATCCGCGAGTTCAAGTTCGTCTACGGCGAGAACTCCCCCGGCGTCGGCCAGGGGAACGGCGACTCGCAGAGCGGCCAGGTCGTCGGCAAGTCGAAGCAGCAGGGCAAGGGCGAGGACAAGGCCGGCGACCAGGCCGGGTCGGACTACTACGAGACCGACGTCACCCTCGAGGAGCTGATCGACATCATGTTCGAGGACCTGGAGCTCCCGGACCTCGAACGGAAGGCGCTCCGCCAGCTCGAGGCGTACCGGATCGCGAAGCGGAAGGGCTACCGTGCCGTCGGCATCCGCGTCCGCCTCGACAAGCGCCGGACGGCGCGCGAGCGCGTGCGGCGGAAGCTCGCGACGGTCCGCCACGCACGCGCGTCGCTCGAGCCGGCAGCGGAGCTGACGCTCGAGCGGCCGGGAAGCGAGCGTCGCTTCCCCTTCCACGACGACGACCTCGTGTACCGCCACATGACGACCGACGTCCGCAAGGAGTCGAACGCGGTCGTGATCTGCATCATGGACACCTCCGGGTCGATGGACACGATGAAGAAGTACCTCGCCCGGAGCTTCTTCTTCCTGCTCTACCAGTTCATCTGCACGAAGTACCGGAACGTCGAGATCGTCTTCATCGCGCACCATACCGAGGCGAACGAGGTCACCGAGGACGAGTTCTTCCACAAGGGCGAGTCGGGCGGCACGTTCATCTCCTCTGGATTCAACAAGGCGCTCGACATCATCCAGGCCCGGTACCATCCGTCACTCTGGAACATCTACGCGTTCCACTGCTCCGACGGCGACAACTTCGATTCCGACAACCCCGCCGCGTTGAGATCCGCAAAGGAGCTGTCGGAGCTCTGCAACCTGTTCGGCTACGGCGAGATCAAGCCGCTCGGCTCGCGCTACTACGAGAGCTCGATGCTCAACATCTTCCGCCGGCTCGAGGCCGACAACTTCCAGACCGTCCTCATCGAGCGCAAAGAGGACATCTGGCCCTCGTTCAAGGCCTTCCTCGCCCGCGACCGCGGGCGCGACCAGTAGCCCGCCGTGGCCGACTACGCGCTGAACGACCTCGAGTACTGGGACGCGCGCATCCGCGACAAGGTGCAGGAGCTCGGGCTCGACTGCTACCCCCAGGAGTTCGAGATCTGCGACCAGAACCAGATGCTCGGGTACATGGCGTACTCGGGCATGCCGTCGCACTACCCGCACTGGTCGTACGGGAAGTCGTACGAGAAGCTGAAGACGCTCTACGACTACGGCGTCTCCGGGCTGCCGTACGAGATGGTCATCAACTCGAACCCCGCCCTTGCCTACCTCATGCGGGACAACTCGCTGTGCCTCCAGATCCTCACCATCGCGCACGTTTACGGGCACAACGACTTCTTCAAGAACAACTTCACGTTCAAGACGACGCGCGCGGAGTTCACGCTGAGCGCCTTCAAGGCGCACGCCGACCGCGTGCGCCGCTACGCCGACACGCCGAGCATCGGCGTCGACAAGGTCGAGTCGCTGCTCGACGCCGCGCACGCGCTCTCGCTCCAGTGCCGGCGGAATCTCGCGGTCAAGAAGCTCTCCGAGGACGAGGACCGCCAGCGGCTGGTCTCCGCCGCGACGCCGCGGGAGGATCCGTTCCAGCGCATCCACCGTCGTCAGGAAGCCACGGAGCCGGACCTGCGGAAGATTCCGCCGTCGCCGGAGGAGGACGTCCTCCTCTTCATCCGCGACCACAACCCGTACCTCGCGGAGTGGGAGAAGGACCTCCTCACGATCGTCCACGAGCAGGCGCAGTACTTCATCCCCCAGATCGAGACGAAGATCATGAACGAGGGCTGGGCCTCGTTCTTCCACAAGCGCATCCTCGACTCGCTCGAGCTGCCGCAGTCCGTGCACCTCGAGTTCATCGTCCGCCACAACCAGGTGATCCGCCCGATCCCGGGCGGCCTCAATCCGTACCACCTCGGCATCCGGATGTGGGAGGACATCGAGCGCCGCGGCAACGATCCGACGCCCGACGAGCGCGAGAACCTGCCGCCGGGCAAGACGGGCCGCGACCTGCTCTTCGAAACGCGCGAGGTCGACCGCGACGTGTCCTTCATCCGTCGCTGGCTCACCGAGGACCTGATGCGCGAGCTCGACCTCTTCCGCTACGAGCCGAAGGGCGACGACCTCGTCATCAGCGACGTCTCCGACGACGACGGCTGGCGCCAGGTGAAGGAGACGCTCATCAAGAACGTCGGGATGGGCGGCATCCCGGTGATCCGCGTCGAGGACGCCGACTACAACCACAACCGGACCCTCTTCCTGATGCACGCGCACGACGGACGCGACCTGCAGCTCGAGTACGCGGAGAAGACGCTCGGCTACGTCCACCGGCTGTGGGGCCGCGACGTGACGCTCGAGACGGTCGTGAACGGCAAGCGGACGTTCCTCACCTTCGGCGAGCGCGGCTTTTCGGCGAAGGCCGCGAAGTAGCCGGCCTCGCGTGCCCCGGGTCCTTCCCCCGGTGGCTCGGCTGCGTCGCGCTGTCTATAATCGGCGGGCATGCCGATCTACGAGTACCGGTGCGGCGGGTGCGGGAAGAAGGTGACGGTGCTGACGCTCCGGGTGAGCGAGCAGCCGGACGAGGTGTGCGACAAGTGCGGCAGCCGGAAGCTCAGCCGGCTCATGTCGCGCTTTGCGCTGCTGCGCTCGGATGATGCGCGGCTCGACGGCCTCGCCGACCCGTCGTCCCTCGGCGGCCTCGACGAGAACGATCCCAAGAGCATGGCGCGCTGGATGCGGAAGATGGGCAAGGAGCTCGGCGAGGACGCGGGGGACGACTTCGACGAGATGGTCGACGAGATGGAAGCCGGCGGCGACGGCGACGACGGCGGCGGCGACGACGACGGCGGGCCGGCGGGCGGCGAGGACGACCTCTAGTTGGCGAGCGGCGGGAAAGCGCGGCCCGAGACGCCGCCGGGTCCCGCGCGCCCCGTCTGGACGGACGTGCTGGCGAGCATCGAGGACGGGGTCGTCGTGATCGACGCCGCCGGCTGCGTAGCGGACCTGAATCCGGCGGCGGAGGAGCTCGTCGGCGTCTCCGCGCAGCATGCCGTCGGGTTGCCGGTCGCGGCGATGTTCACCCACGACCGTGGCGGCCCCGGACTCCGCGGCTCCGAGTGCGGCGCGTTCCTCTGGCCCGCGGAGCTCGTGCAGGGCACGATCCACGAGGGCGTCGCGCGCCGCCGCGCCGAAGGCCTGGTCGCGTCGCGCGGCGGGACGCTCGAGGTGAGCGCCGCCTGCGCGCCGGTCCACGACGCCAACGGCGGCCTCGCCGGCGCGGTCCTCGTGCTGCGGGACCTCACCCTCCAGCGGACGCTCGAAGCGACCGGCCGCCGCGTCGAGCGGCTCTCCGCGCTCGGCACGGTCGCGCTCGGGCTGGCGCACGAGATCCGGAATCCGCTCGGCGGGATCAAGGGCGCGGCACAGCTCCTCCGCGGCGCGCTCACGGACCCGGGACAGGTGCGCTGCACCGACATCATCATCCGCGAGGTCGAGCGCCTCGACGGGCTGGTCGAGCAGCTCCGCGAGCTGACGACGCCGCCGACGCTGAAGCTCGAGGCCGTCAACATCCATCGCGTGCTGAACGACGTCCTGGCGCTCCAGCGCCAGACGCCGGTGTGGCAGAGCATCGCGGTGCGGGCGGAATTCGACCCGAGCCTGCCGCCCGTCCGCGGCGACCGGGCGGCTCTCGTCCAGGTCTTCCTGAACCTGGTGAAGAACGCGGTCGAGGCGATGGGCGGCGCCGGGCAGCTCGTCGTCTCGACGCGGATCGAGACCCGCTTCCACATCCGGCGCGTGCACGGCCGGGGCCACTTCCTGTCCGTCGCGATCGAGGACGGCGGCCCCGGCATCTCCGAGGAGGACCAGGCCCGCCTCTTCTCGCCGTTCTTCACCACCAAGACGACCGGAACGGGCCTCGGGCTCGCGCTCTGCCACCGGATCGTCGCCGAGCACGGAGGCACGATCGGCTACGAGCCGGGCACGCGCGGCGGTGCCCGCTTCCGCGTGACGCTCCCCGTGGGCGAGGACGATGTCGGCGACGGCGGACGATAAGGCACCCGTCACGGGCTCGATCCTCGTCGCCGACGACGAGGAATCGATCCGCTGGGTCCTCGAGCGCGCCTGCGCGCAGCACGGCCACACCGTGCAGACGGTCGGGAGCGGCAGCGAGGCGCTCGCCGCGCTCCGCCAGGGGAGCTTCGACGTCGCCCTCGTCGACATCAAGATGCCGGACCTTTCCGGGCTCGACGTCCTGACGCGCGCGCGCGAGGCCGGCGTCGATACGCTCCTCATCATCATGACCGCACAGAACACGATGGCGAACGCCATCGAGGCGACGAAGCGCGGCGCATACGACTACCTGACGAAGCCCTTCGACCTGGACGAGGTCGCGCTCCTCGTCGCGCGCGCGATGGACCTCCGCCGCCTGACGCGCGACCTCGAGCGGCTCCGCGGCGAGCTGCGCCAACGCGACGAGCTCGTCGTCGGCCGGACCCCGGCGATGCAGGAGCTCTACAAGCTCATCGGCCGCGTCGCGACGACGGACGCGACCGTTCTCATCCAGGGCGAGACCGGCACGGGCAAGGAGCTGGTCGCGCGGACGGTCCATTACCACTCCGGGCGCCGCGGCCCGTTCGTCGCGCTCAATTGCTCGGCAATCCCGAACGAGCTGCTCGAGAGCGAGCTCTTCGGCTACGAGCGCGGCGCGTTCACCGGGGCCGTCGAGCGCCGGATCGGCAAGTTCGAGGCGGCCGCGGGCGGAACGCTCTTCCTGGACGAGATCGCCGACATGCCGTTGCCGCTCCAGGCGAAGCTCCTCCGCGTGCTTCAGGAGCGTGAGTTCACGCGCGTCGGCGGCCGCGATGCGATCCGCGCCGACGTTCGCATCATCGCCGCGTCGAACCAGGACCTCGAATCGGCCGCCCGCGCCGGGCGCTTCCGCGAGGACCTCTTCTTCCGGCTGAACGTCGTGCCCCTCCTCGTGCCGCCCCTCCGCGAGCGGCGCGGCGACATCCCGGACCTGATCGACTTCTTCGTCGACAAGGTGAACCGCCAGATCGGCACGGCGATCGTCGGCGTCAGCGACGAGGCGCGCGAGCTGCTCATGCGGCACAGCTGGCCCGGAAACGTCCGCGAGCTGGAGAACGCGCTGCTCCGCGCCGGGGTGCTTGCGGGCGGACGAACGATCGTCGCGGACGACCTCGCGCTCGCGGGACAGCCGCGGCGGAGCCCGGGCGAGGTGCTGCCGCTCGAGGACGCCGTTCGCCGCCGCCTCGCCGACCTCCTCAGCGCCGACGCCGACACGCCCGTCGGCGAGCTGCACGCGACGCTCATCAGCGCGGTCGAGCGGCCCCTCATCGAGATCGTCCTCGAGCGCTCCGGCGGCAACCAGGTGAAGGCCGCCGAGATGCTCGGCATCAACCGGAACACGCTCCGGAAGAAGATCAGCGAGCTCGGGATCGAGATCCGCCGGCCCGCGGGCCGCTAGTGCTCCGGCTCCCGCGGCTCTATGCCATCGTCGACCCGCTCGATACCGGCCGCGATCCGGTGGTGCTGGCCGACGCGATGCTCGCCGGCGGCGCGCGGCTCGTCCAGCTCCGGCTGAAGGACACCCCGGGGCGGGTCGTCCACGACGTCGCGGGCACGATCGCCGTGCATGCGCGGGCTGCGGGCGCCCGTCTTCTCGTGAACGATCGCCCCGACGTGGCGGCGGCGGTGCGCGCCGACGGCGTCCACCTGGGACAGACGGATCTGCCGGTCGCGGTGGCGCGCCGGATCCTCGGCCCCGGGCGGCTGGTCGGCGTGTCGACCCACGACCTCGACGAGGCGCGCGCCGCGATCGCCGCCGGCGCGGATTACCTCGGCGTCGGCCCGATCTACCCGACCACCAGCAAGGCGGGCGCGCTGCCCGCGCGCGGGCTCGCGCTCGTCGCCGCCGTCCGGCCGCTCACGGCGGCCCCGCTCGTCGCGATCGGCGGCATCGACGCGACGACGGCCCGCGCCGTCCTCGACGCGGGCGCCGACGCCGTCGCGATGATCGGCGCGCTCGTGCGGGCGCCCGACGTCGCCGCCGCGACGCGCGCGCTCCTGGCCGCGCTCGGCTGACCGACGCCGCCGCGGCCGGGGCCGACGGCCCTCACGCGACGACCTCTTCCGGCGCCAGCTCCCGGTTCTCGAACCGCGTGAACTCGGCGAGGAACGTCAGCTCGACGGAATCCACGGGCCCGTTCCGCTGCTTCGCGACGATGATCTCCGCGATCCCGCGCTTGTCGGTGTCCTCGTTGTAGACCTCGTCGCGGTAGATGAACGCGATCACGTCTGCGTCCTGCTCGATGGCGCCCGATTCACGAAGGTCGGCGAGGCGCGGCTTCGGCGGATTCCGGTTCTCGACCTGGCGGTTCAGCTGCGAGAGCGCGATGACCGGGAGGTGCAGCTCCTTCGCGAGCGCCTTCAGCGAGCGGGAGATCTCGGAGATCTCCTGCTCGCGGCTGTCCTTGCCCTCGGAGCTCCGCATGAGCTGCAGGTAGTCGACGATCACGAGCCCGAGCTTGCTCGAGGCGTCGCGCTTCAGGCGCCGCGCCTTGGCGCGGAGCTCGAGAACCGTCAGCGCCGGCGTGTCGTCGATGAAGATCGGCGCGTCGGCGAGGCGGCCCGCCGCCATCGCGAGCTTCGGGAACTCGCGGTCGGAGAGGTGCCCCGTCCGGACCCGCTTCAGATCGACGCGCGATTCGGAGCACAGCATGCGAAGCGCGAGCTGCTCCTTCGACATCTCGAGCGAAAAGATCGCGACGCCGGTGTCGGTGCGGAGGGCGGCGTGCTCGGCGATGTTCAGGGAGAAGGCCGTGTTGTGCACGCACACGTCATCTGCGACGAAGTTGTGCGACCCGGGAACGGTGAGGTCGTAGACGTGGTCGAGCCCCGCCGGCTCGATCGACACGATCGCGTCCCAGTAGACGTCGCTCTCCGCGAGCCGAGAGAGCGCGGGATCGTCGAGGGCGTCGGCGATCGCCGCGAGACGGCGACGCGACGGGGCGCGCGTCCCGACGTGGAGGTCCGCGGCGTCCGTGAGTCCCATGCGCTCCGCGATCGTCGACCACGGGCGGCCGCGGCGCGCGGCGTCGATCTGCCGCCAGATGCCGATCGGGACGGTGTCCCGGTTCGTCCGATGCCGCTTCGCCGCGAGCGCGCGTGCGACGCGCTGGAGCGCCGCCTCCCTGCCGAACATCCCGATCCGCTCGATGAACGTCCGGATCGATTCCGCGTCGGTGATCTCGAGCCGCCATGCCGTCCGGAGCTCGTCGCGATGGCGCATCCGGCGTTGCGCGACCGCGGCGACGACCCCGAAACGGAGGAGAAGGTGCTGCGTTTGACGGCAGAGGCGCTCGCTCACGGATCCGAACCCGAGCTGCGCCTGGCCGCTCGTCGGCACCGTCGCCCAGCCGTCCGTGGCGAAGAGCCGATTGAGGAAGCACGCGACTTCTTCGAGTCGGAGCCGGAAGACGATCTCCGGAACGAACTTGTCGCGCGCCGTGCGATCGGCGAGACCGAGCTCCGCGATCCACCGGCGGAGCGCGTCGCGCGCCGACTCCGGCACGTCCACGTAATGCACTTCGGGTGCGACGTCGAGCGCCGTGCAGGCGCGATCGAAGCCCGCCGTGCCCGGCGCACCCCGTCCCTGGCACCAGGCCGTCACCGCCGCCGGAACGCGAAGCGTCGGCGCACGCCCGACGCCTCCCTCTTCACGACCCGCGACGCCGAGAGACTCCGCCGCTGCGGTGAAGTCGTCGCGGAGCCGCGCGTTCGCGTGGGTGAAGCGCGGACACGGACCGGTCAGCGTCCCGTCGCCGAGCAGATAGCCGAGGAGCGCGGCGCGCTCCATGCCGATCGACTCGCTGCCGGCCACCGGCAAGCGACGGGGAACGGCCACGCGATCGCCGGGACGAAGCTCGGCGAGCGGCTTCCAACCGTCGATCGTCAAGAACGGATGTGGGAGCGTCGTACGGACGCGACGCCCGAGGCGTGTCGTCACGGCGAACGTCGGCTTCATGCCGTCGTCGACGAACGCGGACGGCCGGGTGCTCTCGAGGCGCCACGAATCGGCGAGCGTCAGGAGCTCCGCCTCCCCTGCCCGGACGACGTCCGCGATCCGCCGGACGCTTCCGTCCGCGAGGACGATCTCGCTGTCAGCCGCCAGGCACTTCCCCATGCTCGGACGGCCCGCGATGATGATCAGGTCCGACGGCTGCAGCCCCGCCGTCAGCGCGTCGAGATCGTGGTACCCCGTCGACACGCCGGTGACCGCCTGCTTCTGCTCGTAGAGCTTCTCGATCGTCTTGAGCGAGTCGACCAGCACGTCCGAGATGCGGACGAACTGCGGCTTCACCTTGCGGTCGGAGATGTTGAAGACGAGCTGCTCGGCGCGGTCGAGCATGTCGCCGACGTCGTCGCCGGCCTCGTAGCCCTTCATCGCGATCTCGGTCGCGGCGCCGATGAGCGCGCGGAGGATCGACTTGTCGCGGACGATCTTCGCGTACTGGACGACGTGCGCCGCCGTCGGGACCCGCTCGGCGAGCTCCGCGAGGTAGGCCGAGCCGCCGACGTCGGCGAGCTCGCCGCGCGCCTTCAGCGCCTCGGAGAGCGTGATCAGGTCGGCCGGCTCGTTCCGCGCCGACAGATCGTGCATGGCACGGAAGATCTTCCGGTGGCTCTCGCGGTAGAAGTCGTCGGTCTGGACGAACTCCGCGGCGCGATCGAGCGCGGCGTTGTCGAGGAGGATCCCCCCGAGGACCGCCTCTTCCGCCTCGAGGTTCTGCGGCGGCAGCCGGCGGTGCGCGTCGTCGATCGCCATCCCCACCCCACCCGAAGGAGTAGCGGCGTACCACCTCGCGGCGGCGCGGCGCAAGGCCGCGGAGAAGAATTCTTTTCGCTACGGATGCGGCGCGTGTCGACGCAGCAGCGCATCCACCGCGTGCCGGTCGCCGATCGACAGCCGCTCCATCGCCGGCGGGCGCACGTCGCCGTCCATCATCAGGATGCGCCACGCGACGACGCCGGTGACGGCGCCCGTCGCGAGCATCACGAGCGGCCGGATCAACGTCCGGCGCGGGGCGCCCCGGCGCCGCGTCTCTTCCCCTCGTCCCATCGTCCCCTCCTTCGTCAGCCGACCGCCGCGAACGCCTCGCGATCCTCGAGCCGGAGCCGCTGCATCGGCCACCCCCGCCGCTGCGCGGTGCGCCGGAGGATCGGGTCGGGGTTCACGACCCGCGGCTCACCGACCCGC
>Ga0070741_10019799_pt1 | contig 10710 bp, 3 predicted proteins | sample Coa_R1_4_FD_66440 | JGI IMG/M metagenome (GOLD analysis project Ga0070741, IMG submission 66440) | Surface soil microbial communities from Centralia Pennsylvania, which are recovering from an underground coalmine fire - Coalmine... | ecosystem: Environmental > Terrestrial > Soil > Unclassified ... | reverse complement strand
CATCCAGATCTCCGCGGCCGGCAAGCTGACGATCTTCGCGACGATCGCGCTCGAAGCGATCGCCGGCAACGCACCCGCCATGATGGTCGGGCCCGCCGCCGGCGATCTCGTGTTCGCGATCCTGTTCCTGCGCTCGCTGCGCTTGGCTTAGCGCAGCGCGATCTGCGCGCGATTGGTCTCGTTGTTGTTGTCGCGCAAGCCGCCCGGCGCGATGAACGCCTGATCGCCGGAGAGCAGTTTCGTCGCAGCCTTCCAGTGCCCGTTCGACAGCGACGCCGCGAATGTCTGCAGCGTCCCGTTCGCGCGCTTGACCGTGACCACCGCCGACTTCGCCACGCCCTTCTTGGCCCACGGCCGGAACGTGCACTGATCGCAGATGCGCGGATCGCCGTTGTCCTGGATGAACTTGAACGGCGAGCTGTAGCTGCGCGGATAAACGACCGGCGCGAAGTCGAAGCTCACGTTGCCGAGCGTGTCGACGACAGCGTTCTGCACGCCGAGCCCGCCCCAGTTCGTCACGGTGAACGGATTGGAGACGAAGTGATACGGCACGTCGGCCATGCTCTGGCGCGACTTGCCGTCGACGACGAAGCGGTAATTGCCCGGCGGCGTCGAGCCCAGTCGTGTCGGATGCGCGGCGTAGGCCTCGAAATTCGCCGTCCAGTGCCACGGCTCGCCGCCGGTCCACGTCGTCACCACGCCCTGCGCGCCGTTCGGGAACTGCACCATCGTCTGCACTTCGCCGCTGCCGTCGGCGAACGGCTGCCATTTCCCGGGCGCGTATTCACGCTCGACGCGTGCGATCGGATTGTCGATCGCGGTGGAGCCGCCGACCCAGCTGAAGGTCGCGCCGTTGAAGTGCTCGATGCTCTGCGGCTGCACGACGATGTGCGGCGTGTCGCCGTCGTTCGGCACGGCGTTGAGCCAGAAATTGTAGGCGTCGTTGGTGATCTGGCCGAGCAGGAGCGCGGTCGCGCGCTGGCGCTGCTCGTCGGCGATCACTTCGGTGTTCGACAGCACGCCGTTGTTGAAGGCCGGGCCGCCCTGCATCTGCGCGGCCATGCGGACCAGGCGCGTCACCATGTAGTCGGCGGTGTGCGGACCGTAGGAGGTCAGCGCCTTGCGATAGCTGTCGCGATTCTCGTACTCGCGGAAGCTCACGGTGTAGCCGTTGTAATCGCCGCCGTGGCCGATACCGACCGCGAGCTTGTAGCCGGGCACGCCGAGGTCCTGGATCTCTTCCTTGGTGAAGTTGCCGAAGATCTTGCTGTTGTCGGTCGGCTCGCTCATCGCGGACAGGATGTTCTGCGGCAGGTCCCAGCCACGCGCGTCGTTGTGCACTTCGGCGCGCATGTGCGCGATCGCGGCGTCGCTGAAATTGTTGCCGGGGATGCCGGTCGGGAATTCCGCCGGGTTGTAGTAGGCCAGCTGCTGCTGGCACACCGGCTCGTTCGAATGCGCCGGCATCAGGCAGGCCCAGTCGAAGCCGTCATAGATGTCGCCGCGCTTGCTGTTGAGGCGCGACTTCAGGTTGAGGATGAGATCGTTCTGCGCTTCGCAGGCGCACGAGGCCAGCACGATGTCGCCGAGGCGGAACGCCTGCAGCTTGAGGCGCAGGTTCTCCTCGACCGCGGTGAAGGCGCTGAAGTCGTAGTTGTCCGGGATCGGGATGCCGTTCTGCTGGGCGAGACCGGCGATCTGCGAGATCGCGCCGAACACGGGCAGCAGCGGCTCCAGGATCTCGCCGGGCAGATAGTCGGAGAAGCGCGCGCAATCCGGCAGGCCGAGCACCGGCACGCCCGGATCGCCGGCGGTCGTGGTGTCGGTGACGCAGTTGCTGACGCTCGGATACGGATGCGAGAGCGGACCCATCACCCATGCGTTCACCGCGTCGACCGGGAAGCTGGTCGTGTACGGAACGACGATGGACGGATCGTTCGCGCCGATCTTGGCGAAGCCGTCCTTGATCGAATCGGCGAGGAAGCGCACGTTGCGCTCGGTCTCGACGTAGCCCTTGTGGTCCCAATCGCGGATGACGCCCTGCCCCGTCGGACAGGTGAAGCTCTGCGGCGCGGCTTGGCCGCCGAACCAGGTGCCGCAGACCTTGCCCTGATCGTCGAGGACCTGCGAGCTGTTGCCGGTGTTCTCCGAGCTGCCGACGTCGCCCTGGCTCCACACCAGCGTCGCGCCCGTGTCGCGCTGGACGAAGCGCTCGAGCGGGCCGAGGTAGTCCGCGCTGTGCAGGCCGTAGCCGTCGAGGCTCTCCGGATGCTCGCCCCAGTTCGCCCAGATCGCCATCGGCTTCGGCGCCGACGGATTGCTGATGTCGTCGAAGCGGATCAACGTGAGCCCGTGATCGTTGTACTCGAGCGGATAGCCCGCGGGCGTGCCGTCGGTCGCGGTGGCGAGACGCACGACGTTGCCCTTGTAGATCGTGTGGCGCACGACGGTCGCGCCCATGCGCGCCGGCTTCAGGTTCGCGGCGGCCTTCTCGATGGCTTCGGCGATCTTGCGCGCCTGGAATTCGAAGGCGCGCTGATCGTAGACGTCCTGGAACAGCCACACGCCCCACGACAGCGTCGCGTAGTAGTACGCGCTGTGGTCGTGGGTGACGTGATAGAGGATGTCGTCGTAGTGCACGCCCGACGTGCGATGCGTCTCGAGGATCTGCGCCGCACGCCGGATCAGCATGTCCTGCGCGAGATAGTTGTCGGTCTTCACCAGCGCGATGCGCCGGCCGTTCGAGCCTTCGACGACGATCGCGCGCGCGGACAGGCGCGACTGCACGCCGTAGCTCTTGTCCTTGGCGCGGTGATAGAAGAACGGATCGACGTCGCCGCCGGTCAGGAGATTCTGCGGATCGGTGGTGGTGTCGCAGTACTGACCGGCGCACGCGCCGACCTGCCAGGTGTCGTCGACGACCGCGACGCCGGCGCGCACCACGCCGGTCGGCGCCGGCGGCGGGCTCTTGGTGCCGATCACTTCGCCGCCGACGTTGACGGCGAGCTTGCCGTCGCCGTCGAAGTCAGGGAGCGGATAGCCCGCGTTGTCGCAGCCGGCCAGCAGAACCAAAGTGGAAATCGCGGCCGCGAGGGCCGCATGACGGATCGTGAACATCTCGAAATCTCCTCCCTCTTGCGGATCGTCGATGCAGTCCGCTTATGCGTGAAGCCATTTTCGCACCATTCACCTCTGTATTGCGTCGCGCCGCCTCCAGCCCCGCAGCAGCACGCAAGCCCCCAGCGCGACAAGCAAACTCGCTGGCATGCCGCCGCCGTAGCGCGCCGGCGCGGCATCGCCTGAGCCAATGTTCCCATCTGCGTTCGGTGCACTGGAAATCTGCGCCGGCGGCAGCGCGTCCAGCGCGAGGCTCGGATACACATCGAGGTAGTAGCGCTTGCTCACCGCGCCGCTCGCATCGCGCACCAGCATGCCGCGCGTCGTGAGGTCGGGGTCGAGCTGCGCGGCGCCGTCGTAATCCATGAATCCGCCGTGGGTGATGGCGTGGTCGCCGAAGCGCTCGACCGCAGGCAGCGCGATGACCTCGCCGCCCTGCAGCACGATCGCGACCGCCCCGGCGGCCTTGCGGGTGAGCGAGCCGTCGGCGAGCACGAAGCGACCCTGCGTGATCACCGCGGTCGGGTCGGGCCGCTGATCGAGCAGCGCCGCGAGCTGCCCTGCTACGGAATTCGAAGCAGTCGGCCCGAGGCCTTCGTCCTCGAGCTTGTGCTTGTGTCCCGCCGGATCGCGATTGTCGCCGTCGTTGCTGCAGCTGGTGAGATACGTCCCCTTCTCCGACGAGAAGCCCCACGCCGGGATCAGGTAGCCGATCATGTCGTTGGCGAGTCCCGCCTGGAAGCGGAAGCGCGCGTGCGCGTGCCAGGTCGGCACCGGCGGATTCGGGCGCTCGGGGCAGCCGGCGTCCTCGATGCCCCATGGGCTGCCGAGCATCAGCGCCGGAAAGGCTTCGCCGGGGTTCGCGATGATCTGCAAGTCGGGACCGAGGTCCAGCACCGCGACCGTCGTCTTGAGATCGGTGCCCTGCCCGAGCGGAATCTCGATGCCGGCGATGTAGGTCGGACGATCGCCGAAGATGCCCGCGCGCGCCGCCGCCTTGAACAGGTTGTTCTCGATCGGCACGTAGAACTCGGCGCGGTCGTAGACGATCGGCCCGAACGCGAGCGGCTCGAGCTTGCTCGACTCCGACGCGACTGCCGCGGCAAACGCTTCGCCCGTCGCCTGCGCCTGCGCGTAGCAGCTGTCGCTGCAATCCGGATCCACATCTGCCGAGATCGGCGGGACTGTCGTCGGATCCTCTTCCGAGCCATTGTCACCGACGAGGAACATCGCGAGCCCCGGCATCCGCGCTTCGAGCGCGTTGTGGAAGAAGCCCGGCCAGTCGCTCGACAGCTGCGCCGGGTAATTCCCGGAGTGCCCGATCTCCTGGTTGTGCGCGGCGAGATTCATCAGCGTGAAGATCGGTGAGCCCGCACCGTCGCGCGCCTGCAGCAGGCGGATCTTCGGATCGATCGCCGCGGGCTGATCGTCGTCGTCAGTGGTCGGGAAGTTGTTCGACAGATCGACGACCAGGCTCGCCGGCGTCGCGAACGTGTGCGCCCACAGCGTCGCCGGCTGCATCGCGTCGAACGCCTGCGCGGCGGCCTGCGCGCATTGCTCGACGAGAAAGGCGATGTAGTAGTCGTCGATGCCGGAGCGCGCACCGAAGTCGCCCATCACGGACGGCGCGCCGTAGATGCCGATCGTGTCCGGCGAGCTCTCGTTGTGATTCGCGCTGACGATGACGTCGGTGATCGCGGGCCTGAGCTCGCGCGCGCGATCGCGGATGCGATCGATCACCTGGATGAAGATGCCTTGCGCGACGACCGATTCGAGCACGATCGTCTTGTCCCCGTCCGAGATCGCGAGCGCGCGCACGTCGAGCGGATCGTGCACCGTCTGCGCCTGATGATCGACGCCGCCGGAGATGAAGATGCCGTCCCAGCGGCCGTTCGCGTTGGCGTCGCACCACAGGTCGACGCCGTAATCGAAGACGCCGTTGCCGTTATCGTCGAGGTACGGCTCTTCGAGCGCGAACGGCGTCGGGCCGTCGAACAGCGCCGGACAGAGTCCGAACGCGCTGGTGCCCTGCGACGGCGCGAACGCGGGCGGCGCGGTGTCGACGCGCGCGGCGCCCGCGAGCCAGCCTGCGTCCGCACCCCACGCGCTCGTGCAGAGCGCGCAGAGCGCAGCGAGGCCGGCGCGCTTCAAGGCGTGACGGTGGCGAGCAGGACCGGCACGCCGGTCGGCGTGATCGCCGAATTGTCGGCGCCGTGCACCGCGATGCTCTGCAGCGTCACGGTGCCGCCCTGACCACTGCCGCCACCACCACCGCCGCCGTCTCCGCCACCACCACCTCCTCCGCCGCCACCGGTGTTGCCTCCGCTTCCACCGTCGTCGCTGGTGCACGCGGGCGTGTTGCACTGCTGGCCGGTGCCGCGATCGTCATGGCTGCCGCAGCCGCCGAGGAAGGTCAGCGCGAGGACGATCGGCACTGCCGCGCGGCGCGGCAACATCAGCATCGCGGAGAGGATCAGCAACATCACCCAGACGGCGCCGTTGCCATGATGGTTGCGCGCATCAGCGAATGCCGCCTTGATCAGCGCCGGCCATTCGAGCGCGGCCGACTGCTGTCGCATGTCGAACTCGACCGACAACCCGGCGCTGCCGTGCGCGGTGACGCGGATCGCGGGCGCGAAATTGAACACCGGCGCGCCCGACGGATTGTTGATCGTCACCTTGCGTCCATCCGGCGCGGTGATCACGATTTTCGCGAAGTCCTGCGGATCGGTGATCTGCAGCGACAGCGAGTCGACGAGCGCGTCCTGGCCGCCTGGATTCGACAGCGCGATCGACGTGATCGACGGCGACGCGCTGTGGCTCGGGATGGTCAGCGCGCCGGGCACCGAGACAGCGATCGTCGCGGGCGGCGGCTGCGGCCCGGTCGGAACCTCGACGGACGAGATCGCCGAGCCGTTGTTCGCGTCGTCGTAGGCGCGCACGAGGAGATGCGTCACGCCCGAAGCGAGCGCCGGCAGCGCGACCGAGAGCTCCGCGCCCGGATCGCCGTTGACCGCGCTCGTCGGCACCACGGTCGCGTCCTTCCAGCTTCCCGGCGCGGCTGCGCTCTCGCCGCGCACTTCGTATCTCGAAGCGCGGCCGCAATAGCGATCGTCGCCGGTCGCGACGAAGCGCAGCGTGAGCGCGCCGCTCCCCGCGCGCATGATGCTGACGTCGCGCAGCGGATACGGGCGCTCGCCGTCGGTCGAATAATTTCCGCTGCGACGCGCGTCGTGTCCTTTCTCCGGCCATTCCTTCAGCGCCGTGCAGCCGGCGCTGCTGCCCGCCGTCATCGACGTCGGATACAGCCGCAGATAGCCTTCGCGCGTCACCGTCACCAGGTAGAGCACGTTGTCCGACGCGCCATGCGCGTCGCGCACCGGACCCGAGCCGACCGTTGCGGACGCGACGATCCAGCCGCCGGTGTGCAGTCGCTTGATGTTCGCGAACTCGGTCGACGCGAGCGTCGCCGCGACGGTGTCGCCCACCGCGGTGCTCTGGATCGCGGATGCGAGCCCGAGGCCGTCGAGATCCGCGACGATCGGCGTCGTGAAGAACTGCAGATCGTTGACCTGGATCGGCGAGTTCGGCTCGTGCTGACCCGTTCGCACGTCCCACATCGACAGATGATCCTCGGCGCCGACCGAATGCTCGTCGACCGCGGCAACCGCGAGCGCGCGGCGCAAGCCGGTGCCCGGGCCGACGACCGACAGATGCAGGCCGCCGTCGAGCGATCCGACCGCGAGGCCGCCCTCGCCGACGAGCGCCGGCGTGTCGACCGCCGTCGAAGCCGCGCCGAACTTCGAATCCGCGAGCGGGATGTCGGCGCCGTTCTGGTCCTTGCCATAAGCGCCGTTGCCGTCGGGATTGAACACGTACGCCGGGCCGCAGCAGGAGCCGGCTGCGATCTGCGGGCTGCTCGCGCCCGGGAAGATCACGGGCTGCGTGTTGGTGCCCGAGCCGACCGTCGGCAGGAGCTCGGTGATGAGCATCGCCGCTTTCACCGGCCAGCCGGGCAGATAGGCCTGGTCGTCCGGATGCACGCTCGCCTGCGTCGCAGACGTCTGCGCGTGCTTCGTGCCGTCGCCGTGCAGCGCGTAGATGCGATTGTTGCCGTCGCTGTCGATCAGGCACGGCACTGGATTGTCTTGTCCGAGCGCTCCGGCGATCGGATCGCCCGCATGTGCGGCGTCGCACTCGGCTTGCGCGACGATGAAGGCCGGATCGATGCCGGCATTCGGTGTCTCGACGTACTCCTCGTCGACGCCGGAGATCACCTCGAGCTTGCCGTCGCCGTCGAGGTCCGCGAGCGAGGGCGTCGGCAGGATCGCGACGTCGTAGCGCACGCCGGAGTCGGCGGTGTGCGTGAGGAAATGCGTGACCGGATCGACCGCGGCGAGCTTCGCCGGATCGCGCAGCATCACTGGCCAGCCGTCCACCACCGAGCCATCCGCGTGCCATGCGTAGACATGGCCGTCGCTCGCGCCGGCGACGATCTCGAGCCCCGGAACCGCCGGATCGAGATCGCCGACGGTGACGCCGGAAATGATGCCCCAGTCCTTGCGATTGAACTCGTCGCGCTTGAGCTGGTGGCTCGCGAGCGTGGTGTTCGCGTCGCAATTCGGGATCGTCCCCGGCTTGCAGCGCACCGGCGTCGTCCAGTCGTAATTCACCGTGACCGGGAAGCCCGGCCGCATCGTTCCATCGGGCTCCCACGCGTAGACGTGGCCTTCGTTGTCGGAGGTGATCACCTCGACCTTGCCGTCGTCGTCGAGATCGACCACGGCCGGCGTCGCGATCAGGATCGGCGATTCGAAATCCGACGGCACGTCGCCGCGCGTGTAGGCGTTGTTGCCGCTCGCGTGGATGTCGGGATACGAGACGTCGCTGCCGTTCGCGATGCCGTGCAAACCCGGTGCCTTGAGCGGCAACGTATGCACCGGCCAGCCGGGAAGCTCGGTGCCCTTGGCGACGTCGGTGTAGGCGTGGACGACGCCATCGCCCGAAGCGATGATCAACTCGTCGACGCCGTCGCCGTCGATGTCGTGGAAAGTCGGTGACGCGCCGCCGTCACTCGGCTTGCCGTGCAGCCCGAGGTCGTCGCGCATGATCGTCTCCTGCGCGGCGTAGACGTCGACTTCCTTCTGCGACACCGCTTCGTTGTTGATCGTGTCGGCGGCGTTCTTCGGATGCGCGATGACGCGCACGCGCAGGCGGATGTCGGCGCTCTCGGGGAAGAACGGGCTCGTCGGATCGGTGACGACGTTGAACGGATTGGTCGACGCGGCCTGCTTCGCCGCGATGCTGGCGATGTCGACGCTTCCCAGCGTGCCATTGATCGCGCTCTTGAGCCCGGTCTTCGTCGCGATGATCGTCCAGGGGCCGTCGGATTTCTCTTCGCTGCCCGGGGCGCTCTGGTCCGTGCTGCCGCCGCTGGCGTAATCGGGACCTTGGATCTGCGGCGCCCACTCCAGCACGTAGTCGAAGGTTCCGCCGGCGCTGGTGACGCGGTTTGCCGCGACGTGTCCGGTGATCACCATCGTCGATGGCAGCAGCGGATCGTCGGGGATCAGCAGCGAGCCGTCGGCGCGATAGCCGTACTGCCGGAACCAGCGCGGCGTCTCGATCCACGCTTCCGGCGGAATGCGGTCCTGCGCGTAGAGCGTGGCCGCGCCTTCGATCTGATCCGCGAAACCCGGCACGCCTTGCAAGCCGATGAAGCGCAGCGTGCGACCGTTGTTCGCGCGGCCGTAGCCGGTGAAGAAATCCCAGCCCTTCACCGTCTCGTAGCGCGTCGCGCCGGGAATCGTGGTGGCGTAGTTGTCCGGCGTGTCGGTCGTCTGCGAGACACCGAAGCTCGCAGCTTCCGAGCAGTGCGCGTTCTGCTTGCCGCCGCCCGAGCACGGCGTCGAGAAATCGATGTCGTCGGCGCCGAGCCGCCAGAGCTGGCGCAGCTCTTCGGCCGACAGCGGCCACGGCTGCTCGACGCCGTGATCGTCGATGTAATTGGTCATCTGCGGCGTGACGCCGTCGGCGCGCTTGCGCTCGTGCGCGTTGCGCGCGGCCGATTGCAGGAGACCGGAAATGCCCGCCGATCGGCCGGTCGCTTCCGACGAGCACGAGTTCGACGGGATCGATACGTAGGTGTAGACGCCGAAATTCGTGCACGCGTTGAAATAGAGATAGCTGTACGGCCGCGCCGCCGGCGCGATGTTGGACTCGTGATACGAGTTGACCACCATCGTCTTGTCGTACGCCGCCGGCCACATGTGATGGCTCGCGTTCTCGTCGGCCTCGGAGGCGTTGACGATCACGCCGCGCGCGTAGGCGTAGTCGAGCGCCGCCTGGCCGAAGCTCGTGTGGTTGTAGTCGCCCTCGGCTTCCTGGATCACGTTGACGCCGTTGTCGACGGAATACACCACCGCTTCGGCGAAGTGATTGGCGTCGGCGACGAACGAATCGCCCACGCGCAGCGGGACCACCATGCAGTTCGGGCATTGCCCGTCTTCCCTGCCCGCCTCGCCCGTCGAGTCCTTCGCCTCACCAGTGCCGTGACCGTAGACGACCTCGTCGCGCGGGTCGTTGTCGTTCTCGAAGAAATCCCATCCGGAGATGTCGTCGACGTAGCCGTTGTTGTCGTCGTCGACACCATCGCTGTAGCAGAGGATCAGGTCCTCCGGATCCGGAATGCCGTTGTGATTGGGATCGCCCTTCACGCAGGAATCGTTCGCGTAATCCTGGATGTTGAGCACGCCGTCGCCGTTGACGTCGAAGCCGCCGAAGTGCGTGTCCTTGGGATTGGGGAAGCCTGGCGGCGGATGGTTCTTGAGCTCGCCGCGGTTGATGAAGATCTTGTTGACGACGCCCTGGATGTCGCCCTTGTTCTGCCACTCGATGCCGGAATCGAGCACGGAGATCAGCACGTCGGGCCGGCCGGTCGACACCATCCAGGCCTTGTTGGTCGCCGGCCCGCGCACGCCGAACAATTCCTGCGGATTGTTCTCGACCAGCGGGTCGTAGGTCGCCGAGAATCCCGGGGGCTCGCGGTAGTCGGTGAACTTGAAGTTGGTGCAGTTGAAGTTGGCGTTGTGCAGGTCCGGTCCCGCGGTCCCGCTCGAGCAGTCGCCGTTCTTGATGAACAGGTAGCTCGAATAGTCTTCCGGATTCGCGGGTGGCTTCGGCGTCGCCGTGCCATCGCCGTAATAAGGAACGACCGCGAGGGCACTGCTGGCTGCGAGAACGGCGGACGTGGCCGCGAGCAAAGCAAAGCGCCGCGACGCGCGCAATAAAACTCCCTTCATCCGAATCTCCTCCGGCGCTCTGTCGGCGCTCGTGTCCCTACGATACCCGAACCAAAAAAAAGCCCGCGTCGTTGCGCGGGCGTTCCCTGATGCAATCCCCCAAAGTCTGGTTAGCCGTGCGCGACCCGGCGATCGTCGATCGCGACGTCGAGCTTGCGGTAGACGAACGACATCAGCCACAAAGGGCCAATGAGCAGGAACTGGAGGTCCTTGAAGAACGACGGGCGCGCGCCTTCGACGTTGTGGCCGATGAACTGGCCGATCCAGGCGGCGACGAAGATCGCGATCATCG
>Ga0070741_10019798_pt1 | contig 10710 bp, 9 predicted proteins | sample Coa_R1_4_FD_66440 | JGI IMG/M metagenome (GOLD analysis project Ga0070741, IMG submission 66440) | Surface soil microbial communities from Centralia Pennsylvania, which are recovering from an underground coalmine fire - Coalmine... | ecosystem: Environmental > Terrestrial > Soil > Unclassified ... | reverse complement strand
GGCATGCGGAAGCCATATTCCACCAGCACTTCCTTGCGCGAGCGGTCGCCGGCATACATGCCGTGCACTTGCGGGACGGTCTGATGCGACTCGTCGATGAACAGCAGAAAATCGCGCGGAAAGTAATCCAGCAGCGTGGGCGGAGGCTCCCCCGGCACGCGGCCGGTAAAGTGCCGTGAATAATTCTCGATGCCATGGCAAAACCCCATGGCCCGGATCATCTCCAGGTCGAACATGGTGCGCTGATGAATGCGCTGCGCTTCCACCACCCGGCCCTGCTTCTCCAGTTCCGGCTCCCACCAGGCCAGTTCTTTCTTGATCGACTCCACCGCCGACGCCCGGGTTTCCTCCTTCATCACGTAATGCGTCTTGGGATAAATCGGCAGCCGCACGTACCTTTGCTTCACGGTCCCGAACAGCGGATCGATTTGCGAGAGCGCCTCGACCTGGTCGCCCCACAACTCGATGCGATAGGCCATGTCGTCATAAGTAGGAAAGACCTCGATGACGTCGCCCCGCACTCGAAAGGTCCCCCGGCGAAACTCCCCGTTGGTGCGCTCGTAAAGGATATCCACCAGCTTGCGCGTGATGTCCTCGCGCTTGATCTTCTGCCCCTTTTCCAGGAACAGCATCATCCCGTAATACGCTTCCGGAGAGCCCAGCCCGTAGATGCAACTGACCGACGCGACAATCAGCGCGTCGCGCCGCTCAAAAAGCGACCGTGTCGCCGAAAGCCGCAACTTGTCCAGTTCGTCATTGATGGTGGCCTCTTTCTCGATGTATAGATCAGCGGCAGGCACGTACGCCTCCGGCTGGTAGTAGTCGTAATAGGAAACAAAATATTCGACCGCGTTATGGGGGAAGAAGCTCTTGAACTCGTGGTAAAGCTGCGCCGCCAGTGTCTTGTTGTGCGCCATCACCAGGGTCGGACGGTTCACCGCCTCGATCACTTTCGCCATGGTGAACGTCTTTCCCGACCCCGTAACGCCGAGCAGAACCTGGTGCTGCTCGCGGTCAAAAATGCCGCGAGTCAAAGCCTGAATCGCCGCCGCCTGATCCCCCTGCGGCTTGTAACTGGAAACAAGTTTGAAATCCATGGAAAACGGCCCCTACCACAGTATCGCCAAACGAGGACAGATCCTGTCCTGGACCACTGCCCACCTCGGAATAGCCCCCTTGGGCTGTCCGGGCGGAGCGAATAAGTTCGCCCGCTAGCTCCACAGAAGGAGACTTTGCGGACAGAGAATCTTTCTATTATAGCCGCCGCGTGAAGGACTCTGGAGGACGCCAACGGGGAGCATGACCGAGCACTTACATGAACAACATGGGTCTGCGTTTGTGGCAGAGACGCAAGGTCCCTCGGCTCCGCTCGGGATGACAATGCCTTGGAGCGTAACTTAGAACTCCGGGGGCCGCTCCGCCGCAACTCCGAAAGCGCGCTCCAGCGCGAGACCGGCGCGCCCCAGCGTCCCTTCATCGAACAAACGTCCAATGAGCGTGACCCCGTGCGGCACGCGCCGGGGCGTGCTGAAGGTCGGCAAGGGATGCTCCGGGTCTGGAGCCCAGTCGCTGCGCGCCTTGCGCACTTCCACAAAGCCTGCCCGCAACGTCAGCGAGGGATGCCCGGTAAAGTTGCTGATCACCAGCATCTCATCCCGCAACGAGGGGACCAGCAACAGATCCACTTCGGAGAACACGCGCGCCATCTCTTGCGCCACTTTCCGCCGCATGCGGTCAGCCTGCACGAAGTCTACCGCCGACAGGAATCGCGCCTGCCGGAACAGGTTCGGCCACGCATCCGGCACCTGGGCCTTCAGTTCCCGCAGACCCCCGCGCAACGTCAGTTCTTCAAACGCCGCCGCGCCTTCGGCAAACAGGATCAGGTTCAACGAATCGTAAGGCCAATCGGGAAGCGAAACCTCCACCGGCACCATGCCGAGTCTCTTAACTGTTTCGAGCGCTGCCCGGTCCACCTCGATTGCGGGATTTTGCTTCATCCACGCCGGGAAGTAGCCGACCCGCAGTCCCTTCACGCTCGCGTTCGCGTCGAAGTCCAGATGGCTTTCAACGCTCGCCATATCGCGCGGGTCCTTGCCGGATATGGCCTGCAGGACCAGCATCGCGTCTTCCACTGCCCGCGTCATCGGGCCGAGCTTATCGAGCGACCAGCACAGTGTCATCGCCCCGGTGCGCGGCACGCGGCCATAAGTCGGACGCAATCCGGTAACTCCGCAGCGCATGGCGGGGCTCACGATGCTGCCGCCGGTTTCACTTCCAATTGAGAATCCCACCAGGCCCGCCGCCGTGGCCGCCCCTGGTCCCGCGCTCGATCCGGACGCGCCTTCCTCCGGCAGCCACGGATTCATGGTTTGCCCGCCAAACCAGACATCGTTGAGCGCCAGCGCGCCCAGGCTGAGTTTCGCGACCAGCACCGCACCTGCCTGATGCAGCCGTTTCACGACCTCGGCATCTTCCTTCGGAATGCGGTTGCGGTAAGGTTCGGCCCCGTAGGTCGTTGGAATGCCCGCGGTGTCCAGCAGATCCTTGCCGCCCCATGGGATGCCATGCAGCGGACCACGGTATTTGCCCTGCGCAATTTCCTGGTCCGCCTGCCTGGCCTGCTTCAGGGCCAAATCGCCCGTGATCGTAATGGCGCACCGCAGTTGCGGATTGAACTTTTCCAGCCGTTCCAGATAAATCCGGGTCAGGCGTTCGGAACTCAGCTGTTTTCTCTCGATCCAGCGTGATAAATGCCTGACCGGAGCGAAGGCGATTTCCTCATCCTTTGCGGGCAAGGGTGGGGCTTGGCTGCTGCGCACGAATCGATCCCGCTGTTCCGCGGCGTTGGTTCCCGGAATCGCGGCGTTCCATGTAGTCGCCGGTGCGAGCGTGTCCTCGAGTTCCAGTTTACGCGGGCCAGTTCGCCGTTCGTAGACGGATGCCAGCGTCTTCCGCCAGCTCGCCGCGGCCATGGCGCGCTCTACCTCGGTTAGAGGGAACTGCACAAGCTTCTCCGCTTCCCCGAACGTCCCCGTCGAAACTTCAGGACCAAACGCCGGGCCGGCGCCAAAAGCGGGCGGAGCGCCCGCAGGCAAGTTGGAAGGATTCTGCGCCAGCAGGCGCGAAGCCGCCGCCGTTCCCAATACCCCCAGCGATGTGATCGTCAAGAAATCTCTGCGCGATTTCGCCATGGATTGGGTCCTCACTCCACCGCGGGTCTCGGTTGCACCTTCTTCGTCGCGATGGAGATTTGCGTGGGCCGCAACTTGGGCGGCGGCCAGTCTCCCGTGGACGCCTCCACCATCATCTTCCCGGGCGTGCGACTGGCCTGAACGATAAGCTGCGCCAGACCGTTGAAGAGGCTTCGAACCTCGCCCTTATCGGCCTCCTGGCAGTTCGGATCCCCATTCCCTACACCAAGCAGCGCGCCTTCGCCGGTGACTTTGAAGTGGATGGGATAGTCGGCCGTAGGAATGGGCCGGCCTTCATGGTCTAGAGCCTCCACCGTCAGCACCGCTACGTCTTCGCCGTCGGCATTGATCTCGCTACGGTCCGCGGTCAGGCGGATCGCAGCCGGCTCGCCCGTAGTCTCCCGTTTCTCGGTGAGGACGACCTTCCCATCCTTCGTGCCCCGCGCCTCCAGGACTCCCGGCTCATACCGGACTCTCCACTCAAGATGCGTCAACGGCTCAACTTTTTTCGAACCCTGGCTCTTGCCGTTCAGGAACACCTCCACCGAGTCGAGATTCGAGTGCACCCAGACGGAGATCGGCTCGCCATTGCGCTGCTCCCAATTCCAATGCGGAAACAGATGCAACACCGGCTCGGATCCCCACCAGGACTTGTAGTAATAGAAGTTGTCTTTGGGAAAACCGCATGTGTCCACGATGCCAAACTGAGAACTGATGGAAGGCCACCCGTAAGGCGTCGGCTCGCCGCGATAATCGAAGCCGGTCCAGGCAAAACCTCCCGCCAGCCATTCGCGAGCCGCGTAGAATTTCCACCACTCTTCCGCCAGTTGCGACCATTCCGTGTGATTCAGATCGTAGGCGCTCACCCAGTTGCGCAACTTGTCTGTCGAATAGATACCGCGCGTGCACACCGTGCTGGCCGTTTCCGACCCGACGCTGGGCTTTTTCGGATGCGCTTTGTGCCACTCGTCATGCGCTTTGAGGTTGTAGTTGAAGCCCATGACGTCCAACTGCTCGGGAAAGTGGGTTTCAAACGAAGCATTCACCGCGGCGCTGCACAGCCGCGTGGGATCCAGTTCGTGCGATCTTGCGATCATCTCGTCCACCACCCGCACTCCCTGCGGCTGCGGCATCATGGTCCATTCCTCGTTTCCCATGGACCATAAAATGATTGCTGGAGAGTTGCGGTAGCGCTTGATCATGACTTCAAGCTGCGCCATACCCTCCGGATTCGAACTCATCTGCCGCGTCTCGCACATCATCATCATGCCCATGCGATCGCAGGCCTCTACCCACTCCGGTGTCGGCATGTTGTGCGAGGTGCGAACGGCGTTCCCGCCCATCTCCTTCAAGACCGCCAGACGATAACATTGCAGGCGATCGGGAACCGCGGCGCCGACTCCGGCATGATCCTGGTGATTGCACGTGCCTTTGATCTTCACGGATTTGCCGTTCAGGAAAAATCCTTTATCCGGATCCCACGCCAGGGTACGCACCCCGAAGCTTATGCGCTCGGCGTCGCGGATTTTTCCCGCCGATTCCACTGTCACGACAGCCGAATAGAGCGTGGGACTCTCCGGCGACCACAGCGCCGGATTCGCCAGATTGGCGCTCGCCGTGAAAGTGGCCGAGCCGTCCGCCGCCACCGGTTGCGCGGCTGAATCCGCCGTGGCCACGATCTTTCCCGCGCGATCGAGAATCTGCCAGCGCACGCGGCAACTCTCCCCCTGCGTCCCCTGATTTTGCACAACCGTGCCCAGCGCCAGCGTGGCCGTATTGCCTTTCATGCTGGGCCGCACGTAACTTTCCCAGCGCCCCAGGTGAAGAGGCTCGGTCTTAGTCAGCCACACATGCCGGTAGATGCCGGCTCCCTCGTAAAACCAGCCGTCGCCGAAGCTGGCGTCCATCCGCACTACCAGAAAATTCTTGCCCCCAAAGTTGGCAAAATCCGTCAGGTCGAAGCAAAAGGGAGCGTACCCGTTGTCATTGCGTCCGATGAAGTAACCGTTAAGAAAGACGAGCGCACTGCGAAAGGCCCCATCGAACTCGACGCTGATCCGCCGCCCTGCATCCTCCGAGGAAAGATCGAAAGTCCGCCGGTACCAGCCAATGCTGGTCTCGGGATAGCGGCGGCCGAGCGGCTTGTAGCCATGACTCTGCTGCTCTTCATCGCGCACGAACGGCAACTCCACCGCCCAGTCGTGCGGCAGGTTCAGCGGCCGCCATTTCGCATCATCCAATTTCGCGGTCGCAAACTCGAATTCGCCACTCTTCGCGAAGTCTCCCTGGCCCATCCCGAACCCCAGATCGCGGAGCGGGTCCGCGCCATGGCCCTGCAGAAATTTCCAGCCGAAGTCAAACAGCAACCGCTCGCGCGGAGCTACCGCGCTCGAACCTTCCCCGGAGGGCGCGCCCGGATACGCGGCCAGCAACGCTTCCGCGCGCTTCAGGGAACCGGGAAGCAGAGTTGTAGCTGAAAGCGCCATGCCAGAACGAAGCAGGTCACGACGGGTAAGGAATGACATGAGTTCGCCTCATCAAAAACGAATTGAGTCAGTGCAGGACCCCGAATTATAAGCTGAAGCTGCGAACTCCGCGTTTCGAGCGAGCAAACGATGCAGGGACATAACTCGGGGATTTATTCCACTTGGCTACTGCACTTCGCCCATGCCCACAATCTTCGATGAGGTGCGGAACTTCCGGTAATCGCGAAAGGTTTCTTCCCCGTCGAGCTTGAATCCCTTCAGCAGCGCCAGCCGGGCGTCGACCTTAAACGTCAATAGACGCGGCAACCACACCTCGTCGTTGACCCTGGTCTGCTCGATCATGAATCGCGTACCCTTGTGCACTCGGGCCAGCACCCAGCCCAGGGAAACGGTGTCCACCGCCTCTACATCGAGCCTGGCCATCTGCAGGTCGGTTTTGTCGATCCAGACCCGCCCGTGAAACTTGATAAGAAACCTGGACTCCTTCATGCGCGGCTCAAAGCCGGGACGCGGTTCCCCCTGAAAGACCCACGCCTCCCTTCCGCCGACCGGTTCGCTGCCCAGCAAGGTGAAGTCGTAGGCGTCGGCCACTTCGCGCACGAATTTGCGCCCGTCCTCCCGCTCTTTCTCTTCTTTTTCCTCCCGCTTTTGCCGCTCTTTCTCCGACTCATGCTTGCGCTTATCGATGATCTTCTGAATCTTCTCTTCTTCCTTCGCGGCGTCCTTGCCCTCCAGCGGCTTGTCGTCTTTTTCGATCAGGCGCTGCACCTGCTCGCCGTAAATTTCCAGAACTTCGTACGTCTTCACTTCCGTCGACTTGGTTTGCCCCCTGCCATCCAGCTTGTTTTCCACCTCGCGGGCGATGTAGGTGTAATCCCGCGCCTGTTTTTGATTCTGGATATCCTTTTCCGCCACCAGCTGAAACAGGCGGTGCATCTGGTCGGCGGAAAGCTTTCCGTCGGGCCCCGGCGAGAGATCGGGAAGGGACGTGGCAAGCGCGCTGTGCGACTCGCCGCCGGCAGTTTCCTGCGCATCTCCCGCGCCCGAATAGACGGCGGGAAAAATAAGCAGCAGAAAGAGGGCTGCCATCCGACCTAGGCTCATCTGACGATTTTACGGGACGTTAAGTTAAGAAGAGAAAGGCCTATCCTTACTTGGCGCTGGCCTGGGCCAAAGCCAGTTCGCGGCACGTCCGTCCAATCAGGTCCTGGGCCGTACTGGACTCGAGGAACTGGAAGCCATAGCGGAATGCGCTTCGCTGCCGTACCAGGGCGTGCACCTCGACCTCTCCCCCGGGTACGGTGAATCGCAGCCGGACCACCTCGCCTACCGGCACCTCCACCCGCAGCATTGCTGAAATTCCCGATTGGCTGATATCCACTGTCTCTCCGCGGATGACTTCGGCGCCATGCGGGTAGACGCAGATGCCCACCTGCAGCCGGTAACGCGGATGACGCCGGGCGTCCACCATGGCTCCAGACTGACCCGTTCCCCTCTGGTTCTCAAGCTCCAAAACCCTTTGCCTCCGCACGCAGCAATTTCCTTTAAAATCGGCAGAAATCGACGGCACTTTAGTCAGGCCCGGTTCCTGTGCGCTTTGCCCAGGCACTCCGCCTGAAACAACCGTTCATCCACGCGGTGCAGCCGCCTCTCCTGCGCCTTGGTCAGCAGAGGATAATGCTTGATATCGAACAGGTGATACACGATGAACCACACCGGCTTGTCGGTCGTCATCCAGTGCTGCGAGTCGAACCGTTTCAGATTCACCGGAAGCGAATACCGCCGCAGCGTGCGCTCCCGCCGCAGGTTGAAATAAATATTGAAGTAGCTCAACGCCAGCTCGCGCAAGGTGCGATATACGGGCTCTCGCCACCGGCATCCCGTATAGTTCGACTTCGCCACCGCTCCCCAGCATCCCCGTTCGCGAAAGATGGCAATTACGTGGTCGGTATCCTGATCGGCTTCAAAATCCAGCAGCAGCGGCGGATATCCATTCGCGCGCAACGCCGCCGCCGCGAAAATCGCGCCTTCAAGGCAATGTGCGGACTGTTCCGCCAGCACTTTGCGCGGCGACCATGCCGTGTCTTCCAGGTGATACGGCATGTCGTCGAGAAACTTCTGTATGCCATGCGGATCCTTCATGCCGCGCAGCCGGCGCAGTTCCGCAGCTGTAAAACCGAAGTTGTCGATCTTCATGCTCCTTTGCGAAATCTAATCTGGGACAGCCGCCCCGCTGTCCGGTCGAGCGCACCTCGCCTACTCTGAACCGCTAATCCTATACAGACCCCGCAAAAACTGCCGCGATCTCAGCCGGCGTATCCACCATCACATCCGGGCGCGCGTCCATCAACGTCTGCGGCGCGAACCCGTAGGTTACGCCTACCGTCCATAACCCCGCGTTGTGTCCCGTCTCGATGTCGGTATGGGAATCTCCGACAATAGCGCCCTGCTCGGGCCGGACGCCGCTCTCCGCCAGCAGTCTCAGGGCCCCCTCGGGGTCCGGCTTCTTGGTCTCGAAGCTGTTGCCGCCATAAACTTGCGAAAAATATGGTTTCAGCCCAAGCGCCTCCACGATGGCCCTTGACGGGATGACGGGCTTGTTCGTCAGCACCGCCAACTTGCGGGGAACACCGTTGCCGGAGCCCTGAATCGCTCTCAGCGCCTCATTAATTCCCTCGTAAACCGTCGTGTGGTCCAGCTTGTGTTCACGATAGTAAGACAGGAAAAATTCCAGTCCCTGGCGCACCACGGTGTCATCAATGACTTCGCCGCCCAAGGCCCGCTGGATCAGGATTGGCGCCCCGTCTCCGACATAGCTGGCAATGACATGGTCGGGCAACTCCGGCCGCCCAATGTGCCGCAGCGCCGCATTTACCGAATGCACCAGGTCCAGGCGGGAGTCGATGAGGGTGCCATCCAGGTCGAAAATGACAAGCTTGACCGAATGCGGATCAAACGCGCGGCGAATCCGAATCATGCCATCAAAGGATAACTGATCACCCCCGAACCACGTAGCGCCGGACCCATTCGTCCGCGCGGTTGTTTCAGGAACAAAAGGGCAAAGCAGAAGCTCCTTGACAGAATCTATATTTCTAGTATTATCGAAATATGAGAGCTGCACCTGCCAGCGGCCGCATCGCCTCCTACGCCGCCATGCTTTCCGCCATGGGCACGGAGCCTCGCCTGCGCATCATGCGCCTGCTGCTCTCCGCCCATCCCGAAGGCCTGGTGGTCAGCGAGATCCAGGAAGAGCTCGATATCCCCAACTCCACGCTCTCTCATCACCTGGAGAAGCTCAAAACAGAAGGTTTGGTCAACGTGGCGCGGGAGAGTACGTTCTTGCGCTACACCGCAAATACTGAAGCCTTGCAGGAACTGTTGCAGTTTCTTTATGCCGAATGCTGCACCCGCAACCAGGCTGTCAAGCCACAGGACATCGTGCAAATCTGCAGATAGGAGCCCTTTATGAGCACCACCGAAACTGTCGCGATCAAGGAAATCGTAAAACAGAAATACGGCGAAGCCGCGTTGCGCGTGACCTCCGGCGGGAGTTCCTGTTGTGGAGCTTCTCCCGCGTCGAATTGCGGCGACCCTCTTACTGCTGATCTCTATGACGCCTCCCAGATCGGCCAGATTCCCCACGAGGCGCTGCTGGCGTCGCTGGGATGCGGCAATCCCACAGCTCTGGCCGAATTGAAGCCCGGAGAAGTAGTCCTCGACCTCGGATCCGGCGGCGGCATCGATGTACTGCTCTCAGCTCGCCGCGTCGGGCCCAGCGGCAAAGCCTATGGGCTGGACATGACCGACGAAATGCTCGCCCTGGCAAACGAGAACAAGCGCAAGTCGGGCATCGGGAATGTCGAGTTTCTCAAGGGTGAAATCGAGAACATCCCGCTGCCGGATAATTCCGTGGACGTCATCATTTCCAATTGCGTCATTAACCTGTCGGCCGACAAAGACCAGGTGCTGCGGGAAGCCTTCCGGGTGCTCAAGCCCGGCGGCCGCTTTGCCGTCTCCGACGTCGTCACCCGCGGCGAGATTCTGCCCGAAGTTCGTAAGAATGTGCTGGCCTGGGTCGGCTGCATCGCCGGCGCGCTCGACGAGAACGACTATCGCGCCAAGCTGGCCGCCGCCGGATTCGAACGGGTCGAGGTCGAGCCCACCCGCATCCACCGCGCCGAAGATGCCCGCGTATTTCTGGCCGGGCAGGGAATTGACGTCGATAAGATCGCGCCGCAAGTTGACGGCAAGGTGCTCAGCGCTTTCATCCGAGGCGTCAAGCCGGCTCATGCTCAGAACCCATGCTGCGGACCGGCCTGCTGCAACTGATCCATGCCGCCGCCGCCGCACTACAACGTATTGTTCCTCTGCACCGGAAATTCGGCGCGCTCCATCATGGCCGAGGCCATCCTGAACCTGAAAGGCGCGCCCCATTTCCGGGCGTATAGCGCCGGCAGCCACCCGGCGGGATCTGTGCGGCCCGAGGCGCTGCGGCAGTTGCAATCGGCGCGCGTCCCCGCATCCGGCCTGCGCAGCAAGAGCTGGCAGGAGTTTGCCGAGCCCGGCGCCCCAAACATGGATTTTGTCTTCACGGTGTGTGACAACGCCGCCGGCGAAGTTTGTCCCGTTTGGCCGGGCCAGCCGATTACCGCCCACTGGGGTATCCCCGATCCGGCTGCCGTGAAGACAACGGACCAGCAGGTGCAGAAGGCTTTCCGCGATGCCTTCTTGCTCCTCGATCGCAGGATCAGTCTGTTCCTCAGCCTGCCGTTCCCCAATATGGACCGGCTCGCCCTGAAGCGCGAACTCGACGACATCGGTCACCGCTAGCCGCCGCGCTCGCCGACGAAAGGTATACAGCCCATGAGCTCTCAGATCACATCCCGCCTCAGCTTCCTCGACCGCTTCCTCACATTCTGGATCTTTACCGCCATGCTCCTCGGCGTCGGGCCAGGCTGGGCTTTTCCGGGAACTGTCCCTCTCCTCAACCGCTTCAGCGTGGGCACGACTTCGGTTCCCATTGCTGTTGGGCT
>Ga0070741_10019797_pt1 | contig 10711 bp, 8 predicted proteins | sample Coa_R1_4_FD_66440 | JGI IMG/M metagenome (GOLD analysis project Ga0070741, IMG submission 66440) | Surface soil microbial communities from Centralia Pennsylvania, which are recovering from an underground coalmine fire - Coalmine... | ecosystem: Environmental > Terrestrial > Soil > Unclassified ... | reverse complement strand
ACCGCGACAAAAATAAATTCCGCGCCCGGAATCGCAATCGAATAATCAGTCGTGAACGCGAGCCGTCCCGCCGCCGCATTGCGCTGAATCAACTCTTCCAACCCTGGTTCATAAATCGGTGATTCACCGCGCTTGAGCTTTTCGATTTTTTCAGGAATCACATCAACGCACGTAACCTTATTGCCCAAATCGGCAAAGCAGGCCGCCGTGACCAGACCAACGTACCCGACGCCTATGACAGTGATTCGACGCATAGTTCTCCTTCAAAAAATTTATATGACCTTTTCCGCGCGCAAGCGTTCTACTTCCGCTTCACTTTTTCCCAGCTCGCACAAAATTTCGCCAGTATGCTCTCCAAGCAAAGGCGGATGGCGGCGATAGGTGACGGGCGTTTCGCCAAGATGAACCGGATTGCCGACCGATTTCGCTACGCCAATCAACGGATGCTCAATCTCGACAATCATGCCGCGTGCCCGCGCTTGCGAGTCGTTCAACGCTTCTGCCGCTGAATTGATTGGACCCGTAGGAATTTCTTCCGCGCGTAATTTTTCGATCCACTCGGCGGCGGGTTTCGTTTCCAGAATCGCCTGTATTTTTCCAATCAGTGCCTCGCGGTGCTGATTGCGTAAACGATTCGTAGCAAAGCGTTCATCGCGTCCCAGCGTTTCTTCCGCATCCAGCACACGCAAAAAGCGTTTCCACAACGCCTCGCTGCCCACGCCGATAATCAGATGCTTGTCCTTGGCGCGAAAGACCTGATACGGCACGATGCTCGCATGCGTATTGCCGATTTTTTTCGGCTCCTCGCCCGCGTTCAAATAGTTGCTGCCCACATGATTGAGCCATGTCAATTGCGAATCGAACAGCGCCATATCAATAAATTGTCCAACGCCCGTTTGATCGCGGGCGCGCAGCGCAACGAGCACGCCCAGCGCACCATAGATTCCTGTCGTAATATCCGCGATAGGAATCGGATAGCGCATCGGCTCCCAATCTTCTAACCCCGTGAAACTCATCAAGCCCGCTTCCCCTTGCGCGATGAGGTCATAGCCCGCCAGTCCCGCCTTGGGCCCCGTAAATCCATACCCAGTAATGGAAACATAAATGAGGCGCGGATTCAACGCCCGCAAACTTGCATAATCTATCTTGCGTTTTTGCAGGGACGCCAGCGACGGTTGATTAATAACAAAAACGTCCGAGCGCCGTACCAGCTCATGCAAGATGGCAATCGCTTCCGGCTTGTCGAGATCGAGCGTGAGAGAACGCTTGTTGCGATTGGCAGAAAGAAAATAGGCGGATTCGGTTTGTAGAAACGGCGGACCCCAGCCGCGCGCTTGGTCGCCGCTGCCGGGGCGTTCGATTTTAATGACATCCGCACCGAAATCGCCGAGCAGCATAGCGCAAATCGGGCCCGCCATTGCCTGCGTCAAATCCAATACGCGAATATCATCGAGGACGTTCTTCATATCGCAAAATTATACCGACTTTTCGGAAATTAGAAACAGCCAAGCCTATGAATTGACAACTTGAGCCAGACGCTTGACTGCCTGCTGCAGCGCTTCGGGTTGATACAGTGTGAATGCCACGCGGAGCGAATTGGTCGTCCGTCCATCCAGAAAGAACCGTCCGCCATGAAGAAAATCCACGCCATATTCTTGCGCCCGCGCCCGCAGTACTTGCGTATCCGCGCCGTTGGGCAAATTCATCCAAATAAAAAAACCACCGCCGGGTTTGATGAACGACGCTTCGGGCAGCTCGCTCACCAACGCCTCACTCAATGCATCACGCCGCGCTCGATACGTCGCCCGTAATTTTTCCACTTGAGTATCGAACATGCCTTGTTCACAAAATGCCGCAATCGTCATTGCCGCGAAATGATTGACGCCACCACCACTATCGCGCAGTCCGCTGTTGACAATGCGCTGCACGTGTTCGCTTTTGCCTGTAATCCATCCAAGCCGAATCCCCGGCGCGAGCGACTTGGCAAAGGACCCCATCCGCAACACAACACCATCCGGCGCAAGGCTCCACAACGAAGGCGGCGCGGGCGCATCGTAGCCCAGCTCGCGGTACACATCATCTTCGACAATCAACAAATGCTCCGCCGCCGCGACTTTGACCAGCCCGCGCCGCCGCGCCTCGCTCAAGTTCGTGCCTGTCGGATTGTGAAAGGTCGGAATCGTATACAAAAATTTTGGATGCTTGCCCGCGCGTTTCAATTCCACCAAAGTTTCTTGCAAGAGATTGACACGCAATCCTTCTCCATCCGTTGGAACAGGAACAATGTCGAGCTGGTGATCGCGCAGAATTCGGACCGCGAGATGATACGTCGGCGCTTCGACGAGCACTGTATCGCCGGGTTCGGTGAAATGCGTCGAGATTTGATCCAGCGCGTCCGAATTGCCTGCCGTAATTGCAATTTGGTCGTGATTCACGGGACGCTCGCGCTGCGAAATCCGTTCTTGCAGCCAAGCGAGCAGTGGACCTGCACCCGCGTCCGCGCCATAGCCTAATGAATCTGCTCCATACTTTTTCAAAGCGATTTCAGCTGCGCGCTGCATGTCCGCCACGGGTAACAATTTCGGATCGGGCTGTCCCCATGTAAGGTCATAAACACCCGGTTTGAGTGCCAGTTGAACCGTCGGGAATAAATGAGCCAAACGTTTCCTCCCAAAATTCAGTAGCACCATTATATCTATTTTGAAAGGTTCTACACACGAATCGCGTAGCGCGATGTATTCCACCACCGCGTTCCTCTGACGCAATCGTCGGCATTAGAGAATGCCAACTACGCGATTGATGTTTGGGCACAAAAAAACACGCCTTTCAAGTAGAGGGCGTGTTTCCACATCATAATACAAGGCGCTTATTTCGCGCGCATTCGATTGTTTCTAGCGTTATGCTCAACCTCCGCCATTCCTAATGCTTCCAACACGGGCGGCACATAATTGCCAAAGCGTCCTCGCAAGCCCTTCTTCAAGCCATACCAGCCGCCAACCGGATTATTCGGCGAGCGCGCCCACGCCTCTACCGTTCCTTCGACGGCAGGTTTTTGCTCATCTGTCGTACCAAGCGGCATCCAATCACCGTGCGCTTTCAGCATCGCATATAAATCATCTATCGCGCGCAAATGGTAGCGCACCTCCGCGCCGCCCGCGAGAATCACTAAGGCCGGTGGGTCAGATGTTTCATCGCGGTATGCTTTAATGTCCGATGTACCGCTTGGCGTTTTCAAAAGCCACGGCTTGGCTTTTGTCCCCTCGCCTTTGACGCTCGCTGTTCTCGCCGCAGGTTTGCGAGTCGTCACTTTCTTCGATACAGCCTTGCTCGATGCCGCTTTTTTTACGGGAGCCTTTGCCATCGTTGACCTCCTTTGTGAATGACTACCGGTTGGACTCGAATACATCTTACTCGCAAGAGTACGCCTCCGTCAATAGAAAAAACGCGAGGCGCATCACCTCGCGTTCCAGATTTCTATTCACTCATCGGACGAAACTTATATCCGTAAATCAAAATTCCGCGTTCCCCTTCTTCCCGAATTCGGCGCGTCACCATTTCCACTCGCATTCCGATTTCGAGTTCGTCATCATTCACGTCGGTCAACATCGCCTCAACCATCGGGCCTTCATCCAACTTGATCATCCCGACCGAGTACGGCGTATAGTTTTCAAATCCCGCCGGTCCCTGCCGCAGCGTTGTGAACGAATATAGCTCACCCTTGCCGCTGAACTGGTACGGTTCAAATTCAGTACCCCGACAAACGGTGCAAACTTGGCGCGGGGGAAAATATTTCGCGCCACATTTCAAACAGACGTTACCAATTAATTGATAACGCTGCTCCCGCAACCGCCAATTCGAGGCGAGATGTTCTGCCATTCCAATTTCTGCGAAACAAACCCGAAGGGTTAGCGATGTTCTTTATCGCAGGAGACGCCTTCGGGTTTGTTTCGCACCTACCCCTTGCCCCGCAAAATATGCGTCACCGCTGTCGCCGCCACACCCCCCAGCGATTGTGTCATCGCCAGACGCGCATTTTGGACTTGATTTTTATCCGCTTCGCCGCGCAATTGCTGCACTGCTTCAACCGCTTGATAAACGCCCGATGCGCCAATCGGATGCCCGCGCGCTTTCAACCCGCCCATCGTGCTGATTGGCAATTTCCCGTCAATCGCAATCGCACCATCGCGCGCCAGATACGTGCCCGTGCCGCGCCGCGCAAAGCCTGCTGCTTCCAATGACATCGGCGCAATAATCGAAAATGCATCGTGCAGCTCGAACAAATCAATATCTTGCGGCGTAATGCCCGCCTGTGCGTACGCTTTGATTGAGGATAGTTCTACCGCGCGCAGCCACAACGGGTCTTGGCGGTCATGCAAGGCAAGCGTATCCGTAGCAATCGTGCTCGCGGCGATTTCGATCGCGCGCGCCGAATTGCCGTTCAAATTTTCACGGCGTGAAAGAATCAACGCGGCAGCGCCATCGCACACGGGCGACGCGTCAAACAGCGAAATTGGGTCAGCCACTTTTTTCGATTTGCGAATTTGGTCGAGTGTTACGGCTTTGCGGAACATCGCATTCGGATTGTTGACCGCGTTCGTGTGCGCGTTCAATGCAAACGGCGCGAAATCTTCTTCCACCAAATCGTATTCATACATATAGCGGCGCATGATGAGCGCGTTCAAACCGACGAACGAAATCCCGTTTGCCGCTTCGTATTCCCCATCCGCCGCCATTGCCAAGCCTGCCGCAACATTGCCATTCCACAGATCGGTCATTTTTTCGACGCCGACGACCGCGACGCGGCGATATTGTCCCGCCGCAATGCCGAGATACCCCGCGTGTATCGCGCTGCCGCCCGCGCCACACGCCGCTTCCACTTTCATCGCGGCAATCCCGTTCATGCCAAGCTGGTCTGCCAACAGCGCGCCGAGATGTTCTTGCCCCGTCAGTTCGCCGCTCAACATGTTGCCGACATAGATAGCGTCCACCTCGTCCACATGCGCGTCTTTTAACGCGGCAAGCAGTGCTTCGACCGCCAATTGCCGCAAACTCTTGTCCCAATGCTCGCGCACCGGGGTTTGACCTATCCCAATAATCGAAACGTCACGCATAAAGTATTTTCGTGCGCGAGTGCGATAGTGCGCTAGTGCAATAGTGGCTCAACCGTACATCTATCGCACCATCGCATGATTGCACTATCGCACTCTCTGACTATCCTCCCACAACTGCCTCGTCAAATACATTTGTCCCAAGTGTTCGGAATAATGCCGGATGACATGCAGAATAATCCAGCGTTCGCTCACATCGCCGCGGTCAGGACGATTGCGTGTGATCAAAAGGTCATCGGCGGTGAGGTTGGCAAGGATTGATTCCGACTCTTTTGCCACTCGCGCATATTGGTCGCGCAATCCTATTGAATCATTACCACGCGCCTGAAATTCTGCCGGGCGATTTCGCGTTTTCTCGCCCCCCCCCAAAATTTCAAAGATCCAACCATGTTCCGAACCAATCGCGTGTGTCGCTATCACATACAGCGAGTTCGTCTCATCGCCCGTCGGCTTCCAATTCAATCCTTCCGCATCCACACCATCCAGCGTTTTCAATACCTTTTCCCGCAATTCCCGCAACGCCTTTAAATATTCCGCAATTTCAGGATTCATCATTCCAGCACCGTCGTCCGTGATCTCAATTCATCACCAACTTGTTCCGCTGTCGCGCATACTTGGCGTAATCAATTAATTCGCGGCGTCCTAAATAAAATGCCGTCCGCTTTGCCAAATCGCGCCTTTCCACAATTTGGTTCGTCACCACAAACGAAAACGCGTCGCTCCCCGCGCCCGAACCGAATGAGACGAGCAAGATGCGGTCGCCCGGCTGCGCTTGATCCAGCACATTCGTCATTCCAATCAAGCTTGCGCCCGCATACGTATTGCCGATTTTATTCACCAGCAGCCCCGGCATCACCTGATCACGCGTAAAGCCCAACTCCGCCGCCACTTGAAGAGGAAACTTCACATTCGGTTGATGAAAAATTGCCCACTGGAAATCGCGCGGCGACAAATTCATCTCGTCCATAAAATTCTGCGCCGCTTCCAACGTGTGCGCGAAATACGCGGGTTCGCCCGTAAAGCGATTGCCGTGTTCGGGATAATATTGATGGGGACGACGGAAAAAGTCAGGTGTGTCGGTGACGTACGAATACGACCCTTCGAGCAGCGCCAGACTTTTTTCCGCAGGACCGAAAACAAACGCCGCGCCGCCCGCTCCCGCCGTATATTCCAGCGCATCATGCGGGCGACCTTGCGACGTATCCATTCCAATCGCCAGCGCGTACTCTGCCATTTCGCTGCCGACCAGCGCAATCGCCGCTTGCATCGCTTCCGTCCCCGCTTTGCACGCAAACTGCCAATCGCCTGCGAGGGTCGCACCGCTCGCGCCTAACGCTTCGGCGACGAGCGTCGAACTCGGTTTCACCGCGTACGGATGCGATTCGCTGCCAACCCACACCGCGCGGAGCGAAGCAGCATCAATCTGCGCGCGTGCCATCGCATTGCGCGCCGCTTCAATGCTCATCGTGATCGTATCTTCGTCTAGACCGGGCACGCTTTTTTCTTCAATCGGCAAATTTTCGTCCGCGCCGCCCCACACCCGCGCAATCTCTTGCGTCTTGATGCGATAGCGCGGCACATATGCGCCATAGCCGATAATCCCCACATCCCGCTTCGGTTTCATCACACCCGACATACCCTGCTACCTACTACCTTCTACTTGCTAGTTTGATCTTTTATTTCTTCGCTTTGTATCCGCCGCGCGTGCAGCTTCATGTGTCCCTTTTGAATTCCATCCGTCGCCAATGCACGCAGCGCCGCGAGATTTTGCGCTAGACCCACCGCCGCCATCACGGCTGCCAATTCTTGCCCCGATTTCACATCCAGAATCCGCAACGCAATTTGCGCCACGCGATGCGTTCGTGTCAACCCGCCGACAATACCCACCGCTAACGGTAGCTCGATACTACCAATCAAATCACCGTTCGACGCTTGTTCCCAATTTGTCAATGGACGATAGCCGCCATCGCGTGCGGCATAGGCATGCGCGCCCGCTTCAATCGCGCGAAAATCATTCCCCGTTGCCAGCGCGACAGCATCAATCCCGTTCATAATCCCTTTGTTATGCGTCGCCGCACGATAGCGGTCCACTTCGGCAAGGACTTGGGCTTCGATAATGAGCCGCGCCGTTTCTTCGCCGCCTAACGCTTCCGCCGTCACGCGGCAGGTTGCGCGCGCGAGGCGTCGGTCTGAAAGATTCGTCAAAATCCGCAGATTGACGCGCCCGCCTGTCAATTCCGCAATGCGCGGAGCGATTTCTTCACACGCTGTATTCACCAAATTCGCGCCCATCGCGTCGCGGGTGTCAAAGGCGAGATACACGACTAGCATCGGACCGATACGCGTATGGAAAAATTCACGCACGGTAATATCCCGCGCCCCACCCCCGCGCTTGACCAGATTCGGATGCAGCTTATTCGCCAGTTCCAAAAGTTCCGCGCGCGCGGCGATGATATTCCTGTGGCTTTCGCGCAGTTTTTCAATGGTTTCGTGCAGTTTTGCCGATTCTTCGTATGGGTCACTCACCTCTTCAAAAATAATCTGTATCTGACCGACTAAAACGGGTTCTTCGGCGCTGGCATGAAAGCCGCCCGACGCGCGCACGCTTTTCGCCGCATGGCTGCATCCCGCAACAATAGATGGTTCTTCCGTCACCATCGGGATCAAATAATCGCGTTCGTTTATGGTAAAGTTCGCAGCAATAGCAAAAGGCAGACTATATAAACCTGTTACGTTCTCAATTAGGGTATCTGCCTGCTCAATATTCAATCCACCTGTCAATAACGCGTCAAGCTCTTCTGGTTCAAGATTAGCGACTTGCGCCAGCCATTCAAGCCGCTGTCCAGGCGAGAGCTTGTAAAAACCTTCCAAACGTGACGAGTAATCCATAGACTGATTTCGCACCATACTACCCTTTAGACGCTGCAATTACCTGCTAAAACACTGTCAAAAGCTATCAGATTCGTGAAATTTACCACAATTCAAGTCGCTAGACAAGACAATAGGCGGTCTCGGACCGCCCATTGCTTCCCATTCTACACAATATGCTAAATTCGTAGTAACGAATTTATTCGTTCAAATCCCGCCCCGCCATAAGACACTCTGGATAACCACTCCAAAAGTGCTTCAAATTTCGCCGTTTTCCTTCAATTCTGATTGTCTCATCTTCATTCTCCGCCACAGACCGCTTCTTGCTCCCTGCTTCCTTTTACCTGCTATCCTGCCATTTTGCCTTCTGCATTTTGCATTCTTCACTGCTCCAATATCTCATATAGCTTTTCCTGTAAATCCTGCGGCGTATAGGGCTTTTGCATAAAGCCCGATACGCCCTTGCCGTTAAAGCGATTGCTTGCCTCTTGCTCCGAATAGCCACTCATCAACAGCACTCGCACATCAGGATTAATTTCCTTCAGACGTGCAAGCGTTTCCTCGCCGCTCATACGGGGCATCGTCATATCCAGCATCACACAAACAATACTCTCCTTATTATGCTTATAAATTTCGATGCCCGAAGGACCATCTTCTGCGAGGAGCGGAGTATACCCGACACGTGACAGCATCCGCTTGGTCACATTCCGCACCACCTCCTCATCATCAATGACCAACACCGTACCGTTGCCCTTGGGTTTCAGCGTCTCGCTCAATGGTTTTTCGGCTTCGTGCGGCACATCTTTGACGGGCAAAAGCACGCGAAAGACCGAACCCTGCCCGGGTTCGCTGTACACCTTGATCGCGCCATTATGCCCGCGCACGATACCGAGAACTGCCGCCAGACCCAGACCGCGCCCCGTGAATTTGGTCGTAAAAAATGGGTCAAAGATTTTTTGTTGCGTCTCTTTGTCCATCCCGCTGCCATCGTCCGTTACTTGCACATAGGCGTATTGCCCTTCGGGTAAATCGGGAGCCATAAAACTTCCAGCGAGATAATCATGGTCAGCCTGCACCGTTCCCGTTGTCAGCGAAATAATGCCCTGCTTGTCCCCAATCGCATCCGACGCATTCACAATCAAATTCATCAAGACCTGACGAATCTGCGTCACATCGCCTTCAATCGGCGGTAGGTTCGGCGCGAGGTTGAACTTGAGCGACGCATTTTTTGAAATGGACACTTGAAGCAGCTGCGTAATCTCCGTAATGACGCTGTTGAGATTGATGCGCTGCATCACAAAGCGGCCCTTGCCCGAATACGCCAACATCTGCCGTGTCAAATCGGCCGCGCGTTGCGCCGCGATTTTGATTTGCTCCACCGGCTCGCGCACGGGCGAGTCCGACTCCAGGTCCACCAATACCAATCCGACATTTCCCAAAATCGAAACGAGCAGATTGTTGAAATCGTGCGCGATACCTCCCGCCAGCACGCCCAACGATTCCAGCTTTTGCGTCTCCTGGAGTTTACGTTCAAAAGCGCGCTGACGTTCTTCTTCCAGTTTGCGCTCGGTAATGTCTTCGGATATGCCGAGCAAATACTTGGGCTGCCCATCACCGTCGGCGACAGGAATCTTCTTGGTACGCAGATAGCGCCTACCTTGCGGCGTATCAATCGGTTCTTCGGGAATATCAACAATCTTGCCGCCGGTCAATGCTTCACGGTCCTTCATTTCAAAAAAGCGCGCCTCGTCTTCGGGGAAAAAATCATAATCATTTTTCCCCAGCAGCGACGTGGTGGATTGACCGAGCAGTTCTTCACCCGTCTTGTTCACGCGCACAAAACGCAAATCCTGCGCGTCCTTGACAAAAATCATGTACGGAATGTTGTCCACCACGTTGTTGAGGAAGGCTTCGGTACGTCGCAGTTCTTCTTCCGCGCGTTTGCGCTCGACCAATTCCGCTTGCGATGCCTGATACAACCGCGCATTGTCCAACGCAATCGCCGCGAGTTCCGCAAAACGCGTCAGCGCGTCCATTTCGCTTTGGGTAAAGCGCCGCCCTTCTTCCAAATAGGCGAGACCGATGACGCCGACAGTCTGATGCCTGGATTTGAGCGGCACGCCTGCCACCGCCCGCAAAATATCGCGTGAGGACAGCGCAAGGCGTCCGGACCAATTGCGATAATCGTCCACGACGAGCGGTTCGCCCGTCTGCCAAACCGTGCCCGCCAAACCGACGCCCGGATTCGCTTTGGTTCCCTTGAATCCGTTATACGCGCCCACACCCACGCGCATAATCATTTCCTGTTCGCCCTGCGCGTTGCGATTGGGAGAAAGCAAAAACACATACCCATGTTCCGTGCCGACCAGCGCCGCTGCCCGCGCAATAATTTGTTCCAACAAATCTTCAAGGTCGAGGCGGCTCATCAGACCAAGCGTTGTTTCGTGCAATGCGTTCAAGTACGCATTCTGCTCGCGCAATACTTGCTCGATCCGCATCCGGTCCGTCACATCGGCGGCGTGGCTCAAAACGTACGGGCGCTTGCCCGGTTCTTCATTCCGCACATTGCGATATTGAAGGATGTGCGTGTCTCCATCCCGCGTAACAATGTGCAGAATGCCTTCATCCGTCTCGCGGTCTGCGATACGCTTGAGATATTTCGTAAATTCGTCGTGATATTCTACGGGCACAAAATCGCGTAGGTCGCGCCCAAACATTTCTTTCGGTTCAAAGCC
>Ga0070741_10019796_pt1 | contig 10711 bp, 6 predicted proteins | sample Coa_R1_4_FD_66440 | JGI IMG/M metagenome (GOLD analysis project Ga0070741, IMG submission 66440) | Surface soil microbial communities from Centralia Pennsylvania, which are recovering from an underground coalmine fire - Coalmine... | ecosystem: Environmental > Terrestrial > Soil > Unclassified ... | reverse complement strand
CGCCGTCCACTCCCCGACCCGGGCCGCGAGCTCCTCGCGGCCCGCGCGCCTTCCTTCCGACGTCGCCCAGCGCGGGTCGGCGGCCCATTCGGGGTCGTCCATCGCCTTGCGCAGCGCCTCCCAGTCGGCGTCGTCGCGTACGCACACGACGCACCACTCCTCGTCGCCCGCGCAGCGGAACACCCCCCACGGTGCGCCCCGCTCGTCGTCGTTGCCGACCGGCCGTACGGATCCCGGCGCGAGCGCCTCCCGGAGCAGCAGGTCGCCGAGCGTCGCGACCACGGTCTCGACCTGCGCCACCTCGCAGTGCACCCCCTCGCCGGTGCGGTCGCGCCCGAGCAGGCCCGCGAGCCCGGCCAACGCGCACAGGTGGCCGACGAGCAGGTCGGGATGGTTCGAGTTCCCACCCACCGGCGGCCCGTCCGCGTACGACCACAGGTCGGTGAGCCCGCCGTACGCCTGCACCGACGGCCCGTAGCCGAGCCAGCCGGCGTGCTCGCCCCGCGAGCCCAGCAACTGGCTCGACACGTACACGAGCCTCGGGTTCAGCGCCGACAACTCGGCGTAGTCGAGCCCGAGGTCGGCCATCGTGCCGGTCGAGTTGTTCTCGATCACGACGTCGGCCATCGCGACGAGGCGCTTGGCGAGCTCGCGACCCTCGGCCGTCTTCAGGTTCACGCCGAAGCTGCGCTTCGATCGGCTCGACGACGCGAACGACGGCGTCATCTCCGTGCCCATGATGATGCGCATGAAGTCGGGATACGAGCGCGTCTCGACCTTCACGACGTCGGCGCCGTTCTCGGCGAACATGCGGCCGGCCTGCACACCAACGCCGCCGTGCCCGAAGTCGACGACGCGCACGTCCGAGAGCGGTCCGCGGGCGGGAGCCGGTACCGCCTGCGCCGGCGTCGCTGCGCTCTGGGCCACGGGATCGGACGTGTCGACCCACCCCCTGCCCGTCCGCGCGTCACCGTCGAGCGTGGGCGCGCCGTGACGGAAGCCGGCGCGGACGCCGTCCAGCTCGAAGAACCCTGCGGTCACCGGGACCGTCAACCCGGGCACGATCTCGCCGTCGACGAACGTGCCGCGCGAACGGAAGTGCGCGTCGGCGAGGATGTCGTCGGGCTTGAGGATCGGCATCACGACGACGCCGCGCCGCTGCCCCTCGGCGGCGGCCTCGACCATCCCCATCGGCGCGAAGAACTCGTCGAACATCGGGTGGAGCACGTCGCGGTTCTCGAAGCGAGCGAACGTCTGCTCCCAGTACGGGTCGGCGAACGCCTCGGGCGAACCCATCCACTCCCAGAGCGCCCGCCACTGCCGGGGGCTGAGGAGCACCAGGCGGATCCAGCCGTCACGCGTGCGAATCGTCGGGTACAGCGAGTCCTCCGCGTTGCGGAGCCGCCGGGCGTTCATGCCGGCGTTGGCGATCGCCGACGCGTTCACGATCGACCACGTGTCGACCTGGATCGCGGCCTCGAACGCCGACAGGTCGAGGAGCTGGCCGCGCCCCGTCGTGCGGCGCTGCCAGAGCGCGGCCAGCGTCGCCAGCGCGCCCATCACCCCGACCGCGTCCGACGGCAACGATCCGGGCACGAGGAGCGGGTCGCGCGTGCTGAGGCCGGCGGCGGCGAGCCAGCCGCACATGGCGAGCACGACGTCGTCGGTGGCGACGTAGTCGGCGTACGGTCCCGTCAGCCCGAACCACGTCAGCGACGCGACGACGAGCCGCGGGTAGCGAGCGGAGAGGGCGGCCGCGCCCAGGCCCTGCGCGTCGCGCGTCCCGGGCGAGGCCGAGTCGAGCAGGACGTCGGCCCCGGCGAGGAGCTCGTGCAACCGGGCCCGGTCGCCGTCGGCGTCGAGGTCGAGCACGGCGCCGTGCTTGTTGGAGTTCCGGTAGAGCCACCAGAGGCCCGTGCCGTCGGGCGCGCAGGGCGGCAGCTTCCGCGAGGGCGAGCCCCCGGGCGGTTCGACGCGGACGACCTCGGCACCGAGGTCGGCCAGGAGGCGGCCGGCGAGCTCGCCGATCTCGACCGTGAGGTCGACGACGCGAAGGCCGGCGAGCGCGCCCGGACGGGGTTCGGAGGCGGGGGTCATCGGCCGGTCAGTGGGGCGTGAGGCCGCCGTCGACGATGATGCACTGGCCCGTCATGAAGCTGGACGCATCCGACGCGAGGAACAGTGCGGGCCCGACCATCTCGTCGGGATCGGCCGCGCGGCGCATGAACGAGGAGTTGCGCATCCGCTCCTGCATCTCGGGGGTGTTGTTGCGGACCATGTCGGTGTCGACCGTCCCCGGGGCCAGCGCGTTGGCGCGGATCCCGCGGGGCGCGAAGTCGGCGGCCATCGCGCGCGTGAACGCCATGAGCGCCGCCTTCGCGCCCGAGTACATCGCGACGTGCGCCGAGAACAGGAAGGCGCCCGCGGAGATCACGTTGACGATCGACGCGCTGGGCGACTCGGTCAGGTACGGCAGCGCCTCCTGCACGAGGAACACGGGCCCCCGCAGGTTGACGGCGTACGACTTGTCCCACGCCTCTGCCGTGAACTGACCCAACGGGAGCGTGAGCGCGTTCGCCGCGTTGTTGACGACGATGTCGATCCGGCCGAACCGGTCGACGGTCCGCCCCACGAGCTCGGCGAGCGCGTCCAGCTCGCCGAGGTGCGTCGGTACCCCGAGCGCGTCCCCGCCCATCGAGAGCAGGTGCTTCTCGGTCTCCTCGCAGGCCTCCGGTTTGCGGCTCGCGACGACCGTCTTGGCTCCCGCGGCGACGAACCCCTCGGCGATCGCCCGGCCGATGCCGCGAGTCCCGCCCGTGACGATCGCCACCCGACCGCTCAGGTCGAACAGCGTGTCGAGCTTCTCCTTGTCCACGCGCTCCTCACTCCGCTCGGTACAGCCGGCGCACATTAGAGCCTGCGACGAGGGCGGTCGTCTCCTCGCCGAGCGGTTCGACGAACCGCTCCAAGCTGCCGCGCCACGTCGCCGGGTGGTCGGGGTGCGGGTAGTCGGTCGCCCACACGAAGCACTCACGCCCGACGTGGTCGACGATCAGGGGCGCGGCGGTCTCCTCGGGATCGCAGGAGATGAAGCATTGGCGCCGGAAGTAGTCGCTCGGCCGGTCGGAGAGCGCGTGCAGGCGACGGAACATGGTCTCGCCGAACAGCGCGTCCATCCGGTCGAGGAACGAACCGATCCAACCGGCGCCGGATTCGAGGACGCCGATCGTCAGACCGGGAAAGCGCGCGAAGGTCCCGTACGCGAAGAACGACATGAACGCCTGCTGCACGCCCTGGCGCGCGACCAGGTTGCTCATGATCTGCGCTCCCGCGTCGCCCACGCCCGGCGTGCTCGACACGTTGCGGAAGCGGGCGAGCGTGTTCGCGAACTCGGGCTCGTAGCTCGGGTGGATGCCGATCGGCACGCCGAGCTCCGCCGCCTTCGCCCACAGGACATCGTGATCGGGATGGCCGTGCGGCACACGACTCCAGGTGAACGGCGCCATGAACGCGCCGCGACACCCGTCGGCGACGGCGCGCTCGAGCTCCGCGGCCGCGAGACTCGGGTCGGTGAGGTGCAGGTGCGCGATCGGGACGAGCCGGCCGCCCGAGTCGCGGCAGAAGTCGGCGATCCAGCGGTTGTAGGCGCGCGCGTACGCGCCCGCGAGGTCTGCGTCGTCGACCGCGGACTCCCAGATGATGCCGAGCGTCGGGTAGAGCACGACCGCGTCGAGCCCTTCCTCGTCGAGCCAGGCGATCCGGTCGGTGGCGTCGCAGGCGCCGAGCGGCATGGCGTCCATGTAGCGGCGGTCGGGGCCGGCGTGGGCCGTCTCGTCGCCCATGGCCCCGAGCATCGCGATCCCGCCGTGCGACAGGCGCTCGAACGGGACCCCGTCGATCTCGAGGTACTCGAGGCCGGCGTCGTCGACCCGGACCCGGATCGCCCGTTCGCGCACGTCGTCCTCGAGGTAGTCGAGCCAGAGGTCGGCCGGCTCGAGCACGTGCCCGTCGGCGTCGATCACCCCGGTCGCCGGCAGCTTGGCCATCGCGTCCCCCCTTCGCCGGGGAGAGGCTAGAGCGAGCGTCGCGGCGCGGGTGTCCCGCGGAGAAGCTCGCCGGCCCCGCCGGTGGGCGAGGCATTGGGGTCGACCTCGCGATCGTGGGAAGCTCGCGGCACCCGTCCGAGCAAGGGGGTCTCCCCATGTCCTCTCCCGCGTCCGTCGAGAAACCTGCCCCAGAGGCGGAACACGGCACACACGCGGGGAGGAGATTGAACCACGTCGAGCTCCTCTACCGGCCCGGGGAGCGGGAGCCGGCGAAGCGCGTGTTCGAGCTGCTCGGCTTCCGGGTCGTCGACCGGGGTGGGACGTTCTTCACCGCGTTCGTCGAGCCCGGCGAGTCCGACTTCGCCAACAACGCGGTCTACGCGTCCGAGGTCACCGAGGAGCAGTGGGCGCTCGAGCAGGCGCTGGCCGCGTCGCTGGAGAGCGACGACCCGGTCGGCGTCGCGGCACGCGCCTACCTCGGGCGCCTGCGCAAGGAGCCCCAGCGGTCGTTCCACTTCGGCGTGCGGTACCCGTCGATCGAGGCGCTCGACGCGACCATCGCCCGCATCGGCGCGGTCGGCGAGACCGACCCGGAGCTGGTCGGTCGGATCGGCGTCTCGGGCGTGTTCCGCCCGGGCGACCCCGGGTCCTACACCGACACGATGGTGCAGGCGTTCGCCCGCACCGACGTCGTGGCCGCCGGCGTCCTCGCCTTCGGCCAGCACGTCGAGCTGCAGTATCAGATCCCCGCGGGCTGACGCGCCGCGGTCCAACGGGACGGCGCGGTCGAGAACGAGCGACCAGCCCCCTGCGGGACGGCCTCGACGAACAGCGCGCGGCCCGACACCGGGTCGAGGTAGCTGCGCCGCGTCCACACCGCGCCCGTCGGCGACGTGCGCGACTCCTCCAGGACCGCGCACCCGTCGCTCCACTGCCCGGGCGCGACCGCGAGGACGGCTCCGCTGTCGACCGCGACGGCCACGCTCCCCCGCTGCTCGACGCCGTGGTACAGGGGCGCGACCGGCGCGTCCGGCGGCGGCGCCACGGTCGGGTCGACCGGTCGGGCGGGCGGCCGTGCCGCCGCGAGCCGGCGCCCCCGGGCCTCGGCGCGCGCCGCCACGGTCGCCCCCGGGTCGACGGCGCCGTCGTCGTCGATCACGACGCCGTACGTCGTGCGCGCGTCCTCCCGCGCCAGGCGACCGACGACCACGTCGCGGCGCACGTCGTCGGCATCGCGGTCGAGCGGGTCTCCGTAGCCACCACCCGACCCGGCCTCGAACTCGAAGACCTCGCCCGGCTCGAGCACGACGCCCGACTGGTGCGCCGCCAGTGTCTCGACCGTGCCGTCGGCCCGCCGGATGCGGAACTCGGTCGGCGCCCCGGGCTGCCCGCCGGCGACGCCACCCACGGGGATCGTCTCGCGCATCGCGAACATCGCGCCGGTCAGGCGGCGATCTCCAGTGACGCGGTACGACATGCGACACCCGGAGCCCGATCGGTAGCGGCCCGCGCCGTGCGGCCCGGGAGCGGCACGCTTCTCGACCACCTGCATCGGATACCACGCTTCCGTGATCTCGATGTCGACGAAGTCGAGGACGTGCTGGGTGCCGATCAGGTTCGCGAAGAGGTCGCTCCCGTCGTGGCCGGCGCCACCCGACGAGCCGGGCTGGAAGCTCTCGCTCAGCACCCAGCCGTCGATGCTGCCGTCGTCGGCGACGTAGGACCACGAGTGGTTGGCGAGCGCGGCCTGGCCCGACGGCCCGGCATACAACCGCGGGAGCGTGTCGTCGTCGGTCGCAGCCAGCGCGAGTTGCACGCACTGGACTGCGAGCGCGGTCGCGTTCATCGACACGTCGAGGTGCGCAGACGCGATCGGCGCGGGCGGGGTCGACTCGACGATCGTCCCCGGCGGACACACGACCTCGATCGGGCGGTACATCCCCTCGGTGAACGGGAGGTCCTGCGCGAGGTTGGCGCGCACGTCGGCGACGATCTCGCCCTTCACGAGGTAGGCCTTCGAGTTGATGAAGTGCGGCACCTGGGGTGGTGCGCCGGTGAAGTCGAAGTGCAACTCGTCGCCTGCGACCTCGAGCCGGCACGGCAGGTGGTACTGCTCCTCGCCCCACTCGACCCAGCCGTCCATCGTGTAGATGCCGTCGGCGAGGCGCGCGATGCGGTCGCGCAGCACGCGTTCGGAGTTGTCGCACATCGCGTACGCGGTGGTGAGGTACTCGTCGACGCCCATCGCCTCGACGACCGCGGCGAGCTTCAGCGCCGACACGTGCAGGCCCGCGACGAGCCCGCGGATGTCCATCTCGACCAGGCTCGCGAGCCGGACGTTGTTGAGGATGAGCGACCAGGTGTCGGTGCGTTCCTCGCCCGCCGCGAACAGGCGGACCGGCGGGAACCGGATGGCCTCCTGGTAGCACTCGGTGGCGTCGGGGGCCCACGACCCGAACGTCATCCCGCCGACGTCGATGAGGTGAGCGGACGCCGCGACCCACGCGACGAGCCGATCGCCGACGAAGACGGGCCGGCAGATCTCGATGTCCTGCGGGTGGTTGCCACCCCCGTTGTGCGGGTCGTTCGCGGCGAAGACGTCGCCCGCGACGATCGAGTCGCCATGGCGTTCGAGCGTCGTGGCCACGACGTTGCGGGCGCCCGCCCACTTGTACTCGACCTTCCCGCCGCCCGCGAGCAGCTCGCCGCCCGGCCCGAGCAGGTTGCAGGCGAAGTCCTTGCCCTCGGCGACGATGGGGCTGACCGCGGTCTGCTCGATCGCGAGCGCGCCCTCGTCGACCACCGACTGGAGCCGGCTGCGCAACAGCTCGAGCAGGATCGGGTCCGCCGTCGTCCGCTCGCTCATGGCCGTCGTGCCTCCGGGTCGGGGTGGATGAGCAGGGATCCGCGCTCGTCGAGCCCGGCCGAGTGGCCGGGCGGGATCCAGACCGTCGTGTCGTCGGCGTCGACGAGAGCCGGCCCGGCGAGCCGGGTCCCGGGCTCGAGGGCCGCGGCCGGGTGGACGGGAACGTCGACCGTCGTACGGCGCGCGATGCGGACGGCGCGCGCCGTCGTCGCGGTTCCCGTCGGTTCGACCGAGCCGCGCGGCCGCCAGGTCGCGGCGTCGTCGCCGGGCGCGGGCGCGCTGGCGATGGCGCGTAGCGTCATGACCTCGATCGCGACGCCGAGGGCGACCGCGCCGGCGCCGAACCGGCGCACGTACTCGGCGCGGAACTCGTCGTGCAGGTGGTCGAGCCGGGGCCGGCCGTCGGGGCCGCACGCGATCGGGATGCCGAGCTCGGCGCCCTGGCGCTCGAACCGGACGTCGGCCTCGAGCTGCACCGTGCTCGCGTCCGGGTCGACACCGTCGGCTGCGAGGTCGTCGAGCACGGCGGCGCGCAACTCGTCGAGGGTCGGCTCGAGCGTGCCCGGAGCCGCCGGCAGTCGCAGCGCGACCGAGCGGGCGCGCTCGCGGTGCAGCGGCGCGGTCGCGGCGCCGAACGCGCACAGCACCGGGGCCAGGTGCGGTACGACGGCGACCCGGGCGCCGACCTCGCGCGCGATGTCGCCCGCGAAGAGACCGCCGCAACCGCCGTACGCGAGCAGCGCGAGGTCGGCGGCGACGAGCCCGCGGCTCGCGACGCGGTTGCGCACGGCGCGCGCCATCGCCGCCTGCGCGACCTCACGGATCCCCCAGGCCGTCTCGACCGGGTCGAGCCCGACCTCGTTCCCGACCCGCCCGCACGCCTCGGTGGCGCGGCCGGCGTCGAGGGGCATGCGGCCGCCGAGGAAGTGGTCGGGATCGAGGTAACCGAGCACGACCAGCGCGTCGGTCAACGTCGCGTCCGTGCCGCCCCGGCCGTAGCACGCGGGCCCGGGAGCGGCGCCCGCGGAACGCGGGCCGACTCGGATCGCACCGACGGCGTCGACCCACGCGATCGACCCGCCACCCGATCCGACCGAGTCGACGTCGACCATCGACAGCGACGTCCAGTGGCCGAGCACGGCGCCGCGGGTCCGCCGCAGCGCCTCGCCACCCGAGATCAGCGCGACGTCGAGCGACGTGCCTCCCAGATCGCAGGTGACGACTTGGGTTTCGCCCATCGCGCGCGCGAGCCGGGTGGCCGCGGCCGCACCCGCTGCCGGCCCGGACTGGGCGAGCCCGATGGGCGTCGACCGGGCGCCGTCGACGGTCGTGGCGCCGCCGCTCGAGTGCGTGAGCACGACCGGCACGGTGAGCCCCCGCGCCCGCAACCGTTCGGCGAGCGGTGCGAGCCAGTCGAGCGCGCCGGCGACGTACGCGTTCAGGAGCGCGTACTGCGTCCGCTCGTACTCGCGGATGACCGGCGACAGCTCCGACCCGAGCACGATCGGTAGGTCGGGGTACTTGGCGGCCACGGCTGCGCCGACCGCCTCCTCGTGCGCGGGGTTGCGGAACGACCAGAGGAACGAGACGACGAGCGCCTCGACCCCCTCCGCCTCGACGAGGTCGCGCGCCGCCCGGACGGCGCCGTCGACGTCGACCGGCGTCGTGACGGCACCGTCGCGGTCCATCCGCTCCGCGACCCCGATGATGCAGGCGCGGTCGACGAGCTGCGGCGGCGGCACGAGCCAGCCTCCGTCAGACACGCGGTTGCCGCGCGCGAGGGGGATCAGATCCTCGAACCCGGCCGTCGTGAGCAGGCCGAGGCGCCGCCCGGTGTGCGTCGCGAGCATGTTCGTGACGACCGTCGTCCCGAGCCCGAAGCGGGTCAGGCGGCTGAGCAGCTCGTCGAGCGACAGGTCGAGGTGCACCGCGACGAGCTCGCAGGCTGCGATCACCGCACCGGCGGGATCGCCCGGGTCGGACGGAACCTTGTCGCGCACGTGGCCCGCACCGGTGACCGCGACGACGTCGGTGAACGTGCCCCCGACGTCGACGCCGAGTCTCACGCTCTCGTCGGGCACGAGCTACCGGCCGAGGACGGTGCCCGGCAACCGGTCGAGCCGCTCGACGACCGGTGCGCCGTCGCGCCGGATGGGGACGCCGTTCACGACGACGTGCTCGATGCCGCTGGGCCGGTCCGCGACGAGACGCTCGCCGTCCGCCGGCATGTCGCGCACCCGCCGGATGGGGCCCGGCGACAGCGCGTCGTAGTCGAGGACGACGACGTCGGCCGGTGCACCGGGCCGCAGGTAGCCGCGGTCGAGGCCGAGCACGTCGGCGATCTCGCCCGTCAGCTTGCGGACACCCTGCTCGACCGGCATGAGCTCTCGGTCGCGCACCCAGTTGGCGAGGAAGTCGGTCGGCATCACGGCGTCGCAGATCTGGCCGACGTGGGCGCCCGCGTCCGAGAGGCCCATGATGCAGCCCTCGCTCCGCATGAGCAGCGTGACGCCGTCCTCCTCGTCGTTCGCGAACGTGACGCTGAAGCGCGTCAAGAGGTCGTCGGCGAGCGCGACGTCGGCGACGACGTCGAACGCGGTGGTCCCCCGCTCCGCGGCGAGCGACGCGACCGAGCGCCCGACGAGCTCGGGGTGCGCCTCCGACTCGGCGACGAGGAACGTCTCCCACCGGGGGTTGACCCACTTGCCGCTCTCGAACTCGTCGGAGACCCGCGTGCGCCACTCGGGGTCGGCGACGAGCTTCGGCCGATCCTCGTGCGGCGTCGCCACGAACGGCGCGAACGCGGGCAGCTGGTAGAAGGCGGTCGGCTCGATCATCATGATCTGCTGCAGGATCGGCCGGCACGTCACCTGCACCCAGACGTCGGCGCCCGCGGCCCGGCCTTCCTCGTGCCGGGCGAGCTTCGACCGGTACGGCGCGCGCGACGCCGTGTCGGGCGGGTACGTGAGCAGCGCCGACCAGGTGATCGTGCGCCCGAGCGTCGGCTGGAAGTCGTAGATCCACGAGTAGTTCTCGCCCGGCGCGACGTGCACGATCCCGCGCCCGATCTCCGCGGTCACGCGCATGAGCGCCTCGGTCTCGGCCTGCGTCGCCACGATCGACGGCACCGGCCGGCCGCCGTCGCCGACGTGGAAGCCGGCCCGGTCACTCGAGAACCCGAGCGCGCCGCCGCGGATCGAGTCTGCGACGAGCGCGCGCAGACGCGCGATCTCGTCGTCGGTGGCCTCACGCTCGTACGCCTCGTCGCCGAGCACGTAGAGCCGCACCGCGGTGTGGCCGACGTAGCCGCCGAAGTTGATCGCCGTTCCCCGGCGCCCGACGGCGTCGAGGTACTGCGGGTAGGTCTCGAAGTCCCAGGGCACCCCGGCCTCGAGCGTCGCGATGCGCATGTCCTCGACCTTGTCGAGGGTGCGGAGCAGCGAGGCCCGGTCGGCCGGTCGCGTGGGGGCGACGCTGTAGCCGCAGTTGCCGGCCACGACCGAGGTGACGCCCTGGTACGACGACGGCGTGAGCGCGGGGTCCCACAGCACCTGCGGGTCGTAGTGCGTGTGGATGTCGAGGAAGCCGGGCACGACGAGGGCCCCGCCCGCGTCCAGCTCCTCGTCGCCGCGCAGGTCGGCGCCGACCTCGGCGATCCGCCCGTCTGCGATGGCGACGTCGGCACGTCGCGGCGGCGCGCCCGTCCCGTCGACGACCGTGCCGCCCCGGATGACCAGGCTCGGTTGCGGCGCGCTCACGACCGGCTCCGCACGGCGGGCCGGTCGAAGTGGTAGAGGTC
>Ga0070741_10019795_pt1 | contig 10712 bp, 8 predicted proteins | sample Coa_R1_4_FD_66440 | JGI IMG/M metagenome (GOLD analysis project Ga0070741, IMG submission 66440) | Surface soil microbial communities from Centralia Pennsylvania, which are recovering from an underground coalmine fire - Coalmine... | ecosystem: Environmental > Terrestrial > Soil > Unclassified ... | reverse complement strand
GGCGAACCCGGCGGCGGCGAGCCGGTGCTTCCACCGCCTCATCGCTGGAGGAATCGGGCGACCAGCTCGCGGAACTCGGGAGTGGTGCGGGCCAGCGCGTTGATCCGCGCGCCCAGCCGGATGGCCTCGTCGAGCCCGACCCCGTCGAGCCGGTAGAGGAGCTGCTTGATGAGGGCGAGGGCGCTGCCGCTCGACCCGGCCAGCGTGGTCGCGAGCGCGCGCGACTCCGCCTCGAGCGCGCCCGCGGGCACCACCCGCGAGACGAGCCCGAGCGCCCGCGCTTCGGTCGCGGAGACGAGGCGGCCGGTGGCGGCCAGATCGAACGCGGCCTTCTCGCCCACCAGCCGCCGGAGCAGCGCCAGCACCATCGCGGGGGCGAACCCGCGCCGGATCTCGGGATACCCGAACCGGGCGTCCTCCGCCGCGATCACGAGGTCGCACGCGGTGGCGAGGCCCGCGCCGCCCGCGAGCGCGTTGCCGTGCACCACGCCCAGCACCGGCTTGGGGAGGCCGCGGAGCGCGAGGAACAGGCGCCCGAGCTCGAGCGCGCTCGCCTCGTTCTCCTCCGGGCTCCGGTCCACCGAGGCGAGGAGCTCGGCCAGGTCGGCGCCGGCGCAGAAGTCGGGGCCCGCGCCGCCGATCGCCACCACCCGCACCTCGGGATCGAGCTCCGCGTCCCGGAGCGCGCCGGTGAGCGCCGCCACCAGGGCGGCGTTGAGCGCGTTGCGCTTCTCGGGGCGGTTGAGGGTGAGGAAGAGCACCGGCCCGTCCCGGGACCGGAGCAGCGGGGGCGCCTCGGTCACCGAGCCCGCCCGAGCCGCCGGGCCAGCTCGGCCGGCACCGGGATCCGCATCCGGAGCAGCGCGGTCGAGTAGACCTTGCCCTGCGCGTCGGTCTTGAGCGAGATGGTGCCCCCGCCGTCCAGCGCGTCGTGCAGCAGGAAGTTGAGCGCCCCGAGGTTGGGGAGCTCGAACCGCTCGACCCGCCCGGTCATGCCGCGGAAGTGGCGGGCCACCCGCGCGGCCGTGACCTCGCGCTCGAGCAGCGGGTAGAGCTCCGGCGCGAGCGCGATGAGGCCCACGTTCGCCGTGTTGCCCTTGTCGCCCGAGCGCGCGTGCGCCAGATAGCGGAGCTGCACCAGCACCCTGCCCCGCCGCCCGGGCCCGCGCGCCCGCGCGCGTCCCCGCCCCCGCACCCCCGCCCGCGCCGTCATGCCGCGAGGATCTCCACCTTCACGGAGGGCTCGATCTCGCGCCGGTCGATCAAGGCCGGCCAGTAGGCCACGATCTCCTCGACCGCCGGCCGGCCGCCCGCGAACCCCGTGACGCTCGGCGGGCCGGTGAGGACCAGCGGCGCGATCTCGCGGGTGAACCGTTCCACCGGCGCGCGCTCCCGCGCCCGCACGCCCACCCGGAGCTGCACCTCGGGAAGCTCCGGGTCCGGCCGGCCCGCGAGCGGCCCGTGGGTCGCGCCGGCGCCCACGAACTCGGTGAGGATCCGCTCGAACTCGAGCCCGAGCCGCTCCAGCCGGGCGCGGAGGATCCGGTCGGCCGCGCGGGCCTTCTCGTAGGCGTCGGGCCAGGCGTACACCAGGGTGCCGACCGCCTTGTAGCCGTAGAAGTACGCGATCGACACCTTGAGCATGCCGGTGCGGGGCCCGCCCCGCACCCCACTCACCCGCACCCGGTCCTTCCCCACCTGCCGGAGCCGGATCGTGGTGAAGTCCGCCACGCCGTCCGGGGTGATGTAGCTCCGGGGATCGCCCATCTCGTACACCAGCTGCTCGGTGACCGACGCGACCGAGACGACGCCGCCGGTCCCGGGGTGCTTGGTGACCACGAAGCTCCCGTCGGGCGACGCCTCGACGATCGGAAAGCCCGGGTCCTCCAGCCCGCGAACCGACTTCCAGCCCTTGAGCAGGTTGCCCCCCGAGGCCTGCGCGCCGCACTCGATGATGTGCCCGGCGACCGTGCCCGCCGCGATCCGGTCCCAGTCGTCGGCGGGCCAGTCGAACTCGTGAACCAGCGGCGCGAGAGTGAGGCCGGTGTCGGTCACCCGGCCGGTCACCACCACGTCCGCGCCGGCCCGGAGCGCCTCCACCACCGGCGCCATGCCGAGGTAGGCGTTGGCCGAGCGGACCAGGGGCCGAATCTCGGCCAGGGGGCGGCCGGTATCGAGATCGCGGAGCTCGTGTCCCTTCGCGAGCAGCTCGTCGAGCCGCGGGAGGATGTCGTCCCCGGTCACGAGCCCCACCCGGAGCCGGCCCCCGAGCCGGAGCCGGCGGGCCACCTCGAGCACCGCCTCGGCGCAGCCCCGCGGGTTCACCCCGCCCGCGTTGGTGACCACCTTGATCTTCTTGGCGACCAGATCCGGGAGCAGCCGCTCCATCAGCGGCACGAAGTCGCGGGCGTAGCCCGCAGCCGGGTCGCGCGACTTCTGCTTCTGCATGATGGACATGGTGACCTCGGCGAGGTAGTCCATCATGAGGTAGTCGATCGGGCCGCCCTGCACCTGGCGGATCGGCGCCTCCAGCCAGTCGCCCCAGAAGCCCTGCCCCGCGGCGACCCGGACGACGCGCGACGTCATCGCGGGCGGGCGGAGCCCGCGGGCGAGGGCGCCTCCAGCCGGACCTCGCGGGTCCAGACCTCGCCCGCCGAGTGCGCGACCACCACGCCGAGCGGATCGAAGCCGTCGCCCAGACGCCAGGGGGGCGGCGTGAAGCCGAACGCCGCGGTGCGGCGCTCACCCGCGGGGATCGAGAGCTGCACCGTCCGGCCGCCCGGGGCCGGGAGCGCGACGGCGCTGTCGGTGTAGAGCCGGATCGACACGGTCGCGCTCCAGGGCTGGTCCGGCTCGGGCTCGGCGAACCCCGGGAAGAGCCGGAGCTCGACCGGCAGGTCGCCGTGCCCGGCGGGGAGCGGAACCTCGAGGCGGCCGACCGCGTAGTTGAGCGGCTCCTTCGCGAGCTGGCGGCCCACCGAGCCGAAGACCGACACGCCGAAGTCGGTGAACCGCTCCCACTGGCCGGGCGGCATGGCGACGTCCACCGTCGCCGACCGGGCCCAGGCGGGCGCGACGAAGGGGATCCGCACCACGTCGGAGCCCCGGCGGGAGAGCGCCTCCACCCGCTCGGCTCCCGCGAGCGCCAGGCCGACCTCGGCGTCCACCGGCGCGCCCACCAGGCTGGCGAGCACGGCCGCCACCGAGTCGCCCCCGCGGCGCGCCGCGAGCCGGAACGGCGCCTGCTCGACCCGGGCGGAGACGGTGGCGCTCCCGGCCGGGAATCCGGCCACGTTCGCCTCGTACACGCCGGCGACCGCGTCGCGCCCGTCCACCCGGAACACGGCCGCGGCGCTGTCGGCTCCCGCTTGGAGCTGCGCGCCGCCCCGGAACGGCCGGCCGCCCGGCTCGTGCAGCCCGGCGAGCGCGCCCTGGAGCGCGCTCCAGGTGGCGACCCGCACCAGGAACGGGCGGCCGCTGTCGGCCTGGAAGAAGGCGCGCCGCGTGACGCCCGGCTCGACCCGAGTGGAGGTGAGGAGGTCCTGGCTCCGGGCGGGGAGCGGCACGATCACCGTGTTCACCAGCCGGAAGGCCGGACCGAGCGTCGTGTCCGCCGGCCAGCCGCTCACCACGCCGGTATAGACCCCGGGATGCCGGAACGCGGCGGCGCGGTAGCGGAGGGTGACCGTGGTCCGGGAGCCCGCGAGCGTCACCGTGCGCGGCGCCACGAGCCAGGGCGAGTCCGAGCGCAGGGTGAAGGTCAGGGTGCCGCCGCCCGCACCTCCGCCGGTCGCGGTGCGGAGCAGCTCGAAGGTCTGGAGCGTGTCGCCCGGTGAGGCGAGGCCGCTCTCGCGGAAGGCGGCGGTCCGGCCTCGGCCCACGGCGCGGACCACGATGTCGGGGACCCGCCTCCCGCCCTCCAGCCAGCGCCACGCCGCCTCGACGTCGGGGAGTCCGGTGCCCTCGTCGAGGTAGGGGAGCGCGCCCTGCGGGCGGGCGGTGACCATGAGCGCCTGCTTGATACTTCGCGCGTCGGCCGCGCGCTGGGTGCGCGCGAGCTCGGAGCGGAGCAGCGCGACCAGGCCGCTCACCTGCGGCGCGGAGAAGCTGGTCCCCTGCTTGACCTCGTCACCGGTGTCGAACCGCGGCACGGTGGAGTAGGCGAAGCCCGGCGCCACCAGGTCGGGCTTGGCGAGCTCGCCGCCCCGCGCGCTGAAGCCGGCCACCTGCTCGCCCCCCGCGCGCCCGGCGAAGGGGAGAAACGCGTTGGGCAGGGTGGCGCCCGCCGTGATGGCCCGGGTGGCGGAGCCGGGGAAGCCCACCGTCGAGAGGCCGGGGCCGTCGTTGCCCGCGCTCACCACCAGCACCAGGTCGGGGCGCGCCGCGAGCACCGAGTCGATCATCTGGTCGATCCGCGCCTCGCCCTCGCGCTCGTTGCCTACCCCGAAGCTCAGGTTGACCACGAGCGGCATGCGCCGCCGCTCGGCGAAGCGCACGGCGTAGTCCAGCGCCCGGATCATGCTGCCGGTGGTGGAGATCCCGCCCTGGGCGTCGTTCGCGATCTTGAGGCCGAGGAGCTGGGCGCCCGGCGCCAGGCCGTCGAACCCCGGCACGCCGTACAGGTCGTGCCCCGCCGCGATTCCGGCGACGAAGGTGCCGTGATCGCCGGTGTCGAAGACGAGGTCCAGCGTGGGCTCCCGCGCCGAGTCGGCGAAGTTGGCGGCGACGGCGAGCGGGGCCGGGCGGCCCCGCGGGGCCCAGCCGAAGGTCTCGCCCCCGACCAGGTAGTCGCGCACCGGCTTCTCGTTGGCGAGCGAGCCGTCGCCGTCGGTGTCGGCCAGGAGCACCCAGCCGTCGGACGCGCGGGTGACGACCACCGGCAGCGTGTCGGCCACGAGACCGTTCCCGTTCAGGTCGGCCGCGGGCGGCTGGCCGAGGGGGATCTCGTAGAGCGCGCCGCCGTAGTAGGGGCCCGTGGCGTTGAGCGCCACCAGCCGGCCGAACCCCGCGAGGCGGCGGCCGGCCACCTCCACCGTGTCGCCCCGGGGCGCGAGACGGCGGAGCGCCACCGCCCCCTCGCCCGAGAAGTCGCGCAGGTCGAGCACCTTCCGCTCGCCGGTGGAGGTGGTGCCGAGCCCGGGCACCGAGGGATCGATCCCCGTGTCGAGGATGGCGATCAGGACCCCGCGGCCGTCCGCCTCCGGATGGGCCCGGCGGAACGCGTCGGCCCGGGTCGAGGCGAGCGGCATCCAGCCGCGGGCGTAGGCGATCGCCGGCGGCGCCAGGCGCTCGGGCTCCTTCACCGCGGCGGTCTCGGGCCGGATCACCACGTCGGGCCGGGTGCGCGGTCCGGGATCGATGTTGGGCTTGCCCGGCGAGCGCGGCGGCGGGGCCGGCTCGGGCGCGGGTGCGGGGGCCGGCGACGGCTCGGTCGCGGGGGTGCTTGCCGGCTCGGGCCGGTCGGCCGGCTCGGGTGCGGACGGCGGGCGGTGCGAGGCGCAGGCGACCAGGCCGCCCACGAGCAGCGGCAACAACGACGCGGAGCGGGGCATGCTACTCCCGGGCCGCCGCATCGAGCGGCGGCAGGACGAAGGGGCCGAGGTGGGGGCCGCCGTAGTTGGCGACCACGCGGAGCAGGAAGGCGAGTTGGTCGCGGGTCTCCTCGGGCGTCACGATCGCGTCCACGAACCCGCGGGCGCCGGCGTACTTGGCGTCGAGCTGGTGCTCGTAGTCGGCCCGCATCGCATCGATCGCCGCCTGCTGCTCGGCCGGGAGGGGCCGGCCGGTCTCCTGAGCGCGCTGGAGGTCGGGCCCGTGGACCGCCATGACCGCCGCCTCCCCCTCCATCACGCCCATCCGGCCGGTGGGCCACGACAGGATGAAGTCGGGGTCGAACCCCTGCCCCGCCATGGCGTAGTACCCCGCGCCGGAGGCGTGGTTCACGGTGAGCACGAGCTTGGGAACCACCGCGGTCGCCATCGCCTCCACGAACCGGGCGCCGGCCCGGATGATCCCGGACTGCTCGGCCTCGGGCCCCACCATGAACCCGCTCACGTCCTGGACGAAGAGCAGCGGCAGCCCCTCCCGGCTCGCGGTCTCGATGAAGTAGGCGACCTTCTCGGCGCTCCCGGTGTAGATGATGCCGCCGAAGCGGGGCCGCTCGCCCGGCCGACCCTTGATGACGCCGCGCTGGTTCGCGATCACGGCCACGGGCCAGCCCTCGATGTGGGCGTGGCCGCAGATCATCTCCCTGGCCATGTCCGGCTGGAACTCGTCCAGCGCGCCCGCGTCCAGCAGGCAGGCGAGGACGTGCCGCATGTCGTAGGACATCCGGTGGTCCTGCGGCAGGATGTCGTAGAGCTCCGCGGGCGGGCGCGCCGGCGGGCGGGGCGGGAGCACCCGATGCCGCACCCCGCCCGGGCGGGGAAGCCGGGCCACGTAGGCGCGGATGCGCTCCAGGCACTCCCGGTCGTCGGCCACCCGGTAGTGCGCCACCCCGCTCGTCTCGGTGTGGGTGCGGGCCCCGCCGAGGGACTCCGCGTCGATGGTCTGCCCGGTGGCGCCCTTCACCAGGTTGGGCCCGCCGAGACCCATGAAGCTGGTGCCCTCGACCATGAAGATCACGTCGGAGAGGGCCGGAAGGTACGCGCCCCCGGCCACGCAGCTCCCCATCACCGCGGCCACCTGGGGCACGCGCAGGTAGCGCCGCATGATCGAGTTGTAGTAGAAGAGCCGGGCGGCGCCGTACTGGCCGGGGAACACCCCGCCCTGGTAGGGCAGGTTCACCCCGGCGCTGTCCACCAGGTAGACGATGGGGATCCGCTGCCGCATCGCGACTTCCTGGGCGCGGAGCATCTTGGTGATGGTCTCGGGCCACCAGGCGCCGGCCTTCACGGTGGCGTCGTTGGCCACCACCACGGCCTCGCGGCCCTCGATCGTGCCCACGCCGGTGATGACCCCCGCCGCGGGCGCGGCGCCGTCGTAGCGGTCGTAGGCGACCAGCAGGCCGATCTCGAACCAGGGCCCGTCGGGGTCCAGGAGCCCCCGCACCCGCTCGCGGGGCGAGAGCTTCCCCTGCTGGTGCATCTTGGCGACGCGCTCGGGGCCGCCGCCCTCCTGGAGCCGGGCGGCCAGGCGGCGGTACTCGTCGGTGAGGAGGCGGAGGCGGTTGGTCTTGCCGGCGGTCGCAGTCACCGGGCGCTCAGCGCTCGAGGTGGGTGGCGGCCCAGCTCCGGATGTACTCCACCAGCTCGGACGTGGGCGTGCCCGGCCCGAACAGCCGCCCGATGCCCTGGGCCTGGAGCGCCTCCATGTCCTGCTTGGGGATGATGCCGCCGCCGGTGAGCAGGATGTCCGGCCGGCCCTGCGCGTCGAGGAGCTGGCGCACCCGGGGGAACAGGGTCATGTGGGCGCCCGACAGGATGGAGAGGCCGACCACGTCCACGTCCTCCTGCACCGCGGCGGCGGCGATCATCTCCGGCGTCTGGTGGAGGCCGGTGTAGATGACCTCCATGCCGGCGTCCCGGAGGGCGGCCGCCACCACCTTGGCGCCGCGGTCGTGGCCGTCCAGCCCGGGCTTGGCCACGAGCACCCGGATGGGCCGGGGCGGCGCACCGCCCGGCGCGGGCCCGGGGGCCGAGGCGGGCCCGGTGCCGGTGCGCGCGCGGGCGGCGCGGCGCGCGGGGCGGGCGGAGCGCGGGGGACGGCGGGCCATCAGCGGAAGCGGAGCAGCGCCGCCAGGCCGCGCACGGCGCGGCGGGCCTCCGGATCGTAGATCACCTCGACGTCCACCCGCTGCCGGAGCGCTTCCTCGATCGCGTCGTCCACCACGTCGAGGATCGGGACCGCCGGTCCCTCGCCCCCGCAGTCGCGCTCGCTGAGGGTGAGCCGCCCCGAGTCGCCGCAGCGAAACCCCGGCATGCCGGCGTCCGCGTCCACCAGGAGGGTGCGCACCTGGCCCCGCGCGAGGGCGGCGAGGGTCGGCTCGATCCCGTCCACGGCCCACCCGGTCCCGAGCCGCTCCTTGAGCTCCGCCACCCGGGCCCGCTCCTGGTCGCGCTCCCACCGCTCGCGCACCGCGAGGGCCGCCGCGTGCACCGCGGCCGGGGTCACCTCCTTCGGGTTCAGCTTGGCCGTCCCCAGAACCCGGTGGACCAGGTACGAGTGGAGGAACGGGCGGACCGCGCCGGCCTCGGTGCCGGGGCCGGCCAGGACGATGCCGTGGGCCGGCCAGCGGCGGTCCAGCTCGAAGAGCTGGCGCGCGACCGCCTCGAAGTGGCGCTGCTTCTCCGCCCGGATGCGGTTGTTGTAGCTGTGCTCGCCCCAGCCGGGCCCGCTCTGGTCGCCGTGGAAGCGGCCCCCGCGGGTGGCGTCGGCGCGGAGGCCCGGAAGCTCCGCGGCCTCGTAGGCGGTGACCTCGAAGAAGCGGGCGCCGGTGCGGTCCAGCACCACGGTGAGGATCCGGCCGATCTCGTCCTCGATCGCCGCCAGCTCGCGCACCAGCGGGGTCCGGTCCACCGCGAGCCGGGAGCGGTGCACCGCGGGCAGCGGCAGCACCTCGAACAGCTCGAGCCCCTCGCAGGTGAACAGCGCGAGCCCCTGCGAGGCGGGCAGGTTGGCCGGGTTGCGGAGGTACTGGACCACCCGCTCGAGGTCGCGCTCCACCTCGCCCTGGATCGCGCGGTCGAGCCCCAGGCGGTCCAGCCCCTCCACCACCTGCTTCACCCGGTTCTTGAGCTTGATGAGGTACTTGCCGCGGGCCCGGTCCCGCGGCTCGAGCTTGAGGTAGCAGGTCACCACCCGGTGCTCGCCCGGCTCGACCCGGGTGAGCCGCGCGAGCTGGGCCTCGATCGCCCCGGTCCGGGTGCCCGACGCGCTCCGCCCCCGCCGGTCGAGCCTCGGCTCCCGCAGGGCCGCCGCGATCCCGCCGGCCAGGCCGGCCTCAGAAGAAGACCGGCTCACGGTAGCTCCCGTAGATCTCCTCCAGCACGTGCCGGATCTCGTACAGGGTGCAGTAGGCGCGGGCGCAGTCCAGCATCGCCGGGATCAGGTTGCGGCCCTCCGCGGCGGCCGCCTTGAGCGCGGCGAGCCGCTCCGCCACCAGCGCGCCGTCGCGGGTGCGCCGGAGCTCGGCCAGCCGGCGGCGCTGGGTCTGCTCCGCCTCCTCGCCCACCGTGAGGATCTCGACGTCGTCCGCGGAGTGCTCGAGGAAGTCGTTCACCCCCACGATGATCCGGCGGTGCTGCTCGACTTCCGCCTGGAAGCGGGCCGAGGCCTGGGCGATCTGCCGCTGGAACCAGCCCGACTCGATCGCCCGCACCACGCCCCCCTGGGCCTCGATCTCGGCGAAGAGCGCTTCCGCCTCGCGCTCCAGCTCGTCGGTGAGCGCCTCGACCAGGTAGGAGCCCCCCAGCGGGTCGGCCACGTTGGCGACCCCGGTCTCGTAGGCCAGGATCTGCTGGGTGCGGAGCGCGATGCGCACCGACTCCTCGGTGGGCAGCGCCAGGGTCTCGTCCAGCGCGTTGGTGTGAAGCGACTGGGTGCCTCCCAGCACCGCGGCGAGCGCCTGGTAGGCCACCCGCACGATGTTGTTCAGCGGCTGCTGGGCGGTGAGCGTCACGCCCGCGGTCTGGCAGTGGAAGCGCATCTTCCAGCTCCGCGGGTCCCGCGCCCCGTAGCGCTCCCGCAGGTGCCGGGCCCAGATCCGGCGGGCCGCCCGCAGCTTGGCGATCTCCTCGAAGAAGTCGTTGTGGACGTCCCAGAAGAACGAGAGCTGCGGGGCGAACCGATCCACGTCGAGCCCGCGGGCGATCCCGTGCTCGACGTAGCAGAACCCGTTCGCCAGCGTGAAGGCGAGCTCCTGCGCCGCGGTGGCGCCGGCCTCCCGGATGTGGTAGCCCGAGATCGAGATCGTGTTCCACTTGGGGGCGTGGTCCGCGGCCCACTCGAACAGGTCCACGATGATCTTGAGCGCCGGCTCCACCGGGAAGATCCAGGCGTGCTGGGCGATGTACTCCTTCAGGATGTCGTTCTGGATGGTGCCCCGGAGCCGCGCCGGCGGGACGCCCTGCTTCTCCGCGGCGGCCACGTAGAAGCAGAACAGGATCGCCGCGGGGCCGTTGATCGTCATGGAGGTGGAGACCTGCCCCAGCGGGATCCCGTCGAACAGCGTCTCCATGTCGGCCAGGCTCGAGATCGCCACGCCGCACTTCCCCACCTCGCCCTCCGCGCGGGGGTGGTCGGAGTCGTAGCCCATGAGGGTGGGAAAGTCGAACGCGACCGAGAGCCCGGTCTGCCCCCGGGAGAGGAGGAACTTGTAGCGCGCGTTGGTGTCGGCGGCCGTGCCGAACCCGGCGAACTGGCGCATGGTCCAGAGCCGGCCCCGGTACATCGTGGCGTGGATGCCGCGGGTGAAGGGGTACTCGCCCGGAAGCTCCATCCGTTCGGCGGCGGGCGCGAGGTCGGCCGGGGTGTAGACCGATTCCACGGTGCGCCCGGAGACCGTGGTGAAGTCGGTGTCGTCGCGGTGGGGGAGCGTCGCCGCCCAGCGGCGCCACGCCGCCACCTCCGCGCGGAGCCGCTCCAGCTCGCGCTCCCGCTCCGCGCGCCGCTCGGCGTCCGCCCCGGCCTTCGCCGCCTCCAGGTCCGAGCCGGTCATACCCGTTCGCCCGATCGCAACCCGTCGAGAATCTCGCCCGCGAGCTCGTAGGGGC
>Ga0070741_10019794_pt1 | contig 10712 bp, 5 predicted proteins | sample Coa_R1_4_FD_66440 | JGI IMG/M metagenome (GOLD analysis project Ga0070741, IMG submission 66440) | Surface soil microbial communities from Centralia Pennsylvania, which are recovering from an underground coalmine fire - Coalmine... | ecosystem: Environmental > Terrestrial > Soil > Unclassified ... | reverse complement strand
GCCCGTATACGGAATTCCGGCCGACGTTTCCAAACGTGAACGCCGAGGGAGTTGCGAATGCGGCGGGGTTGAACCATTGAGCGGCGGTGTGCGTTCCCGGCCCGAAGACCGGCTGGCCGGTGGAGTTCGCCCGAATCGGGTTCTCGCCCAGCACCGTGCCGGCGTTGGCAGTATCGCCGAACACCGAGATCGTAAACGGGAACCCGGTCTGCACCTGGTAAACCGTCGAAAACTGCCAGTCCTTCGTGAGCGCGTTCGTCCAGGCCGTCCGCGCGAGCGCCGGAGGCGAATAGACGGCGCTCAGCGCGAACCGGTGCCGCACGTCGCACGACGGCCCTTTCTCGGCGGCGAGATTGCTGTTGTCCTGCGGAATCGCCGACTCGAACATGGGCGAGCGGAAGTCCGGCGCGTTGCTCAGGTTCTTCGACCAGGTGTAATTCCCAAGGAAAGTAAGCCCGTGCGCGTACCGCCGCCGAACGTTGACGTAGCCCGCGTCATACCAGCTTTGCGCGGTGTTCTCCAGCAGGTTGATGGTGCTTACCGGAAAGCACAAAGCACCATTGGCACACCCGGAAGCCGGCGGAACATAGGTCACGCCCGGCGGAAGCTGCGTGTTCGGTACGAACGCGATTCTCGGGAACGGCCGCCGCGGCCCGATCGGTCCTGGCCCCGGAGGCGCGTTGTTGATCAGGTGCGCGCGCTGCAAGTGCATCCCGCGCGCGCCGAGATACCCGATTTCGAGTGTCGTGTTCTGGTCCAGGCTCTTCTCCACGGATGCGCTCCACTGCTGGATGTACTGCGAGGGCGCGCGCGGATCCATAGCGGTAAAGCTGACCGTCGTCTGACCCAGCACTGCTGGGCCGAAGTTGAAGGCGTTCCCGAACAACGATGCCGGAGGCGTGAAGTTGTCGCTCTGCTGCGTCTCCGGAAACACAAACGGGACGTTGTGGCGCTGGTTGCACCAGGTGTTCATATCCACCGGCGTGTAGAAGATGCCGTAAGCGGCGTGAAACACCAAACCGTACCTGGGGACTGCCTGCGAGAACCCAAAGCGTGGCGCCAGGTTGTGGGTGTTGGGATATTTCAGTCCCCGGGGATAGCCGTTCTGTCCGCCGACAAAGACCGACGGCATACCGTTACTGCTGAATGTCAGGTTGGTGTTGGTGTAGCTGATGTCAACCAGCGGCTCCATGAATTCATATCTCAAGCCCATTTCGACCGTGGTCGTATTGCTGATGCGAAAGCTGTCCTGGACAAAGCCGTCTGTGTACCACTGCCGCAGCTGCATCTGCGGAATGCCCGCTTGACGCTGCTTCACCGCCGGCAGTCCAAGCAGGAAGCTGGCCAGCGCCGAGCCGCTGCCGTCATTCAGCGCATAGCGGGTGGTGTAGCCGTTGGTGAACTGATAGTAGCCGCGGTTCTGGAAGAACCCCCACATCGGCCAGATGTAGCGGCGATAGCTGCCGCCAAACTTCAGGCTGTGGCGGCCCTTCTGCCAGCTCAGCGAATCGCGCAGTTCGGCGATCGTGTCCCAGGCATGCATAGGGGTCGCGGCAAAAGTATCGCCCATGCCGGAGTAACCCTGCACGTTGAACCAGGGCGCGCCCCATGCTCCCGGGCCGCCGAAGCCGATACCCTGAATTCCGAGCTGGGTGACGATGTCATTCTTATTGGCATTCTCTTCATCACGCTTCATGGACAGGCGTGACGCCGCAATGGCCGCCGTGTTCACCAGATGCGAACTGAGGAGCCGGTTCCAGGTGATGGCGCCCTGATGCGAGAAGTTGTCGTGGAATGCGCCGAAGCCTGGCAAGTTGATAGGCATGAAACCGCGTTCCGCGCTGGCGGAATAACGAACAGTGAGAGCGTCGCCATTGGCGAAAACATGATCAATGCGAACCGTGCCCTGGTCATTGGCGTGGCGCGCGTTGCGCACGTCCAGATAGTTGTTGCAATCCACACCGGCTCCCACCACGCCCGGCGCGCCCATCAAGGCAGCGCCGCAAGGCATGGTCTGCATCCCCATCATCATTTCGGGATTGGGCCGCGGCACCCAGTTGAGCAGAAACTGCTGCGCCACCGAATTGATGCGGCTGGGATCAATCACGTTGGGATTTCCGTTAAACGAGAACTGCTGCCGGACCACTTGCGGGTTGCTTGGGCTCACCGGCTTGCTGGGATCGAAATTCGGGTTGGGCTGCGATGTGGTGGGATCGTAAATGTTCTTCCCGCTCTGGCTGAAGTCTCCCTGGATCTCCGCCAGCGTGGGCACCGTATCAATCATCGTTTCCGCCATCGCCCGGCGGAAACCCTCGTAATTGACAAAGAAGAAGGTATGCCTGCGCACGATCGGCCCGCCTACCGACGCGCCAAAATTGTTCTGCACCAGATGGTTGTTTCCCATGGAATTGAACGAGTTCGCATCCATGGCGTCGTTGCGCAGGAACTCATACACGCTGCCGTGAAACTGGTTGCTGCCGCTGCGGGTGACGATGTTGATCTGCCCCCCGCCTGCGCCGCCCATTTCAGCGGAGTAGCTGCCGGTCTGCACCTTGAACTCCTGCACTGCGTCCGGCGAAGGGCTGAGGTTCTGGGTATTGAAAGTTGGGTCGGTGTTGGTTGTGCCGTCCAGCAAGAAGTAATTTCCATTGGGACGGCTGCCGCCCACGCTTACCGCGGAACGCTGACCCGGCCGCCAGTAAAGCGGGTTCATATCGCCGGTCTGCGCGCCATGGCTCTCGTGCGCTCCAGGGACGGTCAACACCAGGTCAATCAGCATGCGGCCGTTCAGCGGCAGGTTGGCGACTGATTTGGGTTCAACCACTTCGCCCAGGGCGGCTTCGTTGGTATGAATGACTTCGGGCACGGTGCTGACCTCCACCGTCTCTTTGCGTGCCTCCACGCTCAGGCGCAAGTCCATCGCGAGCCTCTGCGCTACTTCGAGCCGGACCTGCCGGGTTTGGGAGACAAATCCGGGAGCGGAGATCTGCAGCACATATTCGCCCGGTTGCAGACCGGGGAGCTCGTAGATTCCCTGCTCGTTGGTAAGGCTCCGCCGCACCGCTCCGGTACTCTGGGAGCGCAGTTCCACGCCGGCTCCCGCGATGGCATGCGACTGCGGATCGGTGATGCTGCCGCTCAGGACCGCGTAGTTGCTCTGTGCTGCTGCTGAAAAAACCAAACAAAGGAAGGAGCCGATGACCGCAAAAGCTCGCTGCAAGTTGCCTCCACCTGGAAGACGAATTTGTCAGGCTGCATTCAACCGCGGGAAATAGCTGGCCAATAGAGCCCAACCCAGAATGGCAAGCAATGTAGTTGCTGGACAGAGTGGATTCAATAATGCAAAAAGACTATCGGGTTCGCCAACCCCAGGCAGGAGCGCCTCATCTGAGCATACCTGTTGCGTGCTGCCCGCCGTAGCGGCCCGCCGGCTCTTGCTCGCCGACTCGTCTCAGCAAAGGAGCACAATGCATAAACGAACCCTATCTCATGCTTTGCCAATGTGCGCAGGATTGGTGCTGGCGCTGGGTCTTACTATTGGCGCCGCCGGCCAGGCGACTTCTCCACAAACCCCTGATCAAAGTTCGCAGCCGCAGGCGGCGCCAGCGCAGCCCGCTCCGCCCGCTCAGAGCGTTCCCCCGTCCCAGCAGGCACAACCGGCGAATCAAGCGCCTCCGTCCGGATCTGCGCAAGCCCAATCCAGCTCTGGTTCCGCGAGCGCTCAGGCCAGCCAGGGTGGACAGGCGCCGTCCATTGATGACGAGCTGCAGCTTACGCCGGACCAGAAGCAGAAAATAGCTGCTGTGGTCGAAGACGAGAACAAGCAGATCGATGCTGTGAGGAACGACAACTCCCTCTCTCTCGAGAAGAAGCAGCAGAAGGTGCTGCAGATCCGCCAGGAAGGCTCACCGAAGATCAAGGCGATCCTGACTCCGGAGCAGTTGCAGAAACTGGCAGCGATCCAGCAAAGAATGCGCCAACAGCAGACACAACCACCCCCGCAACAGTGAGAGCTTATGTCCGGGGTATTTCCGGGTGTGAAGGAAGTCAAAATCCCCACTCTGTCGCAAAAGAACGCGACAAGGGTGGGGGCACCCCGTCTCCAAAAGTCCAAACCCCGGCGCTTGCGCAACAAGGGCAAAATAACACCGAACAACCTGAGTGGGTGATTCTGCTTCTACGAGAGCATGAGAAAGTTGCTCGTCTGCCTCAGTCTTGTCGTTCTCTGCTTCGGTACATCCGCCGCCCAGGTCACCATCGCGCAGATCAGCGACACGCACCTGGGCGACAAGCATGCCCCGCACGCGGCTGATAATCTTCGCAAAGCCGTGGAGATGATCAACGATCGTCACCCCGACGCGGTCATTCTCTCGGGCGATATCGGAGAGAACCCGCGCGCCTGGGACGAAGCCAAGTCCATCCTGAAGAAGCTGCACCCTCCTCTTTATTACGTACCCGGAAATCACGATGTGCACAGCACGGATGTGGAGCGCTACCGTGATGCCTTCGGCAAAGACTACTACTCCTTCAACGTGAAGAATGTTACTTTCGTGGTGATTGATTCGCAGTTGTTGGGTAACTTCGATCACTACGACGCCAAGCGGCCGGAACCGCTGCCTGCGCAAGCCGAGGAAGAGTCAGAGCGCATGTTGGGCTGGGCGGCAGGTCTGCGAGGCGAAGACCGCGATGATCGCAACCCCGGCGAGCGCGGCGAAAGGCACGTTACGATTGGCGTGCAGCACATCCCCGTCTTTCACGACGGGGGATTCCCCGATCCCCACCCTTATTGGGTGGTGAACGATCCGTACCGTTCCCGCGAGATGAAGCTGCTTCATCAACTCGGCATTAAGGACATGCTGGTCGGGCACTGGCACAACGGACGGGTCTTCCAGCGCGAAGGGATCACCTGGCATGTGGCGCCTGCCACAAGCTGGCTGCCCTGGGGCGGCGAACTGGGCTTCGCCATGCACACCATCGGCGAGGACGGGAACGTACGTACAGAATTTGTGAAGCTTCCCGGAGCTACTCCGTAGTCAAGTGTCTCACTGGCGGACCTGCGGCCCTCTTCTCTCCAGGAATTCCGGCTGAGTTGCCCGTGGCCGAGGCGGCACGGTTCGAACTGGGCCGGATGTTGATGACTGCGCCTGCTTCAGCGTCGTCAGCGGATCGCCGAAGAGGATGAATGTCTTTCTCACATCGGGATCAGCAATCCCGGACTTCGCGGCCAGGGCCGCATCACCGATCGTGACTCCCGGCTGAGCAAACAGAGATTTGACGAAAGCGGCATCCATCTGGAATTGAGGCTGCGGCTGAGTAAGTCCGGACGACGCCCACACCGCCACCGCGCCGCCGTTGGGCGCCAGCAGCAGCGACTCCGCCAGGCTCTGCGTGAACACGTCGTGAAAGAAGCCGTTGAGGCAATTCATGATCACGAACATCGGCAGCTTATCGCCGTTGGTCAACGACGCCGCCATGGCATCATCGAACAGGCTGCTCGACCACACCTGGACGGAGCCGTGGCCGTCGTAATTCACGAGCAACTGGCCGCTGTTGATTCCGTCAATCAACTGCTGCCGCGCCGTCGAGATTCCCAGGCTCCCTGCGAAAACGTCGGTAATGTTCATTGCCGGCGGCAGCCCCTTTTGCACCGTCAGCGCCTGTTGCGAGAAGCTCACCGAGGGGTCGTCCACGTCGGCAACCATCATGCTCTGGTTGTTCCAGCTTGCCGGCGCGCTTCCGGCATAGCCCACGATTTTTGAGACCATGGATTGCGCGTCCGCAGCAGTGCGCGCGGGCAGGCGTCCGGTGGCGATCTTCGCGATGCCGGTATTGTCGAAGTCGGAGAACCAATCATCTGAGGCCGTCTTCAGCTCGCCGGTGACAACGATCTTTGTGGGCACAAAGTCGAAGAAACCGAACCCAAAGTAGTTGCGCGGGTCCACCGAGGCGTCTCCGGCAAGCAGCAGGTACCTGGGAGGATTCTTCCAGGCATCGCTCGCGGCTTTCAGGAAGGAACGAATGGCGAACGGCGACGGCTCGCCGAAATTGAATTCGTCATAAATGGCGTCCACGCTTAGCAGGGCCACTGATTTTCCTTCTGACCTGCGAAGATCGGCGAGCGGCTGGAACTGCGCGGCAAACTGTGGCGCGCTGATGATCACGAACTCCGCGCCGGTCTGTGCGCGATGCAGGCTGGATGGAATGTGCAGCTCCAGGGCGGCGGGCGCCGCCAGTTGCGCGTCGGAGAGCGCCAGGAGCGTGTGCCGGCCGGCGGCGGTCCACGGAATGTCAGCCTGCAATGCAAATCCGCTGCCGCTGGTGCCGGTCTGGAATTGCAACTCGACCGGCTGCAAGGGATTCGTGATATCCACGACATGCGACGGTGGCTGCGCGAAACCGTCCACCTTGACCGTCTCGCCCGCATCGGCTGTGAATTTCAGCAGATCGGACTCCGCCGTATAGCTGTGCGGGAAACTGACGTCAATCGTATCCACCAGGCTCAGATCGCTCGCACCTTGCTGCGCAGTAAGGGTGATGGTGTTGGTCCCGTTGATCAGCAAGCCGTCAGGAATCACGAACTGGGCGGCGCCTTGCTGCTGGCCGGCGAAAGTCACGTCGCCGAGCGTGGCGCTGTTCAACGTCACCGTTACAACGTGCTGCTGGCCCTGCGTAATGCCCTGCAGTGAAATCGCGAGTGCGCCCGCGCCGGGCGCGAGATTGGAAATATCCAGAGTCTCGGTGTCGGCCGTGGGCGAAACCAGCGGCCCGAAGAAGTTGTCGGTGTCCTCGCGGAGCAGCGCTGCGAAATAGGTGGTGCGCGGCTTCAGCTCGACAGTCTGCAAGAAGCTCTGCGGCTGCGGTCCTGCGCTGCCCGGCGCCGGACCACTCGAGATTCTGAGTCCTGGCTTTCCGCCGCTGGTCAGCCAGTACACCCGCCGGCCGGTGAACGGCGTGTCAATGGCGGTGCCATAGAATTCGACCGCCGCTTGCGGGCCAAAAATCCCGTTCGCTCCTGTGACGCGGATCGGCTGCTCGACTCCCTCGGCATATAGTTTCAGCGATCGCGCATCGGCGTGAGGATCCAACCCAGCTGCAACCAGCTGAGATTGCGTGATCCGGTACCAACCCTCGTGGTCCACAGAGATCTTCACCGCCGGGTTCGCGGCCAGGTCAAAACCGACGTTCTGCAAGGAGGGTGACACAAGCGGGCGCGCAACCGTCTCGCGTACACGAGCTGCGGAGCTCACCGCCGGCATGGTGGATGAGGCCTGCGGCACGGCGGGATGTGCCAGGTCCTGGATCGTTAGCGTCCTGCTCATCGCCAGCGGCGCGGCGATCGCACTCTGCGCTTGAATCGGACCGTGCATGGTGCGACCGCCGTTCAAATCTACATCTTCGAGCCAGTAAAGATCGCCGGGCGCGGCGGCCCTGTCCACCCATGCGTAAGTCCTGGCGCCATGCTGCTCCAGCGCTTCGCGCATCAGCAAGGCAGAACCGGCAATCAGAGACGGGTTCAGCCGCACCTGCTGCCCGCCGGATTCACGGTAGACGTTGTAGCCGAGATTGTGCAGTTCGCCCGCGCTTTTCCAGGTCAGCAGGACTCCGCCGCCACCAGGCGAAGCGGAAAATCCGCTCAGTTTCACTGCCGTCGGCGAGACGATGGTGCTGGTCCAGGTGGCGGTGTTGTTGGTCAGGTCGGCATCCGTGGTGATGGCCGCAACCGTGGCGCTGTTCACTGCCAACGCTCGCGTCACCGCCGTAGTCGTAATCGTGATGGTCGCGGTCGCGCCGCTGTTCATGGCGCCGAGAGTGCAGGAAACTGCGCCGGCCGCAAAATTGCAAGTGCCCTGGGTTGTGGTGACTGAAACAAAACTCACTTCAGCGGGAAGCGTATCGAGCACAATCACCCCGCTGGCGTTTTCCGGTCCATTATTGGTGACCGTGAGCGTATAAGTCAGGGTCTGGCCCTGTCTCACCGGCTCCGGCGATCCTACCTTGGTGATGGACATGTCGGCATTGAGGGCCTCGAGCGACATCGCCGCAATCGTCCAGCCGGTGCTGGTGCCCAGGGTTTCGCTCATGGTTACGGAAGCCGCGGCACCCGTCCGGGTGGAACCAACTCCTCGCGCCTCCTGGCCGGAGGTACCAGACTGGGCGTTCCATTGTGAGGTTTGAGTGCCCGGAGTGGTTACGGTGGTGCCGCCGGTCACGGCCAGCGCATCAATGACCATGTCTGCACCGGAACTGGTGACTGAAACGGAAGCCGTCGTAGACGATCCAGTTGCCAGGTTGGAGGCGCGGATAGGGGTGGTCTGGTCCACGCCGGTGAACGTGACTACGCCCACCACAACTCCCATTCTGTTCCCGCCAACTTTGTTGCCGGCAACGCAGAGGTTGGCCGTGCCGGTGTTGGGAGCAACCAGATACCACATCTCCACCACCATTCCCGCAAAAGTGGGCGTGTTATTGGTGAGCCTGCGCGTCAAAGCTGTCCCGCCGGTACAGGTTGCTCCTGATCCCCCGTTTGAAACCCTGGTGATGGCGCTCCCGGAATTGCTCGTGGTGTTCATGGAGATGCCGACCACCATCATCCGATTTAAGCCGGCTGTGGTATGGGAAACCGTGATGGAAAAGTTTCCGGTGGCATTCACCGACAGGGACCCGCTGCTGGCGGAGTCCACAAGAATCTGTGCCTGCAGGGAAAGGGGAAAGAGCGCAAACAGCAGGAGCAATAACTGGGCCTTCAGCAGGCAACCGGCAATGGTCGAGATCCGCCGGCGCATGGCCTGCGCGGCAAACTTCAGGCGCGCGCCTGCTCCCGCCAGCCTGATCACGCGGCCGGTCTGGTTGCATGCCCTCGCCACCACCCTGCCGACAACTTGCTCGGCGCGGATTGCTCCGTCGGTTTCCATGCCTGCATCTCCCCGCGTGATCAAGAGACCACGCCTCCGGCGCACGATCCGGTGCGCCTTGAATTCCCGCCCTTGCCTGAACAGCACGATGTCGCCGGTCCTGAACCTTCCCGTCACAGGCTCTACGTGCAGAATGTCGCCGTCGTTGATCGCCGGCAGCATGCTCCGCCCCCTGGCCTGAAAGCGAAAGCCCAGACCTCGCGCCAACATGTCTTCAGCCAGTTCCCCGAACGCCAGCGACTCGGCGTGTTCCTTAATCATGGAAACCGCTCACCGCCTTCACCGCGCTGCGGTCCGGAACGAAGTAAAACTGATAGCAAGGAACAAGCGAGACCACCTGCTCCAGGAACTCGACGGTGCGAGTCAGGGCCGCGCCGCTGTGAAAAGGCGGGAAGGACCGCGCAAACAACTCTGCTGCCGCCCGCGCCTTAGCCATCGTGATGAACTGGTTCTTGTCTCCGTGTTCGAGCACAAAAATGCGGCGCAGTCTCGCCCTGCCAGCCGAGGCGAAGGCCGCCTCTCCATGCCAGGGTGTTCCGTACATCCACAGTTCGCCGTTGTGCACGCGCAGAATAATCCGGTCGTCACTGAGAATCTGCACCGCGCGCTGCGACTGCCAAATCCGGGTAGTCGTGCTCTTGCCTGCGCCGGAGTGCCCCAGAAAGAGATGGCCGCCGCTTTCTGAATCAATCAAACCGCAGCCGTGAACTTCAACCCCGAGCCCGCGGGCAAGATAATTCGTGATCACCAGCTCATCGGTGGGATATTCGAGAGGATCCACGGGCGCAAACGGCTGTAGCGCCTGGCGGTTCAGCAGCAACCGCACTGCACTGAAGTCCGGCGCTGAAAAAAGACGTTTATATGGAACGTCACTCACGGTCGAACTGGTTATGTCGAAGACCAACTCACCAGCGCCGCGGAACACCTTCCACAGCGCACCCGAGTCGAATACAGGACGCCCGGCCCATGCCCGCAGCCTGTCCACCCACTCGACCGTGACTTCGATGTCTGCATGCCTGCTCTCGACGGTAAACCCCGACAGGGCGTCGCTCCAGCGGGTTTGGCCCGCGCACTCCTGGCTCAGGGCCAGCGACACTCCGCCAATCCGCACACAACTGCGGCACAGCCTGAGCGGCCACGTGCTCTCGATATTGGCTGTCGTCTCAAGCAACATGGGCTACGGGAAGCTCCCTCAGGGGTCACGAGCCGATGACGTTACAACCGCTGACGGCGCAACTCCCGCCCACCGGCCCCGAGGCGCTCGCATTCTTGCAGTGTCCAAGAACGGCTTCTTCAGGACGCAGGCTGATGACGGTGACCTTCGGCGGCTCGTATGTTCTCTTCTCCCGGCGTCCATTCTTCTCTGTCATGACGGCACACCCTCCAAGGTCAAGATCACGGTTCAGTGAGCTGCTCCGCATTCCCCGCATCCCACGAGCGGCGACGAGTTGTTCAGCACGGGAAGCAGAGACCGGGGCGCGCTCCACTCGCCGGCCTGGACCTCGCCGGACAGAATTCTTTTCGCTGAACCCAGCAAAGCTGCATGGCGGTCTCCGCCCCGGCAAAACTCGCAGTCTCCATGCTCAGGGACACTGAATCCCAGGGCCATCGCCCGCAAATGGGCCACTTCGCATAGGAATTCCACCGGCGATTCAGGGTCGCCGTTCTCCAGTTCCCCATTCGCCGGGCACATACTGCACACCGAGCGAATGCGACAACGGACGCATTTCGAGGGCCGGCTGCGCTGGCGCTGGCGCACGCTCAGCAGAAAATGCTCCCAGCCTTCACGCACGCTGCCCT
>Ga0070741_10019793_pt1 | contig 10712 bp, 7 predicted proteins | sample Coa_R1_4_FD_66440 | JGI IMG/M metagenome (GOLD analysis project Ga0070741, IMG submission 66440) | Surface soil microbial communities from Centralia Pennsylvania, which are recovering from an underground coalmine fire - Coalmine... | ecosystem: Environmental > Terrestrial > Soil > Unclassified ... | reverse complement strand
GCGGCGGTTGGGTTTCGTTCATCGCGTATTCCATGAGACCTTCGGGCAATAACATAGCGCAGGCCTCACGTTGCGAGAGATCAATGTATTGTCCGTTGCCTGTCTTAGCGCGGTGCAGCAGCGCACACATCACCGCAAAAGTGCCGTGCACCCCGCCGTTGGGGTCACCGTAAGAGAATCCCGCCTGCCGCGGCTGGTCGTCTTTATACCCCGTGAGTGACGACATCCCGCTGAGCGCAACTTGTGGCGGGCCGTACGATACATACCCTTTCTCCGGCCCGGTCGCGCCATAGCCGGAGAGTGAGATCATGATGATATCGGGCTTGATCGCACGCAACACTTCATACCCTAACCCCATCTTATCCATCACCCCGCCGGCAAAGTTTTCGGTCACAATGTCACTTTTAGCAACAAGTTTCTTCGCCAGGTCGAGGCCTTCGGGTTTTTTCAAATTCAACGTCAGCGAGCGCTTACCCTGATTGTATTGATTGAAATACCCGGAGCGATTAAATCCGCCTTGTTTACCATCCGCCCACGGCGGAATCAGACGCGAAGGACACGGGCGGGTTTGACTTTCAATGCGAATGACTTCAGCGCCAAGGTGCGCGAGTTGCAGTGCGCCATAGGGACCAGCCCAGGCCCAGCAGAAGTCGGCGACGCGAATGCCATCAAGTGGCGGTTTGTTACTCATAAGTTATGCTCCTTACGAAAAAGAAGAGATAAAGGGATAATTATGGATAAAGGATAAAGGGGAGGGGATAAAGGAGAAAAAAGCTCCGCTATCTCTGTCCAAGCCTTCTACTTCTATCCCATTATCCCTTATCCTGTCGCTTTAGATCACCCCTTCCCGCTTCAATTGCTCGAGTTCTTTCGGGCCGATCCCTAACTCACTATAAACTTCGGTATTATGCTGACCTAAACACGGCGCGGGGCGACGGAGCGTCCAGGGCGTCGTTGAGAATTGTGCAGGGGCCGTAGGATAAGGAAAGGTGCCGGCAACCGGGTGGGCAATTTCGACGAAAAATCCGCGCGCTTTTAGGTGCTCAGAGTTGAATAAATCGCCCATCGTTGAAACCGGCGCAAACGGAATCCGGCGTGCTTGAGCCTTGTGATACAACTCCTCGACTGTTTGTTCCTTCACCCACGGTGCCATAAACAGTTCCAGCGCATCCCAATTCTCAGCCCGATCGAGCCGGGTGGCAAACAACGACTCATCGGCCCATTCGGGATTGCCCATGATATCGACGAACCCTTTCCACTGATGCTCTTCGACGCAGCAGATATAAATCCAACCGTCTTTGCATTCCATGATATCGAGTGGGCGAATCGCTTTGTTCCCGGTAAAGCGCACCACAACCTGATTCATATACGAAGGCATGATGCCAGCAAACTCCGAAATCGCCATCAGGGTTTCTTGGGTTGAGCAATCGACATGCTGTCCGACACCGTCACGAATCCGAGCGAAGACCGCGCCCAACGCGGCCACCGCGGCGTGAATGCCGGCTTGAAACCCCGCTTGCTGACCGAAGACTTTCAGTGGCGGAAGATCTTCCGTCCCTGGCCCACCACCGTTGAGATACGTGAGCCCCCCGGCGCTCCAGGAATTCAGGTCATAGGCCTGATAATCTTTGTGCGGTCCGGTCAGTCCGAACGGCGTGATCGACGTCATGACTAACTCTTTGTTGGTTCGCGCTAGTCGTTCGTAGTCTAATCCGAGTGCGGCCATGCGCGTCGGGTGGACATTGTGGATGAAGAGATCGGCTTGCCCAAGCAGTCGCTGAAAGATCTCCTGCCCGCGTGGGGTCTCGAGATTGAGTGTCACGCCACGCTTATTGGTATTGAGATAGAGAAACAAGCCACTTTTTTCCGGGTGAGGAATTTTCCCCGGATACGGGCCGCGCCGACGCGCACCATCACCTATAACAGGATGTTCGACCTTAATTACCTCTGCCCCCATATCCGCGATCAACTTGGACGCGTAGGGGGCAGAAACCATGTCGCCGTATTCGACGACCCGGAAGCCTGCAAGAGCGCCTCCCGGCATAAGTCCTCCTTTTGCTTGCCGTCGGGGCAAGCCTCAGCTTTCCTCGCGCAACTCTAGTGGCACGCGCTGTTGGCGTCAAGCTTGCTCGGCAAAAGACGCCGCCCTGGCACTATACGGATTGCAACGGCACTAAGAACGATCTAGGCTCTCACACGAGTGAGGACTCTGTATGTCACAAACTTCTGTCCCATACGAAGGCAGCGAGCCCATCAAGCTTAACGTGCGAGGCGTGATTGTCAGCGATGAGCAATTTGAACTTCTCTGTCAAGAGAATCGAGAGCTTCGACTCGAACTTACCGCCCGCAAGGAGCTCATCATTATGCCACCGACGGGATCAAAAACAGGGAATCGTAACAGTACGTTTACGCGGCGATTAGGAAACTGGGCGGAAGTGAATGGAACTGGCCTCGTATTTGACTCCTCTACCCTCTTCACCCTACCCAATGGCGCGAAGCGGTCGCCTGATGCCTCGTGGGTGAAACGAGAACGTTGGGAAGCCTTGACTGACGCCCAACAGGAAGGTTTTGCCCCGCTGTGTCCTGACTTCGTTGTCGAATTGCGTTCGCGCACAGATCGGGTATCTGATCTGCAGGAGAAGATGCAGGAATATATCGATAACGGCGCGCGTCTGGGATGGTTAATTGATCCGATAGAAAAACGCGTGCACATCTACCGGCCTGGTCAGCCAGCCAAGGTGCTTGACGGCCCCGCCACCGTCAGTGGCGACCCCGTCCTACCGGGGTTCGTGCTGAACGTTCGCGAGTTATGGTAGGAACGTCCTTACCTCTTCAACTGCAACGCTTCCATAATCACGTGGGCGATCACATTCTGTTCCTGTACCCCGTGAAATAAATACGCAAGTGGGCCGTCGGCGTAAATCGCCACGTCTTCACCGGCATGCGTCTCGGTATTCATCGGGACAGTTGATTCTTGGAGATAGTTAGGGGCCGTCGTATCAACGTCGGTCAAGTCCGGTCTCCCCGCAGTAATGCCGAGATACTTGCTCAAGAAGTGCGGAAAGTACTTTGTCCCTTGCGGACGCGTAGTGTCGCCGCCGGCTTCGCGTGATTCGCCCGTGTACCCGGGCCCGTTGGCGTAGCCGAGCGTTGTATAGGGAAGCCCGAGAGCATCGCGCGCCGGCTCGGTTTGGCCGGGCGGAACGACTTTTCCCAGAATCGGGTTGCCACGTTTCGGGTAGCCGGCAATAGTAAAGGTGTGACTGTGATCGGCAGTCACGATAATGAGCGTCTCTGTTTGTTTGGTCATGTCGAGCGCAACTTGCACTGCCTTGGCAAACTCGACCGTTTCCGTGAGCGCACGGTACGCATTTCCGGCATGATGGCCGTGATCGATACGTCCGCCCTCGACCATGAGGAAAAACCCCTTCTGGTTCTTTTGCAGAATCGCGAGGGCCGTTGCCGTCATCTCGCTTAGCGAAGGCTCACCAGCAGTGTCCTTTTGGCGATCAGCCTCAAACTTCATGTGCGAGCGCTCAAATAATCCAAGGAGGTGATCGGTCTTCGCCGGGTCGATCGAACCAAGCTGCGCTTTGCTCCATACGTACGCGGCATTGGGATACCTTTTTAGCCACTCCGCGGTCAAATCGCGGCCATCTTTTCGGTTGCCTTTCTTGCCGGTGTCTTCCGGATCGTCTTGCGTCGCGGGAAGAAATTTGCTGCGCCCGCCACCGAGTGCAACCTCAAGCCCGTTGCCGTACGGGAACTCGATCAGTTGCCGGGCGATATCCGGTACTGTGACTCCTGCGGGGAGATTATCATCGCCTTCCCAGTCGCGATTGGCCGTGTGCGCATAACAGGCCGCCGGGGTCGCGTGCGTCACCTGCGTCGTCGTGACCACGCCGGTCGATAACCCTTTCTCTTCTGCCATTTCCAACACCGTCTTCAACGCATGTTGCTTCACAACCGTGCCATCGGGTTCCCCGGACTTCACGAACTGATCGACAGAAATCATGCGATCGGTTGTTTTCACACCGGTGACGATCGCCGTCATCGTCGGCGCCGAGTCAGAGGTTTGCTGATCAACACTGTACGTCTTCGACAGTGCGACATAGGGAAATTTCTCAAAGCTCAGTCGGTTCTCTTCTCCGCTCTCGCCGCGCGATTGTCCGTCGAGAATGCGGGCGGCAGTAACAGTAGCGACGCCCATACCGTCGCCAATGAAGAGAATCACGTTCTTGGCGTGGGTCTTTGTTGGAGTCAGTTGTTTCGCCTCCTGCACAGCCCGTTGGCCGGCCGCGAACCACTCGTCCGGGGTATTCGGACCAGCAATTCGCCCCTGTGCATTTACGCTCCCCGGCATCGATGTTGTCCATACGAGTACGAGAACTGCGGCTTTCTTCAAGGCCTGCCACGCTCGCCACGGTCGGGAGTGACTTCTCGATAGCGGGCGGCGTGACATTGCACAAACCGACTGGCCTTGAGGGGAAAGAGATACCATGACCACCTTCGACCTGACCTCACTCACCTGCTCGCACATAACGGGCCGCAGCCAACGCCGCCGTCGCTCCGTCGCCGGCGGCGGAGATGAGTTGGCGTGAGGAATCCACACGCACATCGCCGGCGGCGAAGATCCCCGGAATAGCCGTGCGCATCCATAAGTCGGTCACAATATGTCCACTTTCACTCAGCGGGAGAATGCCCTTGAGAAACGCGGTATTGGGCGTTAGCCCGGCAAAAATGAATGCGCCAGTCACTTCGAGTTGTGATCGTTCTCCAGTCTTCACATCTTCAAGTTGCAGGCGCTGGACCCCACCATTCCCTTCAATCGCACGGACTGCCGTATTCCAACGAAACTGTAACTTATTATTCGCGCGAGCACGCTCTTGTAGGATCGCACTCGCGCGCAATTGATCGCGGCGGTGGATGACGGTGACTTGCGAAACATACTGCGTGAGGTGAATGCCTTCGTCTAAGGCCGCATCGCCACCACCAATGACCGCCACAGGTTCATTCATGAAAAACGAGCCGTCGCAGGACGCGCAGTGCGACACGCCTTTGCCGACGAACTCTTCTTCACCGGGAATGTTGAGCTTGGTGAAACTGGAGCCACAGGCAACGATCACTGCTTTGGCGCGCAATTCACCATCGTCGGTTTGTAACACTTTCGTGTCGCCATCAAGCCGGAGGCTGTGCACTTCAGCCAGTTTCATCTCGACGCCCATATTCGTTGCTTGCTGTTGCAGCAGTGGACCAAGTGAGTAACCTGCAATGCCATCGGGAAAGCCTGGATAGTTTTCGATATGCTCGCAGTTCAATACTTGTCCGCCAGCGGAAAAGCGCTCGACCACTACCGCCGTACAGCGATCACGTGCGGCGTAGAGTCCGGCAGTAAATCCGGCGGCCCCGCCACCAATGATAACGATGTCGTATGTGCTTGGCATGTCTATCCTCCTTGTTTGGAAGGTGGGGGCATCATACACAAGCGAACGGATAAAGTAATGAGTAATGAGTTCCGAGTGATGAGCGTTGAGTACGGAATGTCTACAGTCGCAACTCGCCGCTCGTTACTCGTTACTCTGTATGGGATTGCCCGCCCACGGGAGTTTAGTTTACGATACGCGAAAGTAATCCATGCATTGTCTCAACCGGCGGACACCAACAATCACATTGATACCGAGTATACGTCTGCGGCTCCGTGCTCTTTTTATCTTTGTCGTTCTCTTCACTGCTTGTACCAACAATCCGTATCGCCCCGACGAAACCGGTCGCAACATCTATTACGACACCTTCTCTGGTGAACCAAAACATCTTGACCCTGCGCGCGCCTACTCCGAAGACGAAGCCGAGTTCATGAATCAGATTTATGAGACGGTTGTACAATATCATTTTCTCGAACGCCCGTACGTCCTCATTCCCCTTACAGCGACAACGGTTCCACAAGCAAAGCTCTACGACAGTAACGGAAACCTCCTCCCCGCAGACGCCCCGGCAGACACCGTTGCGAAAGCGGTGTATGAGATTTCCCTTCGCCCCGGCATTCGTTACCAAGATCATCCGGCATTCACGCGGACCGCCGACGGCAAGTACCGCTGGCATTTACAACCGGGAGAGTCTTTCCCCGCAATCGAGCATCCGACTGACTTGCCAGAAATAAGCACTCGCGAACTCCGAGCGGAAGACTATGTCTATGAGGTCAAGCGCTTGGCGCATCCTCTACTCGATTGCCCCATCGCGCCACTCTTAAGTAACTACATCGAGGGGTTTGCCGAGTTTCACGGACTGTTAGGACGGGAAATTGCTAAGGTCCGTGCGGAACGACGTCAAGCCGCGGGTGCGTTCTACAACCAAGAAGCCGACGAACGCACGAACCCGATCTATCTTGACCTGCGCCAATTCGATCTCCCCGGGGCACAGGTCGTCGATCCGCTGACGTTTCGCATTACCCTGAAGCGGCAATATCCGCAGTTCGTCTATTGGTTAGCCATGTCGTTCTTTGCCCCGGTGCCGTGGGAAGTGGACCGCTTCTACACGCAGGCCGCGGCACACGAGCAAAATATTACCCTCGATCGCTTTCCCGTCGGCACCGGCCCGTTCACACTGGCAGTGAATCAGCCGAATTTTCGCATGGTCCTTCGTCGTAATCCCAATTTTCATGGCGAAACCTATCCCGATGAGGGCGAGCCGGCCGATAAGGCTCGCGGTCTACTGGCTGATCGTGGCAAACCTCTCCCCTTCCTCGAGGAAGCGGTGTACGTGCTAGAGAAAGAAGGCATATCGCAATGGAATAAATTTCTCCAAGGTTATTACGACAATTCTGGGATTAGTTCTGACGTATTCGACCAAGCCGTGCAGATCACCCCGACTGGTGAAACGGAACTCACTCCGGCGCTGCAGGAAAAAGATGTTCGCCTGTTAACGGCACTGTCGCCGTCGACCCACTACTACGCGTTCAACATGCTTGACGAAGTGGTCGGCGGCTACGGCGAGGGGAAACGTAAGCTACGTCAGGCGATATCGATCGCTCTGAATGAAGAAGAGTTCTTGCAAATCTTTGCGAACGGACGAGGACTCCCAGCGCAAGGGCCAATCCCTCCTACTGTTTTTGGCCATCAAGAAGGAAAGGACGGCATCAATCCCATTGTCTATGAATGGGACGAACAGCGACAGCGACCGCGCCGCAAGAGTCTCGAACAAGCGAAACAGCTTCTCGCCGAGGCTGGCTATCCTGGCGGCAAGGACGCCAACGGTAAACCGTTAGTGTTGTTTTTCGATACCGCTGCGGTAGGTGCCGCCGCGGCGCCGCAACTCGATTGGCTGCGCAAGCAGTTTGCCGCCCTCGATATTCAATTACAAATTCGTGCAACCGATTACAATCGTTTCCAGGAAAAAGTGCTGAAGGGAAACTTTCAGATTTTGCAGTGGGGATGGAATGCCGATTATCCGGACCCGGAGAATTTCCTCTTCCTCCTTTACGGTCCTAACGGCAAAGTAAAAGCGCAGGGCGAAAACGCGGCGAACTATGAGAACCCCCGCTTCGACGCCTTGTTTCGTCAGGTCGAGAACATGGCGAACTCTCCTGAGCGTGCAACGCTCATTCAGGAGATGGTCACCCTTGCGCGCGAGGATGCCCCGTGGATCTGGGGGTATCATCCGGTTGGATTCGGCTTATACCATGCGTGGTATCACAACGCGAAGCCGATGGCCTTTGGTCGCAATACGCTCAAGTATAAACGCATCGACACAGCACTCCGTGAAGAGCAACGCCTTGCCTGGAACAAGCCTGTCACCACACCGCTGTGGGTCGCGTTGGGGGTCGCCCTCCTCAGCGCGATCCCGGCAACCATTTCCCTCTATCGGCGCGAACGCGGAGCGCCACGGGTATGATCGCCTATATTCTCCGCCGCTCCCTCTACGCGATTCCGATCCTGCTCGGTGTCAATGTGCTCGTCTTCCTATTATTCTTTTTTGTTAATTCGCCGGACGACATGGCCCGCGCTCACCTTGGACAGAAGCGCGTTACGCCTGAACAGATTGACCAATGGAAGCGTGAGCACTCCTTAGACTTGCCCTATTTCTATAATAGCGGCTGGCGTCGGTTGGGCTCGCTCGTCGCAACCAAAACAGAAAGTTCGGTGACCTTTCCGACTGTCGGAGCCGGTCATTACGCACTGACGGTCGAAGCCCCACCAATTGTCAAGGACGCCCAACCACGCACGCTTCGCCTTCAGAGCAATCCACCCGAACGGCTGGTGTTACCCGATGGCTTCGATACCGACGGCAAATTCACATTTCCTGCTACGGCAACCACTCAGCGCTTCTCGTTCCAGATCACACCGGGACAAACGCCAGAATCAACGCCGCCAACAGTGACGCTTTCGTTTATTGTCGACACTCCGGCTCCGACGCAACGTGCCGTCATAGAGTACCAGGGACCAATCTCCTTCTTCTCTCGCTTTACGCAGACGATTTTCTTCCAGCGCTCGCTGCGCATGCTGTTTTTTCAGTACGGGAAGTCGGACGACGGGAAAGAGATCAGCACAGAGGTCTTCCGGCGCATTGGCCCGAGCTTGAGCATTTCTATTCCGGTGTTGTTGCTGGGCCTGCTGATCGACATTGTCTTCTCAATGATCCTGGCGGTGTATCGTGGCACCTATCTCGATTATTGGGGTGTCACGCTCTGTGTTCTCCTCATGTCGATTTCAGCTCTGTTCTACATCATCGGCGGACAAGCGATTTTCGCTAAAGATTTGCGGCTGGTCCCAATCTCGGGATTTGACTACGGAGTGTATGCCATCAAGTTTATTGCGTTACCGGTCGCGGTCGCCGTCCTCGCCGGATTAGGAGGTAGTGTCCGCTTCTATCGCACGATCTTCCTCGAAGAGATCAACAAAGACTATGTGCGTACTGCGCGAGCAAAAGGATTACCTGAACGAGTGGTATTGTTCGTCCATACCCTTAAGAATGCAATGATTCCGATCCTCACCAGCCTTGTCGTCTCGCTGCCATTTTTATTTACCGGTAGTCTCTTACTCGAATCGTTTTTTGCCATCCCGGGAATGGGGTCGTTTATGATCGATGCTATTCAACGTCAAGACTTTGCCGTGGTGCAAGCGATGGTGTCGCTGGGCTCGTTTCTTTATGTCGTAGGTCTGCTGTTGACAGACATCAGTTATACATTGGTCGATCCACGGGTACGGCTGGAGTAAGCATGGGCGGAACACTGCAACATGTGTGGGTCACGCTAGGCTTTTGGCCGGTGCTGTTGTGGAGTGATCTGCTCGTCTATTTCCTCGTGCTTGGCGGAGGGGTTTGGCTTGGATTTGCGTTGCGTCGTGAGGATTGGCGAGTGGCGTTGCGACAAGTCACAGCCAATCGTATCGCGATGCTCTGTTTCGGCATCCTCTGCTGTTACAGTACTATCGGTTTTCTTGACACGCTGCACTTTCGCCCGGTCTCGGCAGAAACTCCCAACGGTGGTGGCATTCGCAGTGTGCTCGACGTACTTTGCCGGCCGTTAATTGAGCGACGGGAGAAAACTTACTCGGCGCCGTTTTCCATCCACCTCTTTTCTAAAGAAACCGTCATCCTTGCGGACGGCCGCCAGGTCCGCGAGTATCCTCGTTTGCAGTATGCCGGCAGCCACCTGCAAGACTCTACAACTCGCCGGAGTGATCTCGTTGCTAAATCCCTGGTTGGCCTCACGTGGGGTCTGGGAAGCGGTGCACTGCTGTTTCTCCTCGTATGGGCGACCGGGAAGCGATTTTGGACCGGTGTATTTTTGCTGCTCGTCGCCGTTCTGGTTGCCGAAGCCACGGTCCTGAGCCAGGGCTATCACATCCTCGGAACGGACAAGACTGGCCAGGACGTCTTCTACGTCGCGCTCAAGAGTGTGCGAACCGGGCTCATCATCGGCACGCTGACAACACTTATTGTTACCCCGTTCGCCATCTTATGCGGTGTGCTCGCCGGCTACCTCGGCGGGCGGGTGGATGACATCATTCAGTACGTCTACTCTACCCTCGATTCGATTCCCGAGATCCTGCTCATCGCCGCCGCCATGCTGATCTTTCAGGTCGGTCTCACTGAAGAAGAAACGGTCGTCTCTGCCGACAAACGCCTGGTGTATCTGTGTGTGATTATGGGGATCACCTCTTGGAGCGGGTTATGTCGGTTACTGCGCGCCGAAGTTCTGAAACTCCGTGAGGTGGAATATGTCCAGGCCGCGGACGCCTTCGGCGTTAGTCGTTTCCACGTTATGCTCCGCCACCTCATCCCTAACGTGCTTCACATCGTGTTGATTTCCATTGTCTTACGGTTTAGCGGCCTGGTTCTCGCCGAGGCGGTGCTGGCGTACGTTGGCATCGGCGTCGATCCTTCCATGCAGTCGTGGGGTAACATGATCAACCAAGCCCGCTTGGAGCTGGCGCGCGAGCCGGTCGTCTGGTGGAACCTGTTCGCCGCTTTTATCTTTATGCTCGGCCTCGTCCTTCCCGCCAACTTGTTTGGCGACGCTGTGCGTGACGCTCTTGATCCGCGCCTGCGAACTCGGTGAGCTTATGCTACTACGTGTCCGCGATCTAAAAACCTACTTTCGTACGAGAGAGGGCACCGCGCGCGCGGTAGACGGCGTGTCCTTCGAGGTCGCCGAAGGCGAGACCGTCGCAATCGTCGGCGAGTCCGGGTCGGGCAAGAGTGTGACTGCCCTCTCG
>Ga0070741_10019792_pt1 | contig 10712 bp, 10 predicted proteins | sample Coa_R1_4_FD_66440 | JGI IMG/M metagenome (GOLD analysis project Ga0070741, IMG submission 66440) | Surface soil microbial communities from Centralia Pennsylvania, which are recovering from an underground coalmine fire - Coalmine... | ecosystem: Environmental > Terrestrial > Soil > Unclassified ... | reverse complement strand
GCCTGGCCGCTATCGTCAGTGACTACCTGGGTATAGAACGGCGTCGCTTTGGGACGGGCGAAGCGAAACGTGAGGCGGGCGCCCTGCACACCTTGTCCGCCGTCGGTAACGCGCAGGCGCATGGTGAGTTCACGTTCAGAGTGCACGGAGTCCGCGTTGGTCCATTGCAGATCCAGTTCCTTGATCGCGTTGAGTGTCTCTGGCGTGTCGCGCTTGTCGAGAACGGCATCGAGGCGGCCGTCGCGGATGGAGTCGAGCACCATGCGGTGCTGGTCGCGCAGAATCTGCTCTTTTTCCTGGTCGGCCTGCTCGCCTTCATGCACCTGGCCGGCGTACGGGGTCGCCTTCTTGCCAATGCAGCGGCCGCGAACGAACACCTGGGTTTGAAGCAGCAGCTCGTTTTCACGTGCCTCGCTCTGCACGTGATAGACCGTGTCATTCTGTTTCACGTCAGTGTTGAAGCCAAAAATCATGCGTTGGTGATCACAATTCGACGGAAATCTTTCACGCGTGTTAACACACCGGCGGTTCGCTTGACACTACTCCTTTGCGAACTCTAATCTAGAACGTTTAACCCCCGCTTGGCGCGAATTATATATAGCTCCCCTATGCCGGACAATTATTTCGCCCGTTACCTGCCGTTACTGATTCACTTCATCATAGTTGGTCTATTGGCCACGGCGATGGTTGTCCTTTCGCGCATCCTGGGATATCGCAAGCCTAGCCTCGCCAAGCTCTCGCCCTACGAGTGCGGAATGGTGCCGGTGGGGAACGCTCGGGAGCGTTTCTCGGTCAAGTTCTACCTGGTCGCAATGCTGTTCATCATTTTCGACGTGGAAGCCGTGTTCCTCTATCCCTGGGCGGTGATCTTAAAGGAACTCAAGATGTTCGGATTCTGGGAGATGATGGTTTACATCGGCGTTGTTCTGGTGGGCTTCTTCTACGTCTGGAAAAAAGGTGTGCTGGACTGGGCTTTCGGCGGAAATGCAAGGGGTGAAATCTAGTGCCTGTAGCCCCAGCAATTACCGATGTCGACAAGCTGAAGGGGCATCCCGCTCTGGCACGTCTGCTCGACGCCACGTCGGTCGTGGTCGAAGGCGCGAAGTTTGACCGCGAGGAGATGACGATCTACGTCAGCCGGAGCTCAATTCGCGAAGCCTGCGTGCTGTTGCGCGATGACCCGAATTGCCCATTTGAGTTCTTTTCCGACGTAACCGCGGTGGACTGGTATCCGCAGGAACCGCGGTTCGAAGTCGTGTATCACCTGCTATCCCTCTCTAAGAAAGAGCGCGTTCGGCTGAAGGTGAAGTTGGGCGGGGACGATCCGGCCGTGGAGTCGATCACCTCGGTGTGGCCGGCAGCAAATTTTTTTGAACGCGAAGTCTACGACCTTTTTGGAATCCGCTTTAACGGCCATCCCTATCTGCGCCGCATTCTGATGCCGGAAAACTGGGAGGGTCATCCGCTCCGCAAAGACTTTCCGGTGGAGGGCTACCGCTAGTGGCCCACCTTAACCCACCTTTGACGATGGACCCTGTGAAGGACCGCACCATGATCCTGAACATGGGCCCGCAGCACCCATCCACGCATGGAGTGCTGCGCGTCATTTTGGAGATTGATGGGGAGACCGTGGTGCGGATCATGCCGGACATTGGGTTCCTGCACACCGGCATTGAGAAGACCTGTGAGGCCAAGTTTTACCAGCAGGTGGTGCCGCTCACCGACCGCATCGATTACCTGTGCCCGCTGACCAATAACCTTTGTTACTGCCTGGCAGTCGAAAAGCTGCTTGGGCTGGAGATCCCGCCGAAAGCGCAGTGGATGCGGGTAATGCTGAACGAGTTGACCCGCATCAACTCGCATCTGGTGTGGCTGGGTACACATGCGCTGGATATCGGCGCGATGTCAGTGTTCCTGTATTGCTTCAGAGAGCGTGAAGACATTCTGCGGCTGTTTGAGGCGGTCAGCGGACAACGCATGATGACGTCGTATTTCCGCATTGGCGGGCTCGCGCTGGAGCCGCCGCTGGGCTTCTTCGATCGGGTGAAAGAGTTTGCTGACCGCTTCCCTGCGCGAGTGGATGAATACGAGAATCTGCTGACAGTGAATCCCATTTGGACGATGCGGACCAAGGGCGTAGCCCGAATATCGGCGGATGATGCGATTGCGCTCGGCGCCTCCGGGCCTACGCTGCGCGGCAGCGGCGTAGATATCGACCTGCGCCGCGACATGCCGTACTCCAGCTACGAAAAATTCAAATTCAAGGTGCCGGTCTCGACCGAAGGCGACGTGTTTGCGCGTTACATGTGCCGGGTGCAGGAGTTGCGTGAGTCCAATTCCATCGTGCAGCAAGCCTTGGCTGGAATGCCGGAGGGCAAAATCAAGGCCGACGCGCCGAAGGTGATTCTTCCCGACCGGGAGAAGATGAAGACGCAGATGGAAGCCCTCATCTATCACTTCAAGATTATTACCGAAGGCTTTGCTGTGCCTGAAGGTGAGGTGTACCAGGCGGTCGAGTCTCCACGCGGAGAAATGGGCTATTACGTGGTGAGCGACGGCACTGCGAAGCCGTTTCGCGTGCATATGCGGGGGGCATCGTTTGCCAACCTGCAGACGCTCCCGCTGATGTGTGAAGGGCGGCTCATCGCCGACGTCGTCGCGGCAATCGGGAGTATTGATATTGTGCTGGGGGAAATAGACCGATAGGGGATTTCGTAATTGGGTAATCGGGTAATTTTGCAATTTGCCGGTGCGCGCGTAGCGATTACCAAATTACCCGATTACAAAATTACAAAATGCGCTTTTCTGACGAATTCGAAGCCCGCTTCTCGGAGATGCTGAATCATTATCCGACGAAGCGGTCTGTGCTGGTGCCCACGCTGCTCTATGCGCAGGACGAGGTCGGATATCTCAGCGACGAGGTGATTCACGAGATCGCCAGCCGGCTGGATTTGACCGACCTCGATGTGCGGAATGTCATCAGCTACTACTCCATGCTGACGACGAAGCCGAGGGGCAAATACAACGTACAGGTCTGTACCAATATCGCCTGCATGCTGCGTGGAGGAGAAGAGCTGCTCGAGCATTGCGAGAAGAAGCTCGGTGTCGGAAACAAACAGACGAGCGAGGACGGTTTGTTTTCATTGGAAGAAGTCGAATGCATTGGAGCGTGCAGCTGGGCGCCGGCAATTCAGGTGAACTATGACTTCCACGAAAATCTGACGCCGGAAAAGCTGGACGGAATTTTGGCCGAGTACGCAAGTAAAGGCAAGCAATGAAATTTTGCAATTTTGTGATCGGGTAATTTTGTAATTTCAGCTGTCGGACTGCGACGCCGAGCAAAATTACCAAATCACCCGATTCTGAAATTACCAAATGGCTGACCTAGTTTCCCATCCCGACGAGATTCGCGTGGTCTCAAGGCGCTTTGGCCAAGGTGCGACCGATATCGATCGATACCTGGCCCTCGACGGCTATAAGGCCGTTCAGAAAGCGCTGGGAATGGGGCCCGACGCGATTATCAATGAGGTAAAGAATTCGGGGCTTCGCGGCCGGGGTGGTGCTGGTTTCAACACCGGAATGAAGTGGTCGTTCGTGCCGAAGCAATCGCCAAAGCCCAAATACGTTCTGTGCAACGGCGACGAGAGCGAACCCGGGACCTGCAAAGACCGGCTGATCTTCGAACACGATCCGCACTCAGTAATCGAGGGCGTGATGATTGCCGCCCTCGCAGTGCAGTCCCATGTCGGATACATCTACATCCGCGGGGAGTATCGCTACTTGTCGGTCATCATGCAGAAGGCGCTGCGTGACGCCTATGCGCGCGGCTTTCTCGGCAAGAACATTTTTGGCAGCGGGTACGATCTCGATATTTATTGGCATGGCGGCGCCGGCGCGTACGAAGTGGGCGAGGAATCGGCGCTGATGGAGTCGCTCGAAGGCAAGCGCGGCATCCCGCGAATCCGGCCTCCCTTCCCCGCTGTGGTCGGGCTCTGGGGCGGACCTACGGTCATTAATAATGCGGAGACGCTGGCCAGTGTTCCCCACATCATTCTTGGCGGCGCGGAGTGGTACGCCGGTCTTGGGCCTCCGAAGAATGGCGGCACTCGCCTGTTCTGCCTCAGTGGACATCTGAACCGCCCCGGCGTGTATGAACTGCCCATGGGCTACAACCTGAACAAGATGGTGTACGAAGTCGGCGGTGGGATTCCGGGCGGAAAGAAATTAAAGGGAGTTGTGCCTGGCGGTTCAAGCACGCCGATCCTGACGGCCGACGAAATTGATGTCTCCATGGATTTCGACACGCTGATGAAAGCGGGCTCGATGCTCGGTTCCGGCGGCGTGGTAGTTTTGGATGAGACCACTTGCATCGTGAAGTTCGCCTTGCGAACCATGAAGTTCTATCAGCATGAGAGCTGCGGATGGTGCATCCCGTGCCGCGAAGGGACAGACTGGTTGAGGAAGACTTTGGAGCGATTCCATGCCGGAGGCGGCGTCAAGAAAGACATCGATAATATCCAGTACCTGTCGGAAAACATGCTCGGACGAACCTTCTGCCCGCTTGGAGATGCGGCAGCGATGCCGACGATCGCGTTCGTGAAAAAGTTCCGGAAGGAATTTGAAGACCACCTGGAAGGAAACCCGTGCCCGTTTGAGTCCGGCAGTATCAGGGAGCTGCCGGTGCTTGCATGATTTTGTAATTTGGTAATCGGGTAAGTTTGTAATTTGAAGGCGATGCGTTCGCAACAGGAGCAGCTTCGCGATAGAACGAAGGCGTTCGCTGTTCGTGTGGTCCGGGTTTATCGGTCGCTGCCGTACAGAACCGATGCGCAGGTCTTGGGCAAACAGCTTTTGCGGTGCGGTACTGCAGTGGCGGCGAATTACAGGGCAGCGTGCCGTGCAAGGTCGAAAGCTGAGTGGGTTGCAAAGATAGGCATAGTCGTTGAGGAAGCAGACGAGACTGTTTTCTGGCTGGAGATGCTGGTCGAGTGTGAGATTGTGCCGGAGCTGAAATTGAAAGACTTGCTCAAGGAGGCGCATGAATTGAGCGCCATGTTTACTGCGTCGCAACGAAGCGCCCGAGTCGGCGGTCATTAACTTACCAAATTACCCGATTGCAAAATCACCAAATGGCTGACGTAAACATCACGGTTGACGGAAAAAAGGTCACGGCGCCTGCCGGCACCTTGCTGATCGAGGCCTGCAAGAGTGTGGGCATCGAGGTACCGTCATTTTGTTACTACCCGAATCTCTCGCTTCAGGGCGCCTGCCGCATGTGCCTGGTGAAGGTTGAGAAGATGCCGAAGCTGCAGACCGCCTGCACCACGGTTATTACCGAAGGCATGATCGTAACGACCGACAGCCCGGAGATCCACCAGGCTCGCAAAGGCATGGTTGAGCTGTTGCTCGGTAACCATCCGCTGGATTGCCCGGTGTGCGACGCCGGCGGCGAATGCGAACTGCAGGACATGACGTTCTCGTACGGCGCGGCCGAGTCGAAGTTCATCGAGATCAAAGCTCATCGCGAGGAGCAGCAATGGTCGCCAGTCGTGTACTTTGATCGTCCGCGTTGCATTTTGTGCTACCGCTGCGTGCGGGTGTGCGGCGAAGGCATGGACGTGTGGGCGCTGGGAGTGCAGAACCGTGGCGTGTCATCCACGATCGCGCCTAATAAAGAGGACCACCTCGAGTGCGAAGAATGCGGCATGTGCATTGATATCTGCCCGGTCGGTGCACTCACTTCCGGCGCGTATCGCTACAAGACCCGGCCATGGGAGATGAAGCACGTCGGCACCATCTGCACGCATTGTGGTGATGGCTGCAAAACTACGCTGGGAGTCCGTCGCTCTGATACGGGCATGGATATCGTGCGCGGCGACAATCGCGACAAGAGCGGCATTAACGGGGACTTCCTGTGTATTAAGGGCCGCTACGCGTTCGATTTTGCTGACAGTCCCGACCGGATCAAGCAGCCGCTGATCCGCAAAGATGGACGGCTTACCCCGGCCACGTGGGAAGAGGCCTTTGACCTGATCGGGAAAGAGTTTCGCAAGATTTGTGACACCAACGGTGGGCAAGCGATTGGCGTCATTGGGTCGAACCGCACCACGAATGAAGAGAATTACCTGCTGCAGAAATTTGCACGAACGGTGCTGGGGACGAACAACATTGACCATCACCGCACCACAGATTTCCCCGCTTTTGCCGCTTCAGTGCACGGAAAGCCAGGGCTGACTGCATCCATGCGCGATGTGTTCAATGCGCCGGCCATGCTGCTGATCGGCAACGATCCGACCAACGAACACCCTCTGCTGGCCTGGCAGATTCGCAACAATGTGCGGCTGCACCGGTCCCGGCTATACGTCATTAATTCTCGCGAGATCAAGCTGCGACGGCAGGCGACCGGCTTCATGAACATTCCGGCGGGCACCGAACCACAGGTTGCCGTCTTTCTGGCAGACGGCGAGCCGGATGCTTTCGCTTTGGAAGCCGCTGATCGGGATAAATGGATTGCTTTCCGCGAAAAGTTACGCTCCGAACAGAACCTGGTGATCATGTTTGGTGCCGAGCTTAGAGGAAACGACATTGCGACGCTGGTGGAGTTTGCTTCGCGGGTCCCCGGAGCAAAGCTGGCCTGCCTGGGTGACTACGCGAACTCGCGCGGGGCGGCGGATATGGGACTCTATCCCGATCTGTTGCCCGGATATCACCGCGTCGCCGATAGCGGCCCATTCCACCAGGAGTGGGGCGGAGTGCCACAGCACTCCGGGCTGACGCTGCCCGAGATGATTGAGAGTGCCAAGAGCGGTAACTTGAGGGCGCTGTATATTGTCGGCTCAAATCCAGCCGGACGTCTGGCGATCGATCCGTTCGCCTTCGCCAAGACATTCGTCGTCGTACAAGACATGTTCATGACTGAGACGGCCAGCATCGCCGACGTGGTCCTGCCAGCCGCGAACGCGTATGAGAAGGCCGGATCTTTCACAAATACCTGTGGCGATCTGCAACTGCTAAAGAAAGCCGGCGAGGTCACGGACACGAAAAGCGACTTCGAGATGATCGTGCGCATTGCCGACGCCATGGAGTACGACGTCCGCCAGTTGGTGCCGTTCGGGCGCGGTGTGCGAGCCGACATGGGTCAGTCACGCGGAGCGCAATCAGGCGAAGCGGATCGCCACGCCGTGTGGCTCGAAGCTCACGGGCTGGAGCCCAAGATGAGCCCATTCGATCCGATCGCTATCCTCGATGAAATCCAGCGACTAGTTCCCGGATACGACGTGTCGCGCATGGATCTTCTCGCAGGAAACGATCAGCACACGAACTTGTCCGATAGCGGTCCGGGCGCGTTGCAGGATCCGGAGCTCATCGTGCCTTCGCACGACAGCTTGTACAGTTCCGGCACACTCGGCCGTTATTCCAACACTCTGAATACCGTCATTGAAAAGAATTTGCAGCCGGCGACGGAAGACGTTGCCGCCGACTAATGACTATCACCACCTTCATTATCGTTTCCGTCATAAAGATTGTGATCGCAGTATTCGTTCTGCTCACGGCCGTGGCCTATAGCGTGTGGCTGGAGCGGAAAGTAGTAGGCCACATGCAGAACCGTTGGGGACCGACGCGGGTCGGGCCTTTCGGGCTCCTCCAACCGTTAGCCGACGGGCTCAAATTCGTCTTTAAGGAAGATCTGACACCGCCCTACGTTTACAAGCCCCTGTACATCGCGGCGCCGATGATCTCCGTCATCTTCGCTCTCACCTCCATTTCGGTGATCCCAGTCGGGAATTGGGTCGATGTCGGCGGGGTGAACACGCCCCTGCAGATCACGGACCTTAACATTGGTTTGCTGATCGTGCTCGGCATCACGTCGATGGGCGTTTACGGAGTAGCCCTGGCGGGCTGGTCGTCTAACAGCAAGTATTCCCTGCTTGGCAGCCTGCGGGCGAGTGCGCAGATGGTGAGCTATGAAATCGCACTCGGCTTGTCACTGATCGGGGTGCTCATCACCTCGGGAAGCTTCAGCTTGCGCGAAATCGTCGACGCGCAGGCGGGCAACTACTTCGGCTTCATTCCCCGCTGGAACATATTTCAAGGACAATTCGTTGCCTTCTTTATTTATCTGATGGCGGCATTTGCCGAGACCAATCGCGTGCCGTTCGATCTCCCAGAAGCTGAGACCGAGCTAGTGGCTGGGTATCACACCGAGTACAGTGCGATGAAATTCGCCATGTTTTTCATGGCCGAATACGCGAACATGATCACGGTGGGCTGCCTGGCAACGGTGCTGTTTCTGGGGGGATGGCATGGGCCGCTGTTCGGCCCCACTTGGTTGCAGAACATCCTGCCGCTATTCTGGTTCTTCCTGCGCGTGTTCTTTTTTCTGTTTCTTTATATCTGGATTCGCGGCACGCTGCCGCGTTTCCGCTACGATCAGCTGATGAGCTTTGGCTGGAAGTTTTTGTTTCCCTTGGCCGTTGCGAATCTGATTATTACGGCATTGATCGTGGCTCTGAAATCGTGATTACTGGTTGTTAGTTGTGAGTTCCGGGTTCTCTGTTTTCAGTCATGCTTCACTTGATCCTATTTTCGATCTTCGCGGTGCTCGCGGTAGCGGGTGCGATCAACCTGCTCATCCAGAGACATCCGATCAATAGCGCGTTGTCGCTGATTGTGGTCATGGCTTCGCTGGCAGTCGAATACCTGCTACTGGGTGCGGAATTCGTCGCGGCTGTACAGGTGATTATTTATGCGGGCGCGATCATGGTGTTGTTCGTCTTCGTCATCATGCTGCTGAATGCAGGTGAGGAAGAGAGGAGCGAAGGCAGCCGGGTTGCGACCATGATCGGAATTCCCGCCATGTTGGTCGGCAGCGGACTGATTTCGTGGATTCTGCTTGCTCACTCGAATACGCAAGCCGTACCCGCGGGCGCGTTACCCGGACCGCCACGCACCATCGCGTGGCTGCTGTTTCATGATTTCCTGCTGCCCTTTGAAGTCACTTCCGTGCTGGTGCTGATCGCCATTATGGGGGCAGTTGTTCTGGCCGCCCGTCCGGTTTCCAGCCCCCCAGCGAGGGAGGACTGATGGTTCCACTCTCGTATTACCTGGTGCTGAGCGGGATTTTGTTCGCCTGCGGGGTCGCGGGTTTTCTGATCAAGCGCAACATCATCACGATTTTCATGTCGATCGAACTGATGCTGAATGGGGTCAATCTGTCGTTCGTGGCTTTTGCGGCGAATTGGAAAGCGCTGAGCGGGCAGGTATTCGTGTTCTTCGTAATGGTCGTGGCTGCTGCTGAGGCAGCCGTGGGATTGGCGATCATCATTTCCGTTTACCGCAATCGCGAGACGCTGAACGTTGACCGCATCAACCTGCTGAAACTATGACCGCCAACCTCCATCTCTGGCTGATTCCGCTGCTCCCCCTGGTGGGCGCCGGAATCAACGGCTTGTTCGGGCGGCGGTTTTCGCGGCGTGCGGTTGCCGCGACTGCGCTGGTGTTCTGCGGCGGCGCGTTTGCGATGGCCCTCTGGGTGGCAGCCCAGTTCTCTTCCCTGAATGTCCCGCACATTGAGACGGTGGCGCCGTGGATGCGCGCTGGCAATTTCCAGGCCGACTACGGCTTTTATCTCGACCAGCTTTCACTGGTGATGCTGCTGGTGGTCACCGGGGTCGGCTTCCTCATCCATATTTATTCCGTGGGCTACATGTGGGAGGAAGGCGGATTTTATCGATTCTTCAGCTACCTGAATCTGTTCATGTTCTTCATGCTGACGCTGGTGCTCGCCAACAACTACCTGCTGATGTTTATTGGGTGGGAAGGGGTTGGCCTGGCGTCGTATCTCCTGATTGGCTTCTTCTTTCAGCGTGACTCGGCGGCCTCGGCCGGGAAGAAAGCATTCATTGTTAACCGTATTGGCGACTTCGGTTTTTTGATCGCATTATTTCTGCTCATTAAACATTTCGGATCGCTGCGCTTTGACCAAGTGTTTCAGGCAGTGCAGCCGCTGGGAGTCGAATCCGCGGGCGCAGGATTGTTGACGGCGATCGGCCTTCTTTTGATGCTGGGTGCAGCCGGCAAGTCGGCGCAGATTCCGCTATACGTCTGGCTGCCGGATGCGATGGAAGGTCCAACGCCGGTTTCCGCATTAATCCACGCGGCGACTATGGTAACTGCGGGTGTGTACATGGTGGCCCGCTCCCACATGATTTTTGAGCGTGCTCCGATGGCGCTCACGGTTGTTGCGGTCATCGGAACTATTACGGCGTTGTTTGCGGCCACTATCGCGGTGGCGCAAACCGATATTAAGAAGGTGCTCGCCTATTCGACCATTTCGCAGCTCGGATACATGTTCATGGCGTGTGGAGTGGCGGCATTTTCTGCCGGAATCTTTCATCTGATGACGCACGCATTCTTCAAGGGACTGCTGTTCCTCGCGGCGGGCTCGGTAATTCACGGCATCGGCGGCGAACAGGATATGCGGCGGATGGGCGGCCTCCGAACCAAGATGCCCGTCACTTTCTGGACGATGACGATGGCAACTTTCGCCATCGCCGGCATGCCACCCTTTTCCGGATTCTTCAGCAAGGATGAAATCCTCTGGCAGGCGTCGCGGGTAAGCCTGGTGTATTGGGCGATTGGCGTATTCACGGCGTTCTTAACCTCTTTCTACATGTTCCGGCTGTGGTTCCTGACATTCTTTGGTCGATACC
>Ga0070741_10019791_pt1 | contig 10713 bp, 8 predicted proteins | sample Coa_R1_4_FD_66440 | JGI IMG/M metagenome (GOLD analysis project Ga0070741, IMG submission 66440) | Surface soil microbial communities from Centralia Pennsylvania, which are recovering from an underground coalmine fire - Coalmine... | ecosystem: Environmental > Terrestrial > Soil > Unclassified ... | reverse complement strand
GATTCTGCGTGTGCATACGCGTAATACGCCGTTGCACGAGGATGTGAGCCTGGAACACCTGGCCCGTATGACCACCGGGATGACCGGGGCCGATCTGGCAAACCTTGTCAATGAAGCGGCTCTCTCGGCTGCACGCCTGGATCTGGAAGGGGTTACACACGCTTGCTTTGAGGATGCGCTGGCTCGCGTACAATTGGGGGCGCTGCGACCATTGGTGATGAGCGAGCAGGAGCGGCGCATTATCGCTATCCATGAAGGCGGTCATGCCCTTGTAGCTCATCATTTGCCCGAGGCCGATCGCGTGAACCGCGTGACCATCCTGCCACGCGGCCAGAGCCTGGGCGTCACGCAGTTTACAGCCGAGGAAGATCGCTACAACTATAGCCGCGAGACGTTGATGGCTCGTATCGCCGTTGGCCTGGGTGGTCGGGTCGCCGAGGAATTGACCTTTGGCCCCGAACGCGTCACGACCGGCGCGGAAAACGATCTGCAAGTTGTTACCGATCTCGCCCGTCGAATGGTGACGCGCTGGGGAATGAGCGAGCAGGTTGGCATGATCTTCGCGGATCAGCAATCCGGCGGCGAGTACGCGCTCAACATGCGACAAATCGATCCCGATGCAGTCTCGATGCGCGCCCGTACACTGGTTGCCGATACCGATGGACGCCTCCAACTCAACGGAAGCACGCCTGAGCCGCGACCAACCTACGCCATGTCCATACCCGCCCCTCAGAACAACACAGGCGTCATGCTCAACGCACTGATCGATTCCGAGATACAACGTATCCTCAACGAGGGTCGAGCAATGGCGCGTCAGATCCTTACCGAGCACAACGATCAGCTCATGCTGCTGGCTGATGCGCTCATAGAACACGAGCAACTCGACCGCGCTCAATTCGAGGGATTGTTTCAGTAAGAAGCTGATAGCAAAATGAGAGGGATTGCTCCAGCAATCCCTCTCATTTTGCTATCAGCTTCTTACCAGAGGTACTACAGACGGGGAATACCAGGGAGACCGGGAATACCAGGGAGACCTGTAAGGCCTGGAGCACTGGGGGCACTGGGAGCGCTGGGAGCGCTGGGAGTTCCTGTAGCTCCTCCAGACACTGTAGACAACATTTCATCATCCAATTCCACGGTATCATCATCGGCTCTCCTTAATGATGATTCCAGGGAACTGTGTAGTTTCTCTCGCATATTTTTGCAAAGAATAGTGATCGAGTTATGTTTCATGTATTTATTTTCATCCTTTCTTTTTACCAGGAGAGCACAAGAATTATCAGGATGCTCCCCTAACGGTTTGTTCTCTTTTCAGTATACTGATGCTCTAAAAACGAGGTGCGTACTTTTTTCTTGTGAAGTGTACAACCAGATAGCTAAAACTGCGTATGAAAAAATAGGAGGAAAGGTACTATGAAACAGATACTTGATGCTGCATTTGCTCATCCACGAGGGCTGCTTGGGCGGTTGGGGGCTTCTATTATGGCACGTTCGAAGGAGCGTAACGCCTGGATCATTTCCTTGCTTGATGTTCAGCTCACAGACCATATTCTGGAAGTTGGTTTTGGCCCCGGTACAGTTGTACAATCTCTCGCAACCATCGCCACTGCTGGTTTTGTGGCTGGCATAGACGCATCAGAACTCATGGTGAAGCAGGCTTCCGAGTTAAATGTCCAGGCTATCCAACAGGAGCGCGTACAGTTGCAACAAGGCGATGCTCTGACTCTGCCTTTCGAGGAGGCAACTTTCGATAAAGCGCTCTCGATCAACTCGGTGCAGATCTGGCCCGATAGCCTGACCGGTCTCAAAGAGATGCGCCGCGTGCTCAAACGCGCCGGATTGATCAACATAGCCCTGCAGCCCGTTTGGGTCAGGAAGGACGATGAGGTCAGACAGATCGGCGAGGACCTGCTAGCACAACTCGCAAGAGCTGGTTTTCAACACACGCGACTTGAATTCAAATCGATGAAGCCGATGGCCTGTGTATGCGCCCTCGGTGCCAAATGATGCCGATAGATTACTGCAGGCAAAGTTTGTCTGGTCTTTGTGGGGATATTATACCCATATGCATTCAAAAACGCTCCTCTCGGAGTTACCGCTTCGCGGTCATTTGAATGCAAGGAAATATTATTCACTTTTTAATGAGTCGTACCCACGCTGCTACTATGGATGTATTGCCAGGCTATTTCGGAGTATACTTTCATATGAAACTGCAGAAATATCAATCAACCATAGTTCGTTCGCTTCGAGCGCATACAAAAGGATGTGTATGCCTCACGGAGCCATGATGTTCTTGATTCAACCAGTTCTCTAGGGAAGGAGAAAACCTACTATGAATCAGACCCCTGCTCGGGGGCAACGCAGGCCGCGCCTTTCCGTTATATGGACAGCATGCATTCTCCTCGTAGTGCTGATCTTGAACTGCTTGTTGCTTTTTACTTCCACCGGGAAGACGCTCGCGGCAGCATTAAGACCAGCGACAACGCCAGTAGCGCCATCTGAGAGCATAACCTATCCACTCAATAACTCGGTGTATACCTTACCCACACAGATCTCTATCGTAGCCACGGCCATGACCACACAACCCGGTGCAAAGATAGGCCTAGTCCAATTCTTTGTTCTTAATACGATAACGAACACGACCACCTTGTTGGGCACTTCGACAACAGCCTCCTACAGCATTAATTGGGTTCCATCGAAGACGGGCAGTTATCAATTGTGGGTCACCGTCATGGATAATATCGGCGACTCCTCAACGTCTACACCGGTCAATGTGGCGATTGCAGTTGCAGATCCCCTGCCTGGCACCACCTGTTTTTTAAGCTACCAACTTGCAGGCCAGTGGTCAGGAGGTTTCTCGGCAAACGTGACGATTAATAATAGGGGAACGAGCACGATCAACGGCTGGACGTTGCAATTTACCTTCCCTGGTGACCAGACGATCACGACCCTGTGGAACGGCAGCTATACCCAGTCGGGGCAACAAGTAACCGTCACCAACGCAAGCTGGAACAGCAGCATTCCCCCTGGCGGTAATGTCTACCTGGGCTTCAACGGCAGCTGGACCAGTAATAACACCACTCCAATATCATTCACGCTCAACGGACAGCCTTGTTTCCGACAATGAAGATAGGTATGTTATGCTCCAATATTGCGAGCATGGCGTGAATCAGTCGGCTGCAAGTCGTAGGAAGAGAGCGAATCCCAATCGCTCACAAGGAGCGCGGATCGGCCCTACCGGACGATCCGCGCTCCTTGTGAGCGATTGGGATTCATTTAGAAATCATCCCTGTGAAGCTTTTCCCCATTCTTGTATATTTCTCCAGGACTGCTCGTTCCATTTCCACAGTGTGGTATCAAAGCTGGTGCTTGTAGGTTGTTCAACCACTGTCACTTCTAGTACCGCCTGCATCTTCGCATCGTATATCAGGGTGCCCTGGTCGCTGCCATTTGGAGGACCGCCTACACTCGTTTTCGTCCAGTTTGCCCCGTCCCACTCCCAGCTCGTCTGCAACCCGGTATTGTTATTGGGATCGTCACCGCCAAAGAGCAAAAAGATGTGTTGACTTTGCGGATCGTAGACCATGTGCGGGTAACTGTAGAGGATTTTTTGCCCGTTTGAGTTCTCAAAGAGGCTCGGGCTGCTTTGAGGATGCAATTGAACCCAGTTCGTGCCAGTCCATTCCCAGGTGTCGTTCAGTTCTTTGCGAACTGGCGTTGTATCGGCGTATGTGCCGCCAAACAACATGAGCTTCTGCCTGGCAGCATCGTAGGCCAGAGCTGGTGAAAGTACGGTTGGAGGCGATGTCGTGGGATGTTGCTGAATCCAGTTGGTGCCATCCCAGACCCAGGTATTGTTAAGTGGCGGAGGCACCAGACCTCCGATACGTGGCCCATTGCCTCCACCGCCAAACAAGACCAGCTGGTTCGTCGCAGTATCGAAAGCAAGCGCGGCATCATCGCGGGCAGGTGGTGATGTCGTGGGATGTTGCTGCGTCCAATCGGTGCCATCCCAGGTCCAAGTATCTGCAAGCATGCCATCATTGCCTTGCTTGCCCAGGCCGCCAAAGAGCACGACCTGTTTGAGAGCTGGATCATAGGCAATTGAGACTAAAGATCGAATAGAGGGTGCGTGCACGGGATGAAGTTGAGTCCAGTTCTTGCCATCCCAGGTCCAGGTTTCACTTTGTGAAGTGCTATTCCCCTCATAGAATCTATCACACAAGAGCAATATATACCCCGTGTTATCATCATACACGAAGGTCATATCACCCGTTGCAGGTGGCATCGTGGTTACTGGTGTTGGCGTCATGGGTGCTAGTGTTGGCGTCAACGCAGGAGTTGTCTTGAGCTGAGCCATTGTCGGGGAGACAGAAGGAGACGGTGTCGTTGTTGTGTTCTGGTTGGCTGCAGGTGCATCACAGGCTGTCAATACGCACGAGAAACACAGACCAATAATAATGTATACCATGCTTAACCGGGCCAGGCTTTGCCGGTGACAGAACAGGGAGTTGTTTTTCATTTATGCACTCCATGAACCAATACAATCATGTTTTGTGGGTTGCTCCATGAACAGTGCCGCTCATGGAGCATCTTTTTTGAAGCCTGATTCCTTGCTATCTTTTCAGTTTTCCGGTGGAGTCACGGTCAGTCTACCAGATGACACCACCATTGCCATTGTCATTCTGAGTAGCGCTATACATCTGTGACTGGCTAATTGTGTGCTCACCGTAGCCTGTTGTTTCACAACCAGCGGCATTTTTGTCACAGGTTTCATAATATGTGTACGTGCCACTGCTGTTATTGTAGCCAACAATGGCAACAAAGTGACTGCCACCTTTGTAGCCACTGTTACTCCAATCGGGCAGATAGCTATCATTGACCGACACGATCAAGGGCACACCAGCGTTATAGAGGTCGGCTTCAACGTCAGAGAGCAGTCCTGCCTGAGAAAGGTTACCATAGCCAACTGCAGCATAGAAGTAGTCAAGCCAACTGGAAGACTGGCCCGAAGCCTCGTAATTGAGACCGATCACCATATCGGAGAAGGCTGAGTAGGTGTTAGAGTAGTTAGAGTACGACGAGTAGGTCATAATCCCCGGGCTGGTCCAACCGGAATTGGGTGGGGTAAAGCCATAAGCCAGATACATGACATCTTGATGGCCCACTGTCTGGTTCCAATAACGAGTCATGTGGGGATCACTGTAATTGCCTGCAGCAGGCCAGGGAGCCTTTGACCAGTACCATAGAGCCACAGTTGCGGCTCCCGGGCCACAAAGATACCAGTTATAGTAGTCGGTGTAGGATGAACCAGCATCGTCATTGCCATAGGCCAGTGGCTCCGCAACGGCATGAGGAGCGGCCAGGCTAAAGCTGGAAGGAAACGCCAGAGACACCCGACGACCCAGGGGATTGACCTGATGGGCATTTTTTGCCTGGAGGAATGCGGCTGTCTGCGTCAATTTGCCTTTGCCTGCCGACCATAGTTGGCCTGTTGCCAGGCCCAGGCCAGGGCCGGTACCTGTCGTTGCGGCATGCGCCACCGAACCAGGTAAGAGGGTAAATGAAAATATCAGTGGTATCAGCAGTAAAATGCAGAGACGGCGAAGGAGCTGCGCGTAGTGCTGGTAGCGTTTGTGGTTAAAAACATGCTGGGAAGTTTCGTTCAAAGCATTCAATCCTTTGAGCTAGAACAAACAATCAACGATTTGTTTGCATCATTTGCAAACAAGGGGAAAGTCGCGATTGATAGGTAACCCAGGCTTCACGGGCAATTATATCTCATCATTTTTCTTTTTGCAATAGGTGTATTCCTAAATCTAGTTATAGTAGCTGATCTGTCAAAAAATTGATCAGATGCTGCACGATCACTTTAGCATATAGGCTTTAATCTGTCTTCTGCCCAGAAGGAGAAGCCGTTCGCTCTACCCGACACGTCCATTACACACATCTCATAATCCTGCAATGTCCGTCGCAGCGCTGGCTTCATATTCGCTTGTCTTTCTTCCTATTGACATGCAATAATCACTTTTGTCACATATGCTAATTCGGTAGGGGCATGCACCCGCGTAGCAAGGACCCTTGGGGGCTCGGAGTACACTTCGTCTGTGGGACTGCGACCACAATGAGGGGTCCCTGCCTGGGGGGGCAGGGAATGGTGTTATGCGGTGTGGCTGCTCCTCTGGATTTGACGGCAATGGGGCGCATGTCCTTCAGAATATATATAAAGGGAGGCGGGCTTTATGATATTGTTGCGCTATGGGCGCGCTATCGAGTACCTGGGGCAGCGCTATCGCCTGGAGGGCGCTCTGGGCAGCGGCGGGATGGCCGATGTCTGCCTGGCATGGGATGAGCATGAGGAGCGCGAGGTTGCTATTAAGGTAATTAAGCCCGATGAGTTGGATCAACGCTCGCTGGATCGCTTCCTGAAGGAGGCTACTCAGATTGCTCGTTGGCAGCATCCCCATATCTTGCGCGTCTATGGCGATGTGAAGTTCGAGGTGCTCGATGCCTCCCAGGGCTGTCTGGTGCCCTATATTGTGATGGAGTATGCTCAGGGCGGCGATCTGCATAAACGCTTGCACGCCGGTCAACCCTATCCGCTCAATGAGACGCTGCATGTATTTTCCCAGATCTGTAGCGCCGTGGCATACGCGCATGACCAGGGCATTATCCATCGCGATATTAAGCCCTTGAATGTGCTTTTCCGCGTCCTGCACGATGGGTCAGAGCAGGCGGTGCTCAGCGATTTCGGGCTGGCTGTGGAGGTGGATGCGACGCATTTTACGTTCGCGGGCGGCGGCACTTTGCCTTATATGGCCCCTGAACAGTTGCTGGGGAACGCACAACCGGCCAGCGATATCTTCGCGCTCGGCGTGATGCTCTACCAACTCTGTACGGGTCGCTTGCCCTTCCGGCGCACCTTGCAGGATTTGCACCGCATAGGTACCGGTCTGGATCACGAGCCGCCTGCTCCCAGTTCACTCAATCCTATGCTGCCACCCGCGCTCGATGATGTGATCCTGACGGCACTGGCTCAGGACCCCGCTCAACGTTTCACTCACGCGGACCTGCTGTGGCAGAGCATGCTGGCCGCTGTGGGCGGGCAATCACAAACAAGGAAGCGCGGGCGATCACAACGTTCAAGCGGGCGACCATTAGAGCTTGGGCAGCCATCGGAGAACGAGCAACCACAACGTTCGAGGCCATCGGAGGGGGGACGACCATTAGAGCTCGGGCGATCACAAGGGTACGCCCCTACTATACGCGGGGCAAACACGCGTAATTGGCAGTTGGCAGGTGTGGGCGATGAGATGGAGGGTATGGACCGTTTAGCAGAACTCCCATTAGAGGACGCCGAACATTGGGCGGGTCAGGCTAGCCAGATCAGCCCTGGCGTAGCCTCCCCCCTGGCAGAGGTCAGGAAAGTATCCCACCAATCTCATAATACACCCGACAACGAAATCGCATCCTATTCCGGCACCCTCCATTCTGCCATCAACGAAGACATCGAGGAACGCGCTGCCTCGCGCAAGACCCGCTCCATACGCTCCGCCATACCCCGTGACACTTACCTTCCGCCGCTAGATACCGGCCCCTCTCGCCCATTGCCCACACCGCCCATACGCCAGAAGCAGCCGCCCCCCGTTGCGACCTCCACCATGCGACATGGCCCCAAACCCTGGCTGCTCATCGGCCTCGGCTTCCTCTTGCTGATCGCCGTTATCAGCGGAGCCGGAACGCTCACATTCCTTGCCCCGATCTCAGGCAGCATGCTCAAAAACATCCCCTTAAGCAGCCAGCCAACTGACGCGACTGTCACTATCACACCGAACAAACAGGTCGTACATAGCACCTACACCATCCAGGCCGTCACAGGCATAGCCGACCCCAATCAGCAGCAAGTCCACATGCGCCTGGTGACTGACGTACCAACCCAACAAACTGGCAAAGCCACTGCAACCGGGCATAATCAAACTGGCGCTACTACGGCAAAGGGGATGCTGACATTTTTTAACGGGTCGTTTAATTCATCTTTTACAGTACCATCCGGGTCCAATATTACCAGCAAAAGTGGAATAGATGTAATTACTGATGCTCCTGCGGTTATTCCCTCAGCAAACTCTACCACAGGAGCACAGGGGACTATCACCATTTCAGCACATGTGGCATTTGCTGGTACACGAGGTAATATTCCAGCACAAGATATTAATGAAACATGTTGCACGACAGGAAATTTTGTCTTTGTGAGAAACATTGCCGCCTTTACAGGAGGACAAGATGGCAAGGCTTATACGTTTTTGCAACAGGGTGATGTTGATACGGTAGCAAAGCAGTTGGAGGGCGGCATGCTTACGCAGGGGCGAAACGATTGGAGGAATGCCCAACTTCAGCCCAATGAGCGCCTTTTGAAGCAGCCACAGTGTTCTTATGATGTGACAACAGACTCACCTATCGGCGATAAGGGTAGCAATGTTGCTAGTGCGCAAGTCAGTGTTACCGCAAAATGTACGAGCTTTGCGTATGATCAGCAGGCGACGTTGGAACTCGTTGAAGCGCAACTTCAGCACAGGGTCAATCGCACGCCCGGTCCTGGCTATGTTCTGGTCGGCAATATCCAGACTCAGGTCAGCGTCCAGGCTATGAATCAGGATAACGCTACCCTGCACGTTGATGCGCGTGGCGTCTGGGCCTATAATTTCAGCGATCAGCAGAAGCGCGCTCTGCTCCAGCAGATTACGGGGAAGAATCAGGCAGATGCCCAGGCTACGCTTAGAGGGCAGACGGGTGTGCAAAATGTTACCATTCAAGCCGGCGGGAATACCTTGCCCAGCAATCCGGCTCAAATTAGCATCGTCGTCCAGGCCGTTCAAGGTCTGCAAGGAGGAAATACTGTATCAGATGCGAGTAATACACAATGATCATATGTTTCATGGAAATAAAGGCCGATACGTCCTATGTTATGTCGTGTACAGATATTCATTTTTTTCTAAAAAAATTGTAAATATTCCAAATACTATTCGTGTTATATATTGGTAGTTGAACGGTTGTTATTAACATGAAGTTTACCGTATGAGCAGTTGACTTTATAAGGAGAATTCAGTCAATGAAACGACGTAAAATTCTTGGCACGATCTGTTTGCTTTGTTTGCTTATGGCCTTGTCCGCTAGCGTGTTGGTACAAGGAAGACCAGCACAAGCGAGTGGAATTCCTCAAGTCACACCTATCAACTCCTGTGGACTTCCAGGGCCAGCATCACAGACAGCCTGCGGATACTTTCATGCACGATATGCATTCTACACTCCCTGGGGAGAGCAAGTCGCATTACCTGGCACATGGTGTTTCGATTGTGGAGGCGTTGGTAACAATACAGGCGATAGTAATACGAATGGATCATATGCTGATCTGCTCGCGTATGATACTGAAGGAGCTGGGGCTCAGGGGAATCTCACCGTTGAGGACCCTGGAAACAGTCCATACTCTTCGGAGGAGATACGAACGGCAAACTACGTCGCCGATCACATTTTTAGTAACCCCAACGATAATATTATACTCAGACCAGCACAAGGAGAGAGAGCGCCACAAGGAGGAACATCTGATCTGCTGATTAATGGAAAAACATATGATATCCTCTCTCCTACGACCAGGAATACTGATTCCATCTTCAGATCTGTCTATAATAAGAACAGTCAGGCGACAGGGATTATTCTTGATCTTACAGACTCGGCAGCCACGCCGGATCAATTTAACAATCTTATTGGCCGTCTGGTTGGCAAAGCGAGTCAAGATGGTGTAGCACTCAACATCACCGATGTATATATCATTAACAATGTCAATGATGCTAATTATGTGCATTTACAGTATAACCCCTAATAGATTTATGGGCGAGGGTAACGCTCTTCATCTGTTAGTGGCAAGAGTGTTGACCGTATGATGTAATGAAGCTATTAGAGAGTTGGTATATAATACTGCTCTGTAATAGCTCCACTGATCTGATGAAGAGAGAATGTAATCAAAAAGCAAGAGAGGGGAAGATGTCTAAATTAACGTGTATCTGTGGACATGTAATCATCGATCAAAAAGAAAACCTCCCATATAAAGGTGAATACATTGCTGATCAGGACTATGAACAGCTCTTTGAGGAATTTTTCCCTTTTCTATCAGAATTGATCGTGGCGCGTGAGCAGGGAAGAATAAACGAATTCCTTGAGCGGAAATTCACAGACCGCTATCCCAAAGATTCGGAGTTGCAGAGTATCATCGGCGATGCTTTCCCATTGACGAAGTATGAGCGTACTATGTACGAATGCGAGGTCTGTGGTCGGCTGTGGATAGAGACGGAAACTCACTCTAACAATTTTGTCTCTTATCTGCCTGAGACCCCAACCAGAGGAATATTCAAATCACAGCGTAAGACACAAGATGATCTATGAGGTAGGATTTATGAGTTGTATATGCGATAAATCAGCGGACGCGATAAATCTGGTCCCTATGGTTGGTAAGGTATGAATAAAGGTGAGAGGAGTTGTTTTGTTTGCTAAATCAGCGGACGCGATAATGGCGGTTCATCAAATAACCCGTTTATCAGATGGTAGGGTCCGCGAGATCGATAAATCGGCGGTGGACGCGATAATGGTAGTTTATCAAATACTCCAGTCATTTTGTGGTTGGGTTCGCGTTGCCGATAAATCGGTGATGGGCGCGATAAATCG
>Ga0070741_10019790_pt1 | contig 10713 bp, 10 predicted proteins | sample Coa_R1_4_FD_66440 | JGI IMG/M metagenome (GOLD analysis project Ga0070741, IMG submission 66440) | Surface soil microbial communities from Centralia Pennsylvania, which are recovering from an underground coalmine fire - Coalmine... | ecosystem: Environmental > Terrestrial > Soil > Unclassified ... | reverse complement strand
CAGACCTCCATGAACGCATGCACGTCGTCACCGACGACGAGCGTGTCCGGGCCGCGCTTGCCGCTGAGCCAGCCGCTTGCGTAGCTGATGACCGCGTGGCCGGTGAGCGTGTGCAGGCGCTCGAGGTACTTGAGCCGGATGCCATCGTAGTCGGGGCCGAGGGGGCCGCGCGCCTGGGAGCTCTCGGTGAGCTCGCGCAGGATCTCCCCCCACCCTGGCAAGGGAGCTGCCTACGCCTGGTTCGTGCCCGCCACCGAGAACGTCCGAGGTTCCCAGACGCCGCCCGAGGCCTGCAGGATGACCTCGTACGCCTCGGCGAGCTTGTACGCGTACTCAGCGGATTCTCGCTGGCTCTCCGAAAGCTGCTCGAGGAGATCGATAGTCGCGAGATTGTCGCGCCCCCGACGCGAAGCTACAACTCCGTCGTTCTCAGTCGGCACGGCTCCAAGCATAGTCGGTTGTTCCTCCTCGGGCGGGTATCCGAGTCGACTGGAGTCGATCGTAGGCACTACAGATCGAGCTGCTCCTCGAGATCGCTGGGCTCGAGCTCACCCGGATCCTTCGGGTAGAACCTGATGAACCACGGCGTGGTGACCTCGCCGATCTCCGCGACCACGTCGCCGACCAGTCTGCGCAGAGCCCAGATGTCGTCGGTCGGCCACGTCTCCTCTCCCGGCGGCGGGTTTGTCAGCGTCAACTCGAGGAAGAGCGCCGGCTCTCCTTCGGAGTCCTCGTCGTGGCGAACCTTCGCGCCGAGCACACGGGTCGTGCCGGACTCGAGTCCCTGGAGCCGTTCCTCCAGCACAGCATCGACGGTGGGCATGGGCTGATTGTACGGCTGCAAACCTTGCGTTCCTGCAAGCCTTGCATTTGGCTCACATCGGTGTCGATCTCGTGCAACCTGTGCGCAGTCTGCGTAGCCTCTGAAGGGTGTCCGAGCCGTCATCGGTTCTCTCGCCGCCGAGCCCAGAGGAGCTTCGCGAGCAGCTCGTCTCGCTCGTCGAGCGCGATCTCCTCGGGCCCGCAGGCGGCGGCGACGAGGTGTTGCCGCGCGAGGAACAGCCGCGCGACCGCTACCTCCTCGGCATGCTCGCCCCCCGCGGGCACCTCCTCGAGACCGACCTCGACGAGCCGCTCGCGTCGGGAGACGAGAGCGATGAGGACGGGGACGCGGAGCCGGAGGCCGCCGAGCAGTCGCTCTTTCCGTCCTCGCTTGGTCTGAGCTGCCGGGTCGACGGTGCGTGCTCGGCGCTCGAGATCGGCGCCTCGTGGGGTCGGTACGAGCGGATCGATGCCGAAGATGGCGACGGCAAGGTCTGGAAGCGTGTTCCCTGCGGCGGCGAGCTTGAGCTCCCGCTCAGCGTGGGTCGTCATGACGTCGGCGCGCCCGATCCAGACGTTCCCGACGTGCGAGTCGAGGCGGTCGTTCGCCGGCTCGACGACCAGTGGTCGGTGACACTCTTCCTGCGGAACGGCCAGCAGGAGCCGGATGAGAACAAGGATCGCGCGTGGCTCTTCCAGGCGCGGCTTACGGTCGAGGCGGCCGACGGGTCGGCGGTGTTCGTCGCGCGGCCGGACGAGCTCACGTTGCCCGAGCACGAGGATCAGTTGCTCGCGGTTTCGTATCGTCGTCGTGTCGAGCACGCGGTCGGCCACAACGTGGCCGTGCACGCCACGCTCGATCCCGCCGACCCGACGCGTGCGCTCCGGCTAGAGACGACTTCGTTCCCGCGCTACGAGGTCGCGCAGATGCGCCCGCCGGCCGCCGACGACGAGCCGCTGCTGGCGGCGCTCGCGCTCGACATGCAACGGCTGGGCGAGGCGGCGGATGGCGAGCTCGTCACGTTGCTCGAGCCCCTCGCCGTCGCCTACGGGGAGTGGTTGGAGCGACAGGCAGAGAGGCTGGACGCGGGCGCCGACGGACTCGTCGCTCACGCTCAGGCAGCGCGTGAGCTGCTCGAGCGGGCCGAGGAGGCCCGGCAGCGAATCGCGGACGGCATCGCGCTCCTGGCCGAGAGCCAGCAGGCGCGCGACGCTTTCCGCTTCGCGAACCGGGCGATGGCGATGCAGCGCTCGCACACGCTCTGGTCGGAGCACCGTCGGCGCGGCGGGACGAAGCCGCTCTCTGCCTTCGAGGAGCCCGAGCACCGAAGCTGGTACCCGTTCCAGCTCGCCTTCATCCTCCTCAACCTGCCGAGCGTCACCGACCCGGCGCATCCCGGCCGCTCGCATCCGACCGAGGCGATCTGCGACCTGCTCTGGTACCCGACGGGCGGCGGCAAGACGGAGGCGTACCTCGGCCTCTCTGCGTACGTGCTCGCCCTGCGCAGGTTGCAGGGCCCGCTCGGCGGGCGACGGGCCGACGCCGGCGTCGCCGTGCTGATGCGCTACACGCTTCGCGTGCTGACGCTCCAGCAGTTCCAGCGGGCAGCGTCGCTCGTCTGCGCGTGCGAGGTGATCCGGCGCGAGGATCCCGAGCGCTGGGGCGAGGAGCCCTTCCGCATCGGGCTCTGGGTCGGGCAGGCGACGACGCCGAACAGGATCGACATCGCCGCCGAGGCGCTCAAGAACCTGCACGGCGACGGCTGGAAGAAGACCGGGAGCGGCCGACCCGACCAGCTCTCGCACTGTCCCTGGTGCGGGGAGCGGATCGACCCCGGCGTGCATATGAAGGTCGAGACGTACGAGAAGGGCCGCGCGCGCGTGCTCACCTACTGTGGCGACAGCCTCGGAACGTGCGAGTTCTCGGCGCGGAAGGCGCCTGGGGAGGGGATCCCGGTGCTCACCGTGGACGAGGAGATCTTCCGCCGGCTGCCGGCGCTTTTGATCGCGACCGTGGACAAGTTCGCGCAGCTCCCCTGGAACGGCGCGACCGAGACGCTCTTCGGGATCGTCGACGGTCGCTGCGAGCGACATGGCTTCCGGACGCCGACGCTCGAGGACAAGGACAGCCATCCCGCGAAAGGCGCGCTTCCGGCGGCGAAGACAGTCGATCGCGGGGTGCTGCTCCGACCTCCCGATCTGATCATCCAGGACGAGCTTCACCTCATCTCGGGTCCGCTGGGGACGATGGTCGGCCTCTACGAGACGGCGATCGACAGGCTCGCGAGCTGGGAGCTGGACGGCAAGGTCGTGCGGCCGAAGGTGATCGCCTCGACCGCGACGGTTCGCCGCGCAGGCGATCAGGTGCATCGGCTCTTCCTGCGCCGGGTGCGGGTGTTCCCGCCGCCTGGGCTCGACGTGGAGGACAACTTCTTCGCGCGCGAGCGTCCGCTCGACGAGGCGTTCGGGCGTCTCTACCTGGGCGTGTGTGCGCCGGGGCGGCGGCTGAAGGCCGTGCTTATTCGCGTCTACGTGGCGTTCCTCGCCGCTGCCCAGAAGCTGTACGAGGAGTACGACACCCATGCCGACCCGTGGATGACGCTCGTCGGCTACTTCAACGCGATGCAGGAGCTCGCTGGGATGCGGCGCCTGTGCGAGGACGACATCCGGACGCGCCTCGGCAAGACCGATCACCGTGGCCTGGCCCAGCGCCGGCTCGGTCCGGAGAGCATCCAGGAGCTGACCTCACGGCTCACCGGGACCGAGATCCCGGAAAAGCTGGACGCGATGGAGCGGACGTTCAGCCGCGCGGAGGAGGAGAAGCGGCGTAAGCGGGACAAGAGCGCGGCACCGCGTCCGATCGACGTCTTGCTCGCGACGAACATGATCTCGGTGGGCGTGGACGTCCGTCGCCTCGGCCTGATGGTGGTCGCCGGCCAGCCGAAGACGACGGCGGAGTACATCCAGGCGACGAGCCGGGTCGGTCGCTCGACGCCGGGCATCGTCTGCACGGTCTACAACTGGGCACGCCCGCGCGACCTCTCCCACTACGAGCGCTTCGAGCACTACCACGCGAGCTTCTACCGCCACGTCGAGGCGCTCTCGGTGACGCCGTTCGCGCCGCGGGCGCGCGACCGCGGCTTGAGCGCGCTCCTCGTGTCGCTGATCCGCGATGCGGAGCTGTCGATGAACCCGAACGAGGCGGCGCAGCAGCTCGACCGGACCAAGGAAGTCGTCTTGGCCGCGGTCGAGGCGATCGGCAAGCGTGCGGCGGAGGTGAGCGTGGACGGGCAGCTCGAGCGTCTCGTCGAAGACGAGCTCGACAAGCGCATCGACGCCTGGCTCGCTCGCGCCCAGCAGGCGCTGAACACGGGCGCCCGACTCGGGTATCAGGAGAAGCGCGACTCGGAGACCGTCGGCCTCCTGCGTCGACCGAGTACCGAGCCCTGGGACACGTTCACCGTTCTCAACTCGCTCCGCGACGTGGAGCCGACGGTGGGCCTCATCCTTTCCGACAGCCCGCTCTTCCCAGGTGGCGACGGGGGTGGAGGCGCGGCAGACGATGGCGGCTAGGCAGACCAGGCGGACACGTGTCGGTGCGCTTCGGCCCAGCGCGCTGATCCACACCTTCGGCGTCGGAAGCGTCGTCGACCTCCCGCGGCTCTCGGCAATGGTCATGGGGCTCGACGACTGGCGACTCGACAACGCCCCGGTGATCGAGGAGCCGCGCCTGCTCGCCGCGATCCGCCGGCAGGAGGGGCTTGAGCACGTCGAGCGGCTGCACGGCCCGCCGCAGACGGACGATCGTGGCGGGCTCACGGCCGGCGCGCTCGATCCCTCCAACCTGATCGGCGTTCCCGTGGCGGCCTTCCCCCGCTGGCTTCTCTGCCCGGTGTGCAGGAAGCTCGCGCCGATCGAGTCCGGGCTCTTCGAGCTGCGGGTGAACGCAGTGCGGCCGGACGCGAACAAGTTCGTCCACTCGAACTGCTCGGGTGCGAAGACGCCGCCGACCGCCTTGCCCGCGCGTTTCGTGGTCGCGTGTGAGAAGGGACACCTCGACGACTTCCCGTGGGTTGCGTTCGCCCACGACAAGACGTCACAGGACGACGTCGATTGCGCCTGGAACCTGCGGCTGGACGAGATCGGCGCGTCGGGCGAGGTCGCGCACATCCAGGTCAAGTGCCTGACCTGCGACTCGACACGCAGGCTGTCGCAGGCGTTCGGGGAGAAGAACCGCGACAACATGCCCATCTGCACCGGGGCGCATCCGCACCTCCGCGAGCGGGAGGGCTGCACCCTGCGCATGCGGGCGATGCTGCTCGGCGCGACCAACTCGTGGTTCGCGGTGAAGGAGTCGGCGCTCTCGATCCCGCGCCACGAGGACGAGCTCATGCAGCGCATCCACGCGCACTGGAGCGAGCTCGAGGCGATCGAGAGCCTGTCCGACATCGCGTTTCTGCGCCGGCGCGGCGAGCTCGCCGCGTTCGGCGATCTCGACGACGAGGAGCTGCTCGCGGCGCTCGAGCGCTATCGCTCGCAGGGCGACGAAGGCGCGCCTGCCGGTGACATCCGCGTGCCCGAGTGGGAGCTGCTGACGGGCGATCTTCGACGCACAGGGCGCGACTTCACGGCTCGCGCTGTCGCTCCGCCCGACGGCTTCGCGGACGTGATCGAGCGGGTCGTGCTCGTCGATCGGCTGCGGGAGGTGCAGGCCTTGCTCGGCTTCACGCGCGTCGACTCACCCTTCGACGAGGAGAACCTCGACGAGCGCCGCGTCCCGCTCGGACGCGGGAGGGTGACGTTCCTTCCCGCCGCCGAGGTGCACGGTGAGGGGATCTTCATCCAGCTCGCCGAGACGGCGGTCGCCGAGTGGGTGAGCCGAAACGGCGAGCGTGACGCCGAGTTCAGAGCCGCGCACGCGGCGTGGAGAGAGCGTCGCCGCATCCCCGATCCGTCGGCTGGCTACCCCGGACTGCGGCTCGTCCTCCTGCACACGTTCGCGCACGCGCTCATGCGGCGGCTCGCGCTCGAGTGCGGGTACGCGCAGGCCTCGATCCGGGAGCGGCTATACGCACTTCCGCCGGAGGATCCCGACGGGCCGATGGCGGGTGTTCTCTTCTACACGGCTGCGCCCGACTCGGAGGGCACGCTCGGTGGGCTTGTCGCGCTCGGCGAGCCGGAGGAGCTCGGGCGGCATCTCCGCGGGGCGCTCCGCGATGCCGGTCTGTGCGCGTCCGACCCGCTCTGCGCCGAGCACGCACCCGACGACCAGGGGATCACGCTGCACGGGGCTGCTTGCCACGCGTGTCTGTTCGCCCCGGAGACATCCTGCGAACGTGGTAACCGCTACCTCGATCGGGCCGTCTTGACCGAGCTGATCACCGGGCTGGACATCGGCTTCCTGCCGAGGCCATGAGCGAGTCGCTGGTCGCGGCGATCGGCGAGGCCGTCTCGGCGCTTCCCGATGGAGCGCTCGACGCTCTCGAGCGCGCGTTCGGGGCGGGGGCACCGGCGAGCGCGGTCGTCGAGGCGGTTCCCACGGACGCGTACCGCGAGCGGGCTCGGGCGCTCGTTCGTGCGCAGGAGGAGGCCGGTGTCGGCGGGCCCGCGATCGCGCTCGCGATCGCGGCGGCTCGCGAGCGCGAGCGGGTCGCGCGTGCAGAGCGGATCAGCATCGTGTGGACGGGCCCCGAAACACCGGTGGTGCCCGTACGGCGAACCGACCAGGCACTCCTCGAGCTCGTCGGGGCCGCGACGGAGCGCCTCATCGTGGTGAGTTTCGCGGTGTACAAGGTTCCGGAGGTTGCGTCCGCGCTCGTCGCGGCCGCCGGCCGCGGGTGCGAGGTCGCGATCGTGCTCGAGTCGGAAGCCGAGAGCGGCGGAAGGGTGACGTACGAGATGTCGGAGGCGCTCGGGAGCGCGGTCGCAGAGCACGCGGCGCTCTACACGTGGCCCCTCGACCAACGTCCAGACGTCGGTGCGGGCAAGCGCGCATCGCTGCATGCGAAGTGCGCCGTCGCGGACGGCGAGCGGCTGCTCGTCTCGAGCGCGAACCTCACCGAGTACGCGTTCACGAAGAACATGGAGCTCGGGTTGCTGGTCGAGGATGGGGAGGTGCCCCGTCGCGTACAGGCGCACCTGGAAGCGCTGATCGCGGGTCGTGTCCTTCGCCCTCTCCGTCGCTGAGCTCAACGACCCGTGGACATCTTCGAGCGAACGATACGCGGACTGGAGATCGGCTTGAAGGTCGGGGACATCGCGACCTTCGAGCTCGGTACCTGCAGCGTCGACGATGACGTGCGCGAGGTGCTCAGTCGCGCCGAACTGGAGCTCTTCTCGGCGATTCCCGTACGAGCACCGCGAGCGATCGTCGGTGTCCTTGAGCGCGGCGAGTCCCAGGAGGGCCGTGTCGCAGACGTCATGCGGCCACTCGACGACTCGCTGCGCGCCGGCCGGCGACTACGCCGAGCTGCTCGTCCAGCGAGCGACCGGCGGCGAGCTGGCCCCGAACTCACGGCGGAGCTGGGACGTGCTGACGGCCGATGGCGAGCGCCTCCAGGTGAAGGCACGCGTCACCCCGAGCCCCACGGCGTGCGGGGAGCCACAGCTCTCGGTCGTCCGCTCCTGAAACCTCGACGCCCTCGTGATCGTCCTCTTCGACGACGAGTTCCGTGTCTGGCGCGCGACGCGCCTCGCCGCGTCCGTGCTCGAGCACCGGTCGCGCTTCATCGACCATGTCCGGGGCTTCCGCGTGATGGCCACCGACGCTCTCCTCGACCAGGGTGAGGACTGGACGGAGCGGTTACAGGTGACTGTCGAGTAGGCCGACAGCGCTAGAAGCTGCGGATGAAGCGGACGCGGCAGCCGTGGTGGTTGGCCTCGGCGTCGGCGGCCAGCGTCTCCTCGAAGCCCCAGTCGCACTCCTCGAAGACCACGACGTAGCCGAGGCGGCAGGCCCCGGTCGAGAGGTGCAGGCCGACCTTCTCCACGTCGGCGCTGACCTTCCCTCGGCTCCCGGCCGGGTCGCCGCTGAAGATCCTCGCCCCCGGCACCTGCCAGTAGTCGGAGAAGAAGCCGAACTCGAGGATCGCCTCGAACTGGAAGCCCGGTGCGGTCACAGGCAGTTCGGTGGCGAGGAAGTCCTCGGTCTTCACGAGCACGAGGTCGAGGCGCCGGCGGCGCTGGGTCGGCGTCATCGCTCTCGCTGCCGGGTGCGGCTCCTCGAAGATCCAGCGCGACATCGGGACCTCGTGGTGAATAGCGTCCCAGGGCACGCCCTCCTCGTTGAGGAAGCGGGCGAAGTTGATGACGCAGTCGCGCTCCGAGAGGATGCCCGGCGAGCGCCGCCCTACGACCTGCCCGCCGCCGACGACGGCGCGAGTCGGGAAGGCTGGCAGCGAGCGGAACCACTCCCTCGCGCGCCGGCACGCCGCCTCGATCGGCGCTTCCGCCCAGCTCGCCTCGGGAGCCGCCATGAATGGCGACTCTAACCGAGCTTCAGCGGCGGAAACTGGCTCCCTGAACCAAGGTCGCGTTCCGCGCGTACAAGAACGGGAGGGAGCGCGCGTACAGGGGTCAGTCAGACTGACGCGCCAGCCCGCGCCAGTTGGTATTCCAGAACACTACATGCGGCGCGTGCGCTCTACCGTCTCGGCATGGACGAGGATCTGCAGGAGACTCTTGCCTACGGCACGGTCATCGCAGGGGCGGCCGAGACACTGGTTCTCGACACGCCGGGACTGGATGTAGCGAGCGCCATCACGAGAGCGGCGATGCGGTTCGCGCTCGGGGCCGGCGCGAACTTCCTCTACATCGAAAGCGGAGCTGCGGCGGCGCTGTGTGCCTCGGAGATGGCACGTGGGCGCACCTCGCAGGCCCTCGCCTACGCGCGGTCACTCTGCGACCGTGCCGCCGACGTGAAATCGAGCGATGCGGAAGTCATCCGCCTACGGGCAGCCGTCACGCGCACCCTTGTGCTCCTCGCCCGCGAGTGCAGGGGGAGACGTCGATCGAGCATTCGATCGCGGACCGGGTAGAGCGCTCTCAGTCGCCGAGCCGTACGAGCTCGTCGATCCCGGTGCCTACGAGCGACGACAAGATTGCGAGCTCGACGAGCAGCGGCTGATCGGAGCCACGCATGAGGCGGCGGAAGGGACCGGCGGGAAGCGACAGCCTCTCGCAGATCTCCCTCTCGCTGAGCTTGCGCTCGCGGGCGAGGAGGCGAAAGCGCTCGCTATCGAAGGACTCGCCAGCAGGCGGCGAGCCGCGCGAGGCGGAACGCCCGACGAGCCACTCGAGCGAGCCTCGAAGCAGGCGCGCGATCTCCACGGCCCTGGGCAGGTCGAGCCAGCCGAAGCCGTGTTCCTCGATTCGCGCGAGCGTGTCGGAATCGAGTCCAGCGGCCTGCGTGCGCGAGGCGAGCTCACGGAGCGCCGTACGTGGTCCATGTGCCACCTTGAGCGCGGGGAGGAGGCGGTTCGCCCTGGCGATTGCGATCTCGACCTCGCTGAGCGCGCTCTCGCGGAGCGCCTGCCGGAACCTCTCCCGCCCGCAGGGGTAGTGGCGATAGAGCGCCTCGATGCCCGGAACCCGGTGCTCCGGAAGTCGCGAGGTCGCGAGCTCGACACCGCGCGCCCGCAACGCTCGCCGCTTCTCGCGCGACCACCAGTGGTAGTCGCCCGAGCTCGGAATGCGCCCGAGCTCGAGTGCGCAGCGGCGGATCGCCGCTCGGATCTCCTCGAGCGAGTAGGGGCTGACTCGCCGGCGCCCACGCGCCGGCGAGGGCCAGGGCTTGCCGGGCCCCCGGTGGCGGCCGTCTGGGAGGAGCCCGTGCGCCGCTCGACAGGCACGGCGCCACCCGCCGTAGCGCTTCGCGAGCGTGTCGGCCGCCGGCGCGTCAGCACGGCTCGCGAGCCGGTGGCGCTCGTAAGCTTCGCGCTCGACGCGGGGGACGTCGGGCGAGTCCGGGGAGGCGGCGCTTCCCCTTTCTGCGAGGAGCTCGGCCAGGAGCCCGAGCTCCGCCACGCGCCGCTCCGCCGGCGTCGGCGTCGGCTGCAGGCGGAGCGTGAGCGCACGCTCGAGCTCGGCGAGCGATCCCTGCTCGAGCGCCCTGAGCAGGGCCTCGATCGGCGCGGGGAGGGACGCGGTCACGGCGCCTGGGTCTCCGTTCCGACAGAGGCATCCTCGAGCGCTCGCCGCACTGCCTGATCCCAGGTCCCGAAGCGCGTGTAGTAGGCGTCGTAGCCCGGAATCCTGCGGAAGCGCCGCTCTGCTCGGGCACGCTCGCGCTCGGCCTTTCGCCAGCGGTTGAACGCCTCGACGGTGAACGGGTCGCCGATCGCCGCGTACGCCTCGCGAAGCACGGCCAGGAGCACCTCGTCCGTGAAGCGCGGTCGTCGCTGCGCTCGCGTCGTGCGCCGGACGCTCGTCGTCGAGCGCCCTCCCAGCGGCTCGAGCCCGGCCGCGACGAGCGCCTTGTCCCAGACCGGGTAGCGCTTCTGGATCGTCGAGTGCCCCGGCAAGGCGACGGGCGATCCGCGCTCGAGCGCCTCGCGCATGATCTCCTCGCGAAACGCCGTGTACTCGCTGACGCGCGGGCTTCGCCCGAGTCGGGAAGCGACTTGCCGGAGCGCCTCCTGGATCCGCTCCTCGGTCACGCGGTAGCTCGCAAGCCGCTGCAACGTCGTTCGCTTGGCCTTGGCGCCGTGGTTGCCGCCGACCAGTCCGGCCGCGATGAGCGCCTGGTAGTAGCCGCCGAAAAGGCGATCGAAGGGAGGCTGCGACTGGGGCCGTCGGCCGGGGCGGCGCTGCACGTCCGGGCGACGTGCCCAGCCGTAGTACTGGGCAAGCGTCGGAATGTCGCCGAGATCCTCTGCGCACTGGAGAAGAGCC
>Ga0070741_10019789_pt1 | contig 10713 bp, 9 predicted proteins | sample Coa_R1_4_FD_66440 | JGI IMG/M metagenome (GOLD analysis project Ga0070741, IMG submission 66440) | Surface soil microbial communities from Centralia Pennsylvania, which are recovering from an underground coalmine fire - Coalmine... | ecosystem: Environmental > Terrestrial > Soil > Unclassified ... | reverse complement strand
TCGTTCTCTAGTCCGAAGATCCGACGGTCCATCGGTTCCCCACCGCCTCAACTGTCCTAGGGGATATGTGGACTCTTACAAATACCTATCCATTGCCGTGCGCTGCCAACCCGCCATGCCGCGAGCTGGGGTTACTCCTCAGTCGCGGGCACCGTCCTCGTCGTCTCCGTCTTCAAGCACGTCGTCGATGTCGTCCAGGATGTCGCCCTGCTCGGGCGGGGCGCCGGCCTTGGCGCTGGAGGCGGGCTCAGCGCCGCCGTCGCCGGCCGCCGGGCCGCCCGAGGTCGCGCCGTCGCCGGTCCCGTCGCCGTTGTCCGCGATGGCGGCCTCGTCCGCGCCCGGCTCGTCGGCCAGCAGGCGGGCCAGTTGCGCGCCGACCAGGCGGCGGAACTTGCGGTCCCGCTGGCGGCCGCGGTCCAGGACGGCGACCTCCAGCTGGGTCGGGGCCAGCTCGCGGGTCTCGGTTCCATCGCGCCCGAGCGCCGCGACGGCGGTACGCAGGGCCGCGCCGAGGTGAGCCCCCTCGGTGTAGCTGCCCTCAAGCACCCGGCTGACCTCGTCGGCCGCGCCGCCGATGACCACGAAGCCGTGCGCGTCGGCCACCGAGCCGTCGTAGGTCAGCCGGTAGATCTGGTCCTGATCGGCCCGGTCGCCGACCTCCGCGATGATCAGCTCGACCTCGTAGGGCTTGCCGCCGGCCTCGGAGAAGATGGTGCCGAGGGTCTGCGCATAGGCGTTGGCCAGCCCGAGCGCCGAGACATCGCGCCGGTCGTACAGGTATCCGCGGGTGTCGGCCAGCCGCACCCCGGCCTGGCGCAGATTCTCGAACTCGTTGTACTTGCCGGCCGCCGCGAAGCCGACCCGGTCGTAGATCTCGCTGATCTTGTGCAGGACCCGCGAGCGGTTCTCGGCGACGAACAGGATGCCGCCGTCGTAGTTCAGCACCGCCACCGAGCCGCCGCGCGCGATGTTCTTGCGCACATAGTCGGCCCGATCCTTCATCAACTGCTCGGGCGACACGTAGAACGGGGTCGTCATGGGTTCCTCGTCGTCTTTCCGTCAGAGAGGTCTCGGGGGAACTAACGCAGCGGGGCCTTCGGACCGTCCGGAGCGCCGTAGCGCGCCTCGACGATCTCGTGGACCAGTACGGAGACTTCTTCCTCGGGCAGCCGACGGTAGCCCTCTTCGGTGACGACCGCGATCACCGGGTAGATCTTCCGGGTCAGGTCCGGTCCGCCGGTCGCCGAGTCGTCGTCGGCCGCGTCGTACAACGCCTGGATGGCGGCCGTCGCGGCGCCCGTGGCGTCCAGATCAGTCCGGTAGAGCTTCTTGAGGGCGCCGCGCGCGAAGACGGATCCCGAGCCGACCGAGTGGAAGTTGGTCTCCGGGTACTGGCCGCCGACCGGGTCGTAGCTGAAGATCCGGCCTTCGCCGCTCTCCAAGTCGTAGCCGGCGAACAGCGGCACGACCGCGAGCCCCTGCATGGCCAGGCCGAGGTTCCCGCGGATCATGGTCGCCAGCCGGTTCGCCTTGCCGTCCAGGGACAGCTCGACGCCCTCGATCTTCTCGTAGTGCTCCAGCTCGACCTGGAACAGCTTGACCATCTCCACCGCGATGCCGGCCGTGCCCGCGATGCCCACGACCGAGTACTCGTCGGCGGGGAAGACCTTCTCGATGTCGCGCTGCGCGATCATGTTCCCCGCGGTCGCGCGCCGGTCTCCCGCCATCAGCACGCCGCCGGGGAAGGTGAGCGCCACGATGGTGGTCCCGTGTCGTACGTCCAGCGGCACGGCGCCTCCTGTCGCCCCGAGCGCGGCCATCCGGCGCCCGGGCAGATATTCGGGGTTATACGCCGCGAGGAACTCGGTGAACGAGGATGTACCGGATTGCATGAATGCGCTACCCATCAGGCCGCCGCCAGCCCCGGCCGACTGCCCTGGAAACCGTCCAGCCCCTTGCCCTTCCACGAGCTCCCTCTCATCAAGTAGTTGACTGCGGATCAGACTGCGTATGTCGTCCCGGATTTCCGTCCGGGCCCTTGATCGCAGCCGAAGCACAGGATGCCTCGTACCTTACCCGTGTCGTGGTCTTGGCCGACGCGTTACGGGCCGGGCCGCGCGAACCCCCGTGCGGCCGCACCCTGTTTCCCGGACACCACGGCGCCTGCCGGACACCGCGTCCCGCGGCACCTCGCATCCCCGCTTGCCGCACCCCCATTCGGTGCCACGTGATCGCCGTCACCCGCCGCCACCGGCAAGGCTCGAACGATCACTGACCGCCCTTCTGCACGAAGCTGCGCACGAAGCTCTCCGCGTCCGTCTCCAGCACCTCGTCGATCTCGTCCAGGACGTCGTCGACGTCCTCGGACAGCTTCGCGTGACGTTCCTTCAGATCGCTGGTCTCGTCGACGAATTCCTCATCGACCTCTTCGCTCTGCTTGGAGGCGCGCTCCTGCCCGCCGGTGTCCTTGGCCGCCACGGTGATCACCCGCATTTCTCGAAAAGATCAAACCCTGTGTGAAGATCAGACACTGCCGTGCCAGGTCGTTGCGACGCTTCCGGGCCGTACGAAGGGACCGGAGGCCATGATCAGACACTACGCCCCGGCACCGACAAACGGTGGCGATTTCGGTTCCGCGACGGGCCCACCCACGGCCTTTGATCACAGCTTCCCCAGGCGTGCCCGATTCACACGTTCGGACGCTGTGGGCGAACTCGGGTGCGTTCTCCGCCAACGGAAAGCCAGGGGCGCTCGGTGACGCGCGCCGGGGCGCGTTCCGGCTCAGCTGCCGGTGATTTCACGCACCAGGTCGGTGGCCGTGCGGCAGCGGTCGATCAGCGCCTCGACGTGCTGCTTCGTGCCGCGCAGCGGGTCGAGGGTCGGCACCCGTTGCAGCGACTCGCGGTCCGGCAGGTCGAAGATGACCGAATCCCAGGACGCCGCGGCGACCGAGTCCGCGTACTTGTCCAGGCACCGGCCGCGGAAATAGGCGCGGGTGTCCGCCGGCGGCTGGTCCACGGCCGTGCGGATCTCCTCGTCGGTGGTGATGCGCTCGAACCGGCCGCGTGCCGCCAGGCGCTGGTACAGGCCCTTGGCGGGCCGCACGTCCGCGTACTGGAGGTCGACCAGGTGCAACCGCGCGTTGTCCCAGTCGATCCCGTCGCGCTTGCGGTAGCCCTCCAGGATTTCCAGCTTGGCGACCCAGTCCAGCTCCCGGTTCAGCGACATCGGGTCGGTTTCCAGGCGGGTCAGCACGGATTCCCAGCGGTCGAGCACGTCCCGGGTGATCTCGTCGACGTCGGTGCCGTACTTGTCCTCGACGTACTTGCGGGCCTGCTCGAAATACTCCATCTGGAGCTGAACCGCCGTCAGCTTCCTTCCGGAGCGCAGCGTCACCAGGTGCTTGAGGCTCGGGTCGTGGCTGATCTCGTGCAGCGTCTTGACCGGCTGGTCCACCGAGAAGTCGACGGACATGAACCGGTCCTCGATCATCGCCAGGACCAGGCTGGTGGTGCCCATCTTCAGGTACATCGAGACTTCGGACAGGTTCGCGTCGCCGATGATGACGTGCAGCCTGCGATAGCGCTCAGGGTCGGCGTGCGGCTCGTCGCGGGTGTTGATGATCGGGCGCTTGAGCGTGGTCTCGAGGCCGACCTCGACCTCGAAATAGTCGGCGCGCTGGGAGATCTGGAAGCCGTTGCTGCGGCCGTCCTGGCCGATGCCCACCCGGCCGGCGCCGGCGACCACCTGGCGGCTGACGAAGAACGGGGTGAGGTGCCGCACGATGTCCGCGAAGGGAGTCGTGCGGGCCATCAGATAGTTCTCGTGGGAGCCGTAGGAGGCGCCCTTGTTGTCCGTGTTGTTCTTGTACAGGTTTATCGGCAGCGAGCCGGGCACGGTCGCGGCGTGCCGCGCGGCCTCGGCCATGATCCACTCCCCCGCCTTGTCCCAGATCACCGCGTCGCGCGGGTTGGTGACCTCGGGGGTGGAGTACTCGGGGTGCGCGTGGTCGACGTAGAGGCGCGCGCCGTTGGTCAGGATGACGTTGGCCAGGCCCGAGTCCTCGTCGGTCAGCTGGCTGGCGTCGGCCAGCTCGCGGGCCAGGTCGAAGCCCCGGGCGTCGCGCAGCGGGTTCTCCTCCTCGAAGTCCCAGCGCGCCCGCCGGGCCCGGTGCATCGCCGTCGCGTAGGCGTTGACGATCTGGGAGGAGGTGAGCATGGCATTGGCGTTCGGGTGTCCCGGTACCGAGATCCCGTACTCCGTCTCGCTGCCCATCACGCGCTGTACGCTCATGACGACAAGCCTATGCCGACGCGCGGACGATCGGGACCAAGTACGGGCACGAGTTCTCCCCGGGTCGAGCCGACGTGGGACTGCTTCGTCCCACGTCGGCGACGGATGTGACACCGCGGCACGGTTGCGCCTACCGGTACGGGCGCCGCAGGCTCACAAGTACCGCCCGGCACCGCACAGGTGCTGCGCTGTGCGTCACAGGTACTGCGCAGTGCCTCACAGGTACTGCCCGGTGTTGCTGACGGTGTCGATCGAACGGCCGGTCTCAGCACCCTTCTTCCCGGAGACGAGGGTGCGGATGAACACGATCCGCTCGCCCTTCTTGCCGGAGATGCGGGCCCAGTCGTCCGGGTTGGTGGTGTTGGGCAGGTCCTCGTTCTCCTTGAACTCGTCGACGCAGGCGCCGAGCAGGTGGGAGACGCGCAGGCCCTTCTGCCCGTGGTCCAGGAAGTCCTTGATCGCCGACTTCTTCGCCCGGTCCACGATGTTCTGGATCATCGCGCCGGAGTTGAAGTCCTTGAAGTAGAGGACCTCCTTGTCCCCGTTGGCGTAGGTGACTTCCAGGAAGCGGTTCTCGTCGGTCTCCGAGTACATCCGCTCCACGGTGCTCTGGATCATCGCGGAGACGCAGGCGGTCTCATCGCCGCCGTGCTCCTTGATGTCATCCGGGTGCAGCGGGAGGGTCGTGGTGACGTACTTGGAGAAGATGTCCTTGGCCGCCTCGGCGTCCGGCCGCTCGATCTTGATCTTGACGTCCAGGCGGCCGGGCCGCAGGATCGCCGGGTCGATCATGTCCTCGCGGTTGGAGGCGCCGATGACGATGACGTTCTCCAGGCCCTCGACACCGTCGATCTCGGAAAGCAGCTGGGGCACGATCGTGTTCTCGACGTCGGAGGACACGCCGGAGCCGCGGGTGCGGAAGAGCGAGTCCATCTCGTCGAAGAACACGATGACCGGGGTGCCCTCGCTGGCCTTCTCGCGCGCCCGCTGGAAGACCAGGCGGATGTGCCGCTCGGTCTCGCCGACGTACTTGTTGAGCAGCTCGGGGCCCTTGATGTTGAGGAAGTAGCTCTTGCCCTTGTCCTTGCCGTTGATCTCGGCGACCTTCTTGGCCAGCGAGTTGGCGACGGCCTTGGCGATGAGCGTCTTACCGCAGCCGGGAGGGCCGTAGAGCAGGACGCCCTTCGGCGGGCGCAGCTCGTGCTCGCGGAACAGGTCCGCGTGCAGGTAGGGCAGCTCCACGGCGTCGCGGATCTGCTCGATCTGGCTGCTCAGGCCGCCGATGTCGTGGTAGTCGATGTCCGGGACCTCTTCGAGGACCAGTTCCTCGACCTCGGACTTCGGGACCCGCTCGTAGACGTAGCCGGAGCGTGGTTCGAGCAGCAGCGCGTCGCCGGCCCGGATCACCGTGTCCAGCAGCGGCTCGGCGAGGCGCACCACGCGCTCCTCGTCGGTGTGCCCGATGACCAGGGCCCGCTGGCCGTCCTCGAGCAGCTCCTTGAGCATGACGATCTCGCCGACCCGCTCGTAGCCGAAGCCGGCCACGATGTTCAGCGCCTCGTTGAGCATGACCTCCTGGCCGGGGCGCAGTTCGGACAGCTCGATGTTCGGCGTCACGGTCACCCGCAGCTTGCGTCCGCCGGTGAAGATGTCGGCCGTACCGTCCTCGTTGGCTTCGAGGAATACGCCGAATCCGGAGGGGGGCTGGGCGAGCCGGTCGATCTCCTCCTTGAGCGCGACGATCTGATCGCGCGCGTCCCGGAGGGTGGCGACGAGCCGCTCGTTCTGTGCGGTCAGTCCGGCCACCGTGGCCTGGAGCTCGCCGACGCGCTCTTCGAGCGCGCGGCCGCCCCGCGGTGCCTCGGCCAGGCGTCGCCGCAGTACGGCGATCTCCTGCTCGAGGTACGCGACCTGGGCCATCGGATCGGGATCGGAACCCATGGGTCCGCCGCGACCAGACCGGGAACCGGGGGCGCGCAACGGCTTGTCGTCTTCGTGGGCTGGCACGGTCCTCACCTCCTCGCGGAGTGTTGCGACGTTACGACCCTACCTGGAGTACGCCTGGCCCAAACTGAAGACTCGCTCACAGCTTGGGTACCGGCGGATCCGGGGACTCCTCGTGGCCGGGTCGCCACCTCGGTCGTCCCCCGTTGAGTCGGCAACACTGCCATCAACACGATTCCCCCTTCAGTGCTCGTTCATGTGGCACGGCGGGCACCCGTTCGGATCAGTGCACCGGAGCTCCGGTAGGCGTGATCGCTTGCGGGACTCGATCATTACTCCCCCGTCCTTGGCGTGTCCATGCTTATTCACTTCGGCGGGCCCGCCTGTACAGGACACGCTGACGACGCCGACCGGGTTCGACTTGTTAGGGTCGTTGGTAGACCACAACGCGGATTGGATGGTTGGCGTTCCGGATGAGCGGCGAACAGCTTGAGGTTTGGATCGACCAGGACCTGTGCACGGGCGACGGCCTGTGCGCCCAATACGCCGCCGACGTGTTCGAACTCGACATCGACGGGCTCGCGTACGTGAAAGACGGCGCGGGCGAGTTGCAAAGCTCACAGGGCGCGCGGGTGCCCGTTCCGGCGGATCTGGTGCTGAACGTGATCGATTCGGCCAAGGAGTGCCCCGGCGACTGCATTCACGTGCGCCGGGTGAGTGACGGCACGATGGTCGCGGGCCCGGACGCGGAATAGGACGTTGTACGGAACAGGACCTTCTAGGGACGGTCGAGGGACGTCCTAGGGAAGCTCGCCGCGGCGGGCGAGGCGGGCCTCTCGCGCGGCCGCCTGCGCCTCGCGGTCGTCCCCGGCGGTCTCCGGGCTCCACAGGTCGTCGGCGTCGGCGCCCTTGGCCGGGCGGCGGCGGCGCGGCGGCAGGTCGATGCCGTCGGCGATCCGGCGAGCGGTGACCAGGAAACCGGTGTGCCCGACCATCCGATGATCGGGGCGGACCGCCAGGCCCTCCACGTGCCAGGTCCGCAGCAGCGTCTCGGTGGCGGCGGGTTCGGCGAACCGGCCGTGGTCGCGGAGGGTCTCCACGGTGCGTGAAAGTTGCGTCGTGGTGGCGACGTAACAGATCAGCACTCCGCCCGGGGTGAGCACCTTGGCGACGGGGTCGATGCACTCCCACGGGGCCAGCATGTCCAGTACGACCCGGTCGACCTCATCCGGTCGAATGGCCGATGCCAGGTCCCCCACGGTGAGGGTCCAGGCCGGATGCTCCCCGCCGAAGAAGGTGCGCACGTTCTTGGCGGCGATCTTGGCGAAGTCCTCGCGCCGCTCGTAGGAGTGGACCGCGCCGCTGTCGCCGACCGCGCGCAGCAGGGTGCAGGTGAGGGCGCCGGAGCCGACCCCGGCCTCCAGCACGCGGGCGCCGGGGTATATGTCGGCCATCGCGACGATCTGGGCCGAGTCCTTCGGATAGACCACGGCGGCGCCGCGCGGCATCGACAGGACGTAGTCGGACAGCAGCGGCCGCAGCGCGAGGTAGTCCATACCGCCGCTGGAGCGCACGACCACGCCTTCGGGCTGTCCGATGAGCGCGTCGTGGTCGAAGGAGCCCTTGTGAGTGTGAAACTGCTTGCCCGGCTGCAGCGGGAAGGTGTGGTGGCGGCCCTTCGTGTCGGTCAGCTGGACCAGGTCGCCGGGCTTGAAGGGACCGCGGCGGTGCTCGGCTCCGTGCGGTGCGCTGGGGGTTTCACTCACGGGCGCGAGTCTACCTGCGGTTCGCTGATGTCAAGACGCGGATAAGGCGGTTCGTAATAGTTGCGAGCCGCGTTCGGACGATCCGTCAGCCGTGCAGGAAGGCGTGCTCGACGTCGGCGGCGGCGAGCACACCGAAGATCGAGCCGCCGGGCTCGGTGACGAGGTATTCCGGCGCGGGAACGGCCCGCAGCGCGGTCAGGAGGCGTTCACCGGACAGGTCGGTGGTCAGTGTCATTCCCGGCCGCAAAGCCCGGGAAAGCGCCCCCACCTGTACCCACGGGTGCCGCTCGGGCGGCGTCGCGGTGACCGAGGCCTCGTGCACGATGGCGGTGGGACGGCCGTCGTGGTCCACGATCACGACGGCGCGGGCTCCCGCGGCGGCGGCCCGGCGCAGCGCCTCGGCCAGCGGCAGATCGGCGGTGACCGGGATGGCCCGCCGGGTCAGCGAGCGCACCTGCAGGCGCGGGATGCGGTCGCGCAGCTTGGCGACCGTGAGCGACTGGCTCGCGCCGATCCAGATGAACGAGGCGATGAACGCGGCCCACATGATCGTGTAGAGGTCGGCGCCGGCGCCGTTCTGGTCGCGGCCCTGCCAGATCGAGACGAGCAGCACGACCACGGCCAGGCCGCGCCCGGTCCACGCCGCGGCCACGGTGCCGCTCATCGACTTCTTGGTCACCGCCCAGACGACCGACCGCAGCACCCGGCCGCCGTCCAGGGGCAGGCCGGGAAGCATGTTGAACACGCCGACCACCAGGTTCGCGGTCCACACGGCGAAGACGAGGTAGATGGCCACCAGCAGCCCGGTCGAGGACTGGTCCGAGGTCGAGGGCAGCGCCTCCCAGATGCCCCAGAACGCGGCGGCGAGGGTGAAGGACAGCGCCGGCCCGGCGATCGCGACGGCGAATTCCTGGCCGGGCGACTCGGGTTCCCGTTCGATTTCGGAGACCCCGCCGAGGAAGTAGATGACGATGCGCCGCACCGGCAGGCCGAAATGCTTGGCGACGACCGAGTGGGCCAGCTCGTGCAGCAGCACGGAGAGGTAGAGCAGCAGCGCGAAGCCGAAGGCGACCAGGTAGCGGCCCTCGCCGAGCCGGTCGCCGAGCCGGGTGTTCTTGAACTGGTCGCCGAAGTAGAAGGTGATGAAGGCCGCGATCAGGAACCAGGTCGGCGAGACGACGATCGGAATGCCGAAGGGGTGGCCCATGGCCAGTCCGCCGCCGGAGGGCCGTCCGCCGCCTGGTGGCGGGGACTGCTCCGGATGCCCGGTGGATTCGCCCTCGTTCGGATTCGTGTCGCTCACATAGGCGATGCTACGTGGATACGGCGGTGTGGGCGGCGCAGGGCCGGGTTTGTCGGTGCTCTGAGCTAGTGTTCCCGGCATGGACGGCACGGTGGCGGCGGACGAAGCGCTGGGCGGCGCGGCGGCGGTGGACGGGCTCGTATCGGACGTCGCCTTGCCCCCGCCGGCAGCGATTGAACCGGCTGCCGTCAGCCCGGAGACACCAGCGGTCGGCGAGCCGAGGCCGGATCAGAAGCCGGCCGTCACCGGCGAATATCCGGAGTCAGCCGCGCTCGTTGGGCCAAGGCCAGGTTCAGATCCGGCGGTCACCGGCGAAAATCCGGTGCCGACACCGCTCGTTGAGCCGAGGGCGGACTCAAATCCGGCGATTATCGGCGAGCCCGGATATGGCGGCACCGAGTCCGGGGCGCTCTTCGACGTCGACATGCCGGTGCGCTTGCCGTCGGCCATTTCGCCGTCCCGGGCCGGGGACTTCATGCAGTGCCCGCTGCTGTACCGGCTGCGCGTGGTGGACAAGATTCCAGAGCCGCCGAACGCGGCGGCCGCGCGCGGAACGCTCGTGCACGCGGTCCTGGACCGGCTTTTCGACCTGCCGGCCGGCGGCCGCACTCCGGACGAGGCGGCGGCGCTGTTGCAGCCGGAATGGGATCGGCTGCTGGCGAAGACTCCGGAACTCGCCGAGCTCTTCGCGAGCCCTGAGGAGCTGGCCGAGTGGCTCGCCTCCGCGAAGTCGTTGGTTGGAACGTATTTCACTCTGGAGGATCCGAACCGTCTCGAGCCGGCCGAGCGGGAGTGGTTCGTGCGCACCGTGGTCGGCGACGGCGAGGACCGGTTTGTGTTGCACGGCATAGTGGACCGGCTCGATGTGGCTCCGAACGGATTGCTCCGCGTGGTGGACTACAAGACCGGCAAGGCGCCACCCGCGGCGTACGAGGCGAAGAACCTGTTCCAGATGAAGTTCTACGCGCTGGTGTTGTGGAAGCTGCGGGGCGTGGTGCCCAAGCGGCTTCAGCTGATCTTCCTCGGCAGCGGCGAGGTGCTGACCTACGACCCGGAGGAGCGGGATCTGCGCAGCGTGGAGCGGAAGATCACCGCGGTGTGGGCGGCGATCCGCGCGGCGGCAGAGCGCAGGGAGTGGCCGCCGAGCCCGTCTCGGCTGTGCGACTGGTGCTCGTTCAAGGACGGCTGTCCGGCGCACGGTGGAGAGGTACCGCCCGCACCGATTGTGGAGTTCACACCGGTGGCGTAGGGACGTGGCCGTGCCAGAAGTCTCGGCGAGAGCCGGTACGGCCCCGGCGTCCTGAGGCGGTTGGACCGCCGGACCGCGAACTGCGCGCACGAAGGCGTACCGGGCTCAGGGCGGTGCCAGCCGCCGAGCCGCCGAGCCGCCGAGCCGCCGAGCCGCCG
>Ga0070741_10019788_pt1 | contig 10714 bp, 7 predicted proteins | sample Coa_R1_4_FD_66440 | JGI IMG/M metagenome (GOLD analysis project Ga0070741, IMG submission 66440) | Surface soil microbial communities from Centralia Pennsylvania, which are recovering from an underground coalmine fire - Coalmine... | ecosystem: Environmental > Terrestrial > Soil > Unclassified ... | reverse complement strand
ACTGATCGGCGGGATTTTCCTCGCGTCTCCGCTGGTGCTGTATCAAGTGTGGTTGTTCATCTCGCCAGGACTCTACAAGCACGAAAAACGATACGTAGTGCCATTCATGGTCGCCACCGTGGGCCTTTTCCTCGCTGGAGGATTCTTCGCCTACAAGATGGCGTTTCCGGGTGCGCTGGATTTTCTCGTGGGCTACAGCTCGCAGTTTAAGCCGATGATCACCATCGGCGAATACACCGATTTATTCCTCACGCTGATTGTCGGAATGGGAATTATCTTCGAGCTTCCCATTTTGGTATTCTTCCTGGCGTTGATGGGCATCGTGAACGCCAGGTGGCTGTGGAAGAACCTGCGTTACTCCATCCTGATCATCTTCGCGATTGCCGCCATCGTGACGCCGACGACCGACATCCTGAATATGTGCATCTTTGCCGCTCCGATGATCGGGCTGTATGTCTTGAGCATCGGCGTAGCGTGGTTGGTGCATCCGAGCCGGCGAAAGGCGAGAGAGAAGGCATCGTAATTCTGAGTACCAGCGGTTCTGTCATTCCGAACGCCCGATTTTGGCGTGAGGAATCCCCATGCGCTTCCATAACGTTCGTAGAATCGTCATCGTGTCGATAGGGATTCCTCTCTCCTGCTCACGCGAACAGCACGCGTGAGCATCCGCTCGGAATGACAAAAGGGCGAAAGCGTAACATCTATAGGTCCGATGCGTGCACTTATACTTTGTCTCTCCGTTTCCTTGCTGATGGCCTGCAACACCGCCAAGAGCAATGCCTCCAGCCCTCAAACCGAAACCGTGCCGTCCTCATCCTCAAACCCAAGCACGGAAATCGGCCTCACGCAGCAGCAGATCGATTCAGCGATGGATGGCGCTCTCAAGATCAATCCCCAGCGCTGCTGGACGCTGCTGAAGCAGTTCGTCGCGATCGGCTCGCGTCCTCTCGGCAGTCCTGGGCACAAGAAGGCCGAAGATTTCATCCATGCACATCTCAAGGACGATCAGGTTGAGTACGACGCCTTCACGCAAAAAACACCGGTCGGTCCATTCCCAGTTCGGAACATCATTGCCAAATATCCTGGGAAGAAGCGAGGCATCGTCGCGTTCGCTTCACATTACGAGACAAACTCATGGTTGCCGAAGCAATATGTGGGGGCAAACGACGGCGGTTCATCCACGGCCCTTCTGCTCGAATTCTCGAATCTATTGCGCGAGCGTGTGAAGAACGGTCCAATGGACGGATACAGCGTCTGGCTGGTATTCACCGACGGTGAGGAAGCGATGCAGCGCGAGTGGTCGAGCGACAGTCTCTATGGCACGAAACATCTCGCGCAAAAATGGCAGCAGGACGGAACCGCCAAGCAGGTCAAAGCGTTTTTGCTCGCGGATATGCTTGGGGATGCAGATCTGAACATCGACCAAGATGCCAATTCATCACCGCGCCTGCAGGCGATCGCCTATGCAGCCGCGTCGCACTACGGATATCAATCGCATCTCTTCGGTCGCCAGAGCGCGATCGAAGATGACCACCTGCCGTTTTCCAAAGTCGGAATTCCCGTAATGGATTTCATCGATCTCGATTACGGCTACAACAATTCCCTCCACCACACGGTTGAGGACACGATCGACAAGCTCAGCCCGAAGAGTCTGGAAATTTCAGGAGATACCATGTTGGGGACGCTGGCGCTGCTGAATGCCGGGGCGAAGAATTAGGGCAGAAGAGCGAACACGAAGGTCACGATGGTGTACTCCGTGACCTTTGATTTGCGACTTCGTGACCTTCGTGTTCGCTCTTCCCGGCTGATTCCTTCGCCACGCTCTTCACCCACTCATCCAACCGTTTGGAAAGCGCGTCGCGTGACTGCAGAGAAGCCTGGCTCATGTCGGAAATAGCGCCCCAGATCGATGGGCGCACTCCAACGTAGGCCATGAATCGCCACACACTGAATTTGCCATTTCGGTTAAAACGGTTCATATCGGGAAGGCGCGCGTCGTGCGCGTCTGAGATGGCCTTGAAACTGTAGAAGGGAACACCTGCTTCTCGCGCGCATTCGGCCACTACGGCCGCTTCCATATCTACATAATCTCCGCGGAAGCGTTCGCCGATCTGACGCTTTTCTTCGAGTCCAGCAATGCGTTGCACCGTCACTAGAATCCCGCCTGTCCCATTTGCGGAAAAGCGTTCGCCCGAGTTTCCATTGATCACCACCGAGGGTTCGACCACCTGTCCGCCGGATGCGGCCGGATTGAGGCCTCCAGCCCAACCCACAGATGCAATCGCACTCAATTCTCCTGTCGCCAGAACCGCTCGGCAGGCAACCGCGGCGAGCTCGATTCCCATTCCGGCATAAGCAATGACTTTCTGATCGTCTTCGTAGAGGCGAACGCGCTTGTCGGGCAGATACTTGAGCGGCTTCATGGTGCGAAGCAGGGGATGTACTTCGCGAAAGATGGCCGCCACGATTCCGACGCGAGCCATCAGCTTGCAGCTCCGAGAGCCAAAGGAACCGGCTGGCGAACGTATCCGTGCTGCGCGAACCAGGCACACGCGCGGCGCAAAGCTTCATCAACCGGAAGAGAGCGATATCCAAGCTCGCCTTCCGCTTTCGCCGATGAGGCAAACATCTTTTTACGTCCCATGCGCACAGCTTCGATGGTTGCGCGCGGCTCTTTGCGGCGGACGACGCCGGTGAAGAACTGATCGAAGGCCGCAAATCCGAGAGCAACGGCGTGCGGCACCTTCACCGTGGGTGAAGGCAAGCCAGTGATCGCGGCGAGCTTATCGAGAATCTGCTTCAGCGTAAGGTTCTCGCCGCCAAGTATGTATCGCTCTCCTGGTTTAGCGTTTTCAAAGGCGAGCAGATGCCCTCGGGCCACCTCGCGTACATCAGCCAAATTAAGCCCTGTATCGACGTACGCGGGAAAGTTCCGATTCAGGAAATCAACAATAATGCGTCCTGTGGGAGTCGGTTTAATGTCGCGTTCACCAATCGGTGTGGTGGGATTCACCACTACAACTGGCGCTCCCGCGCGTCCTGCGGCGATCACTGCTTGTTCAGCCATGAACTTTGACTTCTTATAGTGACCAATCATGTGCGAGAGATCGACTGGAGTCTCCTCGTCAACGATCGTGCCATCGGTGAGAAATCCCATAGTGGCAACGGAACTGGTGTAAACAACGCGCTTCACGCCGGCCTGGCGCGCTGCGTCAATTACCGCCAGTGTTCCATCGACATTGGCGCGATACATCTCATCAGGATTGCGGACCCAGAGCCGATAGTCCGCTGCGACGTGGAACACCGCTTCGCAGCCTGACATTCCCTTGCGCAGCGACTCGAAATTTCCCAGATCTCCGAGTATGCGATCGGCCTTAAGGAAGTCGATATTGTCCGTCCGGCTGCCAGCGCGAATAAGAAGACGCAGCTCCGCGCCCTGCTGCTGAAGAGCTTCGGCGACATGGCTGCCGACGAATCCGGTTGCCCCTGTGAGGAAGACCTTCATGCGGCAAACAGCCGAGGGGTTAACACGAAGGTCACGAAGGCAAAAAACAAGGTCACGAAAACTGCTCCGTGACCTTCTGTTTCGAACCTCGTGACCTTCGTGTTCACTCCGGTTATCGCAGACTTTCCATGACTTCGTCGAGCGCACGCTTCGGCGGACGCAGCGCCTCCTGCGGCATATGTGCGAGCGGCGTGTCGGTCATGTGCAGCAGATCGACAAAGTTCGGCTTCTGCGTGTCGATATAGAAGATGCCGGTGAGGACTTCGCCTTTCTCGTGCGCTTCCATCAAAGCCTCAACCGCTTTGATCCTGTTGGTTGGATCGTAATCCTCGTGCAGCTTGCGCAGGCGCAGATGCGAGCCGTCGTGCATGCGCACGTCGAAGGTACTACCGGGATCGTATTCAACGGAGATGTCTTCAAAGTGCGGAACGAACCCGGCTTCTGCGATGGGTTCTTCGTGGTCCTGCACATACTTGTACGACTTGGTCGAACCTTCATGGTCATTGAACGTGACACAGGGCGAGATCACATCGAGCATCACCGTCCCACGGTGCGCGATAGCAGCCTTGAGCATCGTCAGCAACTGTTTCTTGTCGCCGGAGAACGAGCGACCAACGAATGTCGCTCCCATTTGAATCGCGAGCGCGCAGGTGTCGATTGCAGGCAGATCATTGATCACGCCGGTCTTTTGCTTCGAGCCAAGATCGGCGGTGGCTGAGAACTGTCCCTTGGTGAGACCGTATACGCCGTTGTCCTCGATGATGTAAATGATCGGCAGATTGCGACGCATCAGGTGCACGAACTGCCCCATGCCGATGGACGCGGTGTCTCCATCGCCACTCACGCCCAGTGACAGCATGCTGCGATTCGCCAGCACGGCGCCGGTTGCGACCGAGGGCATGCGTCCATGGAGCGAATTAAAGCTGTGCGCGCGACTCACAAAATACGCCGGTGTTTTGGACGAACAGCCGATGCCAGAGAGTTTGAGAACGCGCTCCGGCTGTACGCCCATTTCATAAAGTGCGTCGATTACGCGTTCCGAAATGGCATTGTGGCCGCAGCCGGCGCAGAGCGTGGTTTTGCCGCCGCGATAATCGAGAACCTGCAGCCCAAGACGATTCGTCTTCGGCGCGGGAGTAGAGGTTGGAGTCGAGGCCATGAACTACTTACCTTCCTGAGAGATGATGTCGTCGGTCACCGAGCGCGCGTCGATCGGCAGACCATTGAAGTGGCGGACGCTGCGCAGTCTTGGAGTGTGCGCCGGATTGATGTCGAGCTTCAGCAGACTAAGCATTTGCGAGTCGCGATTCTGCTCGACGACGTAAACACGCTCGTGCTTCTCGATGAACTCGTGTACCTCGCGGCTGAACGGGAAAGCGCGAATGCGGAGGTAATCGACATCAACGCGATACTCGCGTTTAAGCTGATCGCGGCTCTCGCGCACGGCAAAGTCACTGCTGCCGTAGGCGATCACGCCCAGCTTGGCGCCGGTATTGGCGACCACTTCTGGACGCGGAACGTGCGATCGCGAGGTTTCAAACTTGCGCGCCAAGCGCTCCATATTGTTCTGATAATCGTCTGGACGCTCGCTGTACTGCGCTTTCTCGTTGTGTCCGGAGCCGCGCGTAAAGTACGCCGCTGCAGGATGGTCGGTGCCAGGCAGCGTGCGGTACGGGATGCCATCGTTGTCAACGTCTTTATAGCGTGCAAACCCACCCAGGCGTTTTAGATCTTCTGCGCTGAGGACTTTGCCGCGCTGAATCGGCTTTTCCGGATATGGGAACGGCTCGGACATCCAGTTGTTCATTCCCAGATCGAGATCGGAGAGAACGAACACCGGGGTTTGTAACTGTTCGGCAAGATCGAAGGCTTCGCCCGCCATGGTGAAGCATTCGGTCACGCTGCCGGGAAAGAGCATGATGTTCTTCGTGTCGCCGTGACCGAGAAAGGCGATCGAAAGCACATCGCCTTGCGAAGTGCGCGTGGGAAGTCCGGTTGACGGCCCGACGCGCTGAATGTCGAAGATCACCGCGGGAATCTCGGCGTAGTAGCCCATGCCAGTGAACTCGGTCATGAGCGAAATGCCCGGACCGGAGGTCGCGGTCATCGACCGCGCTCCTGCCCATCCTGCGCCCAATACCATGCCGATGGCAGCAAGTTCATCCTCGGCTTGCACGATCGCGAACGTCGCCTTGCCGTCAGGACCGATTCGGTACTTCTTCATGTAGTCGATCAACTGCTCGCACACGGAAGAAGATGGCGTGATCGGATACCAAGTCACGACGGTGACGCCGGCGAACATCGCTCCGAGCGCGATGGCGGCATTGCCGTCGATGATGATCTTGCCCTCGTTCTCATTCATCGGCTCGACCCAGAGCGGGTCTTTTTTCGAAAGCGAGGCCGCTGCGTAGTCATAGCCAGCACGCGCGGCGGTCATGTTCAGGTCCGCGGCCTTTACTTTCTTCGAGAACTGTTTGCGCAGCGCAACTTCAACCTGCTTCATGTCGATGCCCAGCAGTTGCGCCACGACCCCGACGTAAATCATGTTCTTGACGAGTTTGCGCAGCTTGGCTTCGGGACAGACAGTCGCGACGATCTTGTCGTAAGGAACGGAATAAAAGATGAGGTCGGAGCGCAACGCATCGAGCTTCAGCGGCTCGTCGTAAACGACGGCGGCGCCCGAGTGGAGCGACATCACGTCATCCTTCCCCGTCTCGGCGTTCATCGCGACCAGCATGTCGATCTCTTTCTTGCGTGCGATGTAGCCGTGCTTGCTGCAGCGAATCGTGTACCAGGTAGGCAGGCCGGCGATGTTCGATGGAAAGAGGTTCTTGCCGGAAACCGGAATGCCCATGCGGAAAAGGCTGCGGAGCAGGACGTTATTGGCCGACTGCGATCCTGATCCGTTTACGGTTGCTACCTGAATGCTGAAATCGTTGACGATACGGTTCCGCTCAGAACCCTGTGCCAGGTCCTGAACGGCTAAGTCCCCTGATGCCATGAATAATCCTTGAGCGAGTAGTTCCGTACTGCGAGCAATCTTGAGCAGTGGGAAAGGAAAATTATAGTGCTCTTGAGGGGTCAGAAGGAGCAACTTTCGTCAAATGGAAGCTGCGGGATGTTCGGCGGAAGGGTAATGGAGCTAAATGGCGCGGAACCCTGCTTCTGGATTGTCATTCCGAGCGTAGCGAGGACTCCCTACTATGCCTTTGCATCTTCGGTTCAGTAGGGATTCCTCGCTTTGCTCGGAATGACAAGGCCGTCGGAATGACAAGGCCGAAGGATTGCTCCTTCGGCCGAGTGTTTAGGTTGCCATTGGTTAACTAGGCTTCTTCGCCGCAGCCGCGGGACGCCGGCGAGCCGGAGCCCTTCGGACAGCTGGATGATCTGGGATCGGCTTGATCTTGTTTTCATCCACAGTCGGTTCGGTGCCCTGGTACGTAGCGCCGGCCGGCACGATCCAGAACTCAGCGACCTTGCCTGCTGTTCCGCCCGAACGGGTCTCAATCCGGTTGGGATCGATGCCCTTGTCGTTAGTGAGGTAGAACTTGGCATCTACCGCACGCTCGGCGGAGAGGTTTGGACGCTTCTCGGTCGGATCGGTCGAGCCGACAATGACGAGCTTTGAATCGGGTTCGCGCTGCAGACGCAGAGCTACGTCGTCGAGCACGGCTTTCGCGGTGTTATCGACGCGCCACGGCTTCGCTTTGTTCGGGAACTCGATCTGATTGATCTTGCTCGCTTGCGGCGGCGGCGGTGGCGGCGGAGGCGGAGCTTCGACCGTCACGGTCGTTTGCGTGTTCGCGCTCAGGTTGCGATCGTCAGTCACGGTGCTTGTGACGGTAATTGGCCCAGGCTGCGCACCGGTTGTGTTGAGCGTCGCATTCGGTCCATTCGGCGTTAGGTTGCCGGAGCTCGATTCGTGTTTGTAGGTCAGCGGACGATTGTCCGGGCTCTGGCCTTGGCAAGAAATCTGAACAGTATCGCCAGGCCGAACCGTCGTCGGATTCGCCGAGCAGGAGATCGTCGGCGGCTGGTTCTGCTTCACGCTAAACGTAGCATTGCAGCTTGCCGTTCCTTTCTTGCCATCGCTGATATTGGAGGTAACGGTGTACGAACCAGCCGCAAGTCCCGCTGTATCGACATTGACGGTTGGACCGTTGCCATTCACCTTTCCGCCGGTTGCCGTGTAGGTGTAACTCAGAGTCCGCTTCGGATTAAATCCAGAGGGTTGGACCGTGATCTGTACGGGCTCGCCGGCCATGACTTCGGTTGGCTGCGCCGAGCAGGACGCAGTCGGCGGAGCAGGAGGCGGTCCAAGACTTCCAAAATGGAATACGAGGCCGCCGCTGATTTTTACCGCGCCCATGTTGTCGCGGACGGAGCCGACGCCGGGGCCATTTACAAAGCCAAAATTATGGTGACCGTACTCGTACTCAGCCTCAAAGAGGCGAATCGAGAGCTTCTTGAATGCCTGCAGGTCGAAACCGCCGCCACCGGTAAATCCAAATCCTATTGACTGGCCGAATCCGCGCGCTTCTTCGTGATTAATTCCGAAGCTCGCAAGTCCGAACGGTGTAAGTCCTTCCAATGGAATTCGGAAGGTTGGTCCCGCAGTCAGCGTATTAATGGTGTTGATGTCTCCAAAGTGATTGCCCGTCTCGACCACGCCGCCGAGGTACTTGTTGAACCAGTACGACGCGGCGACGGTGAATCCGTCGGGAATACCCTTGTTACCATTGATCGCTCCGTTGGGGCTCAGCCATGAGTATCCGGTGAATACGTCCACTTTTGACGGCTGATTTTCATCGGAAGCGCCGGTATTAGGAGCGGGATTCGCGGGTGGCGCGGGAGCGGTCTGTGCCGCTGCATTATTGGACTGCGTAGCCGTCGTTTGATCGGATTGCTGCGCCGCCAATCCCACAGACGCAGCGACGATTGCCAGCAACAGACGGCCTATGAAACTCGTAAAGCGAGGTGACATGCGCGTTTCCTCCAAAGAAACAACACGAGAACAGCTTCAAGAGAGACCGATACGGCTAGATAGCGAGCCCGAGACCCCGGACTGCAATCGAAAATTGTACAGCATGGATATGCGGCTGAAAAGCAAGCGGTTGCCCAGCAACGCATCTTTACACTGGAACCAGCGCCGATTCACGTCAGCAAACAAACCCCTCTAGTTCCAAAAAAGTTCTGCTAACCCCCGACTCCGCCCCGAAGTCTATCTGCAAGACAGGAGGCTTAATTCGATGCTCCGAACAGCTACTCTGGTTGCGCTGTCAGTGTTCGCATTTGGGATTTTCAGCGGCAAGGCATACGCCGGTCATCATGGATTGAATGTCAGCATCGATAACGACGAGCCCTTGACTACGTGCGATCAGATCCACGTCCGCTCCGATGATCGCGAGGTCGCGCGCTCCGAAGACCGGCTCACGTTACCCGAGACCTCTTCCACAGTGCGTGTCCGCGCCGCCCAGAATGGCGGAATTTATGTGTACGGAACCGATCGCAAAGACTTCGCCGTTCTGAACTGCAAGCTTGCAATCGACGATGAGCAGGCCACGGCGGAACGGCGATTGCTCAACATTAAGACCTCGTTCGATGGGGGACAGCTCAGCGTGAACGGTCCCGAGGACGGCGACTGGACCTCCTATCTGATCGTACAGGCGCCGCGTGCCAGTTCACTGTCGCTGAGCGGATTGAACGGTCCAATTTCCTTTTCTGGAATGAGCGGCAAGGTCGAAGTGCAGAACACGAACGGTCCGCTGTCGATCAAAGATTCCTCCGGCGAGATCAGTGCCGATATCACCAACGGTCCCATCAACTATGCAGGCGGTTCGGGCGACGTCAAGCTGCGCTCCGAGAATGGACCCATTGCTGTGAAGCTCGCCGGCACCTCCTGGAATGGGAAGGGGCTGGATGCTGAATCAACCAATGGTCCGCTGGCACTCAAGATGCCGAACAACTATATGTCTGGCGTGCTGGTGCAGACGCGCGGCTACTCGCCATTCCACTGCTCCAGCTGCGAAACCGCGCGCAAGGATTTCGACGAGAACAGCAAGAGCGTCCAATTCGGAACTGGTCCCACAGTCGTCAGGCTTTCGACGGTGAATGGGCCAGTGTCGATCAATCAGAACGCGAACGACGTGGAGTAGCACTGTAAAGCGACCTCTATGTAAAGATGTTTTCGCCGGGCCGGCCTCCTTCTGCGTTTAAGATGTTGGGCCGTGAAACGCAATCGTCTGACTCGGCGCCGCTTTCTTGAGCTCAGCAGTCTTTCGGTCGGGGCTTTGGGCCTCCGCTCTCCTGTGTTATCAGCCGCTGCGCAGGAAAGCATCTCGCTTATCTCTGATCCTGACGATCCAATTTCCGCGAGCCAACCAGTTGCATGGGCGCGGCAGGAGTTAAGCGCCGCCATTTCCCAAACCGGAACTGCTGTCCGGCAGTTTTCCTCCCTCGCTCAAGCGCCGCAGTCGGGTCGCATGGTTGTTGTCGCAAGCGCTCGTTCCGCACTTAGCCTGCAAGCACTGAAGGATCTCGGCGTGGATGCTCCGGGCACGCCGGAATCTCTCGCGCTCGTGCAAGCGAAATATCAGGACCGCCCCATTCTGCTCGTGTGCGGAGCCGACGCGCGCGGACTTATGTACGCGCTGCTTGAACTGGCTGACCGGATTCGACACGGCGAGAATCCCATTGATGTAGTTGCCAATCAGAAGACGGTCATAGAGGAACCGTTCAATCAGGTCCGCAGCATTGGACGTTTGTTCGTGAGCGACGTCCAGGACAAGCCTTGGTTCAACGACCGTGAAATGTGGCCGGCGTACTTTTCTATGCTGGCAACCCAGCGCATCAACCGCTTTAGTCTGAATCTGGGGATCGGTTTCGATTTCTTACAGAACGTAACTGACTCGTACTTCCTGTTCGCTTATCCCTTTCTTCTTCAAGTTCCCGGTTACGACGTGCGTGCTGTGAATCTGCCCGATGCCGAGCGCGATCACAATCTCGAGATGCTGCAGTTCATTTCGCGCGAGGCGGTGGCGCGCGGAATCGATTTTCAACTTGGCATTTGGACGCATGGCTATCAATGGGCCGACACACCGCACTCCAACTACACCATTTCCGGACTTACGCCAGAGAATCATGCGGCCTACTCCCGCGATGCGCTCGCGGCTCTGTTGAAGGCATGTCCGGATATCAGCGGCGTCACGC
>Ga0070741_10019787_pt1 | contig 10714 bp, 7 predicted proteins | sample Coa_R1_4_FD_66440 | JGI IMG/M metagenome (GOLD analysis project Ga0070741, IMG submission 66440) | Surface soil microbial communities from Centralia Pennsylvania, which are recovering from an underground coalmine fire - Coalmine... | ecosystem: Environmental > Terrestrial > Soil > Unclassified ... | reverse complement strand
ACCGGGTGGGCGAACTGACGCCCACGGTGTGGAAGGTTGCCCAAGCCAAGCGGCCCTGACATCCCCACAGATTATCCGATTCATACAGACCCGCTAGGCGGTCTTGGCGACACGGATACGGACGAAGAGTCGGAGCATTCGAGCGCATGCCACATAATCCAGCGGACCTATTCGTGCAGGTTGTGGCGTCCGACGAATATGGGTTTGTCATCCTCGTAGGCTTACGACCAACAACAATAGTAATTGAAAAGATTCCATTAGAGGAGATCAAACAATGTATTACCTTCCGCAATCGGACAAATGGCACATTGAAATGTTACCTAAAACTGGCCGCTACCGCCAAACTGGATTCCCTTGGAGTACGTGTTAGCAGCCCCCAAGGTAGAATTCCTTGCTCGCTCAACGACAATTTTTATCAAAATATCATCGTGCTTAAATTCCAAAGCAATGCTGACCTCACCGGAGCAACGATTAGCCTCAATTATGACAGGGATTTGGGGCATGCCGATTATCTGGTCACGAACATTGTTCCAGACGGGGGAACAATACGGGCTAATGGAGTGCTTGTTAACCTTCCCGACGAATACACGAACGGAAGAACTTACTGAGGCTCGCCGTGCTCATGGCAGACCAGTCAATCCACCCTTGCTGAACGAACTGTCTGGCCGTTTCGGATTGCGGGCACACCGGTGGCGTTGCCAGAACACAATAGCAACGTCAATTGGGCTTTCGGTATCATTGGCCGTGTTCTGAGAAATTGGACGAGCATATGAGAATCGCCCTATTCCTCTGCAACAACGAAACAATGGCCGAATGTTTCACGCTCAGCCTCTTTGGAACAAATGAACCGTACACCGGGCATGGGAACTGGAGTCGTGCCGTTGCACCGACGTCACCAGCGTTTCCGGCCACCCCTCGAACCAGAGTGGAAGTTGTGGCGACCGGCGGGGCGGCCGCTGATCCGTCCCTCTCTTGCCGCTGGATGCCCTCGGCCATTCACGGGCCGTCTTTCGATTTTGGCCCCGGGCGCCGGAAGCGCCAGGGTGCTGGCATAATCGAAACCTTCGCTGCGCTTGCGCACTAGGCCCCGGCCGATAAAACGCTCCAGGGCCCGTAAGGAACCGTGATCTTCGGGAGTCACAAAGCTGATGGCGTCCCCCACGGCGTGAGCCCGCCCGGTTCGGCCAATCCGGTGCACGTAATCCTCCGGATGCATCGGGAAATCATAATTCACCACATGGGAGATGCCATCCACGTCGATGCCCCGGGCGGCAATGTCGGTGGCAACGAGCACCCGAACGGCGCCGGACTTGAAATCTTTGAGGGCACGGAGGCGTTGATTTTGGGAGCGATTGGAGTGCAGGGTGGCCGTGCGGATCCCTTTTGCTTCCAGACTGCGCGCAATCCGATCGGCGCCATGTTTCATGCGCGAGAATACCAACACCATGTTGAGCCTCGGCTCCCGCAGCAGATGAACCAGCAGGGCCGGCTTCAGGTGCTTGGCAACTTCATATACCAGCTGAGTGACTGTTTCGGCGGGGTTGGCCCGGCGCCCGATCTGCACCGTCTTTGGCGAGCGAAGAAACTCGCGGGTAACGGACTCGATTTCCCTCGAAAGGGTGGCCGAAAAAAGGAGGGTCTGGCGCTTGGAAGGCAAGGCCTTCACGATTCGCCGGATATCCGGAAGGAACCCCATGTCGAGCATCCGATCGGCTTCGTCGAGCACCAGGAAATCCAGCGCCCCGAATTCGGTGAAGCGGCGATTCATCAGGTCGAGCAACCGGCCAGGTGTGGCAACCAACAAGTCCGCGCCCGAGCGGAGCGCCTCAATCTGAGGCCGTTCATTCACGCCGCCATAGATGGTGGCCGCGCGCAAAGGCAGGTGCCTGGCGTAGGCACGGACATTCTCATCAATTTGCGCCACCAATTCACGCGTCGGCGCCACGATCAATACGCGCGTGCGGCGACGAATTTCAGAGCGGTGTGCGTTAGTGGAAGCGCGTGAAGTCCCAAACGCCGGCACCGCAGCCGGGACGCCGTCAGACTCAACCCGTGCGAGCCTGGCCAAAATCGGCAAAACAAAGGCCGCGGTTTTGCCGGTGCCGGTTTGGGCGATGCCGATCAAGTCGTGACCAGAAAGAATCAGGGGAATGGCCGCCGATTGAACGGGGGTAGGCTCGGTATAACCGGCCTCCTGCACCGCTTTGAGGATACGGGGCTCAAGCCCCAAATTATGGAATGGCATAGAATAGATAAGCCCCGGCAGGGTTGCCGGCCGGGTTAAGTGGTTAGACCAATACTTTATTGAGACCCAAGCCGGCTCGCTTCGCGCTTTAGTCCGCCGAACCCGACGAGCTTTCTTCGCTGCTCATCCCAAAGACGGAAAGTTAAGGCCTTGAAACTGGCAAAGAAGGTCACCGGTTTAACCGTCTGAAAGAGGGGCTCGGCCCGATGGCAGCGTTCGAGATTGTAATTTGGGATGCGCGGGCTCAGGTGATGAATGTGGTGAAAGCCGATATTGCCCGAAAACCATTGAAGGACTTTGGGCAACTTATAAAAGGAACTGCCCTGGAGTGCCGCGCTACAAAAGTCCCAGCTTTCCCGACGTTCCCAGTACACACCTTCGAACTGGTGTTGAACATAGAAGAGCCAAACTCCGGCTATGCTGGCGGCCATCAAAATTCCGAGCTGGAGCAGGAGGTAGGTTTCGAAGCCAAACAAATAACTTAGAGACGCGGCCATCGCGAGGAGAGCCAGGTTAGTAAAATAAACCGAACGGCGCTCGCGGGCGGGCGCCTTTGCGGCAGCGAAACGCTGTTTGATCAGAAAGAGGAACAGAGGCGCCAGAACGAACAGGACCAGTGGGTTGCGCGCCAGGCGGTACGCGAAGCGCCGCCAGCGCGAAGCCTGAAGGTATTCCCTGACGGTCAGCGTCCACACATCACCGGTGCCGCGTCGATCCAGGTCGCCCGAGGTGGCGTGGTGCAAGGCATGTTCCCAGCGCCAATGGCGATAAGGCGTGAAGCAGAGCACGCCCGTCAGGAAGCCGAGCAGGTCGTTGGCTTTGCGGCTCTTGAAGAACGATCCGTGTCCGCAATCGTGGAAAATAATAAAAGCCCGAATCAGCAAACCTCCCGCCAGCAGGGCACAGCCTGCCGTCAGCCAATGGGAGATTCCCAGGCTGAGATACATCAAATACCACAAGGCCACATACGGGACGAGCGTGTTGATAACTTGCCACAAGGCGCGCGGCAGTTTGGGACGTTGATACTTGGCCACAATCTCTTTCCATCTCGGGACCGAAATTGTTTGTCCGCTCGGGGTCAAAGCCGAATTGTTTGTCATGATATAAAACTTTCCTGCGGGATAACCAAAAGATGGGAAGCCAGATCTTGGAAGCTCGCCGAACAACTTTAAAATACACTTAAAGAGACCGAACGCAATCGGAATCAATGAGCTGGTAAGAAGAGAGCGTGAAACATCCGTCTTGGCAGATTCCGGTTTTGTCAACCGCAGCCGTTATCTGACAATTCCCGCGTCCCGGGGCGCGCCAACGGTAGCCTGAGCTCTCTGCGCACTTTCCTGCCTCAGTCGGAACGCAAGGCCACCATTGGATCCACTCGCGAGGCACGGAATGCGGGCAGCCAACATGCCGCCAGGGCGGTACCCGACACCAAGACGCCGCTTAGTAAAAACGCAAACGGATCCAACGTGCTAACTCCAAAAAGCAGCGATTGCATCACTCGAGTCAGCGCCAGCGAGCCCGCCAGTCCAAGACCGCAGCCAAACCATACTAATCCCATCCCCTCCCTGATAATGAGCCGCATCACTATTGCCACTGACGCACCGAGCGCCAGGCGAACGCCGATTTCCTGCGTCCGCTGACTGACCGAGTAGGCAATAACGCCGTAAACACCAAGCGAGGTTAGCAACAGCGCGAGCAGGGAAAACAGACCAAGCAATAGAGTGATCAAACGCCTCGGCGAGACCGCACGATCGATAATCTGGCTCAATGGTTTGGGATCCGGCACCGCCATCGTCGCGTCCATTTCTCTGAGCACTCTGCTCACAGGCCCGAAAATACTCTCCAATTTTCCCTTCGCCCGTGCCACCAGGTAACGTCCCCCGCCGGGCAGATAGACTTCCGCAATGGCTGCTTGTTCCAGCGCGCTTTGCCGCACGTCCCCGACTACTCCCACCACTTGGCATTCCGCGGGAGGATCTGGCGGCCCATCCAATACGACGATCTGGCCAAGCGGGTCTTTCCCAGGCCAAAAAGCATGAGCGAATCTTTCGTTGACGATGATCGGCTTCTGGGTTGGCTCCTGCCAGTCGAACCGAGCATCGTGCGAGTCGAAATCACGCCCAGCAAGTAAGGGAATTCGCATGGTAGCGAAATAACCTGATTGTGCGGATCGCGCGAAAGTAATGGGGGTCTGGTCTGGACGATAACTTTGTCCCTTGGCGCGGACGTGCAAAACGTCGTTGAGGTCCATCGGCAGCTCATCGGTCAGGCTGGCCGAACTGACCCCGGGGATTGCCTCAACACGACGACACACTTCATCATAAAACCTGAATTCCCCGTTGCGGGTCGCAAATTCGCGGTTCGGCTGAATCCGCCAGGCGGCTGCTCCTTCTGGCCGGAACCCGGGGTCGACTTCGAGGAGTCGAACGAAGCTGCGCGACAGCAAGCCCGCTCCCACGAGCAGCAGACAAGCCAGCGCCACTTCTGAAATCACCAGAGCCTTGCGCAGGCGAACCCGACTCCTCCCGTGACCCGCGCCACGGCCGGCCTGCTTTAACACACCCACCGGGTCGTCGCTGGAAAACTGAAGAGCGGGAAGACTGCCGAAAACCAACCCCGTTACGACGGCCAGCAACATCGTAAAAACAAGAGCCCAGCCGTCTACGCGGATCTTCGGAAGGAGTGGAATCCCGAAAGCTTGAGATTGTGCCATCGCGTTCGTCGCTACATAAGCCATCAGCAGCCCCAAGACAGCACCGCAACCCGAGAGCAGGATGCTTTCCGTAAAAGTCTGCCGGACGAGTCGCCAGCGGTTGGCTCCGAGGGCGCATCGGATTGCGATCTCCTTCCCACGAGCCGTTCCACGGGCCAGCAGCAGGTTAGATAGGTTGGCGCAGGCGATCATCAAGACACAGGCGACCGCGCACGAAAGCACCAGGAATGGCTGCCGGAATCGACCCGTGAGGTGTTCCCGCAACGGGCTCAATCGCGCGCCGAACCTGCCCCGCTCCGGATGATCCATTTCAAGTTGCTCGTTCAACATCTTAAACTCGCTTTGGGCTTGCGGAACGCTTAGCCCAGGTTTGAGTCGCCCGATCACCGCCATGAGGTTGCCCATGTTGTCGTATCCGGCGATGTCCAGGTGTGGTCTAAGAAAATCCACCTCTTGGGACCCAGGCGCGAAAATAGAGGAAAAGTCGAAAGATGCGGGTAGAACTCCGACCACCGTCCAGGAGCGCTTGTTGATTTCTATCGACCGCCCAATGATATCCATATCGGCATGAAACCTCCGTTTCCAAAAGCGATCCGTGAGGATAATCGCCAAGGGTCCGTACCTTTGGCACTCCTTGACCGTGAACCCGCGGCCCAGACGGGGTTGAACACTGAGCACGTTCAGAAAATTTCCGGTCACAAAGGCGCACTTTAACCGGATTGGTTCGCCGTTGCCGGTCAGGGTAAGGTCAGTGCGGTCGGAGAAAGAGGGTAAATAGGCGGCCAGGTCCTCAAACGAGTGGTTGAGTTTGCGCCAATCTCGCAGATTAGCCTGCTGCGTGAGGCCGGGAATTCCCTCCGCCCCGAGAGCAGGGTTGGCGATCCAAACCAGGCGTTCGGGTTCACGAAAAGGCAACGGACGCAAAAGCACGCCGCTGACCAGGCTAAAGATGGTGGTGTTTGCTCCGATCCCCAAGGCCACCGTCAGCAACGCCACAACGGTAAAGCCAGGACTCTTGAGCAGCTGCCGAACCGCATACCGAATATCATTTGCCATCGACCGTTGGACATGTTTGCGAGGACTCCGTCACGAAGATCCCACGATCAGGCCGTTTTCATGGCTTTCCCGCCTCGGATCGTACCGTTGAAAAATTCGTTGCGGACGGTCTTGGGCTATGGCTTCATCCGCGCAGCCCGAAGCCGTTGCAGGGCTGAATTTCCTTACCTCGACGGGTTCTTGTGGCACAATTGTAACCAGGCGTATGGCGAGCCGTAAGCGGATGCAGATTTTTTATTCGGGTAACGTACAAGGGGTGGGCTTTCGTTACACCGTGAAAACCGTCGCGACTGGTTTCGAGGTCGCCGGAACAGTTCGGAACCTATCCGATGGCCGCGTCGAATTGATCGCGGAGGGCGCCAAGGAGGAATTAGCCGCCTTCAGTGAGGCCATCCGGGATTCCGGGCTGGGGCATTTTATCCAAAAGGAACTGGTCAGTTGGGGCGACGCCCTCAACGAATTTCGCGGGTTTGAAATCATGAGATAACGTCTGTAGAAATGCTCCTGGGACTCCAGCCTCTCCATGAACCTCCCCACTGATTCAGGGCGACCGCAGATGCGGAAACCCGAAATCTGGGCTTTCCATGAACCTGGTAGAAAGGGGCGGGGACGTCTCGTCCCCGCAGTCTGGCTTAGCGGCGGGGGACGAGACGTCCCCGCCCCGAATGACATTGGACTCGCTATTTGGGTTCATGGTCCCGATGCAGGATCTGGCTATCGCGGAGGCTTTCCATGAACCGAACGGAAAAAGCCCGCCGTCACCCCCGCCCTCTCCCCCAGGAGAGGGTGGAGCTTTCGCAGCGCGGTTTGGGTTCATGGTCGCAATACATCTGCATGCGCAAAAGAAGGCTCCCCATGAACCCCCACCGATTCAGGGCGACCGCAGATGAGAACACAGAAGGCCTCCTCTCCCCGGCCCTTTCCTCCCGGGGAGGCGGGGGAGGAGAGGGAGAGCTCTCCATGGTTGGTTCAGAGGTTCAATGTGCCAACTTGTTGGGAGAATTCTTTCAGGTTATGCGCGGGACAGTTTTGACCCTGGTTCTGATCCTTTGCGCTTCTGCTGAAAGGGCTGCGGGCGCCGAACATTGGGTGGGTACTTGGGGCTGCGGCACACAATTGACCGAGCCGCGCAACCTGCCGCCCGCGCCACTGGCCAGGAGCACACTCCGCCAGTTCGTACATGTGAGCCTCGGTGGAAAACGGTTGCGCGTCCGCTTCTCCAATGCGTTCGGTACCAATCCCGTGGTCATGGATTCCGTCCACGTAGCTTTGGCTTCGGGAGCGGGTAGCGCCACTGATGGCGCTATTGACCCGGCCACTGACAAAGCGCTGAATTTTAGCGGCGCATCGGCTGCGACCATTCCGCCAGGAGAGACGATCCTGTCCGATCCGGTTGATTACATCTTGCCGCCGCTGACAAACCTCGCCGTGACCATCTACTTCCGGGACATCTCGGCTACGACGATTACCGGGCACCCGGGCTCACGAACAACTTGCTTCATCCAGCCGGGCAACGCCGTCTCGGCCGCCCACCTGCCTGCGGCAGCCAAAGCTCCCCATTGGTACACTCTCACCGGACTTGATGTCCTGGCGGATCAATCCAGTGCCAGCATTGTTATCCTGGGCGATTCGATCACCGATGGACGCGGCTCAACAATCGATGGTAACAATCGCTGGCCCGACAATCTTGCGCGTCGTCTTAGCACCAATACGGCGACTTCCGGCGTCGCCGTGCTCAACATGGGAATTGGCGGCAATGGCGTGTTCGGCGGGCTTGGGCCTTCGGCGCAGGCGCGCTTTAACCGAGATGTGCTCGACCAGAGCGGAGTGCGTTGGTTGATTGTGTTTGAGGGCGTCAATGACATTGGCGGAGGGGTGCCCGCTCGAAGCCTGATCAACGCCCTTGCGCGGTTCATCAACCAGGCCCATGCGCGAAATGTCCGCGTTTACGGAGCGACGATCACTCCCTTTGGAGGCAACGGCTATTTTAGCAGCGGCCATGAAGCCGCGCGCCAAACCGTAAATACCTGGATCCGGACCGGTGGGAAATTAGATGCCGTCATCGACTTTGACGCGGTCGTGCGTGACCCGGCAAACCAAGTCGCATTGCTGCCTGCGTATGACACCGGGGATGGTTTGCATCTCAACCCCGCCGGTTACCAGGCTATGGCCAGTTCAATCGATCTCGCTTTGTTCACCCAGTAGAACCCGGCGGGTCCCTCATCAGCATTGCGTGGATCGAAACTTGTTGCCGCCAGTAATTCGTTTGGCTCGGTCACTTTCCGATCAATTCGTCGGCGAGACTGTTGGCATCGTACACTTTGCGCAGCGCCTCGATAATCGCCTGCGAACAGACGGAAACCGCGCGGGCCTGCTTATCGGTATACGCAAAATCCAGCACGAGCGACTGGATGTTGCCGTCGAAAATAATGCCCACAAACTCTCCTTTCCGGTTAATCACCGGGCTGCCGGAGTTGCCACCGATGATATCGGCGGTATTCACGAAATCGAAAGGGGTTTCCAAATCGAGCTTGGGTTTGCGCTCGAGCCAGCGTGAGGGAATGTCGAAAGGCGGCCGGTTCTGATGCTCCTGGCCGCGTTGGTATAGCCCGGCAAAGGTGGTTTGAAAGGGAATTTGCGCCCCGTTCTCCTCGTACCCCTTGACCGTGCCATAAGCCAGGCGGAGCGTGAAGGTAGCGTCGGGATAACTGCTGGTGCCTTCAATGGCGAAGCGCGCTTTGGCAATCTGCGCGTGCGCTTGTTGCTTGGTTTCGTTTTGTGTGTCGACGATTTTGCGCACCGCGCGCGCCTCACCATCGATCAGGCGCGCTAACTCGATCATCGGATCGTGCGCCGCCTGTACCGCCGCGGTGCCACCGCTGTACAGGCTCTTGCGCAGGGCGACATCCTTGACCTTTGTGTCGCGCACCAGTTCGGAGGCCCGTTCGCGCGGCGATTTCCCCGCGAGCACCTTTTGCACAAGCGGATCGGAAAACCCCAGTTTGCCCGCCAGGAACGTAAGCGAGTCCGCCAGCAGAAGCTGTTCGAGGTCATCGTAAATGGGTTTCTCGGAAAACAACTGGAATTCGAGCGAAGCCAAACCCGCCTCGCCGAATTCCCGCAAACGTTCAGTGTTCGGCTTGGGCTTTTCCTCGGACGCGCGCAGCAGCGTGCGCGCGATATTAAAGAGATCGCAATGAAAACCCTGGCCCAATTCGAGGAGGTTGTAGCGCAGAGCATTCTCAGCAATGACTTTCTGTGCCTCGGTAATTTTGTCCCAAGCTCCGGCGGCGTCTTTGAGTTCCGGCCTGGCAGCAACCGTCTCGCGCAGTTTTTTCTCCGCGGCTTGCTTTTGCTGCATCAAACTCGGATCGAGAATGCCGGCTAGTTCTCCGTTCAGGGCTTTGCGGCTGTTCTGAACGCCGAACAAATCTTCTTTGGCGCGCCGGGCGCTTTCAAGGCTTCGAGCGCTGTAGCTGAGCAGCAGCACTTCCAGGTCACGCAGCCGATCCAGCGCGTAAGGCAGACGTTGGTCTCGCACATACTCCAGCTCAGAAAGGGTGAACAGCCGGCTGGTGCGCCCAGGATGGCCGGAAACAAAAACCAGCTCGTTATTGGACACGCCTGCTTCGCTCCACTTAAGATAATGGTCGAGCTTTGCGGGGCTGCCGTTCTCGTACACACGAAACAGGCAAATATCCAAATCGTACCGCGGGTATTCGAAATTGTCCGGATCCCCGCCGTAAAAGGCGGTTTGCTGTTCCGGCGCAAACACGAGGCGCACGTCGGTGTACTTTTTAAACCGATAAAGATGGTACTGCCCGCCCTGGTACAGCGTAACGACGTCGCTGCGCAGGCCGGTTTTGTCCAATGATTCCTTTTCAATCTGGGCCGTCACGGCGCGACGGGCGCGGAAAGATTCTTCGGCCGTCATTGCCGGTTTAATCGCGGCATTTACACGCGCCGTAACGTCCTCGATGCTCATCAACACGTTCAATTCGAGGTCCAGGCAGCGCCGTTCCTCTGCGGGGGTGCGGGCATAAAAACCGTCCCGCAAATAGTCGTGCGTCTGGTCCCCGAATTTTTGCAAGGCGTCCGCGCCAACATGATGGTTGGAGAGCACCAGCCCGTCCCGAGAAACAAACGAACCCGAACCGCCGCTGTTGAACCGCACGGAAGACTTCTGCACGTGTTCCAGCCACGCATCGGTGACGTCGAAGTTGTAACGCTCCTTGAGCAACTTGCGCGGCGGATTATTGAACAGCCACATGCCTTCGTCGGCTCTGAGTGAGGAAGAAAAGGTCTCCATAAAAACGGTTGCTGCTGCGATGAGTCGCCAGAGGACTGGATTGGTTTTCATCATGTAACCGCCGATGTTAAAATTACCGCTCCATTAGACGAGAAGAAATTTGCCGCAAAAAAGGACTGAGCCTCACCTTTAGCAAATCTCTGACAGGAGCGCTGCCGCATAAATGGTGGTGAGCCGCGGCGTGCATACCGACCGAGAAGCTCTTGAGGTCTCAGAGTGTGGCTTCGGCATCGCCCTCGCGCGCCCGGTGGAAATGGTTGAATGGTCGAAAGCGAGCCTCAATCTGCCTTGCGCACGCCGCTTTTCTGTGCCAAGACTTACCCGTCCGACCGTCGTGGAATGGGGTCGTAGCTCAGTTGGTAGAGCGTCTCGTTCGCAATGAGAAGGTCAG